>Ga0316617_100000031_pt1 | contig 26888 bp, 37 predicted proteins | sample OWC_Aug_M1_C1_D2_FD_207801 | JGI IMG/M metagenome (GOLD analysis project Ga0316617, IMG submission 207801) | Wetland soil microbial communities from Old Woman Creek delta, Ohio, United States - OWC_Aug_M1_C1_D2_B | ecosystem: Environmental > Terrestrial > Soil > Wetlands | place: USA: Ohio... | reverse complement strand
ACCATCAAGGCGCAATGCGGAACGCACATCACCTAAAGCGCCAGCTTTATAGGAGTAGATAAAAGAGTCAGAATTTAACGAAAAATCACTAGATGAATTAATTCCTCCCGCAACGTCCAGTTTCACTGCAGGACTATTAGTCCCCAGACCTAAGCGGCCGCTGGAGTCCAGGCGCATCCGTTCGGTTACTCCCCCACTGTAAAAACGTATGTTTTTGCTTGTAGCTGCATATATACCAAGGTCTTCAGTAGTGTCCCCTAAAAGTGCTCCAACATTTCCAATGCCGCCGATTGCAGCTCCATTCCTGAATGCAGTAATAAAACCGCCTCTTGTAGGATTATCAATTACAAAGTTTGTTGCGATTTCAGTGCTAGTTAAATGAAATGAATAAGAAGGGCTGGTCCCAATTCCAACATTTCCACTCGCATCAACAAACAATCGACCAGTGCCACCAGTGCTGATGGCCACTTGGTCTGCGCCGGGAGAGTAGATGCCAGTGTTGGGGTCACTAATAAAACTAACTGCTGGGGCTGCCGCCGAACCCAAACCACTTGATAATTGACCGGAAGAATTAATAACGACTCGTTGAATACCCGCAGTAGTAAAACCAATATGATTTCCAGCAGGATTGTAAATACCTGTATCTAAGTCGCTGTCAAATGTAATACTAGGAGCCAAATTGGTTCCACTTGGAAAGTTAGCTCCGACGTTGATATAATCTGCTCCAGCAAGAATAACGCCAAAGAAATCAACACCACCAGCAGGTGCAGCAGCAAAAATAATGTTTCCGCCGCTCAAACGGAAGCCTTCAGTACCTGAATCATCAGGACGTTGCACAACACCGTTAACAGAAATTAAACACTGCTGTGAATTTACAGGCGCAGGAATAGGAGCTACACCATCTACAGTCAACGGGAAACTAGTCGTGACCCCGTTAAAGCTGCCGGAGATATCGTCAATATTCCGATAAGTTGGAAATGCAACCTGAAGGTCGTTGCCTAAATAAGCCACAGCGGTTTACTTCTACTACCGGTTATTCTACCGGAGTTGTATTAGGTCCAGCAATTGGTGGTTGTTGCGGCCCAACAATTTTATTTACATTGCTTGGGCCATAGGTTTGGGGTAAATCACGAAGAATTTGTCGATAAGCAGACCAAGCTCGTTGATCAACCGTGACGCCTGGGATCATGGCCCAGTCACTTTCTTTTAGAAGCTTATTGCGTTTAATCCGAACATCTTCCCAAGTTGGTTGGTCAGGTTCTTCTGGTTCTTTTTTAAACACCTCGGCCTGCAAAACCTCTACCTGCTCTTTTAAAACAGAAATCTGTTCCAGAAGTGTGACAATATCGTTATTTTTTGTAAGGCCCACAATCAAGGTGTCTGCTCAAGGTAACTGACTGTTACATCTAATGCAGTTGCAGTGTCTGATCGAGCTTGTAGTTTATCACTAGGGGCCAAAATAATCTTATTACCGCTAATCAATTCCAAGGTGGAGCCTGCCGGCACCGGAGCATTCCGAATTAGATAAACATCATCTCCAGTACTACGATCTAAATAAACATCTACGTTGGCACTTGTTGATGTTTTATTAGAAGCCATAACACTCAACACAATTAGCGTTGCAGTACTGCCAGCCGTTACAACTGTCGCAGTTGGATCAGTAATGACCGCCGTCACCAAGCTTGACTTAGTGTCGTTTTTAAAAGTATTTGCCATATCAGCCTAGAGCAACGATAAGGGAGAGGTTGGCAGAAGAATCCAAGTTACCATTAACTGTTAGGCTGCCAGTGACAACCATGTTATTGGCAAAGGTTGCGTTACCTGATGAGTCTATCGTAACCCTGGCAACGCCACCAGTCACGATTGCGATCTGATCAGGGCCCGTAGAGATTAGTCCTGTGTTTGGATCCGTAGCAAACTTCAGAGCACAGCTAGATAAGCTACCTGGCGATAGGCCCATGTTAGAGCCGTCTTGGCGTAAGAGCGGAAATCCGCCAGGAGTTGTACCATCGTGTACAACACAAACGTTTTTACTAGTGTCGACAGTAACTTCGGCACTAACTCCGGTAAAAGTTGCTGTTTCACCGGACGTCCCGCGTCTAAATTGTACTTGTGTTGCCATGTTCTTATCCTAAAGCAATTGCAATTGCTAAAGCCACGAACTTGTTGTTATCCTTGAGCTCATTCTAAGTCGTTGAATACCTTAGAATAGGAAAAATACAATTTTACAGTGACGCCAGAATTGATTGTGGCAGTCTTATCTGGTAGCGCAGGCGCATTTGCCGGCCTGTCGAGAGCGCTGTCTAACTTCAATAAAAAAATAGAGTCGCGCTTCGGTGAACTAGAGAGAGAAATTGACAACTTACAAGAACGTGTAATTCAAAATTACGTGTTAAAAGAAGACTTTTTACGCGAAGTTCAAGCTGTTCACGTCAAGCTAGATAGGATCCTAGACCACATCTTAAATCACGGTCGTTGATTAGACAGCAATCCAACTTGCGGTACCCGCATCATACATGAATAAGCCGGGCACCAACTTATCGTAATGTAGTTGACCATCTGTCGGATTGACTGGCTTGCCGTTGCTATTAGAAACTACAGCTTTTGGAGTTTGCCATGCGCTGCCATCGTAAAGCTTAAAGATACGTGTGCTGGAGGTATCTAACCAAGATTCGCCTTTACTCAGCGATGCAAACCCTGCAGAAGGGGTGTTTGGCGCTGTAGATCCGATGAAGGTTGGACCGACCTTAATCAGGTTTGTAGAGGGCGCTGCGGTATTGTCAGCAAAATACAGACCAGGATCTGTAGAATCAAAATTAACGGCCAATTCAGCCGTGCCTAACTTGATAGGAAATGGCCTGTCAAAAGCAACAGAAGAGCGCCTGGAAAGAATTTGAACTGCCATATCTAACTATTGATGTAAAGACCAGCATCCAATATTGTATCTAAGGCTGTCACAGGACTGTACGTTTCTGCATCAAGCTGGACAAGTGTATCCACATTCTCAAGTGGAGCACCATTCCTGTACTCCCCACCGTCAACAAATCCAAACTCAAATTCATTATTATATTCACTAAGGGGCTTATCAATAATCCCAAATTTAGCGTCTTGGAGAATCCTAGGATCTAAATTAAATAACTTATTTACTAATCCAGCAAAACGGTTTGTGCTATTTGCTACAAGCCCTGTTCTACTTAACTTTCCTTGTCCATCGCGACGAATATTATCATTTAACGCCATTGTCGTTAGCGTTGGATTAAAATTCGCAGCTTGCTCTGGATTATTACCTGCCCCAATAATTGTCTGGTTTCCAGACCAGCCTAGATTTTGCGAATCAAAGATATAGCGTTCAGCAACTTCTTTTAAACGTTGACTTTCTTTATCAAAGTTCTTATAAAATGTCTCCAATCCAGTACCTACAGGCTGGTCACTCGGTTCTAGCAACCAAGTGTTTACATATTCGTGTGGCTTTAAATTAGATACCGTGCAGTATCCTGCTGTCGTATCTGCAAACGGGTAAACAATTGTAAAGGTGTCTTTAGACGGCACACTTGTTATCGTATATTCTCCTTTAATCGCATTGCCGCTCGTAAAATCGAGCTGAATACGCCTATTAGCCAAAAGTCCGTGATTAGGCGCAGTTACCGTAATATTCGGCCCAGATTGCTCGTAGCGTGCATTAATTGAGATAGCTCCACCACCTTCGTCATGGATCAATGCCCACATCGAAGCGTAAATATGTTTACACCAGCGCATCTGGTAGTAAAGCAAGTTTTGGAATGAAAACTGCTCAACATCTTCATATTCAGGCAGTTGGTAGAAGTTATTTATTGTTGTATAGCCAATATCTTGAAAGACGCCGGGAGAATCACGAGTCTCTGTGAAAGTACCATCAGGATTTAAGATACGCCCCGGTTTTAAATTTGCTAATTGTGTTTGAGGGAATCTACGCTGCCTAAGTTGGCTATATAAGTTGTAATTATCTCGCTTACTGAAGTCTTCACAAGAGCACTGCCACCGTAACTCAGTTGTCAGATACCTGCCGACTTGAAATCCTCTGTGTGCAGGAACAACTGTTGCTGTAATTCCATCTGTAGTTTTTGCTGCATAGCTATCGTCTCTTTGAAAAATTAATTCATTTGTAGTAGCGTCCGATCCGGTGACCGTATAACCTACATAATCTAAATAATTAAATCCACGAAGAAGACGGCTAACTGTAGCAGCACCTGAAGTTGAACCACTCGTGATTGTCGTAATCTCGAGCACAGTCGCGCTAATAACAGTGACTTCGTAACGTCCAGAGGAAACAAGTCCTGTCTCAATGTCTAAATAAATTGTATTGCCGGTAGAAAGACCGTGATTTTCGGTGCAAGTAAGGGTTATAGTTGATCCTGTACGGCTGTAAGTAGCTGTAATGCCTGGATCGCGTTCAATTACACGATCTGTCATCCGTTCACCAGGCAATAATGCTGTTTCAGTGGGTAAAAACCTCAGTGCAACTCGAATAAAACGCCAGCGTGTGTCTGTAAATGCTGTCGAAACGGCGTAAGCAACGTTTCCACTTGTCGTCAGCGGGGATACAGCAGTAATTGTGAAGGTATTTTGTGTTTTTTCGGTAATTGTAAGCGTATCAGTTACAGCAGTGCCTGATGAAAATGCTAAATAAACGTTATCTCCTGGGAATAAACCGTGATCAGGGCTAGTAACAGTGATTGTAGTACCGCTTTGAGCATATGTTGCTTGTACGGAGGCACCTAAATAACGTACAGCAAGAATTGGAAGCCCGTAATCATAGAAAGTGAACGAATTGGTATCGCGCATACCAACAAGTTGCTCTCCAATGTCTTGATTTGTTGACGGATACGTGAATAGACGCGCTGGGACAAAAACTCCTGGATATTGCTGAAAAGAAAAGTAAAGCCGATAGTCGCCTCTGACAGGCCGCTCGACATCACTTGAGCCCAAAGCGCTTTGTGTGATCGAATAAAGCTCATAACCACGCCGCCATCGGGCCCACAATGAATCGTGGTTATAAAACCGCACTTCACTCTCAATATCTGGGGAAAGCGACGGGTCGAACGGATTCTCAATTTCCGCTCTCTTATCTGTTCCGTTAAATTTTGTGAGACTAGAAAATTTCTTATCGAGCTTCCCACTAAAAGGGCTGCCCTTTGATCTAGAAAATCCGCCTACACCAAAGGGCATTTTTAACGATCAATAGTAACCGCCTTGCGCAGTGACATAAAATCCGTTAGTGAGTGCAGTCGTCCCACTATAAGCAGCATATAGTGCCTGTCCACGCTTCAGCATCATGCCACGAATTTTAGGTGCAGTTGCGCTATTAGCTGTGAAAAAATTTGAACCAGCCTGTACGGTTGGGTGATTAATCAAAGGAAGAACATTATATTCAGTAAGACTGTAATACTGATGTTCGTAAGTAGCTGGAATACTGACAGTAAACAGGGGAAAAAATTGGTTAGTGTTTGTAACCGATCCGGTTTCAACCAAGTAGATACAAAAATCTAAAGGCAGCCTGCACTCAACATTACCTGTAATCGGTCCAGAGACACTTGGGATGGTGCCAGTGAACGTGGTTGGTGTTACAGCAGTGATGTTAACAATCTGGTCAATTGGAGTAGTTCCACTACTGTACGAAGTAAAGTTTAGATAAACCTGCTGCCCAACCTGAACATTATGGCCACCACTAATGGTAACAACAACATTGGTGCTGTTGGCTGAGTAAGTGCCCGTAACCGCAGAAGTTGCGTCAATAAACTCGGTATTACGCTTCGAATACTGGAACCAAATCTCATCGATATACGCACCACTAATCGACGTATCTGTCTGTGCAGAGTCCACGTCAAAAATCTTGGTCGCATTTCCAACCGCAGTTGGTACCAAGCTAGTTGAAAACGCTTGGCCTGAAGCCACAGTAACTAAGCTAGAAGTAGTCGCCGGACGATCAACGAGAAGCGGCTGCTTGTTTGAGCTAGACGATGACAATTGACGCTACTCTCCCTGTACGATGCGTTTTGTTGGGTAAATTCTAATGCAGACAACCTCAATCAGGATGCCTTCTTTTTCTCCATCCGCATCCGCGCTTTTTTCACAGCCTCTTTACGACGCTCTTTGTCAGTAGATTCTTTATCAGGCTTCTTATCAGATTCCTTTTCAGACTCCTGACCACCTTTTTTCTTAAAATGGGCCAGCAGTTCGGGAGGCATCTTACCTTTAGCGGGCATCGTATTGAGTACTGAAAACACGTATAGGTATATTCTAATACGTGCCTAAGCTATCTAATACAAGCTTTCTTGGAGATCGTCTATCTCACCACCAGCTGCGTAGGGATCTTCAAGAACTGGTGCCTCAGCAAGATTGTTTAAATCCACATTAAAGGCTTCTCCAGCGAGGCGGGAACGGCCGGAATCTCTGCGTGGTAATCGACTACCTATTGCGTAGTAACCACCTTCGGTAGCCAGCATCGACTGAAAATCCTCAGCATTAGTCCGGAGCGGAAACTCATATGGCTCGCGTTTAGTGGTGAGACCAAGTGTATAGCCCATTTTTTCTCCAGCGCGTCTAGCCATTGTTCTGTCTCCTAGAAGCTAATTCGACGGCACGGCGTGCTTTGCTTGCACGTTCTGTATTTGGTACAAACTGACGACCTGTCCGAGAAGCACGTTGCTTCTTTTCATCTGTACGCTTACGTTCCTCGGGACTCAACCTCGCCCACGCTTCTTTTGGTAAGTAGCGTTCGGTGCTCTTCTGTCCGGGCTCGATTGCTTTGTCGTTCATCGAACTACTGAATCGGCCCACCATGCAGCCAAGCATCGCAGGTGCGGGAGCCTGCACACTTGAATTTAAATAGCTGACAGTATCCTAAATCAGCTCGGCATTGTACATCGTAAGGATCTGCTACGCCCTGTTCATTGATACCTTCAATGATGCAAGATACGATTTTATCGGATTGATCAAAAGCCGCACAATTACAACAAAGAGCTGTTTGTACGGTATCAAGATCACTGTTCCAAAGTTCAGCCTTTTTTTCCCAGAAACCTGGATCAGGTACGTCTGGATTTAAAGGACCGTAAGCAAAATTCTGAATAGTCCAGTTTCTATTTTTGATATTTTCTTTAATATCAGTTGTAGAACGTGGACAAGCCCCACCAATTTCTGTTACTTTTCTGTTGAGTAGAATAGTTGTTTTTGGATTGTCTTCCCGAGCCAAGAATTCCACGTTGATAACACCTATAGAAACAGTCTAACCTTTACCTTTCTCGTATTCTTTACGAGTCATCCACTTCTGCTCTCCCCAGCGGTCTAAAGATTTTTGTGATTCCGTTTTACCGCCAGAATAACCACCACCTTTACTTTTGTAAGCTTGTGCTAAAAGTTGGGCTTTACGAGCGGACCATTGGCCAGGCTTACCACCTTTTGAGCCCGCCATAATCCGATCTTTGAGATTTTCGCGCAATTCTGGTTTGGTGTAGCTCATTAGAAACCTTGCGAAGGCTGTTTATTTAAAATAACAGGTGGAATATTGTCTACCCTGCTACGCACCACCTCGCGCATGTAAGCAGGGTTGTTCAACTGGAACCTAGGATCATCTTCTCCATTATACGCAACAACAAAATCACACTTGCTGTGCTGCTCCTTACGTTTGCTGTTGAAAGGATCACTAAAACTTGAAGTCGTCAAGCTATAATCCCTGTACATATTTTCGTACGTAACAGGGAAAGAGGGCGAATAACCGGGAACAGCAGCAAAACGCATTACGCTAAATAATTTGGAGTCTGGTTAAATGCGCCCATTAAAAGCTGCAATGGATCAATCGACGATTTAATTTGTGATGTTTCTCCAGATATTAGCCGTTTTGCATACGCGGCTAGAAAATCATCGCTATCTTGTTTTTGAGTTTCTCCAATGCCAGGGAGAATAATATAAGTGTCTCCTTGTCTTGGTTGTTGTTGTGTGGAAGGTTGAACAGGCTGTGGCTGCATTGCAGCCTGTTCCCCTTGCTTGCCACCGACAGTATGGAGAAGGCGAATTTCGTATGGAGTACCCTGAGCATCAGCTGTTTTGATGCTGCCGTAACCACGACCAGGAGTGAATGTGCCTGGGCCTTCCCAGGCTAAAGGTACGCCTGCGCCAATACCATAGTCCTGCCCCAAGTGGAATGTCGTTGCGTCCTTGGTGGGTGCGGCACGTTTACCGTAGCCAGAGGTGATCGGATAGGCAGGATTCCATTGTTCGCCTTGTTGTCGCCACAAAGCTTCACGGTCTTTACCTACTTTTAGGCGAGTTAAAAGCGAGCGGATTGTACCTGGGTCAATATATTGTCCGTCTTTCAGAACGCGCACATCTAAGTGTGGCCCTGTAGTTGGATAAATATCTTCCGCAGTAGTGGCAATACGGCCGACGTCCAAGTAGTCTTGTGCTGCTGTTTTCGCCATAGTACGTAGTTAGTATTGTGGTGCTTGGTCTAACCCAAAAGCTTTAGTTAGTAGAGCAAGAGAGTTCAGACCTGTATCTATTTTTGGTGTACCTGGATTAAGAATAGTTTTTAAAATGAACCGATCTAAATTTTCTTTGGGATCGACCTGTGGTGGCATGCCTCCAAACACAATAAAAGTACGGCCACCTGGCGCGGCGGCTACATCTTGTGGCTGTTGTTGTGGCTGCTGCGGCGCCGGCTGCGTGTTCTTTAAGGCGTCAGTAAAACTAAAACTATCTGGACCAATAATTTTTTGGACATATCTATTGGTTTCATCATATTTTTTACTTGCTTCAACAGCAGCAGGACCAGCATTGTACGCACGTAATGCCTTTTCATAGGCTACACGCAGTTTTGCTGGGTCTACTTCCTGCTCTGGCGCTTTACCACCTAAAAATGTTTTTACATATCCAGCCATATTTTTGGCTGAAGCATCTAGAGCAGCTATTGGATCGGCTGGGTTCACGCCCCAGCCGCGCGCAGTCGCTGGCATAATCTGTGCAATGCCGATTGCACCTGAGGGCGAAAGTGCTTTTGGATTAAAGCCTGATTCAGCGCCTATTTGACGCTCAAAAACTTCCGGAAGCAATCCGTACTTAGAAGCTTTTTGTCTTGCAATTTCCCTAAAATTTGTTGACATTGCTTCAACGGAAATCGGTAGAAAGCATGAGCCTAGTGCCCACAGCAACGTCGGCAGGACCAGGGAGGGCTTGGATAAATTCAGCACCTTCCCGATTAAACCTGTACCGAGCTTGCTCGGGGTTTCGGTAATTCGGAACATAAAGATGTAGAGCTAATCGATCCGTCTCGTATATGTAAATTGCCGTCCAGGTTTTCAGCGTGTCTCTAAAATCAGAGGTTGCAATCGTACGATCGACGTCGCCGGCTATACTTTCGATACGACTCCTGGGAACAGTATTGTTGTTCACACTTCCAGTCATGTCAGTGCGCTTCTCAGCTTCGTCGCACCGACTGACTTGTTCGACAATTTTCGAATACCAGAACGAATCTGGGATGTTGTTGACAGCTTCTTCAAGACGCGCTAAGTCACCTGCCGGAATAGACGTGGTGTTATAACCAAGGTGCCAGCGAACTTTAGACTTGAGGAAGTTATCGAGTTGCATTACTCAAAAGAAATGCGTTATTGGATACAACTCTCTAGTTATACCCAATAACACACTAGCACGCGCAAATTATCACTCAACCCGGACCAGGCTATCTTTGAACATTTCGTCCCAGTCAATTCGCTTGATTGATTTCAGTTGATCCAATCGAGTGAATTTCTCGCCAGGGAGAGAAAGTTGTAAATCTTTGATATCACGCGCTGTTTTAAGTCCAACTCCAGGAAGAGCATCAGCAATCTGTCGAGCGCTTGCAGTATTGATATTGATACGCGTATCAAGAGGGAATGTTTCCCGTTGGGTCGGTTTCGGCGGCTTGACTCCTTCTGATTCAAGTTGGACGGTCAGGCGCTCTTCGGTGCGAATCTTTTCATTTGTGGCCTCCAGATGTGGCGTCAAATCAGCTTCATTGACGTATAAAACCTCATCTTGCGAGTCGATGCACATCACAATGTCTTCACCATGTTTGGAGATCATCTCTACAAGACCCCCAGTCAGGCGGTATTGATACAGCATTTTTGTTAGTTGAACCTTCGCTTAGCTTATCAAAATAAATCCTAGATGCCTAGACACAAAAAACGGACCCCGAAAGGTCCGTTCGTTGCATCTTGGAGTTACGATCAGATGTCGTCTCCGCCCACCTGCGAGACGAAGTCGATGTACTCGTTGATGGACTCCCAAGTGGCCGCAGCGGCAGGACGGAGGTAGTTCACACGGCACACCAAGTAGCCAGCCTTGCCGGCATCCTTATCGGTGGAGCTGATGAACACACCGTCGCCATCCACGGAGGTGGAGGTCACGCCGTTCACGTTGAACACCTTGAAGGTGGTGTCCGCAGTGACGCGGTAGAACATCGAGTTGGCGAAGTCGCCGGCCACAATACCAGCAGTGGTAACACTAGTGGTGAAGGGCAGGTCAGCAACAGTGGTGTCGCTCAGACCCTGAGCAAACAGCGAGCTAGTAGCGCTCACAATGGCGCTAGCAGCAGCAAGACCGTTGGCTTGAGTCGAAGGCACGCCGAAAGGAACACCAGCGTTGTTAGGGCCGAGGAGCAGACCTTCGGTAGAAGTACCACCGATGTCAGCGGTCACAGGGGAGGCAGGGAAACCAGCCAAACCACCAGCGGGCAGGTCCTGAGCCACGGCGATAGAAGCGCCGTAAACATAAGCAGGACGAGCAGAGGAGGCTTGCACCACCAGGGAGGTGCGATTGTCACGCACCCGGTCATCAGGACGACGATCAGGCGAAGGAACAATAATGTCGAAGCTCTTAAAGGAAGCTTTGTCTGCGGCAAGGTTATCAATCTTGACGTAGCCAATCAGCTCGAAAGCTTCTACGCCGGGCCAAGCATAAACACCTTCGGTGTTATAGGAGGACAGGCGGTTGATTTGGTTACCGGGTTGCAGGATTGCACCGGCTTCTTCTTTGTAAGCAGCCATTAGTTAAGTACCTCCTTTATCACTCAACGATGGTGAAGGCAGTGGTAATGAAGTCCTTATTCAGGTTAGCAAAACCGGCGTACAGCTGCCAAATAAGAATAATAAAGCGGCTGAAATCGTCGTTATTGTTGATAAGAACCTGAGCATTGGGACCGCCAATACCTACACCAACAGCCTGAGGACCGAAGAACAGACCAGCAGGAGTGGTGCGAGTTGCAGCGCCGCCGCCACTGCCGATGTCGACGGAGATACTCTTGTCGGGGAAGTTGGTGGATTCGAAGAAACGCACACCTTCAAACACAAAGCCGGAAGGCATGACGGGTTCACCAGCCACGAACTGAGCTTGACCGAACTGACCGCCACCGTACAGGGCAGCGTTGGGGGCCATCATTCCCATCAGGGGATTAGGAACACCAGTGCCAGGATAGCGGGCCACTTCGCGGAAGCCCTGGTCAGCACGCAGATCCTTCATGAAAGAGGGATCGGCGATACAGCGGTAGTAGCCGTCAGCGAACACGGGGGTGTTACGCTTACGCAGCTGCTTCACAACCTCAAGAAGGTCGGTCTTGACGTTGAACTTGAACCGCTCAGAGGCGTACTCGGTAGCGGTGTAGTTGTTGAGAGCAGTCGCGGAAGATTTGGTCTTACCGTTGGGGTAGTAGTAACCACCCTGGCTATCGGAAGCAGCACCGCGAGACTCAGCCTTGAACAGCTCGTCCAGGAACACACGGTCGCGCCAGCGGCGATAGTCGTCCAGCAGGGTCAGCGAACCAATGGACTGGTGGAACATATTAAGGTTCCCGGTGTCCAACAGCAGGCGCTGAGCGGTCATCAGCGTCTCACGGGCAATCTTGAAAGTGCTCGGGAGGTTGGTGTTGTTCGGGTCAGCGGGACCGGTGTACTCACGCAGAGACACCAGCACCTTGTCCTTTACGATAGACCGGCTGTTAGCAGTACCGATGGTTTGATCCTGGGTACGCTCACGGCTAGTCTTCGTTCCAGGGCTACCCCAGAAACGATAACGGTCGAGTTGAACGGTTTGACCCGGCTGTTTGGTGAAGTCGTGGACAACAACAGGCTCGCAAGCCATTTCCACGATATAAGCTGGATGGGGGCGGTACAGCTCCGCACCCAACAGCTTGGGAAAATCGTTATCAATAAACATGTTGGTTTCTCAGCGTAGAGTAAGCTGATACCTGAGACGGTAAGCCTCAAACTCAACAGCCAAAGCTGTTAACTCTGGAACTGTTGGTTCCATTAAAAAAATTATAGCAAGACTTTATCAATCCGGATTATTAAGCTTCCGGATTCGCCATCTGACCAAAGTTGTAGCCGCTGATCATATTGCCAGGTGAATAAGCCATTGGAGCCATATAACCAAGTTCACGATATGGATTAACATAGCCATCTGCTGGCTGCATATCCACTTGTTCTGCTTGGATCTCAGGATCAATTAGCTGTGCTTTCGCCATCTGAAGAGCAGCCTCAAGCTCGAGAGTGCGTGCCCCAGCCTGCTGTTTACGCGCCTTAGCTTTCTTAACGGCTTTTTCTTGTTTCATTACTTTCAACCTCTTTTAGAGTTATTAGCGGCTGGTAAGCCCATAGGTAACATCCCAAGCGCTGGCATTCCCCGCAAGCGTGCGTATTGCTCATTTGTGAGGATGTTATTCTGTGTCACTTCAGCAGCGCTCTGATTCTGAGCTGAAAGCAGCGCATTGCCCGGCAATGGAGACCCCGGAAGATTTAACTTCAAGTAAGCGCTATCGAGGTCCCGTGGCATCGAAGGAGCGGGTGCATTTGTCGTGCCAACTACACGACCGGCAGTAGCACCACGCATCGCTGCGTACTCGTCAACTCTGCCAGCCTGCACTTGAGAGGCTAAGTTGGCAGCGCCAAAAGTATACAGAGCATCTGATCCGACCGGCCCACCTGCGGTTCCGACATTAATCAAAAATTGCTCAGCTCGTGCTCTGGCACTACTCTTTTGGACTGCCATAATAAAATCCGCTAAATAAAAAGAGGTAGCATCGCTACCCCTTATTTTACAGCTACTTATTTTCCTAATAAACGTAGTTTATTAGAACTACAAGTATCACTCCATCACCAGCATTTTCTGGCGGAACACTTCAGGGTTCTGTTGTGCAGAGTTCAGATAACGCCAGGCGTTGGCGGGATCACGCTCAGCCAGGGCTCCAAAATTATTCCAGAAGGCGGCGGGGTTGCCTTGCATCTGGGGCTGAGGAGGAACAGGCATCTCAGGACGCTCAGGAGCGGCCGGACGCTGATACTGAGTACCAACTGCCTGACCCTGGGGACGACCGTAACCAATTTCCGAATCAGGAATTGGATAAGGACCGTTCTCGCCAAAGAATTCGCAGGTGTAATCGGCCAGGATATCTGGATCGGTCAGGATGGCCTCATAAGCGCGGTGCTCATGAGAGAGCTCCTGAAGCAGACCGATGGCCTCTTGAAGCTGCGCATTGGTAGCGAGCAGCGTGTCTTCTACAGAACAAGCGTACTGGTTCAGGAGAGCAGGAGCATCAGCACCGAAGTGGTTGATGACATCAAGACTTTGCTCGCTTACCCCGTTGTCCAGCAGCATTTCCTCCGTTATTACCGGAGAAGTTTGGGAATAGTCGTTGTAATACGCCTGGTTGCTGTTGTTCGAAGGCGTATAGGTCTCCGTCGCCAAATTGTTGTACTGGAGACCCTGTTGGGAAGCGTAATTGGCCTGGTCGTAGGCCTGGTTCTGACTGTACTGTTGACCCTGGAACGGGAATTGGACGGGCGAACTCAGGAGCCCCACCACCTTGTTGAACGCCTCCTTGTAAGGGTTCTCCGCTTGTGGAGCTGCCTGGTACGCTTGGGGGTATGACGCTGTAGGGGTTGACAGGTACGGATTGACCCCCATCTGGGCCTGCATTTGCGGGGCTGGGGCCACCGCTTGCGGGTAGGGCGCCACCCATTGGGACGTCGTTGAAACCGTTGGCGCTTGTGCCGCCGTCTGCGCCACCGGAGCCCCGTAGCTGCTCGGCTGGATCGGGGATGCTTGGGGTGCCGATTGGGTCGGCATTGCGGTATCGGCCTGCATAAGTTACCTCTTTTTGTAGGCTTTCGAGTGTTCGGTAAAGGAAGGGAGTGAGATCTAATCTCGGATCCGCAGCCATCGGTAAATTCGGTTGCTGCGGATGTGGTGTTCGCATTTCTTGATTGATTAGATCAATAAATGCTGAGTAGGCCCTCTGTACTTCCCCTACCATTCGGAATGGGAAACCGGAGAGCATCCCCGCGATTTCATCATCCGTTTTAGAAGGGAATAAATACTTCAGTGCTTCAATGCTATCAACCCCTAATTCCTGTAGGTTCCTCGTAAAGATAGATTGGTTAAGTTTATCTTGTGCCGTATCTTCATATACAGGTCCCATCCAGCGCCACATAACAGCGCGATCGCCATCTGGAGCAAGTCCTAAAACACCACTGGGGATCTCGCGGTTTTCAATGACAGCATCTAGAGCTTTTTGGAGCTTCTTCTCATAGGTCACCAACTGCTTTTCGTATTTAGTTACAGCAGCCTCATCTTCCGTATCTTCAGGAGGAACTGGATATTTAATGCCCAGTGAGTAGGCTAATGATTTGCGGAAGATTTGCTCTTCCTGGAAGATCATTAACTCGAAGCAACGACAAATGCCGTACGTATAAAGCATCAAGCACTTCTTCTTGGCTGTAGCACTGACACGTCCATAAGCCGATTTAATTTCGGTTGCAGTTACGTTGGTGATACTTAAATCATCAATACCACCAAGTGCTAAGCGAATTTCACTACGAAGCTGTTCCGCATATCGCGCCTGATCTGTGCTAACTGCGTTTGGAGTGATAAAACCGACACGATCTGTGGGCTCCAGGTTCGCGATGACTCGAGGCACACGCATGCCGGAGCCAGGCTTTCCGATATAGCCAGGAGGCTGTCGTGTAACGTTATCCTGTTTAAAGGTTGAACTGGATAAGAAAAACTCAGACTGGAATCCAGACTGACTGGAAATACTAGGACGCTGTGCTACGTCGGTATCATTACTCTCGACAATATCCTGCTTTGGCCTGGAAGAGAGTAATGTGGGATTGCCGAAAAATGAAAGGTTTGCTCGGATGTTTTTAACCATTTCATCGTGAGCGATGATCTGGTTGGCCATCCAATCAAATTCACCGCTACCTTCGGTGCCAAAAGCATCTGGATTGTTAAATACTTCCACACACGGAATAAATTCCATGCTGTTGACAACGGTTTTCTTTTCGAAAGCGCCAGCTTCCAGTGACGGCATGTCGAAAGAAATTTCTTGTTCGCTGTGAAACTCTTCAATTTCAGTTGCCGTAATACGGAGACGCATATAACGTTTATCCGTACTTAAACCAACACCTTGAAAGCCTTTCGTAGACTTTACTTTGTACGGATAAATAATGATGACTTCTTCTAAATCTCCCTCTGTAGAGTAGTAAGTTCGATACGCATCTTTATCGAACCAGTAGAGTCGATATGTTTTCTTAGTCGGTCGAATATAAAAAAGACCTTTACCGTAGGCCAGAAAGCGATCCCAGATCGAGTCTAGACGAGCATCCAGTTTATTAAACTTGATGACCTGCTGAATAAAATCAAATCGCTGTGTGCCCAAGTTATCTTGGGCTGGGTAGAACTCAACACCCTGACGCACCCCAAACATCTTCATTTGGGAGAGGTGGGCATTTACCAGCATGGTGTCGGTTTGATCGCTACCATCGCGGGAAATGACCGCCTTGAGCATAGAATCTAGAACGTTTTTACTATCGCTCATGGTCAATTGGGGAATTCAGCTTATTGTTCAATATCGTAGCCAGCAGCAACGCGTTTGAGCGTGATGGTGTCATCCTCCACTTCGACTTCAAATCGCTCATTAGGTTGGAGCGCCATGTCGTGACACAGTTCGTCTGGCAGAGGAATGACGGCAGAGCCGTAGGCATCCTGCTCAAGCTCTAAGGTGTAATAGCTGGTGGACATTGGGAATAGGACCTTTTTAGTTTAGATCCAAAATACTTTATCTCTGTTCATATCCAGAGTTAAAACGCTAGCTCCAATTTGCCACGTGTCATCAGACCATTACAGAGCCATACCAATGCGTCGACTGTGTCATCATGGGAGCTAACACCAAAATTAATGATCTCATCTGTTAACGGCCCGAACCGTCGATATTTATTGAAAATCAACTTACGCTGCTCGAACAAGCCCATAATTCCACGGAAGCGTGCAACCTTATCGCCCCGAAAACCTTTGACCGCATGCCAGTGCATATTATAAAGTCCATGGTCACCAAGACAGATTCGTTTAAAATCAGCTTCTAGAGAGGCTTGGTAGGCAACAGCCTCTGACCAGATATCGATATTGCTTCCAGTGGGGAAATATCGTCCGCCATCCTTATGGATGACGCCCCATTCCTCCATCATCTCCATAAGGGCTTCCAGCTTCTCTAGGTTGCCCATAATACGGATCCGTTTACAGTCGATGATGTGAATTTTATCTTTGACGCGACCACCCATCACGAACGCAGTGTAATCATTTTGCTCTCGAACACCAGCAGAAAGATCGACACCAACACCCATAGCATCAAATTGTGTGGCAATTGTGCCCTTCACAATTAAGTCAGGCGAGAGCGACAGCTCACTAGTTTGTACAATTTGGTTCTGGTACTGAAAACTAAAAGCAATTGGTGCTTGTCGTCGGCGATCTTGCAAATACTCTAAAGACCACATGTCGGGCCAATAGGAGATTTCTTCACCTTCCTGGTCAACGACAATTGCTGACTGCACCAGTTGAACCCAGTCGTTGGCTGGAATAAAGGTGGTGCCGTGCATATCATCATGCCGGAAACGTGTACCTAAGCAGATAGCGCGACCACCTTCAAACATAGTGGGAACAATAACGGAATTCCAGTTATCTTCCATCGCTGTTCGAATATCTCTGTTTTTAATTTCGTCAGCAGATTTACAAATGTCGTCAATAATACAGAGGTGCGAACGTTTGGAGGTCACAGCTCCTTTCAAACCTGCGCAACAAACAGTAAATTCTTCTTCACCGGTTGATTTAATCCCAGCGAATTTCCAATCAATGCTCCAATACTCGTTAGAGTTAATCCCTTTGGCAATTTTAACCATCGGGAAAATTTCGTTATAAGTTTTACTTTCTTCAATGATTCTTTTGATCGCTGCACTTTTTGGACGTGCAACGTCAATTGTGTACGAAATATAAAGAATCTTCAACGGCATTTTATGCAACGCGTGCACGCCAATTGTCCAGGCCGTAAATAAACCTAAAACACTAGATTTTGCGCTACCACGTGGGGCAAGAATATCGATGTTTGGCCCAGCAATGCCTTTTAGGCAGACCGAGTCTTCATCAGTACATAGATGTTTGTGCCACTCGAGGTGATGTGCTGCCGGTGGTTTGTCTCCGACTACATCACAAAAATAAGCAAAATCCGTACGTGCTCGCGCAATGTCGACGCTACTAGTTTGCTTAACTACTCGCTTCTGAGCCGCTGCTCGCGCTGTACGCCTATAAACTGAATAAAGACTTGTTCCAGCCACGTCCTTTCAACATCACTAAGCCGTAGCTTAGCGCACTCAGCTTACGACTCTTCTTGCAGGATTTTAGTCCAAACGCCCATAGAGGCTTCAGTGAGCGGGCCTTCAATAGGATCATCACGGAAAATCGATAACATTTCACGCAGAGCCCTATCGGCACCAGCAAGAATTAAACCTTGTTTATCTAATAGGACGCGCTCATCACTCAGTTGTTTAATGGTTCCGCGTAATTCTTTCTGCAGCATAGCAATTCGGGCAGTGCCCATATCTTGCTTCACCATGCCCATGTCGATAGCATCGCGTAATTTTAAAATATCCTGCTGCATAGAATCGATCTCATCCTCTAATAGAGCACTGAAATCGCGTTTTTTATGCTTGCGATTTGCCCATTCGTCGCACTCAATAATGCTTCCTGTAAAACCAAGAAATCTGGCATACAGATACATTTGAACTGGTGAGTTTGTCCTTTTACAGAAGTTGAGAAAAACTTCCCGATCTTTATCGGTTAGGGTTTCAAGCCACGAGATCATACTCGGTACTGGCGCTGAGCCTGCTCATAATCACGCTCTTCTTTATAGCGCCTGAACATCTCTTGCTGCAAGCCGGTTTGCCGCTGCTCACTGCCGGTTTCACGAATTCCAGCACGCTCTTCTTCGCCACGAACGCGAGTGAGACCTGTTTCTCCGGCAAAGCGTTCACGCTGTGTCGCACGCTCTTGCTCTCCCGTCAAGCCAATTTGACGTTCTTGTCCGGCAAGTAACTCAGCTTGTGTTTGCCGTTGCTGAGCACCTGTTGTTTCAATTCCAAGACGTTCTTGAACTCCACGTGCTCCAATAAGTCCTGCTTCTCCAGCAAAGCGTTCTGTTTGCGTCTGACGTTCTTGTTCGCCAGTTGCTGCAATCCCAAGACGCTGTTGTTCACCGGTTAAGCCGATCTGCCGTTCTTGCCCAGCAAGGAGCTCTGCTTGGGTGGCGCGTTGCTCTCGGCCAGTAGTAGCAATCCCTAAACGCTCTTCAAGTCCACGTGCTGCAATGCCTAGACGTTCTTCGTACCCGGTTTTCTCAATTTGTCGCTCTTGACCAGCAAGAAGTTCTGCCTGTGTGGCGCGTTGCTCTCGGCCAGTGGCTGCAATTCCTGCACGCTCTTCTTCACCGCGAACACGAGCTAGGCCTGTTTCACCTAGGAAACGCTCTGCCTGTGTGGCCCTTTCTTCACGGCCTGTAGCCGCAATTCCAAGACGCTGCTCTTCACCAGTGACTCTAATCTGTTGTTCCTGACCTGCGAGTAACTCGGCTTGTGTCTTGCGTTGCTGTTCTCCGGTAGTTTCAATTCCACGCCGCTCTTCTTCACCGCGAACGCGAGCAAGTCCCGTTTCGCCAGCAAAACGCTCTGTCTGTGTCTGACGTTCTTCAGCACCACGTGCACTAATAAGTCCAGCTTCTCCAGCAAAGCGCTCTTGCTGTGTTCGACGTTCTTGTTCACCAGTAGTTTCAATTCCTAAACGCTGCTGTAATCCAGTGGCTTCAATCCCGAGACGTTCTTGAATTCCACGTGCACCGATAAGTCCTGTTTCACCAGCAAAACGTTCTTGCTGTGTTTGACGTTCTTGTTCCCCTGTTAAATTAATCTGCCGTTCTTGACCTTCGAGTAACTCGGCTTGTGTCGCACGCTGCTGAGCGCCTGTTTCAATAATTTGTTCTTTTTGCCCAGCCAATAATTCGGCTTGAGTCCGGCGTTGCTGTTCTCCGGTAGTTTCAATTCCCAGACGTTCTTCAATACCGCGTGCGCCAATAAGTCCTGCCTCACCAGCAAAACGTTCTTGCTGTGTTCGACGTTCTTGTTCACCAGTGGCTGCAATCCCGAGACGCTGTTGTTCACCTTGTGCAGCGAACCCAGCACGCTGTTCTTCGCCTTGAACCCTTTCTGTTAGGCGATTTTCTGCTCCAAGCGCCGTAATTTGGCGCAGGCTTTGCCCAGTAAAATATTCAGAATTTTGTCTATCTAGATCAGCCGCAAAAATAAGATCTTCTCGGCTTTGCTGCCTGTTAAGAGCAGAAAGAAGTGTTTGTAAATCGAGACTCTGAGTTGGGATATTTGTGACAGTGTTGGTGCCGGCTCCTCCACCGCCTCCTCCGCCGCCACCTCCTCCACCACCAGCTCCGCCGCCAGTGCCACCGCCTGGGATATTGATTCCAAATTGATTGGCTACAGTAGATGCATTATTGCCAGCTCCACGATTCTGAATTAAGTTTCCGATCCTTTGGTCACTAATTCCTGCACTACGAAGATCTCGGATGTCTTGACCAGAAATCCTGCCGGGTCCTACGATTTGTTGTACAGCACTTCCGGCCATGCGGCCGGAAGCCTGCTGGCGAGCTTCTTGTCTAGTCTCCTGGCGAGCTTCTTGTCTAGCCTGCTGGCGAGCTTCTTGCCTAGTCTCTTGACGAGCTTCTTGCCTATTGCTACCGCCTTTACCGCCGCCTCCTTTTGCCATGAGAAATACTTCTAGACTGTTTTAACTATTATAGAGTTGTTACTTAGTAGGGCTAGGTATTAGCGCTGTGCAGCTGCCGATCAACCAACGGCAAAGGTGCTGCCGCGATAAGGAGTGGTTTTTTGCGCGTTCACCAGGTTCGACAAGGCAATAATATTTTCGGCTTCACCTCGGGCTGCGGCGCCGGCCTGCGTTTGTTGAGATGCAGCAATGTTTTGCAAGTTAATGGGAAGCTGCTGTTTAAAATTCTCCCATCTTGTGCTATAGTCGTAGTTACGCGCAGCAGCCTCCTCTGCAGCTTTACTCAAAAACGGATATGTAGAAGCGAACTGCTGCTGTGTTATTTGCTGATTAATCAGAGCCTCTTGAATCCGTTCTTGCTGCCGAGTTGGGGAAGTGGCGTTATAAAAATCAATCCACTGTTGGGCAGCTGAAGGAAAACCCGGTACCGCACCGTCCTTGGACTGATAATCAAATGCAGGTTGATCCCTTCCGCCAGTTGTAGTGTTTGTGCCCTTTGCTTGAGTTTGAGCTTGTGTCGGTTTAAAGACAGAGCTGAAATAATCTGGAAACTTATAGTCAGCCCCAACGGCGAACGGTTGGTATGAAAATGTACCAGTTTTAGGTAACTGGTAGAAGGACGCGTTGGGGTTGAACATCTTACGAATACTGATACTGACTGGTAAGAGCGTTACCCATTTGCTGGGCAGCGGTCTGACCCATTTGCTGCGCTGCTTGCTGGCTACGCTCTAACATGTTTGCAGCAGTTGCAATGTTCTGTCGGATGCCAGCGGCAGCCATCTGACGTTGGAACTCAGTCTTAGAACGTGCTTCAGCGGATTTAAACAGTTCGGGCATCAGTTTACGGATGCCTGCGAGCTGCACGTCTTGCATTAACAATTCGTTAAGACGAGCGGCACCAATTGGACCACTAGGATCAAAAACTGAGAGCGAATCATAAGGCGTTTGGCGATACGGTGTTACGGGAACAGCCGCACCTGCATCGTAGTTAGCTTGTCCAGGTTGACCTGCCGACACTGCTACATTAGCGGCGCCACCAGCTCCTCGTGAGGCTGCAGGGGCAGCAGCAGCAGCTATGCTACCAGGAACTCCGCCAAGGAAGGTTGTAGTACCGAGAGCAGCAATATTACCAATTTGTTTAGGGTCAACACTAACGCCAACTTTACCTAAAACTTTGTTCAACGCAGATAAGCCAGCCGCACCAACAGGAGTACCTGCCAAGGCAGTCCCCGCCATGCGGGCAGCCCCTGGGGCAGCAGCACCTAAACCTGCGCCAAGTAAGGTAGCACCTAGGTTGCCACCACTTTGTTTGTATGCTGTATAACCGCCAAGGCCGGCGCCGAGAAGTGGCAGCAACATAATTCTTTACTCTTTGTCTTTTATTTTATAGGTTATAAATCAAATTAAACAAACCTATCGATAAGTTTGCCAACGCCCATACCAATCGGTACTCCAAGGGGACCGAATACGCCTGCCGCAGTCCCGATGGCACCAGCAAGTCCACCTACGTCACCAAATAAACCACTACTACCGCTGCCACCAGATGCTGTTTGAGCCCCCATTTGAGGCAGTGTCGGAGTGTAAATAGCAAAGTTATCAAATACTCCTTTTGTTCCGTAGGGGCTACTACTACTACTACTTTCGCGACGACGCCGCGCTGCATTTTGAGCAGCTTGCGTATACTTGCCGCTTTGACCGAAATTTTTCGCAGTGTATTGGTTAAGAAAATCAAGACCTTTTACAAGAGCCTCACCAAATCCACCACCTCTGCGTTCTTCAGACAGACCAGGAACACCTTCGTATTCCTCCTGGTCCCATCCGCCAGCACCGCCCCAATCCATACCCCAGCCAGGATCAGACATAACGTATTAAGCGTAATTAGGCGTAGTAAACATTTGGTTAGCGGCTTGATTTGCCATCTTCATCATATCAAAGTTACTCGACATACCACTTTGTAATGATCCAGAACCAGCAGCTGCAGCATTGCGTGCTTCAATCAATTGCATCTGGTGCATGAAACGTTGCTGATCTAAAAGCGCTTCCGCCGCCATTTCATTTGTAAGTGGCGAACGCCCTGGGATATATTGTTGAGTGCTGAAAGCAGTCGGCTTTACAGGGTTAGTTACAGCATTAGCAAGCATGTTAGATGCGATAACAGAACCAGCTCCAAGTCCGAGTGTGGTCGCACCACCAGCGACAGCCGGCAGCGCTCGTGCACCTGCTTGAATAGTATCCATGCTTAATGGCAGGCCCATAGCGACTTTACCGATTCCTGGTATTTGCGAAAGCGCTTGAGCAGCTGCTTCAGATGTACCTTGAGCGATAGTTCCAAGTCTTGCGCTATTCTCAAGTGCTGTTTTAACGCCGGCTCCACCACCGGACATTACCGCAGCCGCATACTTTTTTAGTAGCTCTTGCGCTAATTTACCTGCTGCGGGATTCATTAAGATACTCCAGGGCCACGGCTTGGGAAGATGTTCGCGTTACCTTTTTTTGCATCTTCAATGAAATAATCGCCGGACGAATCAATTCCATAGCGAAGAGCAATATTTTCGGGTAATACCGCTGTCTTAGGATCAATTATACGCCCTACACCAAGAGCATACTTGTCGAGAAAATCATCCGCTTGATTCCTGACGTTAGGATTCTGAAAAGACGAATAAGGATTTACGCTTAAATCACGAAGACTATTGTAAGCCTCAGCCGCACTCTCATTGCCAAATTGTGCGCGTGTAAAAAAATCAGGAACTTTTGGATTATCCAAAAGCTGAGCACGCCACATGTTGTCCCTCGGATCCTCAAACGCTGACCTTGGATACACGCCAAGGGTACCGCTATCCGGACGTTTACCCTCTCGAAAAGCTTTATCGAAAGGCTTAGTGGAATTCGAGTTGAATAGTGGCGCTGGCATTACTTGTTGCGACGATTACGAAGTTTTGCAAGTGTCTTTGCCAAGTTGGCCTGTTTGACAGTTTTATCAGAGTACTCGTCTGGATTTGCTGTAACTTTTGAAGCAAACTGAGACGCACTCATATCGCGTTTTTCTGCTTTACGAGAAAAAGCGCCTGGGTTCTTACTAACAGCTTCTTGAATCCAATTGTCGCCAGGCATTTAACTCAGCTCGATTTAATTTGCAGTCATAGCATCTACTTTAGCTGCAACAATTGCAGCGGACCGAAGCTCAGGAGAAGATGCCTGAAACGCACGGACTTTATCGGCAGCTTTCTGGGGCAACCAGTGTTTAGCCATTTCAAAAGCAAGATGCTTAATCTCTTCCGGAGAAAGCTTACCGTCAGCAACAGACTCTACTGAAAGTTCAAATGCCTTATCAATCTTTGATCCGTCCCAGCGACTAAGGTTTTGATCAAGGACAGGATCGATAATGTCGTAGGCTTTTTTAATGATTGGTCCGTATTTTAAAAAAGTTTGAACTGCTAAGTTCTTTTTTAAAAAGACAGCAGCTGCAACAGTAGCTGCACCAATCAGGCTAGCAATAATGGGTTCTAGAAAAGTCATCGCTTACTCCGCGTCACGATATTTTCACTCTACTTAAAGTAATCCTGCGCGACGAGCGGCTGCGCGTTGTTCTAACTCAGCCATGATTTGCCTGGTTTCAAAATGACGTTCAGCTTGTTCTTTAGCGCGGGCATCTTTACCCATTCCGGCTGCAACAATGTCAGCGTCGCTCATCAAACCCGCATAAATAGGTTGACGCTTTTCCCGAATAGTGCCACCACGTTCGACTGCTTTCTGAAGCCCCATCTGGTGAGCAAGCGCATTATTAGCAGCAATGCCAGCGATATTACCCATTTCATCGGGGAAGCCCTCATCAGCATAATCACGCATCGCTAAGCGATAAGGATCAGACGTAGCGTATGCGTATTCGACCGGTTTACCACGACTCTTCATTCCCACGCCAAGTTCACCACCAGGGTAGAAGGTCAGGCTCGAAATAGCCTTACTCCGTTCTGGCTCGATCTCGTAACTGGCGAGAGGACCCTGATCTTGGCTCATGGCACTGAGAAATTCGTTTGTCCTTACTTTAACCGGCTTGCCTACACGAACAGCTTCTGGCTGCTGTGTGACAATTGGAGCATCAGCCTGTCCACTAAGAAGAGCTTCACGTTGCGCCCTGGGTAACAGTGCGAGAGCCTTGGCGGCAAATGCTGCTGCTTCTTCAGATTCTGAGGAACGGCGCGGCGGGGCTGAAAAGGCTGCAGGAACAGCAGCAGTCACGACTTCCCGTGTAGGTGCGGGTGTAGGGACAGGCGCAGGTGCTGATGTTATGGGCGCAATTCGTGTCTGCGGAGTCGCGCGAACTTCAGTAAATACAGGGGTCGTGCCAGGTGCGCCGACCAGCTCGTCTGGCTCCATGCTTGCGCCTGCAGCCTGCATCATTGCAGTATAAGCAGGCGTTCCACGGAAGCGTTCTGCCGCAGCAACAGAACTGCGTCCAACTGGACTAATGCCCTCTTCTCGACCTTCTTTTAATACTTGCTTAAGAACAGGTGCAGCTTTACCTGCAACCATAGCGCCGTATTCAGCAACAGACTGATCAATCCGTTTTTGAGCACGTTGTTCGGCAGCAACTCCACCAAGGTACTCCGCAATTAAATCATCTGCACGATCACGAACAGGTGAATGTGGGACAGTGCTTGTAGCAAGTTGCTCAATCTCTGAGCCAGGACCGAATGACTGGCTTGTAGAAATTACGTGGCTTTGAGTCGCTGGCTTCTCTTCTGAATCGACGACAGTAGGTTTTTCGGGAGACGTGCCACGTAACAAACCCATGACGGCCGTCTGATGTGGAACAATATCTTGTCCGTAGCGATCAGAAGTTGTAGGTGGTGTTACATCCGTACTTGCGGTAGCAAATCCCTGAGGTTGCGGAGGAGTACCAATATGAGGTTCATCATCAAGTTCAAGATTGCCAAAATTCTTTGCAAGATAAACGCCGCCCGCAATTGCACCAGCAGCAAGTGCAGCCTTACCGATAACATCGACTGCACGTCGGATTGCTCCAGGTGGACGCTTACCTTGATTTACATCCCGCGTAAAACTATAAACCTCTGGAGCCAACGCCATTCGCTCAGCAGGCGTTTGCGGATAAGGGTTGCCTGTAAGGTCAGACCAGAGCGCGTAGTCCTGCGGAGAGACAGGCATTTTTATACACACATTATCTAGATATAAGTGATTTTAGGGTGACTAAATACGTTAAATTTATCCCCCTACCTGCTCAATAAAAAGGCCGATTTGGGGGAAATTTTCCGGCTACTATCTGGCCCGCTCGTCACAAAAGTTTACATACCAGGAAAAAAAGAAGCTGTATGTGAAGAGTTGCTACATTCTGGCCGGATGGGCCGGTGATGGTCTAGGGTGAGCGAAGCGGCCATAGAAGCCGCGCATCCACTTAGTACGGAGAACCATGACCACAGTCCCCACCACTGCGCAGATCGCGCAGAACCTCGAACGCGCAGCCCGCGTCATCGCGCCAGCCGTTGCCCTGGCAGTCACTAGCGTGATGCTGCTGGCTGAGCTCGCCTACAGCCTTGGCTTCCAGCTCGGCACCGCAGTGCACACCCGCAACGATCAGCTCGCCGCAGTGTGGCGCCGCTTGTGGGTGCCAGGCGCCGAGCCTGCAGCCGCGCCAATCACGGTCAAGCCAGCACCCATCAGGCTCGCGGCAAAGCTGCAGCCCCAGGTGCATCCGCTGGCTGACCTGGCCGCCGACCTGGAGACACTGACCTGTGCTCAGCTGCGTAGCCTGGCCGGCACCAAGCGCAAGGCACGCAAGGCTGAGCTGATCGCGATGTTGCTCGCCTGAGATCGCAACCCAACCCCGTCCTGGGTTAGAATGACGGAGTCCACCCACCTAGCACGGAGACTGACCATGACTAACGAGATCACGCTCGATCAGCTGGAAGCCCTGGAACCGGCAGACCTGGTGTTTACCGACTTCACCGAGGGCGACACCTGGTCAGTGAGTCCAGAGGATTATCTGACTGTCGAGGGTGCCATCTGTCGTCTGCAGGCCGACGGGTACAGCCTGGAAGCCTGCAGCGACGGCGTCACTCGATACGTCCAGCACCACCCCCACCAGGCTATCGAGGCCTGCGGCGGGACTGAGGAGGCAGTGTTCTTCCTCGCGAAGCCCGGCCACCACTGCACCCTGTTCGTAGTGTGGGGCCTGGGCGAGGACTGCATCGCTGACTTTAGCGCTGACTGCCAGGCCGAGCTGGATCGGATCGACGACCTGATCTACGCTTGACACCAGGGGGCTACGGCCCCCTTTTTTCAAGTTGATAGTGATTAACGAAGCTTTGTGACATATGAAGAGTTATAACTTTTCGGCGCCAGGGGTAGCCGATGGCCTACAGTGATGGGGTAGTTCGCCCTAGAAGCGATGACCACCGCATCCAAATCACTCCGCCTCGCCGACACCTTGGCCCGTGAACCGTTCACGTGGCCAGGCGGTTACCCTCGCTACGCTGTCACGTCCGATGGCGGCTGCCTTTGCAGCAGCTGCTGTAAGACTGAACGCGATCTGATCGGCACCACCACAGGGTCCGACGGCTGGAACGTAGTTTGGCTTGCCGTCAACTATGAAGACAAGGCTCTTGCCTGTGACAATTGTCACGAGGAGATCGTTGCAGCGTACGGTTGACTACCAGGGGGCTCCGGCCCCCTTTTTTATCAACTTTTATAAAGTTGAT
>Ga0316617_100000028_pt1 | contig 27884 bp, 30 predicted proteins | sample OWC_Aug_M1_C1_D2_FD_207801 | JGI IMG/M metagenome (GOLD analysis project Ga0316617, IMG submission 207801) | Wetland soil microbial communities from Old Woman Creek delta, Ohio, United States - OWC_Aug_M1_C1_D2_B | ecosystem: Environmental > Terrestrial > Soil > Wetlands | place: USA: Ohio... | reverse complement strand
TCCGATCTATCACGCCATAGTTTTGGTGAAAGTTTCGACCGCGCATGGTTGAGAGCGTGACGACGTTCTGCAGTTTTTCCGATGAGCAGAAGCGGTTCTGCGCGAATGGGAGGTCAGAGGAAATTACGATGACTACGGTGTTGGTCAGCGCGGTTGCCGCCTCGTTGAATTTGCGGGTCGATTCCGCGCAAATTGAGGTATCCAGGCTCGGAACGATATTGAGGATTTTTCTGTGGCCTGCGAACTGGCTGAGCGATACATCGTTCAGATCTTTGTCTACCAGCGTGAAACTGGGCGCAGTATCGCCTGCCTGAGGGAAGGAGCCGCTAACGTTGATGGGGTTGCCGTTGAAGGTCACGGTAGTCATGATCGAGTCTCCTGATTTCACGATGGAACTAAGCCTGATTTTTCCGAAGTGGTATTACAGCCGTATTACTTGAATCTGGCCTGAGCAAAAATGGATAAGCTTAAAGTTGATCCGGCGAGTAATATCAATGGAACTTTTGGGCATGCCTGATGAGCGCTTGTCACAGGCCTCATTTTCACATACAAATGCCATTTTAGTTGACATCAAAGCTAGGCAAAAGCTCTATTTAAATAATACATGAACTAACTCATCTATCTTGATGACAAATCAGGATAAATTTGATAGCATGGCTGAAAGAAATTGTGATGGCATTGAGGAGAAAAGTATGCTGCGAAGATTATTTCTGTTTATTTGCGCAATCGCTTTGTCTTTCCCCCCTGTTTTTGCCGAGGCCGCTTCCTATAAATCAGGCAAGCATAAGGTAACGGCGGTATCCAAGAGCAAAGCCAAGGCCAAGCTTTCCAAGCGTAAGATTTCCAGCCGTAGAATCAGTCACACCATAAGATCCAGTCGAAATTATGGGGCGCACGTTGCCAGCTATACTTTGCAGGGCGCCCAGTTCCAGCAAGACGGTAACGACACCGAGCTGCGCCTTGAGTCTTCCAAGGCGCTGATTCTCAATCAAGACACTGGCGAGGTGTTATACGCAAAAAACATCGGCCTTACCACGCCGATTGCTTCTGTAACGAAGCTGATGACCGCGATGGTGGTGCTGGATGCGCACCAGCCTATGGATGATCCTGTTACGGTAACATCGGCAGATGTGGACATTCTCAAAGGCACCGGTTCCCGTCTGCGCGTGGGTACGACGCTGACCCGTGCCGAAATGCTGCAGCTTGCGCTGATGTCTTCCGAGAATCGTGCGGCTTCGTCGCTGGGGCACGCCTACCCCGGAGGCTACGATGCATTTGTGCGCGCCATGAATGCCAAAGCCTTGGCATTGGGGATGACTCGTTCGGTATTTATCGACGCGACCGGGCTCAATAGCGAGAACGTTTCGACAGCGGAGGACTTGGCCAAGATGGTTAAGGCCGCCTACCAGTACCCGGAAATTCGTCAAGTCACAACTACGGCGGCCTACGAAGTGCCGCTGCATGGCCCGAACCGCCCAGTTGAGTTCCGCAACACCAATATCCTGGTGCGCAACAGCGATTGGCAGATTGGCCTGTCCAAGACCGGTTTCATCAACGAAGCCGGCCGCTGCCTGGTCATGCAGGCGCAGATTGCCGAGCAGCCTCTTATCATCGTGTTGCTTGATTCCTGGGGCAAGTTCACGCGCATCGGCGACGCACAACGTATCCGCAAATGGATCGAAAGCAGTAACGGCGCGCGCAAGCTGGGTTGACCCCGATTCGCAGGCAACAAAAAAGCCGGGTTATCCCGGCTTTTTTGTTGCCTGTTGAACTTTCTTAAGCTGCTTTGTTGCGGGAAGAAGCTGGCTTTTTGGAGGCAGGTTTTCTGGCAGGCGCTTTTCTTGTCGTCATCTTCTTGGCTGGCTTGCCTTTGGCGGCTTTCGCTGCCAGCAATTCCAGCGCCTGCTGCAGTGTGACTTCGTCGATTTCCATGTCCTTGGGCAGAGTGGCGTTGATCTTGCCATGTTGTACGTAAGGGCCGTAGCGACCGGAATAAATAGCAATGGCGCCAGTTTCAGCCGGATGTTCGCCCAGCTCGCGCAGCGGGGCGGCCTTGGCCTTGGCCTGTGCCAGTAGTTCCACCGCGCGCGGCAGGTCGATATCGAAGATGCTGTCCGATTTCGGGATCGACTTGAAGGTGCTCTCGTGCTTTATATAAGGGCCATAAGGGCCTATGCCGGCAATTACTTTCTTTCCAGTGTCGGGATGCTGCCCTATTTCGCGAGGCAGCGCGACCAGTTTCAGGGCGATGTCCAGCGATACATTCGCCAGCGGAATCTCTTTCGGGATGCTGACGCGCTTGGGCTTTTTCTTGGGGTCATCCGCGCTCTGGCCAACCTGTAAATAGGGGCCATAGGGGCCATTAAGTAACAATATCTCTTTGCCGCTGGTGGGATCGTCACCTAATTTGACAGGCTCGTTTCCAGCTTGCGTGTCGCCCTCCAGGTTGCGCTTGTAATCGCACTTTGGCGTGTCGTTATAGCCGGAACATCCAATGAAATAGCGGTTAAATTTGTTGAGGATTTTTTGTAACGGTTTTCCACACTGGGGGCAGGGTTCGTCCAGCACTTCGGTGCCGGGACGCTCCACTTGTCCCTTTTCCATGATCTGGCGGTTGAAGCCCTGCCAGAATTCATTGAGGACCGGAATCCAGTCGCGCGCACCATCCGCAATATCGTCCAGCTCGTTTTCCAGATTGGCAGTGAAGTCGTAATCCACGTACTTGGTAAAGTGTTCGGTAAGGAACTTGTTGACGATGCGGCCGACGTCGGTTGGCTTGAAGCGCTTATTGTCGAGCAGCACATATTCGCGATCCTGCAGCGTTGAGATGATGCTGGCGTACGTGGATGGCCGGCCAATGCCGTATTCCTCCAGCGCTTTCACGAGGCTGGCTTCCGAGTAGCGCGGCGGCGGTTCGGTGAAATGCTGGTCGCCCCAGATTTTCGTGACGTCCAGTACCTCACCCACTTCCATTAACGGCAGTTTGCTTTCACCTTCTTCCTCTGCATCGTCCATGCCTTCCATATAGACGGCAATGAAGCCCGGGAAGATCATGGTCTGGCCGGTGGCGCGGAACAGGTTGGCTTCACTGCCCACGGCGAGATCGACGCTCACCGCATCGAACTTGGCCGGCGCCATCTGGCAGGCCAGCGCCCGCTTCCAGATCATGTCGTAGAGGCGGAACTGCTCCGGCGTCAGGTGGCTGCGCAGGCTGTCCGGTGTGCGGCGGATGTCGGTGGGACGGATCGCCTCGTGCGCTTCCTGCGCATTCTTTGCCTTGGTCTTGTACATGATGGGCGATTTTGGCAGGTACTCCGCTTCGAAATTGCCCTTGATGTAGCCGCGGATCTGCATCACCGCCTCAGCTGCCATGCTGAAGGAGTCGGTACGCATGTAGGTGATGAGGCCGACCGAGCCCTCTGCGCCGATGTTGACGCCTTCATACAGTTGCTGGGCAATACGCATTGCGCGGCTGGTGGTGAATCCCAGTTTGCGCACGGCCTCCTGTTGCAGCGTGGAAGTGGTGAATGGTGCTGCCGGGCTGCGGTTCTTCTGCTTCTTTTCGACGCGGCTGACTGTAGTTTTGCCAGCGCTCGCGGCCAGCAGCTTGCCTACGATTTCAGCCTGCTGTTCCTGCGCGGTAACGGTGAACTGCTCGACCTTGTTGCCTTCCAGTTGCACCAGTTTGGCATCGAAAGCGTTTTTCTGCTTCTTGCTCTGGAGGTGAATCGTCCAGTATTCCCGGCTCTGGAACGCCTCGATTTCCAGCTCGCGCTCGACGATCAATCTTAAAGCCGGGCTTTGCACGCGGCCCGCAGAGAGGCCGCGCCGTATCTTTTTCCACAGTAGCGGCGACAGGTTGAAGCCGACCAGATAATCCAGCGCGCGGCGTGCCTGCTGGGCGTTGACCAGTGGCATGAGTATGTCGCGCGGCTCGTTGATGGCGTGCTGCACCGCGCTCTTGGTGATTTCGTGGAACACCACGCGCTTGATTAGCTTGTCCTTGAGCAATTTCTTGCTCTTGAGAATCTCGGCGATATGCCAGGAAATGGCTTCCCCCTCGCGGTCCGGGTCGGTCGCCAGGTAGATGGCGTCGGAGGCCTTGACTGCCTTGACGATCGCGTCGACGTGCCGCGCGTTGCGGTCGATGATTTCGTATTTCATGGCGAAATCGTGCTCGGTGTCGACGGCGCCGGATTTCGGAATCAGGTCGCGCACGTGGCCGTAGGAGGCCAGCACCTCGAAATCCTTTCCCAGGTATTTCTTCAGTGTTTTGGCCTTGGAAGGCGATTCGACGATCAGCAGTTTCGACATTTAATCAGCGCAAATGGGAGCAGGAGCGGCAGATAATACGAGTAAACCGCTGAAAAGGGCAAGGAAGCGATGGATATTATGCTTGGCTCGCCTACGCCTTCTTCACGAATTCCGACTTCAACTGCATGGCGCCGAAGCCATCTATTTTGCAGTCGATGTCATGATCGCCCTCGATAATGCGGATGTTTTTCACCTTGGTGCCGACCTTGACGACGGAGGACGAGCCTTTAACCTTCAGGTCCTTGATGACGGTCACCGTATCGCCGTCATTCAGCACGTTGCCGTTGGAATCGCGAACGACACGTTTCTGTTCGGCATTTTCCGCGGTGGCGCTTTTGTCCCATTCGTGCGCACATTCTGGGCAGATATATAGGTTGCCATCTTCGTAGGTGAAGACAGATCCGCATTTCGGGCAGGGAGGGAGTTGGCTCATGAAAGTTCTAGTACGAGTAAATTGTTGAGGTCAGGCAGTCTTGCTTAAGAATTCGATGCGGTTGCCTTCGGTTCAGGCAAAGATTAGTATTATTTTTTGCTTAAACAAGAGTTTTGAGTTTTCGGTTTCCAAGGATAGTACTCTACCACGCATACCGGACATGCCAATTCAGGCTCGGCTGTTATTCGGCTGTTATAAGGTGGTGGATGCTTTGTCATTCCGGAATTGAGCTCTTTTGTCGACGCCAGAGACCAACCGGGATTTCGTCTTTAATCTACTCGGGACCCAAATTCAACCACGTAAGACGCTCTTCCGCACAACTCAAGGATGATACAGTAAGTCAATATAACTTTTTAACAGAGAGTTACTCAGGCTGGGTGGGCCTGGATAGTCTGCGCCTGCAACAATTGTGTTGAAAATTACCCGTGCTTGCGCTGTGGTCAGTGGGTAATATTGCATGAAATTAGGATCCTCTGCATTCAAGTAAAGCACAAGCGCCTTCTTCGCATAGTCAAAATTGGGGGGATTAGAAGGTGCGGCACACGTCAACATTTCGAATATGGTGGCTGGCTGAGAGCCATTAGTCGCAGCCGTAACGATAGTTCCGGTGCCTTGGTCATTTTTGTAGTTGTATGCGCTGGTGAGCGAAAGATCGGCAAGCGTACGACTACCAAGGTTATGGGGTGCGTTAGAGATTGTGCCTTCCCGAGCGCTTTCACCCAAACCCAACATATTGCACTGTGTGCTGTCGGCAGGACCATTGGGGGACGCATTACCCGATAACTGGCCGGAAATGGTGCATTGGTAGGGTGCAGCAGCCAAGACGTTCTTGCTGGTGAGTGTAGCCAATACAATAGGCGCTGCCAAACTCCCTTTGGCTAATCGGCGACGGGTGAGGTCGACAGGTTTTTTCTCGGTTTCGGTCTTCATATCTAAAGTGTAAAGTGCAATTCCACGATTTATCCGACTATACGCAATAATCATGCCTTATATAAATAAAACATTATAAACATGAGGTTATTAAGCAGTCTTTCAGTGCGTTAGCGCTCATTGTAAAAATATTCGACACATACCGTCAATGGCGATTCGACCTGTCTTATTCAGCAGATCGATGTATTTCCGAATTTTCTATTCTAAGCTTGGCTATGGCCTTGTGCAGCAGGTGTGGGATGAGCAGGTGCATGGGCATCCGCAGCCAATGACTGCGTACATAGAGCAGAAATTGGGCGAGCCCCGTGCCCGGATGGCGTAGACTCGGGTGGGCTGAGGTCATGCCGGCGACGAACAGGCTATTCATCATCCTACGTTGAATAGTTCTTGTCTGGTAAAGCGCTGAATGTTGTGCCAGATCAGGGACGGGGGTCTGGAAAATGGCTTTGGCGTTGCTCAGTGCATGGCTGAGCGGGCCGGCGAGATTGAGTTCCCGCGCGCGCGCCATCAGGTCGGCCCAGAAGCCAGAATCCTCGCCGTAAGCCCTGAGCAGGCAATCCAGGTCGGAGAGATCACGCAATCCGTGCTCCCATTCGCCCTCGTGATACAGGTGGGTGGCCGAGTGCAGCACCTGGTCAGCGGGGCAGGGGATAAATATGTTGGCAAAACCTGCCAAATGCTGGGCGGATGACAGAATGAGGTCCGGCCGCGTCTTGATGCGCGCCGTCTCAGGCAGGATATTGTGATGCAAGTCCAGATTAGTGCCCCGGCGGATGTGAGTCATGGGTGGAAGTTCATGCATCCACTGCCGGTAGTAGCGCTGGTCGTAGGGGTCAAGGCGGGCGGCGATCCAGCCCGACAGCATCAGGTGCATTTCCACCTCGGGCAATGCTGATTTCGGCACCAGAATATCGATGTCGGAAAAGGTTCGGCCAGCTGCCGGTGCTAGTTCGGCAGCTGCATAAGCCGCGCCTTTGAGGAGCATTACGGGGGCGTTGACCTCGACCAGTGCACGGGACAGTTGACTGACCTCCCAGAGCACGGCCCGACGCTGCTTTTCGGCAATGGTGAGCATGGCCTCCATGTGCCGCCAGACGGGAACCGGTATTTGCGTTTTGAGACCGTGCTTAAGCATCATGGCGCCCAATCGGCCGAGCAGCCCCGTTGCATAGCCTTGACGGACGATCAGATCCCATTCGGCGTCGGTGAACCGCAGTATTACACCCGGATCTCGCAGGGCTATTATCAGTGGTGAGTCGGTCAGCTTCACTGCATGAGTTCCGATAAGACCAGAGTGGCATCGGATAGCTGGGAGTACTCGAAATCGTAGCACTCGCATGCATCGATCAGGCTGGCGTTCAGATCATAACCAAGACTGCCCAGCAAGTTGTAATTGAAGGCGTGGTTGGCGGTGTGCATGAAGGCGTCAGCCTTGGAGTGGTGCGTCAATTTTGCCTCGGCGTCCGCTTTCCAGCGGGGGAAGATGATCAGCGCAGGCTTGGCCTTTTCGTCTGCACGCAGGACACTTTCTGATGTGGGCTTGAGATGGGAGACCGTGCCCTTGTGGGTGTCGTGTGCTGCGGCGCCCATGACCGCGCGTGGGGAGAAGCTTCGGATGACGTCGATGGAGGCGTTCTTCAGGCTGACGGGTCGTGCCAAGGGTACCAGCAGGCGGTCCTCGCGATCCACCAGGGTCAATTCATCCGAAAGCAGGCGAAAGCCGGACAAGGTCAGGGCGGCGGTCAGCGTGCTTTTTCCGGCCCCGGGCTCTCCAGGCAGGATTACAGCGCGGCCGTTTTTTTCCAGACTGGCTGCATGCAGCATCAAATAGTGATGGGCATGCCCCGCAATGCACCAGTTCAACCCCCATTCCAGTAATGCGAAGGCATGGTTGGCGGGGAGGGGCTTGAAAGGCGCCATGCCGTCGAACATGAAGGTAACCTGGGGGCGGAAGTAGCGTCGCGGCCCTTGGACTCTTTCCACTTGAACATGGAAATCGCAGAAGCCATCATCATGTACAGGGAAGTCGCTATAGAGCAGGTCTAGTCCGGCCAACACCTCGGGTGTGTGGGAAACGATGCGGGTACGGAAAGGACCAGTTTCCAGGATCAGGCCCGAGTGCAGCCTTTCCATCAGAGTATTCCTGCTCAGAGATCCCAGCCTCGTGAATTTCATGCTCTTCTTTGTGTGATACCCAGGCGGGCAAGTTCGTTAAGGGCTGTTTCTACATCTTCCTCGTGCAGGTTGATCGCTGCGGCTAATTCGGGGATGGATGCTGGCTTCTGCAGAAGTTGTTCCAGCATCTGGCCTACCAGGTCGGTGAGGCGATGAGTGTCACCGGATGCGCCGTGGTAGAGGACGCATTCATCATCCCAATAGCGCAACCGCAATTGTGCGTTATTGGCGATGCGCCACGTGACTACCGAAGTGTTCATGTTCACTGTCTCTTCATTCGTCTATTGATCAGATTAACGGTGAGATATTGCAACATTTGAGCAGACCTGCAATAAAAACCTTAACAGGGTTGTCTATGGTGTCGCAGGCACCGAAAGTCAAAGAGCCCCTGGTCAGGCGATCTTGCGTACGAATTCGATGCGGTTCCCTTGTGTTCCGGCAAAACTGAGCGCCGCGTCCTGATCCATGTCGCCGAACAGCGGGTCTTCCTCGCTAGTCTGGCTGGAGAGGGATTTGAAGTCGAATAGATTGGTATCCGCCAGATGCGACGGCGCGACGTTGGTGAGGGCTCTGAAGATTTTTTCGGTACGTCCGGGGAATTCATGCTCCCAAGCATGCAGCATGGCCTTGATCTTCTGGCGTTGCAGATTTTCCTGCGAACCGCATAAATCACAAGGAATAACAGGAAATTCCATGCCGCGTGCGTAGGCCGAGATGTCTTTCTCGGCGCAGTAGGCCAGCGGGCGGATGACGATGAATTCCCCCTGGTCGGTCGCCAACTTGGGCGGCATGGCCTTGAGTTTACCGCCGAAAAACATGTTCAGGAAGAGCGTCTGCACGATGTCGTCGCGGTGGTGGCCCAAAGCAATTTTATTTGCGCCAAGTTCCTGCGCGGTGCGGTAGATGATGCCGCGGCGCAGGCGCGAACACAGCGAGCAGGTGGTCTTGCCCTCGGGCACCTTTTCCTTGACGATGGAATAGGTGTCGGCCTCGACGATGCGGTAATCCACGCCGAGCTTTTCCAGATATTCCGGCAGGATGTGCTCGGGGAAACCCGGCTGCTTCTGGTCGAGATTCATGGCGATCAGCTTGAAATTGACCGGCGCACGCTCCTGCAGGGCAAGCAGGATCATGAGCATGGCGTGCGAATCCTTGCCGCCGCTCATGCAGACGAGAATTTTGTCGCCGTCCGCTATCATGTTGTAGTCTCCGATGGCCTTGCCGACGGAACTGATCAGTTTTTTGCGGAGCTTGAGGAAATTGCCGGAGGCGCTTTCTGGGTAGTGTCGCATTGCAGTGTTCTACAGGTTGAGTGAGCGGCCACCGTCTACCGCGATGACCTGGCCGGTAATGAAAGGGGCATCCTGGATTAAAAATCGCACGGCGCGGGCGACATCGCCCGGTTCCCCGATGCGCTTAAGCAACGTCTGTGATATGACCCGCTGGCGGTAGATCTCGTCGAATTGCGGATTGTCTTCCGGCCATAGCACTGGCCCCGGGGCTACGGCGTTGACGCGCACGTCAGGCCCCAGTTCTTGGGCGAGAGATTTTGTGAGCGTCATAAGCCCGGCTTTGGCCACGCTATAGACTACATAGCCCTTTTTCGGGCGCTCCACGTGCATGTCGGTGATGTTGATGATGCAACCCTGCTGCTTGCGCAGTTCCACTGCGGCTGCCTGCGAAAGGAATAGCGGGGCCTTAAGGTTGGAGCCGACAAGATCGTCCCATTCCTTCTCGGTGATGGAACCAATTTCAGTTGGATAATAGCTGGAGGCGTTGTTAATTAGCACGTCCAGTCGGCCGAAATGGTTGACGGTTTCCTGTACCAGACCTTGCAGCATGGAAATATTGTGCAGATCGCCCTGAATGATTGCGGCCGATCTCGGGCGTTGCAGGTTGAGTTCCGATTGCAGCGCGCGCGCCTCACCCACCGAGGTGCGGTAGTGGATCATCAGGCTTGCACCGCTGGCGTGCAGCATGCGGCAGATGGCCGCGCCGACCCGCTTGGCACCTCCGGTGATAAGGATGACTTTTTCTTGCAGGCTATCGGCCACGGTAAATGTCGGTTCTGACGAGGCGTATAATTTACCATAACCGTCGGACATTCCCGTGAACACATCATTACCAATTCCCAGCACCGAACAACTGGAACATAGCGCCCGCCTGATCCAGGTCATCCATGACAAGATCGCCGCACACGGGGGCTGGATCAGCTTCTCCCGCTACATGGAGCTGGCGTTGTATGCTCCTGGCCTCGGCTATTACAGCGCCGGTACGAAGAAATTCGGCGCGGCTGGCGATTTCGTCACCGCGCCGGAAATTTCTCCGCTGTTTGCCCGTACCTTGGCGCGGCAGGTGGCGCAGGTGCTAGCCACAACTGGCGGCGACGTGCTGGAACTCGGCGCCGGCACCGGGCGGCTTGCTGCGCAGTTGCTGCTTGAACTGCAACAACTAGATACATTGCCAAGAAGCTACCTTATTCTTGAAGTCAGCGCCCACTTGCGTGTCGTGCAGCAGGAAACGCTGGCGGCGTCGCTGCCGGTCGACTTGTTGTCACGTGTCGAATGGCTGGATGCGCTGCCGGATGCGTTTATCGGGCTGGTGCTCGGCAACGAGGTGCTGGATGCGCTACCGGTGCATATCGTGGCCTGGCGCGACAGCGGCGTCTTCGAGCGTGGCGTGGCGTGGGACGATGGCCGCCTGGTCTGGCAGGAGCGCGCTCTGACTGACGGCGCTTTACTGGAAAATGCGCAACAGCTTGCCTTACCGCCGGGCTACATCAGCGAAATCTGCCTGGCGGCTTTTGCCCTGATCGCCAGCCTGGCCAGGATGCTGCAACGCGGCGCGCTGCTGTTCGTCGATTACGGCTTCCCGCGTCGAGAGTATTACCATCCGCAACGTGCCAGCGGCACACTGATGTGCCATTACCGCCAGCATGCGCATGATGATCCGTTGTTCCAGCCCGGCCTGCAGGACATCACTGCGCATGTCGATTTCACCGCTGTAGCTGAGGCCGGCGAGTCGCACGGCCTGGAACTGATCGGATACACCACTCAAGCGCAATTTCTCATCAATTGCGGCATCATCGACCTGCTGTCTGCAGTCTCGCCCGCAGATATGGCGGCCTACTTGCCGTATGCATCGCAAGCGCAGAAGTTGCTCTCGCCGTCGGAAATGGGTGAACTTTTCAAGGTAATCGCCTTTGGCAAGAATCTGGAAATTGCACCACTAGGCTTTATGCGAGGAGATAAACGCCATGTGCTGTAAAACCATGCGGGCAATGCTGCTGGATGCACCGGGCAAGGTGCTGCGCTTGGGCGAACTGGCAGTGCCAGAACCCGGTCCGAGCCAACTGCTGATTCGCGTCCATGCCTGCGGCGTGTGCCGCACCGACTTGCATGTGGCCGATGGCGAACTGACAGAAGCCAAATTGCCGTTGGTGCTGGGCCATGAAATCGTAGGTACGGTGGAGGCGATGGGGGAGCGGGTGGAGGGCTTTGCCATCGGCCGGCGCGTCGGCGTGCCGTGGCTGGGCCATACCTGCGGCACCTGCCGCTACTGCCTGTCCGGTCGCGAAAACCTGTGCGAGCAGGCGCGCTTCACCGGATATCACCTTGACGGCGGCTATGCCCAATACACGGTGGCGGACGCGCATTATTGCTTCGCGTTGCCGGAAGCCTACACTGACCAGGATGCCGCTCCGCTGTTGTGTGCCGGTCTTATCGGATATCGTTCCCTGATGGCGGCGGGCGATGCCAAACGGCTAGGCATATATGGCTTTGGCGCAGCAGCGCATATTGTTACCCAAGTGGCGCGCTGGCAGGGGCGTGAAGTCTACGCCTTTACCAAACCTGGAGATGTGGCAGGACAGGCTTTTGCGTGCAGTCTGGGGGCGCTATGGGCGGGCGACTCCACCACACTTCCTCCACAGGAGCTGGACGCAGCCATCCTCTACGCCCCGGTAGGCGCACTGCTGCCGATGGCGCTCAGGGCAGTCGCCAAAGGGGGCGTCGTGGTATGCGCCGGCATTCACATGTCGGACATCCCGTCTTTTCCATACGCCATCCTTTGGGGGGAACGTCAGGTGCGCTCGGTAGCTAATCTCACCCGGCGTGATGGCGAGGATTTCCTGGCGCTGGCGCCGCAGGTGCCAATGCGTACGATAACCCATGCTTTCCGTCTTGAGCAAGCCAACGAGGCGTTGCATAGCGTGAGGGCGGGGCAGGTCACGGGGGCCGCCGTGCTGCTGGTCAATTGACCAAGGGTATAATGCGCCCTTTTTCTGCTGGAAGTGCTCATGCAACAGACACGCCCCATCCGTAGTTTTGTCCTGCGTCAGGGACGTCTTACCGTCGCCCAGCAACGTGCGGTGGAAACGTTGCTGCCTGCTTACGGCATTCCCTATGCACCGGTGATGCTCGATTTGGACGCAGCGTTTGGACGGGCGGCCCCCAAAATTCTTGAAATTGGTTTCGGCATGGGTACGGCTACGGCGCAGATCGCGCAGGCCAATCCGGATAAGGACTACCTCGGGGTGGAAGTGCATACGCCGGGCGTGGGCAACCTTCTCAAGCTGGTGCAGGAGCATAACTTCACCAACCTGCGCGTGATCCAGCACGATGCGGTGGAAGTGCTGCACAACATGATCGCCGATGCCGCGCTCGATGGCGTACATATTTTTTTCCCAGATCCCTGGCCCAAGAAGCGCCATCACAAGCGCCGACTGTTGCAAGCTGATTTCGTGCGGTTGCTGTGCGGCAAGCTCAAGCCGGGCGGCTACCTGCATTTCGCTACCGATTGGGAGGAATACGCCCAGTGGGCTCTGGAGGTGTTGCGGGCGGAGCCGCAACTAAACAATACGGTACAGGGCTACGCGCCAAGACCGGAATATCGGCCGCTGACCAAGTTCGAGCAGCGCGGCCTAAACCTCGGGCACGGCGTCTGGGACTTGATCTTCCGGCGGGTTTAGCCAGGCGCCGATCACTTTCTCCGCTTCTTCCACCCCTTGCTTTTTCAGGCTGGAAAAGAGCTGTACGCTACAGTTGCCCCAGGCTTGCTGCAATTCCTTGCGAACCGCGGCCAACGTATTCATGGCTTCGCTGCGCGACAGTTTGTCCGATTTGGTCAGCAACACGTGTATCGGTTTTCCTGTAGGTCCGAACCAGTCCAGCATTTGCCGGTCGAGCGGGGTAAGGGGGTGACGCGAATCCATCACCAGCACCAAACCATACAGGCTGCTGCGCTGCGACAGGTAGGCGGCCAGCACCAGTTGCCAGTGCTTGCGCAGGGCTTCCGGGACTTTTGCATATCCATAGCCGGGCAAATCTACAAGGTAGCGGTCGCCGCCCAGGCTGAAAAAGTTGATGAGTTGCGTGCGCCCGGGCTGCTTGCTGACGAAAGCCAGCCGCGTATGGTTGGCCAGGGTGTTGATGGCGCTGGATTTGCCTGCGTTCGAGCGCCCGGCAAAGGCGATTTCGATGCCGGTGGCGGGCGGCAAGTCGCGCAAGTGATGGGCGGAGATAAAGTATTGGGCGTTCTGGAATAGGGGCATGGTGGCTGAAGGGGACCTCTAAAAATCCAATTTTCGTTGCCATACGGTGTTGCTCACAAAAAATTACTCCTTACATATCGAAACATATGCCGCGTCGCAATTTTTTGCTCGCGCCTTGTCTGGCTTAGACAGCTTGAATTTTTAGAGATACCCTAAATGCTATCACGAACCCCCGAAATTGGATAAAATGCCGCGATTCGAGTCTTCGGACTTCCAACAAATTGATTGAGGTGCGTGATGAGTTTTCGGGTGATTGCAGTGTTGGCGGCGGGTATGCTGGCTTCTGCTGGCGCGAATGCCGCGGGGGATGCTGCGAAGGGCGCGGAAATTGCCACCGTGGTTTGCGCGGCCTGTCATGGCCCCGATGGCAACAGCGTGATTACCGCCAACCCCAAGCTGGCGGGGCAGCACCCGGAGTACCTCGCCAAGCAGCTCAACGAATTTAAATCCGGCAAGCGGGCTAATGCAGTGATGGGGCCGATGTCGGCTACCCTGGCCACTGCGGAAGACGTACTGAATGTGGCGGCGTACTTCGCCGCGCAGGCGCCCAAGGGCGGCGCGGCCAAGAGCAACGGCAATGGCTCGGATGGCGAAAGGATTTACAAGGGCGGCATCCTTGCCAAGGGCGTGCCAGCGTGCGCTTCCTGCCACAGCCCGAACGGCGCCGGCATTCCGGCGCAGTTTCCGCGCCTGGCCGGCCAGCACGCCGAATACAACCTCAATCAGCTGAAAGCGTTCCGCTCCGGCGAGCGCGCCAATGCGCCGATGATGCGTGTGATCGCGTCCAAGATGTCCGACCAGGAAATGGAAGCGGTTGCTGATTATGTGCAGGGGCTGAAGTAATCCGCTCGACTCCGATACGTTGATTGGGGGTGGCATTGCCACCCCCTAATTGTTTATACATCTTGAAAAACCCTAATGCATCCAAGTCCCGCGCGCTGTACGAGCTATTCAGCTCGATGCGCTTTGCCGTCAGCCTGCTGACGGTGCTGGGCATCGCCTCCATCATTGGCACCGTGCTCAAGCAGAACGAGCCCTATGCCAACTACGTGGTGCAGTTCGGGCAGTTCTGGTTCGCCCTGTTCGAGGCGATTGGGCTGTACGATGTGTATCACGCCGCCTGGTTCTTGCTGATTCTGGTGTTTCTGGTGCTTTCCACCAGCTTGTGCATTTACCGCAATACGCCGGGCATGCTGCGCGAGCTGCGTTCTTTTCGCGAGCATGCAACGGAAAATTCGCTGCGTGCGTTCAGTCATCAATTTGAATATTCCACCGAGTTGCAGGGTCGTGAACTCTTGGTTCGCCTGCAGCAGTTTCTGGCCGGACGTGGTTTCCGCTTCAGATTTGTTGAGCGGCATGATGGGAGCGTGCTGCTTGCTGCCAAGTCCGGAACCTATCAGCGGCTCGGCTACATCTTTACCCACGCTGCGATCGTGATCATCTGCGTCGGTGGTCTGCTGGATGGCAACGTGCCATTCAAGGTGCAGGAATTACTGGGTGTGAAGACGGTGGAAACGCGCGACATTCCGCAATCTGGTGTGCCGCCGCAGAGCCGCCTGTCTGTTGCCAATCTGTCTTTTCGCGGCAACATGACTTTGCCGGAGGGCGCGCGGGGAGATGTTGCTTTTGTGCGCATGCGCGACGGCTACCTGGTGCAGGAACTGCCGTTTACCGTTGCGCTGGAAGACTTTCGCATCGAGCATTACGCCACCGGACAGCCTAAATCGTTCGAAAGCGATGTGGTCATTCTGGACAAAGAGTTGAAGGCGCCATTACGCGCTACCGTCAAGGTTAACCATCCCCTGATTTACAAGGGAATTGCCATCTACCAATCGGATTTCCAGGATGGCGGTTCCGAACTGACATTCAACGCGTGGCCGCTGCTCGGCGCCGCAGGCCGGCCCGAACAGGTGCGTGGGCGGGTGTTCGACACGGTCAAGGTAAGTGAAGGCCCGCAGGCGCTCAACATCGAGTTCGATGATTTTCGCCTGTTCAATGTGCTCACACTGGAAGAGGGTCCGGGCGCCAAGCCGCACAACGCAGGCCCGAGCGTGACGTTCAGGGTGCGCGATGCGCAGGGCCAGGCGCGCGAGTATCTCAATTACATGCAGCCGATGACGCTGGATGACCATGCCTATTTTGTTTCGGGTATGCGCGAGGCACAGAACCAGGACTTCCGCTATCTGCGCATTCCTGCGGATAAGGATAATTCCATCGCTGACTACATGCGGCTGAGATCGGTGTTGTTTGACGCTGCGCTTGCGCCGGAGATTGCGCATCGGCTTGCGGCCAAGACCCTGCGAGGAGAGTCTGCAGAAGACAATCTGCGCAAGCGCTTCGAGGAGAGTGTGGTGCGATTGCTGACAGCCTTTGCATCGGGCGGCTATGGCGAGATCGCCAAGGTGATCGAGAAATCAGTTCCGGAGCAGGAGCGCGAAAAGGCTGCGCAGACGTATATCAAAATCGTTGGCAATGCCGCTTACGAGGCGCTTGCGCTGAGCCGTGAGCGCGCTGGGCAAACTGTGCCGCAACCGGACGACGCAACCTTGCAGTTCCTGCATGGCAGCCTCAACTCCATGAGCGACCTGTTTTTTTATGGCACACCGTTTTATCTTCAGCTCACTGATTTCAAGCAACACCAGGCCAGCGGCTTCCAGTTGACCCGCTCGCCCGGCAAGAATCTGGTGTATGGAGGATCGGTGCTGCTGGTGCTGGGAATTTTTGCCATGATCTATTTGCGCGAACGAAGAATCTGGCTGCTGGTCAAACCGCAGGATCAGCAGGTGCTGTTTGCCATGTCCGCCAACCGCAAGAATCGCGACCTGGACATCGAGTTCGCAGGCTGCCGGGAACAATTACGACATGTATTGCAGGGTGAGTCATCATGAATTCAGCATTGAATAGCGGCGCGCCGGCGCCTTTCATCAAACGGCTGTCGTGGGTGGATTGGGGTTACGCCCTGGCTTTGCTGGTCGGCGCGTTGTTCGCGTTCAGCCGGTATGGGGCATACATGGATATCTACGAACAGGGCTTCCTGCTCGGCGCCGTGATCGGTTTTGGCTGGCTGGGATGGTTCTGGAAGTCGATGCGTCTGTTGCTGGCGGGGATCGCGCTGCTCTGCCTGTTCGGTATCGGTCAGTATCAGGGCGACCTGGCGCGCGGCAGCCAAGCCTTCTTCCTCAAGTTCCTGTTCTCCAGTCAGTCCGCCATCATGTGGATGAACGTACTGTTCGTGCTGGCCACTATCACTTACTGGCTGGCGTTGTTCGCGCGTTCTGACTTTACCGGCAAGGTTGCTACCGCGCTGACCTGGAGCGCCGTGCTGATGGGCTTCGTCGGGCTCATGGTGCGCTGGTACGAGTCCTACCTGATTGCGCCGGATGTCGGGCACATCCCCATCAGCAACCTGTATGAAGTGTTCGTCCTGTTCTGCCTTATCACCGCGCTGATTTATCTTTATTACGAAGGCCGCTACGCGACGCGCCAACTGGGCGGCTTCGTGCTGCTGGTGGTGAGTGCAGCGGTAGGCTTCATTCTGTGGTACACCTTCGATCGCCAGGCGAGCGGCATCCAGCCGCTGGTGCCTGCGTTGCAATCCTACTGGATGAAAATCCATGTGCCGGCCAATTTCATCGGTTATGGCGCATTTGCACTGGCGGCCGCGGTGGGCGGTGCCTATTTGCTGGCAGACCGCGGCGTCCTGGCTTCGCGCCTGCCCGCACCGGATGTGCTGGATGATCTGATGTACAAGGCAATCTCGGTCGGTTTTGCCTTCTTCACTATCGCTACTATCCTGGGTGCGATGTGGGCGGCGGAAGCATGGGGCGGCTACTGGTCGTGGGATCCGAAGGAAACCTGGGCGCTGATCGTCTGGCTGAATTACGCGGCCTGGCTGCATCTGCGCATGGTCAAGGGGTTGCGCGGGCCGCTGCTTGCGTGGTGGGCGCTGATCGGGTTGCTGGTCACCAGCTTCGCCTTTCTGGGTGTGAACATGTTTCTATCCGGCCTTCATTCCTACGGGAAGCTGTAACTTGCTGATGTCATTGGGCGCAGCCGTATCGGCTGGGCTGCCCAGCGGTGGCATAAAAGTGACAACTACATTAAAATGTCGCGCCTATGACTGAGAACATCGTCGAAATCAATAACCTGTCTTTTGCCTATAACAACCGTTTGCTGCACAAGGGCATCAACATGCGCTTCCCGCGCGGCAAGGTGGTGGCCATCATGGGTGGCTCCGGTTCCGGCAAGACAACCATCCTGCGTTTGATCGGCGGGCAATTGAAGCCGAGCGCCGGCGAAGTGCGTGTGGACGGCAAGGTGGTGCACAAGCAGTCGCGCCAGGAGATTTACCGTCTGCGCCGCAAGATGGGCATGCTGTTCCAGTTCGGCGCGTTGTTCACCGATCTTTCGGTGTTCGATAACGTAGCTTTCCCGATGCGTGAGCATACCGATTTGCCGGAATCTGTGATCCGCGATCTGGTGCTCCTTAAACTCAACGCTGTTGGACTGCGCGGTGCGCGTGACCTGATGCCTTCAGAGCTTTCTGGCGGCATGTCGCGGCGGGTGGCGCTGGCGCGTGCCGTGGCGCTGGATCCTGCCATCATCATGTATGACGAGCCGTTTGCAGGGCTTGATCCGATTTCCATGGGGGTGATCGTCAACCTGATTCGCAGCTTGAATGACGCGCTGGGCGCAACCTCTATCGTGGTCACGCATGATGTGCACGAAACGTTCGCGTTCGTGGATTATATCTATTTCGTATCTGATGGCGTGGTGGTGGCGGAGGGGACGCCGGACGACCTAAGCAAGTCCGACCTGCCCTTCGTGCATCAGTTTGTACATGGCGAGGCGGACGGTCCGGTACCGTTCCATTATGCCGCGCCGGATTATCGCCAGGACTTGTTGCGGGGCGCCAATGCTTAATCGTCTGAACCGCACACTGCGTGGCATTGGCCATCGCGTTATTGACCGGATTTGGCGGCTCGGCCGCGCCAGCCGTTTTTTCCTGAGTACGCTGGTGTTGTCCGGGGAGAGTTTTCGTCGTCTGCACCTGACCATACGCGAAATGTATTTCACCGGCGTGTTGTCGCTTATCATCATCATGGTGTCGGCACTGTTCGTGGGCATGGTGCTGGGCTTGCAGGGTTACAACACTTTGCAGAAATACGGTTCGTCCGATGCTATCGGCGTGCTGGTGGCGCTGTCTCTGGTGCGGGAATTGGGTCCGGTGGTGACGGCGCTGCTGTTCGCAGGGCGCGCCGGCACCGCGATCACGGCTGAAATTGGCCTGATGAAGGCGACTGAGCAACTTTCCGCCATGGAGATGATGGCGGTCAACCCTATTGCCCGCGTGGTGGCGCCGCGTTTCTGGGCCGGTGTCATTTCGATGCCGTTTCTGGCGGCGCTGTTCTCGATGGTGGGGGTGTTCGGGGGCTACTTGGTGGCGGTGCCGCTGATCGGTGTGGACGAAGGCGCGTTCTGGTCGCAGATGCAGTCAAGCGTTGATTTTCATGAAGATATCGTCAACGGAGTCATCAAGAGCTGCGTGTTCGGTGTGGTGTGTACCATCATTGCCTTGTTCGAGGGCTATGATGCGCCGCCGACGGCGGAAGGCGTGAGCCGCGCTACCACGCGCACCGTAGTCAATTCCTCGCTGGCAGTGCTGGGGCTGGATTTTGTATTGACTTCGTTCATGCTCAATTAGGAGATATAAAGTGGATCGAACGACTATAGATTTGTGGGTAGGTATTTTCGTGGCACTGGGCGTGGCTGCGTTATTCGGCTTGGCAATGAAGGTGGGCAACCTGACTTCCAGCCAGATAGGTGCCACATACAACGTGACGGCGGCTTTCGAGAATATCGGCGGCCTCAAGGCGCGGGCACCGGTTAAGAGTGCCGGTGTCCTGGTGGGGCGCGTGGAAAACATCCAGTTCGACAGCAAGACCTACGAGGCACAGGTGACGCTGGCGATCGACACGCATTACGAGTTCCCCAAGGATACCTTTGCCAATATCTATACTGCCGGTCTTCTGGGTGAGCAGTATATTGGGCTCGACCCGGGCGGTGATGAAGCGATGTTGAAGAACGGTGATAAAATCTCACACACACAGGATGCCGTGGTGCTGGAAAAATTAATCAGTCAGTTCCTTTACAGCAAGGCATCCGAAACTGACGAAAAGAAGGAATCCAAATGAAGATGAAGAATTTTATGGCGGGCGTGGTCATGGCATTGCTGCCATTGTTTGCGTTGGCCGATTCGACGGCGCCTGATGTTCTGGTCAAAAATACCGCCAACGATGTGCTGGCCATCGTCAAGAGCGACAAGGACATCCAGGCCGGCGACATGAGCAAGATTACTGCCCTGACGGAAGAAAAGATCCTGCCGCAATTCGATTTCAATCGCATGTCACGCATGGTGCTGGGAAAATATTGGAACGGCGCCACTCCGGAGCAAAAACAGCAGTTTATTGATCAATTCCGTACCCTGCTGATTCGCACTTATGCTTCTGCACTATCCAAGTACCGTGACCAGACCATTGAATACAAGCCGTTGCGCGCCAATCCGGAGGATACCGATGTCACGGTGAAGACCAAGATCCTGCAGCCGTCCGGACCGGCGATCCCGATTGACTACAGCCTGATCAAGAACCCAGAGGGCTGGAAGGTGTATGACGTAGTGATCGAAGGCGTAAGCCTGGTAACCAATTATCGCGGTCAGTTCTCTTCCTATGCGCGCCAGGGCGGTCTGGATGAAGTGAACCGGCAACTGGTGGCGAAAAACAAGCAGGGTTCCAAGGTCGCGGATACGGACAACAAGAAAGGCTAACTTGCCACAATTCGAAAAAAACGGTAGCCGTTTGCGGGTGAGCGGCGCGGTGACGGTGGAAAGCGTCAATGCCCTACTCAACGAGTGCACTGCGGCATTTGCTGCAGATAATTCGCCCGCGGAATTGTCCGGCAGTAATCTGGAAATGGATCTGTCGGGCGTAACCGAAGCGGATTCTTCTGCCATTGCTCTTCTATTCGAATGGCTGCGCCGGGCACGTGGCCGGAACGCAAACCTGGTATTCACCAACATGCCTGCCAACCTGACCACCTTGGCGGCTCTGTATGGCGTTGTTGAGCTTATTCCGCAGCACTCCTCCCACTGAGGCGCTTCTGCCTCGGTTATTTTTTGTTCCCCGATGATTCCCGCGATCAAGATTGATCAGGTTCACAAGTCTTTTGGTGCTTTCGAGGCACTGAAAGGCATCGACCTGACCATAGAACAGGGCGAGTTCTTTGCCCTGCTGGGGCCGAACGGCGCCGGGAAATCCACGCTCATCAACTTGCTGGCAGGCTTGTTGCGCCCTACCAGCGGCAAGCTGAGCGTGATGGGACATGACGTTGTGAACGATTACCAGCGCGCCCGCAAGGCGCTCGGCGTGGTGCCGCAGGAGTTGGTGTTCGACCCGTTCTTCAATGTGCGCGAGATGTTGCGTTTCCAAGCCGGCTATTTCGGTCACGGCAGGGAAAACTACGCCTGGATCGACGAAGTGATCGATGGTCTTGGCTTGACCGGTCAAGCTGCCACCAACATGCGCCGCCTGTCCGGCGGCATGAAGCGCCGCGCGCTGATTGCCCAGGCGCTGGCGCACAAGCCGCCAGTGATCGTGCTGGACGAGCCGACCGCCGGGGTGGATGTGGAATTACGCCAGGTGCTGTGGGAATTCATCAAGAAGCTCAACCGCGCCGGCCACACCATCATTCTTACCACCCATTATCTGGAAGAAGCGGAAACCCTGTGTTCGCGCGTGGCCATGCTGAAGCAGGGCCAGGTGGTGGCGCTCGACGATACGCGAACTTTGCTGCAACGTTATGCCGGCAAGAGCCTGCGCATCAAGCTGGATCCGTTGCGCATCCCGGCTGGATTGCAACCGCTACTGCGCTCCGAAGACGGTGGCTATTGCACACTGGCGCTGCACGAGGTCGGGCAACTGGAAGGTGTGCTGGCGCAATTGCGCGAGGCCGGGATCAAGGTGGAGGACATGCAGTTGATCGAGGCCGACCTGGAAGATGTGTTCATGGAGATCGTGCGGCTATGATCGGTATGTGGACGCTGTTCAAGAAGGAAATCCTGCGCTTCTGGAAAGTAAGCTTCCAGACTGTGGCGGCCCCGGTCATTACCGCGCTGCTGTATCTGCTGATTTTTTCGCATGTGCTTGAGGGCCGTGTGCAGGTATATCCCGGTGTCAGCTACACGGCCTTCCTGATCCCGGGCCTGGTGATGATGTCGGTGCTGCAGAATGCCTTCGCCAACAGTTCATCCAGCCTGATCCAAGCCAAGGTGATGGGCAATATCGTGTTCCTGCTACTGACACCGCTGTCCTATCGCGAGTTTTTCGTTGCCTTCCTTGCTGCCTCCGTGATTCGCGGGTTGGTGGTAGGCATGGGGGTGTATCTGGTGGCGCTGCTGTTTATCCCGCTGCCGCTGGCGCATCCTCTGGTGGCGCTGGCGTTCGCCATTTCCGGCAGCGCCATGTTGGGTGCGCTCGGTATCATTGCCGGTATCTGGGCCGACAAGTTCGACCAGATGGCAGCTTTCCAGAACTTCATCATCATGCCGCTGTCTTTCCTGTCCGGCGTGTTCTACTCGATTCACTCTCTGCCGCCGTTCTGGCAGAAGATTTCGCATCTCAACCCGTTTTTCTACATGATAGATGGCTTCCGCTATGGTTTCTTCGGCCAAGGGGACATTGATCCCGGCATCAGCCTCACCGTTGTCGCCATGAGCTTTTTCGCCTTATCATGGCTGACCTTGCGGCTGCTCAAGAGCGGCTACAAGCTGAGAGGGTGATTATGTTGCGCGCCGATGAAGTCAGGACTTACATCATGCAGGGCTTGCCTTGCGATTACGTGGCGGTGCAGGGCAATGACGGCCAGCATTTCGAGGCGGTTATCGTCAGTCCGCAGTTCGTCGGCAGGAACAAGGTGCAGCAGCATCAGCTGGTGTACCAGGCGCTAGGCGAACGCATGCGGCATGAAATTCACGCGCTTTCGATGCGCACTTTTACGCCCGAGGCTTGGGCGAGTATGGAGAATTGAAATGGACGTTCAGGAAAGAATACGCACGCAGGTCACGCAGAGCCCTGTGGTGCTGTACATGAAGGGCAGCCCGAAGTTTCCGCAATGCGGTTTCTCCGGTCTGGCCACACAGATTCTGCAGGCATGCGGCGTGACGGATTATGTCGCAGTGGACGTGCTGCAAGACCCGGAAATCCGCGAAGGCATCAAGACTTACGCCAACTGGCCTACCATCCCGCAGTTGTATATCAAGGGCGAGTTCGTCGGCGGCGCCGACATCATGCGCGAAATGTACCAGAGCGGCGAATTGCAGAAGCTGCTAAATGGATAAGCTGATTATTCAGGGCGGCCAGACGCTTAACGGGGAAGTACGGATTTCCGGTGCCAAGAATGCAGCGCTGCCCATCCTGTGCGCGTCGTTGCTCACCGCGGAGCCGCTGACACTGACCAACGTGCCGGCGTTGCACGACATCCAGACCATGCTCAAGCTGCTGGTACAGATGGGGGTGAAGGCGGAGCAGGACGGCGACACGCTCACGCTGGACGCTTCAGGCCTCAACAATCCTTCTGCGCCCTATGAAATGGTCAAGACCATGCGCGCGTCCGTGCTGGTGCTTGGTCCGCTGATGGCGCGTTGCGGCGAGGCGCATGTCAGCCTGCCCGGCGGCTGCGCCATCGGGGCGCGGCCGGTGGATCAGCACATCAAGGGCCTGCTTTCCATGGGGGCGGAAGTCAAGGTCGAGCATGGTTACGTCAACGCCAGGGTCGGCAAGCTCAAGGGGGCGCGCCTGTTCACCGACATGGTGACGGTGACCGGCACCGAAAATCTGATGATGGCAGCCTGCCTGGCTGACGGTGAAACGGTGATCGAGAATGCCGCGCGTGAGCCGGAAGTGGTGGATCTGGCGCAGTGTCTGGTGTCCATGGGCGCGCAGATCAGCGGCGCCGGCACCGATGTCATCCGCATCCGCGGCGTGGAGCGCCTGCATGGCGCTACGCACCGCATCATGCCCGACCGCATTGAGACCGGCACCTATCTGTGCGCCGCCGCCATTACTGGAGGAGAGGTGCGCCTGACCGGCACCTCCATGGGCTATCTGGACGCGGTGGTGGACAAGCTGATGGACGCGGGCTGCGAAATAACGGGTGAAAAGTCGCCGCAGTTCGAGGCGATTACCCTGCGTGCGCCGAAAAAGCTCAATGCGGTGTCCATCCGTACCGCGCCGTATCCGGCCTTTCCCACCGACATGCAGGCGCAGTTCATGACCATCAACACGGTGGCCGAGGGCACGGCGGTGATCCGCGAGACCATTTTCGAGAATCGTTTCATGCATGCCGTCGAGTTGCAGCGCTTGGGCGCGGACATCAAGATCGACGGCAATACCGCCGTGGTGCGCGGGGTGGCAAGACTGGACGGCGCCACAGTGATGGCTACCGACCTGCGGGCATCGGCGGGGCTAGTGCTGGCTGGACTGGTGGCGGAAGGCGAGACTACCATCGAACGCATTTACCATCTGGATCGCGGCTATGAGCATATCGAACAGAAGTTGTCGCAACTGGGTGCAACCATTCGCCGGGTAACCTAAATGAGCCAGATCACCATTGCCTTGTCCAAGGGCCGAATCTTCGAGGAAACTCTCCCGTTGCTGGCCGCGGCGGGCATAGAGCCGGCCGAAGACCCGGAATCCTCGCGCAAGCTCATCATTGCCACTAATCGTGAAGATGTGCGGCTGATCATCGTGCGCGCTTCCGATGTGCCGACTTATGTGCAATATGGCGCCGCCGACCTCGGCATTGCCGGCAGGGACGTGTTGGTCGAGCATGGCGGTGGTGGCTTGTACCAGCCGCTTGATCTGCAAATCGCCAAATGCAGGATGATGGTGGCGGTGCGCGCGGACTTCGACTACGCCGGTTCTATCCGCAGTGGCGCGCGCCTCAAGGTGGCGACCAAGTACGTCAAGATCGCGCGCGAACACTTCGCAGAAAAGGGCATGCACGTAGATCTGATCAAGCTCTATGGGTCGATGGAGCTTGCCCCGCTGGTCGGACTGGCGGATGCCATTGTCGACCTGGTCAGCACTGGAGGTACTTTGCGCGCCAACAACCTAGTCGCAGTCGAGGAAATCATGCCAATCAGCTCGCGGTTGGTGGTCAACCAGGCCTCATTCAAACTCAAGCGCGGCCAGATCCAGCCGATTATCGAGGCCTTTTCACAAGCAGTTGAGAAATAACCATGCTCAAAATCAGACGCTATAACACTACCGACGCGAATTTCCAGGCTTCGCTGCATCAGTTGCTGGCCTTCGAGGGCGCACAGGACGACAAGGTCGATGCTGTCGTGGCCGACATTCTCAAGGATGTCAAAACCCGCGGTGATGCAGCGGTGCTGGATTACACGCAGCGCTTTGACCGCCTCAGTGCCGACCGGATGTCTGACCTGGAACTGCCGCAGGCGCGCCTGACGGAAGCGCTGGGCAACCTGCCGGCAGATCAGCGCGATGCGCTCAAGCAGGCTGCCGAACGTGTGCGCGTTTACCACGAAAAACAGCTGATGTCGTCATGGAGCTATACCGAAGCCGACGGCACCATGCTCGGCCAGCAGGTGACGGCGCTGGATCGCGTCGGTCTCTACGTGCCGGGCGGCAAGGCGGCCTACCCTTCGTCGGTGCTGATGAACGCCATTCCGGCCAAGGTTGCCGGGGTGCAGGAACTGATCATGGTCGTCCCGACGCCGGGCGGCGAAAAGAATCCTCTGGTGCTGGCTGCCGCTGCCGTATGCGGTGTGGATCGCGTCTTCTGCATCGGCGGTGCGCAGGCGGTGGGCGCGCTGGCGTACGGTACGCAGACCGTGCCGCAGGTGGACAAGATCGTCGGCCCCGGCAACGCTTACGTGGCTGCCGCGAAAAGAAGAGTTTTCGGTGTGGTGGGCATCGACATGGTGGCCGGGCCATCAGAGATTTTGGTGATTTCGGACGGCAACAGCAATCCTGACTGGACCGCGATGGACCTGTTCTCGCAGGCCGAGCACGACGAACTGGCGCAGGCCATCCTGCTGTCGCCGGACGGCGAGTTCCTCGATCGCGTGCAGGCCTCGATCAATCGCCTGCTTCAGGAGATGCCGCGCAAGGACATCATTACCGCTTCGTTGGAAGGCCGTGGTGCGCTGATCCAGGTGCGTGACCTGGATGAGGCCGCAGAAATCGCCAACTACATTTCGCCGGAACATCTGGAACTCTCTGTCGAAGACCCGGTATCTCTGACCGAGAAAATCCGCCATGCCGGCGCCATCTTCATGGGCCGCCAGACCTGCGAGGCACTGGGCGACTACTGTGCCGGCCCTAACCACGTGCTGCCGACTTCGCGTACCGCGCGCTTTTCCTCGCCGCTCGGAGTGTACGACTTCCAGAAGCGTTCCAGTCTCATCATGGTGTCGGAAGACGGCGCGCAGACGCTGGGGAAAATCGCTTCCACGCTGGCGTATGGCGAGGGCCTGCAGGCGCACGCCCGTTCCGCCGAGTACCGGATGAAAGGTTGATCTTGAGCAAGTTCTGGAGCGAGGTCGTCAATCGGCTAACCCCTTACGTGCCGGGTGAGCAGCCCAAGATCGCCAACCTGGTCAAGCTCAACACCAACGAGAACCCCTACGGACCCGGCCCCAAGGTGTTGCAAGCTTTGCGGGGCGAGGTGGGCGACAGCTTGCGCCTGTACCCCGATCCCAATTCCGATCGCCTGCGCGCGGCTATCGCCGAATACCACGGCCTGGCGCCGCACAACGTATTCGTCGGCAATGGTTCGGACGAGGTGCTGGCGCATACCTTTCAGGCGCTGCTGAAGCATGAATTGCCGCTGCTGTTTCCCGATATTACCTACAGTTTCTACCCGGTGTATTGCGGGCTGTATGGTGTCGCCTTCGAAACCATTGCGCTGACCGAATCGTTCGAGATCAATATCGACGACTATCTGCGGCCCAATGGTGGCATCATTTTCCCCAATCCAAACGCGCCGACTGGGCGACTGCTGGCTTTGGGCGAAATCGAGCGCCTGCTGCAAGCCAACACGGAATCGGTGGTTGTGCTGGATGAGGCTTATATCGACTTTGGCGGCGAATCCGCGGCCGGTCTGGTAAGCCGCTATCCGCAGTTGCTGGTGATCCACACCCTGTCCAAGGCGCGTTCTCTGGCCGGCCTGCGCGTCGGCTATGCGCTCGGTCAACCTGACCTGATCGAAGCGCTCACCCGCGTCAAGGACAGCTTCAACTCCTACCCGCTGGATCGCTTCGCCCAGGCCGGCGCCATCGCGGCTATGCAGGATCAGGCTTATTTCGAGGAAATGCGGCACCAAGTCATCGCTACCCGCACCAAACTAGTGACTGACCTGGAGGCGCTGGGATTCGAAGTGCTGCCCTCGGGCGCTAACTTCATTTTTGCCAGGCACGCACACCGCGGTGGCGGCGAACTCACCGCCAAACTGCGCGAGCGCAGCATCATTGTGCGTCATTTCAGCAGTCCCGCCCGCATCGCACCTTTTATGCGTATTACGGTCGGCACGGATGTGCAGTGTGCGCAACTGGTTGCAGCGATACGGGAGATACTGGGCACCTCTCCATGAGCCTGTAAGGTGCAGCGCATTGCCCAGCCCGGTCTGGCCGAACAGACCATCCAGAAATCGCGGTTCGTCGCAGTGGCGGAATACTGTGCGGATGAGAGAGCGGTGGCTGTTTTGTTGCGGCGGCTGGCCAGCGAACATTCTCATGCCAACCATTTGGCTTTTGCTTACCGAATTATGGGGCCGCAAGGCTATGCCCAACGATTCCACGATGCCGGAGAGCCCTCAGGTACTGCTGGAAAGCCTATCATGCAGCATGTGGAGGGCCGTGATCTCGTCAACGCCTGTGTCGCCGTGGTGCGCTATTACGGCGGGATCAATCTTGGCACTGGAGGGCTGGCGCGCGCCTATGGCAATACTGCCAGACTGGCGCTGGAAGCCTCACGGTTGCAACCTTTTGTGGAAATGCGGCAGATTCGACTGGTTTTGGACTACGGACGTCTGGACGGATTTGTCCGTGAGTTGGCGAGCCTGGATGGTCAAATACTTGAAAAAGCGTTCGGCGAAAATGTTGTGCTGGTTGTCTCCGTGCCTGTGAGTGAAGTGGAGCGGCTACAACATCGTTATGGATAGATATAGTGTCTTGCAGGCACCGGATCGGTATGTTTCGGTATGTTAAAGATGTAATAGCAGTTCCCATTTTTCAAACAGTCATTTATGATACGCGTTGGCTTTTAAGCTTGAAGCGGAATTAACTTAATAATCGGGAGGATATATCGTGGCAAAACCCTTAATTCAGATGGCCCTTGACTCGCTGGACTTCGACGCAACCATTGCACTGGCTACGCAAGTTGCCCCGTACGTGGACATTCT
>Ga0316617_100000026_pt1 | contig 27977 bp, 38 predicted proteins | sample OWC_Aug_M1_C1_D2_FD_207801 | JGI IMG/M metagenome (GOLD analysis project Ga0316617, IMG submission 207801) | Wetland soil microbial communities from Old Woman Creek delta, Ohio, United States - OWC_Aug_M1_C1_D2_B | ecosystem: Environmental > Terrestrial > Soil > Wetlands | place: USA: Ohio... | reverse complement strand
CGGTTTCTACACTTTCAAGGTGTTCAAGTTTGAGGTCTGCACCCCAAAGTTCACTAACATTGATTTCTTTTTCAGCCGTTAGTAACTCTAAATGCTCCTTATTGAAGTCGGCAACCTTATCGGAGGGGATTTCAATCATACCCTCTTTCTCTTCGCCGTGCTTCTTAAAAAGTTCACTCTTAGCCTCTTCGTAAAGTTTCAGTTCCTCACTTACTACTTTGTTCAAACGCTGAAGATAGACCTTTGTCTTTAAGGACATTTTCTGCTTTAACATACCTTGGGAAAGAACCTCTGTGCTTTCTCCTTGTCTTGTTACTCCGTTTAGTTCGTAATAGAGGGCGATTACTTCGTGTAGTTTTAAGTTCATAGGTTTTATATTAAATAGATTTTAGGCTTGCGTTTGCCAAGGTAAACCGAGGTTCACGATGGGTGGTTTCTTTTGATTTTCGATTTGTGCATCGATGTTAGCTTGTAACGAAGATACATCCAAACCGGCTTCGAGCCAAGAAACCACCTGCTCTTCGGTCAGGTCAGGGTAGGCCGTAAAATCAGTTTCAGAAGGCTGAGCACATCCATAAGAGGAATAAACCTCAGCGGTGTAGGTTTTATCGCCTACGATTTCTGTTCCCTGATAACGCCAATGAATAACTTTAACAACATCGTGTAAGTCGCCATCCTGAGGGGCGGTGTCTAATTGAGAGATAATGAATTTGTAATTTGTCATTTTTATTAATTTTTAATTTTATACTATTTTAAGAGTTCCACCATCACTCCAAATATCGCCAGCAGCTAATCCTGTTGCTGAAGTTGGAATGTTTGAAATATTTACTACTCCTGTATTTTTTATTGTAACTCTTAGTGTATCATTTGTTCCAAATACTAAACTACTATTTGCAGCATTCCATAAATAGGCGTTATTTCTTAAATTAGTGTTTGCTACATTACTACCGCCGACACCAAAATATGCTACAGCCGTACTATTAGAATTTGTTACATTCAACGTGGAATACTCTGTTGTGCCATTTTTGTTTATTCTTACTACATCTACCCCGGAAGTACTTGTAGTTCCTATTAATACTAACCCCTCACTTGTTATTCTCATTCGCTCGGTGGAAGAAGTAAATATTCTTATTGGGTCTGCGCTTGTTTGAGAAATAAATCCTCCGGTTGCACCATCTGAACCAATTCTAAATGCACGACCTCCGTTTTCTTGATACTCCGTAAAGCTACCAGATGTTCCATTTATTGTTAATGCAATATAGTTTGATATTGCTGTTGGGGAAGTTGTACCTATACCTACATTGCCCCCGCTTGTTATTCTCATTCGCTCGGTGGAGGCGGTATAAAAACCTAAATCATCACCTGCTAATCTATAAATTGATAAACCCCCATTCAATTTAAAACCTTCACCATTACCAGCATTTGCAAATATATTTCCTGCAACTGTTAATTTTTCTGCTGGCGAGGTAACACCAATCCCTACATCTCCCCCACTTGTTATTCTTACTTTTTCAGCACCACCAGAAACCAATGTCAAAACATCAATGCTATGTGTATAAGCTATCCCACCTCTATAAGGTTCTGTTCCTGTTGTACCATCTGCAAAGTATAATGCTCCTGTTGTGTTATTTGCAGTTGCTATTGTTATTCCACCGTCGCCACTTCCTTGAGCAACTACTAAATTATCTGCTCCGCTATAATAACTTTCTGGTGTAGTAGTTCCTATTCCTACTAACCCCCCACTTGTTATTCTCATTCGCTCGCCACTTGCCGTACCATTGAAAGTTCCAAAAGTCAATGCTGATGCACCAGTTCCAGCATTATCTATTACGTTTGTAATTTCTCCGGTTGGAACAGTAGAAAAACTTGCTCCTGATGACGTTCCGAATTTAATTCCTGCTTTATTACCAGCCGTTGATGCTGCTGGGTTATCTATAAAAATATACCCTCCTTCGCCACCTGCATTACTGCTATTTATGTGTAATAATGTTTCGGGAGCTGTTGTACCTATACCTACATTGCCAGTACTTGTTATTCTCATTCGCTCGGTACCATTCGTAGTAAAGTAAGTATTAGTGTTGCTTGCATTAAGTATTGAAAAATCTCCTGAAGCATCTCCAGCGTGTCCTACATATCCAGTTCCGTGAGCATTTGTAAATTGTAATAAATCACCCCTTGAAGAAAATGCTTGTTCAAATTTTCCCACTACATTATCATCAGCATTTTGATAAACGTGTAGTTTGTCGCTGGGGGAAGTCGTACCTATACCTACATTATTTGACGAGTTCATTCTCATAATGGTTGTACTACCATTCTTGAAATGAAAACCCTCTCCGTTTGTATTGTTTAATATAAATCCATTTGCAGCAGTAGAACCAGCATCGTATAAAGTTGTATAAATGGCATTATCAGTCCTATAAAATCTTAACTCGTTTCCTGTTTTAATATATTCGCTACCCTCTATTTCTAATTTAGCGCCCGGGGAAGTTGTACCAATTCCTATATTAGAGCTACTCTCATAAATAACTGAGTTTCCTATTGAATTTGAACCTGTAAACTTAGGTATGTAGTTGGTAGTGCCGGAGATAGAAGATGTAATATCCGAAGTTAAAGCTAACGTACCATCTGTACTTGGTAAAGTGTAGTTTCTTTCTCCTGTGCTTCCGTAAGTAAACCAAGCATAATAAGTTACTGTACCTACAAATGAATGTCCTCTTAAAAATCCAAATACAGGTGTATCTTTCGAAGCTAATGAAGTATATCCCCAACTTACACCCCAACTATCTATATTTTTAACTTCTAAGTGTTTATCGAATTGAATGGGATTACCGATAAATCTTTTTTGTCCTGCAAACTCTTGAAAGCCTGTTGTTACAACACCACCAAAAGAACCGCTTGCAGGTTGTAAAGTTAATGTATTTGAACTAAGAGTAGCCCCATTTGCATTAGGAGAAGACCCAATCGAAGCAAGTGAAATAACACCTTGATATTGTGGGATATTCAAAACATTACTAACCAAAGTTGCAGCACCACTCGTTCCTGTTGTTGTTAATGTCAAAGCACCCTGACCACCAATATCACTCAATACCTCGGCCCCTGTTCTAAAGTTTACTATATTAGAAGCATTGAGAACCAAAAATTTATCCGTATCTGTGTTCGCATTCGATACGCTCGTTAACGTCAAGTTATTAGAAAAGGTCTTTGCCCCACTAATTGTTTGGGTCGTACCAATAGTTACATAGCCATCAGCAATATCTGTTTCAATGATAGTCGCTAAATCCGTAACTGTACACTTATACGAATAACCCGAAGAAGGGTCCCCCACTAATAATAAATCACTTAAACTCGGGGTTCTACTCTGTAATTCGGATATTTTCTTGTTAGCCATTGTTTTTTATTAAATAGAATTAAGCAGGGTATTGGTAGTTTGTTGGAACAACACAACGATTTGCAGTATAAGGTAATTCAATCGTAATATCAGCCCTAACACCTGCCAACAAATCAGGGGTGTCCTCAGTAAAGAAAGAAAGAGTAGCACTCAACCCCTCATCGAACTCAAAATTGTTATATCTCAACTGAGCGATAATATCTTGACAGATTTCTAATTGGTCGCTAAGTACCTCGGTTTCGTTTGTATCTTCCGGTAGCATTCGGTCAAAGAAATACAACGAAAAGTTTAAAGTGGTGCTTTTCTCAGCTATGTTACCACCTGTCAAGTCAAAGAATAACGATGGGTAGATATTCTCCGTACCTCTCGACAAGTAATCACTTAGGTCTCCGAAGTACACACTTTTTATCTGTTCGTGTGCGTTCGCAAGATTTGTTACTGTCGTTACGACTTGATTGAGTGTCATTTTCTTGTTTTTGTAAGAAGATTTTTAACTTCTTTTGGTTTTTTAGTGAGTAGGTTTTATTCGCCACAACAACGGTTTATGTTACCTTGATATTTTTCCTCAAAGGTCATACCCTTGCAACAGTCATCATCCCCTAACCAAATTGAGGTCGTGTATGCTTGTCTTTCTGGAACAATAGTATCGTAAGTGCTTCCCGGATTGTTGTATTCAGGGAATGTATTAAAGCCACTTCTATCCAATAAATACTTAACCAATCTTTGCTTGTAGAACTCGGCTCTTGCTTTGTATCTATCGGCTACATCGATTAACTCGGCAGCACTTGGATTCTCCTGACCTTCGCCCGATTTTCTTATCAATCCCTTATTGTAAAACTGATAACTCAACCCCATAGGAAGTTCACTCATCACATAATAAACCAATGTCGGAGTGATATAAGTATCTAATAAATTGCTCTCCGTTTGTGTGAGGTTATTATTTTGAATACCATCTTGCAATCTTTCATATAAAGCCGTACCCAAAGCCGGGAGGATATACATATCCTGAGCCGTTAGAATTTCTGGATTAACCAACTTTTCATCAGTATTGAAATGCAGGCCCGTTCTGTCTTTTATCGTATCTACCGAAATGAATAATATATTTCTGCTCATCTTTTATTTTTTAATAACTACTACTGCGTTCCAAGTGTGCCGACATTTAGGGGAGTGAATGTTTGTATCAGGTATTGTCCACCATCCACCTGCACGAGCGAATACATCATACCCTAAGCGTGCGGATATTTGCTCAATCTCGCCCCTTGTATAAACCCTTTCTAATCCCATTAGCTTTTGGCAAAAGGGTCTTGAAGTTTTTATATTCCTATCTTTAGGACTTGTCCTTAGGTAATCCCAAGAATATTCATATCTTACCAGAAAGGTTGTCTTTACCGGCTCATCGATAATCTCTTTCAAGGGTTTTTTTAGCTTGCTGATTTTTGTATCAGGGTCGTAATCCAAAATATCCAAAGCAACTAACTTGCTAATCCTATCCAATACCTCTTCCTTTTCAATCTCTAAGGCCTTGGCAATATCCTCAGGTGGAATACGCTTGTTTTTGGCGATTGTATCGAGGATTTTCTTGTCGGTGGTATCATCTATCACCTCATCCCTAAAAGCCAATTCTTGCGCCTCTAAATCGCCTGTAAACATCTTCTTACGAGCCACTACCTTGTAGCTATCTACATTTTCCCCAAATTGAGAAAATAAATTGATTGTACTATCAATATCATCAAACCTTTCCTCGTAAGTATCATCCCCCAACCAAGTGTTTACCGCATCATCATCCAAGCCATAACCCTGCTTTAACATTGAAACCGCTTGCTGCCTTGTTATCTTACCTTTGTTAAACTCCCTGATAATCCTTTGGAAGTTCTGCCATTCCCGACCTTTCATTCCCTTCAGATGCTCGTTAACCATCGCCTGAGTAGGCTCTGGAGTAGCGACATTCTGATATTGATTTGGGTCGATACCAATCTTTTCTAATATCCACTCCTTAGGAGCATTGGCAGCAATAATCGCCTCGCTAAATTCAAAGCTAATCGGCTCAACAGGTTTGATATAAAGTTCAGTTGAAACTCCGTTAATCTTAGCCAACTTGTTAAAGATACTCTCTAAAAATTGTTGCTTATCGTTAACGTATGTATTCTTAAATACTTCGTATCCATCACGAATTTCCGAACGAGTACCCAAAGAACCCTCTACCAATACACCAAACAAAGAAGGGGTTGTGATTTGATGACCTGCAAAGATATTCTGTTGTATCATCTTATCGACCTGATTAAAATCTTCTTTAGTCAAATCAGATGCACCTAAATCTTCAACGGCAGGTTTTTTAGCAATATCGCTAACAAAAGAAAGGATAAACTTCTTCCCATCAGAGCCAGAAAATCTATCGGTAAACCTTCTCTCGATATTTCGTTTCTCATCAGGAGAGGGCTCGCCATTCGGTAGGGTGATTAACTTAGAAGCACTAAAGCCTGTTTGTGCATTTCCTAAGACGTGTCTTGACACCTCGACATCACTCTCAATGTAATTCAAAGCACCCATATAAGAAGGCAGAGCGTAAGTATCTAACCCGGGTCTGTATTCCTTGATATACAAAATTTGCTTACCGACCTTATTTGAAGTATTGTAAGCAGGGATAACTTCGACCTGCTCTTTTCTATCTTCCCAATTACTCTTGTACCAATACTGAGTATTGTCTTTATTTGACCTTAACTTTGTATAGTCGATATGACACAAACTTGCAATCTTTCCACCAATCTGCGACCAGATAACCTCTAAATAAGCACCACCGAAAACCTCAATATCAATCGATACCTTACGGGTTAAATCGGTTAAATTCTCGTACTCATTAGGCTTGTTGATAAACAACTCAGCGGCTGCATCCTGCTCTTTTGTTGCCCATCCGTTTCCAGTAATGTAGTTTACCTTACCACGAACGATTGCGTTATGCTTTGCACTTTTGTTGTATAAAGACAAAAGATAGTTAGGATAGTCGTTTCTTTCTCCGAACTCAATATACCCTTGACCTTTCTTTTCTCTATACTCTGGCTGCTTTGCCTCTGCAAAGTTTAATATAATTATGTTATCCATCATCGTACTATAAATGTATTGTTTGTTTGATATTTCGTATAGGCAAAAGAGGTCGCATCGTTCAATCTCATTATCCCGGTTTCTATTTTAGAAGTAGCCAATGCAGGGTCGGTGTTTGTTGAAGATGTCTGTTCATAAATCTCGTACTCCCATTCCCCACTATCGTAAGTAGCAAAATAGGTGTTCGTTACAATCGAAAACTCATCATATCTTTCTTTATGTGCCGAGATATTTGCAGCCTGCAATAAAACAAAACTTCTCACAATATTGCTACCACGATGCGTAAACACGAAAAGATAATTAGGAGAGGCTAAGGTCTGCTTCTCCTTCAATGTCAATATGATAGAATTTGTCTGCCCCTTCGTTAAATATATCATACCACTAAATAGAAAAATCAATGAATTTTACAACAAAGAAAAAAGCCACCCCAAAGGGATGGCTCTAATCTACCTACCTATAACGAACTACGAAAGCAATTAGGAAGTTAAACCTGCAATGATTGAGCTGCTAACCTCAGGAGCAAGTTCTTTTTCTCCGCCTGTGAAAGTAAGTGAATAACCACTTCTATCTCCTTGGGCAGTTCCGGTGGCAGCAGTTCCACCTGTTACATCCAATCCTGTGTAGCGACCTACTAACCAATATTTATCGTTAGCATCTTGCACAACAGCCATCAGAGTATTTTTGGCTAATAACAAGATTTCGTTTCTTGTATTAGCTTGGAGTTTGTTCAGAACGACAGTCATCTCTTGGGCATAAAACACAGTTCCGTTCTCAACAGAAGCGGTAATGGTTTCAGTCAAAGCACCTGTATTCTTTACTAACTCATATTTGTAGAATACCTTACCAGCCGACTTCGTGATAGCAGAAACGATACCAGAGGCCTCTGTAACTGAACTCACGTTAGCGTGAGCAATCAGCCATACCGCTTTGATACCGCCTAAACTTTCCCGACAATCGAGTGTGTATCCTTGTGTTAAAGCACAAGCCATTTTTAATAATTTTTAAGAGTTATGAAAGTGTGGGTAACCCCGAAAGATTACCCACCTTTTAATTAGATAATGAAAGAAGCAATCTCATCCAAGAAGGCAACATTCACACCCATCTTGAACTCAGATACGAAACGAACTTGGTCAGCCTCTTTGGCATAGAACAACTCGAAACGCTCTTCTTCATTAAGCAGGTCAGTTCCGAGGAACATATTGCTCAAACGGATAGCATAAATCTTGTTAGTACCATTCAGACCGGGAGTAGCTACAACTTTGATTGGAGTACCGGGCAGGAAGAACTCGCTATCAGCCTTACCATCAAAAGCATAGTTGAACATATTAGCGTTCTTCAGAGCGATTGTGTAAGTACGGAAAACGTCTTGACCACACCAAATAGTCATATCATCTTTGCTTACTACTTGGGCAGGGATAGCCTTGTAAAGAGCATCAAAGATAGCAACTACGTTAGCAGTAGTGATAGCAGTAGCAGTACCACCATAATAGGTAGCATTGTTTGCTTCTACGGCAGAAGTTCCAATCAAGGTAACCAGACCTTGGAATTTATTAAGGTTTACGTTAGCTGAACCAGTAGCACCTTGCCAGATAGCAGTCTCCAACTGAGAAGCAATACGAGCAGCCTTCTTGTCTGTATAGTCAGCAGCGAAAGCGATAGAATCGTAACGGCTTCCCTCAGGCAGAGCCTTCTGAAGATACTTAGCCTCGAGGTCTTTAGGACACAGAGACTCGTTTACTTTAATTTTACCTACGGCTACAGTACGCTGAGTGAAGGTAGTAGAACCTGAGGCATTGAAACCGCAAGAACCACCAGCTTGGAAGATAGCGTCAGTATCCATAATGTTAATGGTTTCGGAAGATTTTACACCGACCATTACGTTACCCTGAGTTTTAATTAACCCAGCGGTTTTGCTTCCGAGTACGGAAGATGTTACCAACAGAGCTTCATTCTCTTTGGTATAGTTTGCTAATGCTGAAACGTCAAAAGCCATTTTACTTAAATTTTAATTTTTGAAAGATTATTTTGCGTAATTTGAAAGAAAGCGAGAGATTTTGTCATTCTTGCTTGGGAAATGCTTTTCGAATACTTCTTTAGGTTGAGTAGGAGCAACCTGAGGGGTCTTAGTCAGTTCGATAACGACATCAGTAAGTTCTTGAATAGCTTGTGAGAACTTAGCAGATTGGTCAGCCATCATAACTTTTTCCTCATCTTTTTTCTTACCATAGTCAGCAAGTTGGGCTTCCATTTCGGCAACCTTCTTTTTCAAGAGTTCAACTTCTGTTTCTGGCTCTTCAACTGGAACTTCGGGGCTTTCAATTTCAACGATTGTGGCATTCTCATCCAAAGTAATTACCGTACCATCAGCGAGCTTATGCTCTCCGGCAGGAGCAGGAAGTTCATTACCAGCCTCGTCAACAATAGAAACCTTACCGCCAAGTTCAAGTTTGTCAATCATTACTTTAACACCTCCCTCGAGTACATACTCGGCGAAAGTGGCAGCAACTACCTCGGGCTGAGCCTCGGCAAACATTGCTTTGATTTTCAATAGTGCTTCTTGTGCAGTCATAAAATTTATTGATAAATAGTTAAATACATTTTAAGTTACCATATAGACAAAAAAAGGGGAGTGTAGAAACACCCCCCGAACTTAACCAAACTATGAAAAACCTAATCTATTTGCTTCAAAATTGAAATAATGTCCTCCATCATCTTTTCCTCTTTACTCATCGGCTTAGAATAGTTAAAGATACCCTCGACCGAAAAACCTCTAATCTTGCCATCCTTAATCATATTCCAGACATCATCGTTTTCAACCTTGAAGGACCCAAACCACGAGCCATCATTTACATCCTCAAAACCCTTCATTGGTTTAACCCCTCTTTTCTCATCCACTATCCAACTCTCAAACATCGTTACCCCATCCATCACTTGACCGCTATCGTGCATCAAATTTACATTATTTTGGTAACCTTTCTTAAAATATTTTTGAGCAATTTTCTTAATAGTGTCTTTACTAAATACAACATAGTATTCTCCGTTTCCATCGTTTCTATAAATAGGGGTATCGGCCAACATCAAAGCCCCTGTGATTATCCTCTCTTCTTCATCTTGTATGGCGAAGGATTGTCTTTCGATTTGCTTTAACTTACTTTCTGCCCAACTCAAAGCACTTGCACCACCCCACGCATCGTACATCAATTGACCGCATCCATCTCCATAACCTTTAGAAGCCTTGGCATTCTCTTGATGCCGGGAAAGGAAGGAATACATCCTTTTAATTGTCTCGACACTAATCGGTTCCCCCTTGGCTAATTGGTTGGCTCGTTGTTTACCGACAGGTGTACCACAAGAACCCCATCCGTTTTCTTCTGCCCAATCCAGAGCGTTTTGTGCATTGTTCTTTACCGCATCGGGGTAATCTGAGTAACTATCTTGAAACGCAAGGAACGACTTTTCGATTGCAGGCCTATCCACTAAGGCTACAAAATCCACCTCTACGTTGCTGTCTAAATCTTCGCTAATATCTAAGCGATATATTGGTAATTCTTTTTCCATACTATTAAATAGAGTTTTAACCTAATCTTGCCGCTCTGTTAATCCTTCTTATTCTTTCTTGTGAACTACTTACATCACTTTCAACTACATACGCTCTGCTTGTTGCGTTTCCTAATTGTTGTATTGCCTGAGCATTAATTAATGTACCTTGAACCTGAGGTGTTACGGCAGGAGCAATCGGGGCTGATGCAGAAGGTGTTGTAATTGTTGGAGTTCCTACCGAACCAGTTGCTTTTGTTCCGATAATTGATTTTACATTCTTGAAACCTGTTGCCAAAGCCGAAACCATCGTGGCTATCTTAACTCCTAAAGAAACAGGAGCAACACCGGGAACAGGAGCAGCAAATACCTGAGATGCTGCCTTATAGGTGTTGATAGTCGCTTCAGCAATCGCAAACGCTTTACCGGCAGCGGTTGTCTGACCTAATATCTGAGCAATATTTCCGGCTGCGGTTGCGTAATTACCCAACTCTTGGTTTAACGCATTCATACGAAGGTTCTTTTTTAATCCCTCGTATTGTTCCTCTAAAGCTAATTCTGCCTCTTTGTTTCCTTTAATGATATTGAACTTTCTTTGAAACTCGTTATCAAGATTAGCGAGTTCAATCTCTGTTTGAGAAAATAACAACTCTCTTAAAACATCGTTTCGCTCTTCTGAACCTTCTTGTAGCTTTTTGATATTGTCTAAGTTCCTATCAATGCTACCTTGAACTAAGGTATCTCTTTGCTCAATGAATTTCTTTTCGTTTTCTAAATCTTTCTCTCTTTGTTGTTCTTTCTTCTGAATATCTGCATCTCTTAATTGATTTGCAAAATCAGTACTCCTTTGTAGGTTTCTTTTTCTTAATTCCTCTAATTGATTTTGATATTCAATTTCCGCTTGTGCATCCTTTTCGGCTCTGGCTCTTGCATCATCCGATGCTTTCTTATTGGCATTTTCCTTGTCTTTGTTAACTCGGATTGTATTATCTAAAGAATCAACTTGCGACTTAAATTCTATATTTTTAATTTCCTCAGTAGATTGTTCAACCTGCTTTTTTAAGTTAGTATAATACTCATCATCTTTACCAGCTTGTTCAATTTGTTGTTCAGTTAAATCAGCATTAAACTCTTTTGCAGTCGCAACGATAGTTGCCCTATAATCAGCAAATTGCTTTTGTAGTTTCTTTTGGTTTTCTTTGGCTGCTTGTAATTCAAGGTTGTTATAGTTTGTGTTAATTTTGTAAATTTCATCTGCACTTTCATTGGCAATCTCGGCTTGTTTTAATGCCAATGTTCTTGCCTGAGATAAGTTCTTTTGTTGTTGCTCGTATAATCTATTTTGTTCTTCTAATGCATTATTTAATCTGTCTTGTGCTTCTTTTGCCCTATCAGTTCCAGATGTCCAACTTGTTATTTTATCTACTACTAAACCTATCCCAATTGCTAAAGCACCGATACCTGTTGCAATAATAACTCCTTTCAAAACCTTGAAGGCCGTACCCGTTCCAGTTACCGCAACACCAAAAGCCTTTTGAACTTGTGTAGCAATAACAGTTACAGCGTTATTTGCCTTCTGGAATATGGTGCTATTTTTAATAACCGCACCCAACTGCTTGAAAGAATCAATACCTTCTCCGATAGATTGCAACCCCTGAGAGATTGCCATTGCCGATTGAACCTTCAATAAAGTTTCTTGTACCTTATCGCTTTCTACACCTACCAATCCTAAAGCACCTTGCACCGCACCGAAGCCACCTGCAACCGCTGATAGAGTAGAAGTAAATGCTTTGAATTTAGCATCCGGGTTGAACGCATCGGTTAAGGCTTTGGCATCTCCAATAGCATCCTTTAATTCCGCTGCTCTTGTTGCTGCTGCTACCGCCTCTTTTGAAGTCGCACCAAATTTGGCTGATAACTCATTAACCTCGTTTTGTGCTTCTCTTAATTGTTGTTTAAGTGAGCCTACCGATTTGGCAGCATCACCACCTTCAACCTGTATTTTTATGCCTATTGTTTCCTGTGCCATTATGTATAAGTTAATTCAATTACTTTAAGAAATTCGCATTTCGTAGCATCGGGAACGGTAGGGTTAAAATCAATGACTTTATTCAATCTCCATAAAGCACCATCGATATAGATTAGCTTTGAGAAATCTAAAGAGAATATATCCGTTAATTGGAGATAAACTGAACAGGTAAGTAGCTTACTATCTTTGTCTGTAATCTCAGCAATATAAGAACTCCAAAACGCATTATAAAGGTTCGCACTCGGATAAGCCGTACTTAAATCAAAATATATCTCTTTGGGTACTCCGAAGTTAATATCAGCGGTCGGAGCATCAGGGTCGTTCAAATGACCTGCATATCCGTAGTAAGAAAGATTGGTTACTAAGTTTCCAGTATCGCCTTTCATATCCCAATTAGAAACCCCTGTAACCTTATGAACCTGCATAATACGGATAACGCTTTCTACTTGGTCCTCTGATACGGCATTTTGTGTGTTACTCTTTTTGAATATAGTGGGATACACTTTATCATCTCCGGCATAGTTCAGCAAAGGAGTAGCTGCAAATACCAATTCTGTTTTCTTAATATCGTTGGCAAATTCAAAACCGGTATCTTCGATATAATCTCCGTAACCTAAAGCATATTTTTTGTTGTAGTCCTCGTTGTAATAATCAGCATCTTGCTTGTAACGGAACTCAAAGAACCTACCATTAAGTTCGCTCATTGGCTTAATCTTAAATGGTTTGTTTCTATCAATCTTATATGTCCAATCTATATGGGTGGAATTGTAATCATCCAACAAAAGCAAGAAGGTATCATCAATCTTTAATTCTTCTTCTAAGTCGGTAACTTGTAAAAAGTTTGCACTTGTAGTATAGAAATCTATGAACGGAATTATTTTTAAGTGTTTTTCCCTTTGGCTATCTTCAACGATATAAAGGTTAAACATCTTCATTATTGAACTAATAAAATCCCTTTGGAATACACCCCTTGGAATTGAGTTGTTAATTATGATAGCCTCGCCATATTGTAACGGTACTGCTTGTGTGCTTGATGTCTTAAACCGAACCTCGAATAAAGAAGTTTCCAAATAGATAGGGTCTCCGGTTGCCCACGTTTGCCATCCTAATCTAAACTCTATGTAATCGTTGGTGGCAAGCGTAACATATTGCGATGTTTCAACAACATCAAAATCTCCTGACCCAAAGAACACCGTTGTAGCAGATACCCCATTCTTTAACATCGTAATATCTGTAAAATCACTTGTATTACCGATAATGGTAAATTCAAAAGCTATGGTTAAACTCTGACTTCCGGTATAAGTGAACCTTGTTAATCCGTTGCTTGCAGTAAAATATCCTGAGTTGACAATATCATAAATAGCCAACAAAGGTCGAGGGGTAGGAGAACCCGAGTAACTTCTTTGTATGTTTTCAAATGTTCCATAAAAAGAAATATCCGAGTAGTTACCTAAATACTTTTGGTTATTAGGGATAACCAACCTCTTAAATAAATCAGAGTTAAAGAAATCGCTTTCCCAAGTATATCCGGCTTCTGTGATAATCTTATCTACATATTCCCTAACGAATAGAGCCGGGCGGAAGGCTTTGTAACTCCAATGCTTTTTATTTGTACTGACTTGACCATAATCAATCAAGGGATAGTAATAACCCATTCCTGATGCGGTCGTTCCAGATGCTTGTTCCCAACTGGCTAAGATATTCTGATATGTCCAATTATGATTGTACTGGGAGAAATCCAATTCCTCTAACTTGTAGTTATTTAGAGCAGTAACAAAACCACCCAACTCCCCAAATACAACACACTCATACTCGATACTACCTCTGTCAATGGTAATCTCCAAAAGCCGGATAATACCTTTGAAGATTTGTATCTTATCTACATAAATAACACAACTTGCTGATTTGGAAGCGTTGTAGTTGTAACCCACATTATCTTCGGCTGGGTTATAGAAGTTGGCTGAATTGAACTCGAATATATGGCCGAATAGCTTATTGTTAACTGCATTACCGGGTAAGATTATGGTTTTAGAAAAGTTTGTATTCCTTGCAGCAAAGTCCTGTATCTCATCAATGGTATAGGTGTATTCCGATGATAAGTCCTGACTTAAATCTAATCTATTATCTTCGATGTAAATTTCGGTTATCATCTAAACTGTGAATTTATTTGCAATCCCAAATCGATGTCTAATTCTAAGTTGAAGGTCTTATCGGCAAATCGCTTCTTCTCTGTCCAATTGGTTGTTGTGATATTTATCGGCATAAACTGATTGTTCCTTTCTAAGTACACCTCAGGAGAAGCAATCATTTCTTTAAGCCAATTGTAATCCGTAAAGTTTACCCAATCGCTTGTTAGCTTATAGGTTACTTTTTGTTGCGTAGAGAAGGGGATTGTGCCACCATATAGACGCCCGTAAGCATCGACCATATCCATTGCCGTAGTCGCTGACTCATACTCATATTGTAATCTTTGAAATGACTTTTTCTCTACTGCTCTTGTTTGCCTATTCACTAAGCTAAAGTGAAAGGTCTCATATCCACCCAACGAGTTCAAGAAATGCAAAGGAATAACATCGTATTGTGTGCAAGACAAAGTAACCCTCATTGTATCTACTTGAACCCCGGCAATCTTTGCTCTTACATCGTAATATTTTGTAGTCGCATCTATAATTGTTGAGCCAATATAAGCGTTCAATGCCCTTGGGGAAATATCTAATAATGCAAAATCTTTCCAAGAACTTGTTGCCCCGGTATAGGTCGTAGATGTAGAGCCATTAAATACAACCACATCTAAAGATAAATTCTTTGATGTATTCTCTGCATCACTAAGAAACGAGGTAAATAAAGTATTGGTTGTCAGTAAAGAATAAGGAAATTGAACCTGTGTCTTATCTCGGTTTGTTAAATAGAACCCTGCATAGTTTGTATCGTATGCCGTAGGGGTTAAGATGAGATTAGAACTTGTATTGTATAGGTAATCTTGAACATAATTGTAAGCAAAGTTGCTTTGCTCCTCTAAATTAGTATAAGTCGTTCCGTTGTACTCTTCGCCAAACTTAACCTCGTATTCGATATAAATATCTGAGCCTGTATAAGATACCGCAGTAAACGGAGAGATACTTGGCTTAAAATATGAGTTCCAATAGTTTCTAACTATCGGTGCTGCATTGAAGATACCCTTTGTCGATACCGGCTGAGGGAATTGCTTTATCCTTGCTACTAAGTTACCGCCAATGTAAATATCAAACACATACTTAAAGTTAGTTTGTGTTGTATTATCAGAACTAACCACGAACCACAAAGGAGCGTGCATTGTACTGTAATTACCCGGGGAACTATTGATTGTTATTGCCATTTTGCCTAATTAAAATTCTTACATCTTGTCCTATAATCTTGCTTACCGCAGTTGTAAAGTCGTTTCCAAAAAAGCTACTTACCGCACTATCAAAGAAGCCTGTCTTTTTTAATCCCTTCTTTTTTATCGACCGAGCCACCACATAAGCTAAACTCTTTTGCCTTGTACTCTGACTTACCATCTTAGATAGCGATTGCCTCTTCGATTGTCCTTTGGTTATAGATACATCGCCCTTGATATTGTTTCTCTTTATCCAAGCGGTTATATTATTTTGGAATGCTCTACTAACTCCTAAGTTCTTAAACGCATACGGAGAGTTCGGTGTTCCTGATTGTACCCCCTTAACCCCTTTGTTGATAAAGTCATAATACTTAGCTGCTTTTGAGCCAGCAGGGTAACCCATTTCAATGGAGTAAACACTCCCTTGCCTGACTAAATCTCCTGAACTAATATCATCACTCAAAGCCCCGGTATCGCTAATCCCTAAGACCTCGATATTCTCTTTTACCTTTAAGATAAAGTTTGCAGCCGACCTAATCAATAACTGCTCTAATACAGGTAACTGATTGACATCGCTTCGCTTGGCTCCTAATTCATTCAGTAAACCATCGCTCAACAAATCGGCCTGTAATTGCTTAATACTTTTTGCCATACGCTTTTCTTAGCTGCTCTGCTTCGTATTCTCCTTTCGCTTTAAGGTAAGCCAAGTCATTAAGGTATTGTAGTAGCGGGAGTTCATAACATTGTTCGAGTGTGATTTTCTCGAAGTTAGCGACCAACTCGGTCTGGTATATCCATCCATAGTATCGCATAAAGTTTGATACACTACTTCTGCCTGATACCTTGTCATCTTGGTCATCATCTCCTTTATCAAATAATCCTTCGAACTCTTTATCCAGTTTTTGTATACTTGATAAAAAAAAACCACACTACCGAGGATGGCAGTAATCGGAGCCTCTAACATATCCTGAGCGTACTCTTCGTGTCTTGCTGCTTCGTATTTATCAACCTTCCAACCAAACCAACTCTTTTTCATAGGCACAACCATACAGGCTGCAATCTTATGTAAGTTGCCGTTTACATCTTGGCCGAAATGCTTTGTCTCGATATATCTCGCTGCTGGTATCTTACGAACGTCATAAATGCACTTATACCGCCTTTTGTTTATCTGGATAAACTTCTGAGGTTGGGGCTTAATCTCTTCGTGGATAAAGCTAATCTTCTTTAATAGATTGTTCAAATCCTTTAAGGGTAAAGAGTCGATTTCGTTTTCGGTTTTGTTTGTGCAGATAGCGGCAGATTGTACGGCAAGGTCTAACTCAGTCAAGTTCTTTGACTTGATAAACAAATCATTGAGTTGCTGCCATTGAAATACGGATATGTCTTTCCAGTTCATACCCATAAATAGAGAAAGCCTTGGATATTGCTATGCAAAAGAATATCTACCCATAGCATTGTTTCGGGTGTAGTGATGCCAAGCCAATCCCAAAGCCATTACGCAGTCATCGTGGAAACCTTGTGGTGCTGAATACCTTACCCCGGTAGCGGTGTATTGATACTCAAAGATTTCTAACTCCTGAGTGATATGCCCCTCGGGAAAGGTTATCTTTCTTTGTTGGATAGCTGAGGCAAGACCCTCCATAAGTTGTTGCTTAGAGGTCGAACTAAACTTAAACCCACTTACCGGCAAACCTTCTCGTTGTAAATCTTCAAATATAGGGTCTCCGGCTCCTGTACTATCAATCAAGGTAGGCACTTTAGGTAACTGACCGATGACTTGTTTTGTCTGCCTCCAGTCCTTTTGAAACCTATCGAAATAACACACCGAGCCATTTTTATCCAACCCGATTATTACGGTATAGTCAACCGACTTCGCCAAATCGATACCAAACGCAATAGGAGGCTCATTAGTGGCTTCAAATGTGCATTGCTTGATATAGATACTCCCAAAAGGATTAGCGGCATTTTCAGCTGGATTTGCCATATACTCTTGCTCAAAGACAACCTCAGGGATTTGCATCCGGGCATCATCGATTTCTCTTTTGTCGATATGGGGGTTGTCGTAGGTGGTAAACTTAAACGATTGCCAGTCGGGTTCGCCTGACTTTAAGAATAGGGAATAAAAGAAATTCTTACCCTTAGGAGTGGAGATAAATAAAGCCCTTCCCTTGTAATCGGTTAGGGTTGGTCGGATTGAGTTTAACCATCCGTTCTCTAAATCAGGGATATAGGATGCCTCATCGATAACCCCAAAGTGAAACTTCCTACCCCGAAGGTTATCTAACCGTTCCCCGGTAAAAAAGTAAACCGCCCCACCATTAGGAAACTTGATGGATAGTTCTGATTTGTTAGCTTCAAAAGGTACGGCTTTGGCTAATTGGTCAAAGAATACCCGAGCCAGATTGTAAGTAGGTGTAACGTAGAATACCTGTTTGCCTTGTAAAGCATTGATTATGATTTCAATCTGTGAAAGTTCTGATTTTCCAAATCTCCTTCCGGCAAGCACTACTCTAAATCGCTTATCGCAATCTAATATCTTTTGTTGGTTAATATGTGGAGTAGGTAGTTCAATCCTCATAGAATTGTTTTCCCATTTACGAACACTACCTCAATCCGGCTATCGGTACTTACTTGTTGTACCTCTTTCGGGCGACCATAAACCCTTGTTAATAAAGTTTCTACCGAATACAAACTCCCTTTCTCCAAACTCTTTCTCATTGCATTGGCAATTGTCTTTTCAAGTATCGTAGCTTTAGGATTATCCCAAACCTCTTTCAATTCATCCACACCCATTTGAAGCATAACTTGAATAGTGTCGTTAATCTCAGATAGTTTATACCCTTGCTCCCTAAGTAAGGTTACATACTTCTTAGGTCTGCCATTAGGATTAGCCACCTCCCCTTTCTTAAAGGGTTTTAAGTTTTGTTCGTTTGCCATTTCTCTCTATTACTTCACTATTTTTCTAAAGGTAACCCATTCTTTTTGATTACCAAGTTCGGGTCTAACTTTTTCATCCTATCTAGTATTACTTGGCAGTATTTAGGGTCTAATTCCATTCCGTAGCACTTTCTTTTAAGTTGATGTGATGCTACCATTGTTGACCCAGAACCTAAAAAGCCATCTAAAATTAAATCACCAGCTTTATAGTTATTAAAACACCATTCAACTAATGCTATTGGTTTTTGTGTAGGGTGAACTCTTTTTTCACCCATTTCACTTGCTTTTATCATACCGTGCCATTGATGCTTAAAAACATCTACTTTGACACCTTTATTTACGAAAGCTATTTCTGCTCCGCTAAATGTGTTTCCTTCTCTTTCTTTATCCCACACAAGCCATCCAAAACCATTAGGGATGCAAGATGAATAATAATTAGCACCCCAAAAAATTAAAGTTGCTTCATTGAATTCTGATTGGCATAGATTAAAAAAATCAATTGCAACTGATACATCGCCATCATTTAATATCTCACCAAAATCATTTTCTTTTGTAGCACCTTTAATACCTTTACCACTATGCGAAATACCATAAGGAGGGTCTGTAAATACCATATCAGCCTTTTGCCCATTCATTAGTTTCGCTACTTGGTCGCTATCCGTACTATCACCACAAAGTAAACGGTGTTCTCCTATCTCAAATAAATCTCCTAATACAATATCGGTTTCTATTCCACCTTCGGGAGCTGCAAAGTCATCTTCTTCTGCTTCTAATACCTCAGCCTCAAACCCTGGGATATCTAATCCCCATTCGCTTAATTCATTTGCATCCCAATTATTTGCTAAGTCATTCCAATCCCACTCCCCGAAGCCTACATTGTCCTTGATGATAAATTCCTTTTGTTGTTCTTCTGTTAGGTTAGATGCTTTGATGATAGGTATTTCTTTTATCCCTGCTTCTTGGCAAGCCTTTAACCTCATATTACCCCCTAAAACAATCATTTCATCATTGACTACTATCGGTCGGATTTCAAGCATCTGTGGGAACTCTTGGATTGACTTAACCAATTTTTGGAACTTGTCATCCTTGATTATCCTTGGGTTATTAGGATTGGTTCTGACCTTGTTGATATTTACTATCTCTGCTTTCATAGAATAACGTAGTTATTTGTTGATTGATATTTGGCAGTTTCTTGTGCCCATAGTTTATCACACTTACTCAATCCCTCATCTTTCATTTTTCTATAAGGGGTATCTTGGCCGACATCGTGTCCGATATGCTCAGCGGTTAACCCTCCTAAATAGTAATTCAGGTGTCCTGTCTGCTTTAATCTAAACGAATAATCACTATCCTGCATCCCATAGGGGTCGTAAACCTCATTGAACTTGCCTATCTTCTCGATGGCTTGCATAGGGATTAAGACATTCCCAAATACCGCATCGGCTTTATGAATAGGAATATCGTTAATATAAGTTCTCTCGCCTAACATCTCAACGCAATGAATACCGCACATTCCTGTGTTAGGGATAGCATAGGCAGCCTCTACCATTCTTTGCAGCCAATTCTCAGGCATTAAAATATCATTAGCCATTGTTACAATAGCATCGTATTGATAGCTTCTACTTATTCCGTAGTTTATAGCTCTGGCTATTCCTTTCATTTCAACCTCAATAAAGTCAAAGTTAAACCCTGCATTCGAGAAGTTTACATTCTTAACCCTTTGGGTGTGTTGCTTGCGTTCGTAGTTTAATAAGATGATATTAACGAGCATTTTGTCCGATTTCTTTTACAGGTACTCCAGCATATTTATGAAAGGGTTGTAAGACAGATTTCTTTCCGACAAAAGCCGATGCACCTATCATACACCCTTCGGGTATTCTTATTTTTTGATGTAAAACCGCATTCAATCCTATATTACAATTCTTTTCTACTATTGTATGCCCCCCAACCTTAGCACCGCAACTCAAAGTTACATTGTCGCAGATTATAGCGTCGTGGCCGATATGCACCATCTTCATAAGGTAGCAATCCTTACCGATTATGGTTCTTCTATGCGTTCCACTATCTACCGTAATCATCCCGGTTAATCTCGCACCCGACATTATCGTTACCAATCCTTCGTGATGCTCATAACCTTTCCATTCAGACGGAGCACCTATTATGCAATAGGGTCCTATGTAAACACCGGGTTCGATGATTACATTTGGGTAGATTATTGCAGTAGGATGTATAAACATTAGTTCATTAGCTTTAGATAGTTAATCTCATACTCGCCCTTGTCCTCGATAGTTTCTTTCCTTTCGATTGTGTCTATTATGCTTCTTATGAGATTTTCCTTTTCTTCGCTTTCCAAATGTTTGCTTCCCAATAGTTCCAGATTTAGCCATAACTCAACGACCATTCAAATTTAGATATAGTTGTTTTCTTGTTTCGTTTACCTTAAAAAGATTAAAGTTTGTTACCGCCCATTCAAACAATTCCAAACCTTTCTCTTGTCTATAAATAGCATCTTCGGTTACTTTTTTAATCTCACGATACCAATCCCCTTGATAATTAACAGGTATCATCGGAGAATTTAAGTACGGCTCCACGTGGCTTCCTATGACTGGTATCTTTTTACTCGCTGCCTCTAAGAGTTTAAGATTAGATTTCATTGAGTTAAACCTCGTTGCCCTTAGTGGAACTATTGAACAATCCGCATCGTTATAAAAGTTCATATACTCCGTTACTGGCAAAAACCTTCTAATATCGCCTAACTTTAACCCACAAGTAAAGTTTGAAATCATCCTGTGCCAGATATGTGCTGAGCCTTCGCCCCTATCATCAAAACCACATAACTGAAAGTGTACTTTGTTTCTAAGGTTCATATCTGAGGCAACCCTCTTAAAAGGAAACTGAACCAATTTAATATCTTCTTCGTGGGTTATCGAGCCGGTATAGACAAACTTAACCTTATCGGTGTACTCCCTGACATCGGTAAATTGGTCGTTTCCGTAAGGCAAAGCATTGGGGAGGATAGTTACGTTAGAATTGTAAGGCCTTATCTCGTTCCATAATCTTTCGTTCGTGCAGGTAACTAAGTCGGCAGCTTGAATGTGGTCGAGTATTTCTTGCGTAGGATAAACTGAATATAAAATATGCGAACTGTCTAATATCCAATAGTCATCAATATCACACACAATCTTAAAGCCGTATTTCTTTTGTTTCTCTTTTAAGGTCTCTAAGGGAACACCTGGAATAAACCGATTAAAAAGTACAATATCAAACTTTTCCTCTAATACCTCATCGGTTAAGACATCAGTAAAATAGGCATACGTTTTCTCTAAATAGTAAACAGGCAACATCAAACGATGATAACCAACTCCGGAGTTCTGTGTAGTTAAAATTAGTAACCTCATTTCTTTGGTCTCCCTCTCTTTTTTTGTACTTCTGGTTTAGTAACTTGTTGCACTTCTGGTTGTGCAGGTTCTTTAGTGATTTGCACATTCGATTGTTCAAAAACTACTATCAATCTTTTGAGCATATCAAAAACACATTCTCCACACCAATAGGTTAAAACAAATTGCCTGTCTAAATAATCCCGATACATTCTTTCGTATTCCCCTAATACATCAAAAGGAATGTTACGAGTAAATCCGAGTTTTACTGACTCGAAGTTGATAATGTGTTGATTGCAAAAATCAATGTCTTTTTGGTTCATATAAATTCATTAAAAAGTTTCTAAAAAAAGGAGCGATAACCCCTGCACCAAACATACAGACAACGGCATCGGTTGTCCAATCGGGCAACCAGAAAAGTGTTAACCCTACCCAAGCGGTTAAGCATAAGCTACAATTAAACGGCTTAAAGTTTATATTCCACTTGCGAGGGAACTCGTTTTGTACTATAAAATAAAAGCTAAAGAAGTTAGCCGCCAATATGATTTCAATTATCTGCATAGTTTCTTATTTTGTATTTCATCAAAATCTTTGCTTTACGAATTGTTTTAATTAAGGAGCGATAAGGTATCTTGGTTTCTCTGCTAATTGCCAAAAGGTTCTTTCCGTTATTGGCATAGAGTTTCAAAAGTTCCGCTTCGTACCAATGTAGAACCTCCAAACCCTTTTCGAGTTTATTCATTAAACCCTCATCGTAATCTTCCTTTTTTATTTCGTAGGTAATGGGTATTTCCTGATATACCTGTCTGAATTTTTTGTAAAAGTTGCTTCTATCACTTTTGGCCATATTCAAGATAGTACGGACAATAAAGTATTTCAGATACCCTCCATCGTACATTTCAAATAACTTATCCTCATCCATTTCACAAAGGACAAGGAACACCTCCTGTCTGAGGTCATCCTGTAAATCAATAGGATTCATTTTACCGATGGCATCGCCAATATCGGTACTGAGATACATTTCTTGTATGATAAAATCACGTTTATTCATTGCAAATCGTTCCCCAATATAATACATATTATTCCTCTTATTATACCTCTTCTTTGTATTAGTATTAGTATTACGGGGTATTGTATAGAGTATGCCATAGGTATATCATACCTACCCAATAGGTATTAAAACACACAAAATCAATACTTTATCTATTTGATTATCAATAAGTTAGGAAATATGCAAAAAAAATCAAAAAAAGATGCTCAAATATTTTGTTATGTGTATAAAAGGTTTGATATTTGTATTCGAAAGGGACAACAAAACACCCTTAAAACTATGAAACCTCAAACAAAACTCTTAATCGCAATCTTGGTAGTATGCTACCTTATCGGTAAATTACAAGACACTTATTTTCTTTAATACTTAAACTAAACACCATGACTATCGAATTAAACTTTTCAGCAGAAACGGCTACCTTCCTACTCGAAAGGAAATCGCCTCTAATCAAAACAACCTTTCTAAAAGCAGATGCAAGGACAGGAGAGATTACCCTTCAGCTATCTTCCTTAAATTGTGAAACCCTTGCTATGGGGATGTTCTTTGCAGGACAAGACAAGACAACAGATGAGTTAAAGAAAATCTTAAAAGCCGAACTATGAAACAAATTACCTTCTTAATCTCTGAGGATAGAGGATTACAACTCCTCAACTACTTTAACAGACATTACCCCAATATTTGTAATGTCGAATATCAGGAAGAACATATTACCTTTTGGTTTAACGAACTCTATGAAGAGTTAGTCATCCAAGGTATCTTCCACGCTGGATTATCAATTGGTATGGATATAATAACTTCTAAGGTATGAGAACAGTATATCCTCCAGACCCTCCGAAAGATTTTAACGAATGGATGCGGTACATCTATTCTTTACTAAATAGTCCATGTCGGTAAGGACTTTAATATGCACCGAATTAGTAATCAGGGGGGAGAAAATTGGGTTATGGTCGCTCCCCCCACATTCTAAAAAACTATGAGATATAAAAAAGATATAAGCGTTAATATTGAGATTGGAGATACCTATATAGATACGGTTGAAGTAGAATTTATCCTATGGAAAGAAAACTCAGGAGAGGGGCATTATGAGTTTTGGGGCTTTACCGGGTTTGATAAAGGACAGGATTATTACGAATGCGATAAGTACGAATGGGATAAATCACTTTATACGGATGAGCAGAATAAAGAAATCGAAGAGTATTTAGAACAGAGATTTGACCATATTTTACAAAAAATAAATAAAGAGTTATGATTCAATTACTATCAATAATCTTGCTTATATTAGCTTGTCTATTCTTAACCGCTATTCTTTACGCATTAAAAAACTAATCTATGTTATCAAAAATTCAATCGCTTGTAAAAGCACCTAAAGGTCAAGTAAACAAATTCGGTAACTATAAATATCGCTCTTGCGAGGACATTGTCGAAGCCGTTAAGTTAGTCATTAACCCATTGGGTTATTATCTAACCATAACGGATGAGATTGTTACAATCGCTAACAGGGTTTATGTAAAGGCAACCGCTTCCCTTTCGAATGGAGAACACACTTATACCGCTTCCGCTTACGCCAGAGAAGAAGAAACAAAGAAAGGAATGGATGCGGCTCAGATAACAGGGAGCGCATCTTCTTACGCTCGTAAATATGCACTTAACGGACTGTTCGCAATTGATGATACTAAAGACGCTGATGCCACTAATAATCACGATACTCCAACAAAAGAAGAGAAAATGATTTTGTTCGCAATGCTTAGGGATGCTGACTTATCAGTCGAAGATAAGCAAAAAGCAAGTCAGGCGATTGAAGATTGTAGTGACTATAAAACCTACCAAGCAATAGGAAACCGACTTGAAAATCTAAAAAAACCCCTTAATCAAATCGTGAACCCTACTCAAAAGGATATTACTAACCACCTCAAAAAATCTGTAAAATGAACCTAATTACTAACACCGATTTAAGTTTCTTTGAAACTACCAAAGCCGAAAGGCAAACTTTCACTCAGAGTGTAATTAAAGGGATAGAGGATGGCATTTCAGACCCCTTAAAGATACACATACAAATCAAGTGCCTGGAAGATTTAATCAAGCAGCTAACTTCAAATTCAATTTACAAGGAATGTTTGACTACTGAAGCCAGCAAGTACGGAAAAACCTTTGAGCATCTTAACGCTAAGTTTGAGATTAAAGAGATGGGGGTTAAATACGATTTTGGGGCCTGTGGCTGCCCGATAATGAATGACCTATTATCTCAGCAATCTGAACTCGAAAAGGCAATAAAAGAGCGGCAAACCTTCTTAAAATCAATTCCGGCACAAGGGTTACAAACCTTAATCGATGATGAGGTAATAACTTTGTACCCACCGACAAAAACATCTACTACCTCAATAAGCGTAACCTTAAAATGAAAAGAGGAAAAACTGAACTCCCTATCCTTATTCAAGGGGTAACCGTTCTGGCTATTATTCGGTGGTGGTATAACCCTGAGTTACCGCCAAGCCCCATCTATCCGTACGGAGAGCCCTATGACTTTACTTACGAGATTATTTGGCACAATGCCCCAGAGAATATTTCTGAGGACCAAATAACCGATGAGATTGATAAAATTAGTATATTTGATATCATGCAATTTTTTAATCCTTAAAACCAAAGTCAATGTTAGCGAACATTCAGAAAGTCGGAACATCGTACAGAGTGCGAGTTCAGAAAAACGGCAAGCGTGTAAGCAAAAACTTCACGAGCCGTAAACAGGCATTGCAGTTCCGCAAGAAACTCGGTGTTTAGTAAGGTAAGTCGGTTGGTGTAATTGGTAGCACTTAAAGTGCAGGTTCGAATCCTGCACCGACTACGAATTAAAACTCAAAACAAAATGGAAAAAAAAATCTACTGCGGAAGCGGTAAAAAACGAAGCGACAATTGGATTAGTGCTACCATCAATCTTGACAAGATTAAAGAGCATATCCAAGAGTACAACGGAAGCAAGTTCATCAAGGTAAACATCAATGTAAAGGCTGAGCCTGACCAATACGGAAAGGATGTCGCTATCACGATTGATACTTGGAAACCCGAACAATCAGAAAATCGCCAAAAGATAGATAATAAGTTTTTACAGGATAACACATCTGCAAACGATTTACCCTTCTAATGGCAAAATTAACCCCTCTCCCGAAGCTATTAAAGAAAGCACAAACCATCTACAACGCTCACATTCGTAAGCGTGATGAGAAGTTAGGTTGTATCTCTTGCGGTGGGAATGTAGAACAAGCAGGACACTATTTTTCTCAGGGTAATCATTCCTCATTGAGATTTGGATTACCTCATACGTTGGCTTACCATAACACAAATGGTCAATGTATTAGATGCAATATGTATCTTCATGGAAACCTGATTAAGTACCGCCAAGGATTGGTTAATAGATACGGAGAGGAGTTTGTTTTACAATTAGAAGCCGAAGCCGATGCCAATCGGTTAAAAAAGTGGAGTAGGGCTGAACTTGAAATCATAATCGAAACCTACAAATGACTCATGGTTCTTTATTTAGTGGAATAGGGGGTTTTGACCTGGCAGCAGAATGGATGGGATGGGAAAATGTGTTTCATTGTGAGTTTGAAAAAAATAAACAAATAGAGTTAAAATTAAACTTTCCTAATAGTATTTGTTATGGAGATATTACAACAACAAACTTTACAATTCACAGAGGACAAATTGATATCCTCACAGGGGGATTCCCTTGCCAAGATGCAAGTATTGCCAAGCAACACGGTCAAGGTCAAACGGGGTTACAAGGTGGCAGAACAAGCCTCTTTTTTGAAATGTGCCGAGCAATCCGAGAAATCAAACCGAAATTTATTGTTGCCGAAAATGTCGCTAACATTCTTAAAACTAACAGAGGAAGCGACTTTACAAGAATACTCTCCGAATTATCCTCAATGGGGTATAATGCAGAATGGCGAGTTTGTCGTGCGTCAGAAATCGGTGCAGCCCATCACAGAGCCAGGGTGTATTTGGTTGCTTACCCCAGTAGCATCAGATTGCAACAGACCGAAACTTTCTTTTCCTTTTTACACGAAGAGACATCATCGTTCTCCTGGAAGCCTTACGGAACAACTATACAGATTAGTAGGGGCGGTGAATGGATTAGTGAACCCCCAATTTTATGCTTGGCTAATGGGATACCCGCTAAATTGGTTGCAAAAGAGTTACACGGATACGGAAATGCAATAGTACCGCAAATAGCTTTTAAAATCTTTAAAGCAATAGAACAGTATGAAGCACTCTAATTCTTTTTACTACGATTTAGATTTCGGAGAGAAAGGAGAAGATTGGCTGAATGAACTCTTAAAGGATGGCAAGAAGGTCGAAGTAAAGACCGACCGAATGGCTCATGAAACAGGAAACATATATGTCGAAGTTTACTCCAGAGGAAAGGCATCAGGTATCTCTACAACCAAAGCGCATTATTGGATATTCATAATAGAAAAAAAAGATTATTCCTTGCTTGTTAGTGTGCAAAAGTTGAGGGATATTTGCCGGGTAATGTTTCAGATAAACGGCTTGACAAGAGGTGGAGATAGTAACACATCAAGCGGAATTTTAATACCAATAAATCTAATAACCAAATGAACACACAAGAACAAGCGAAAGAACTAATCAGAGCGTACTGCCAATTTTATGGCTTAGAACCGAAAGATTTAAGACCGAGGAAATCGGGTTATCCAATGAAGGTAGTTGTTAAAAATAGTAATTACATAAACATCGCATCGATGCGGATGGCACTTGGGTACTTTTTATTTTTACATTTCCCCTTGCGGATTAAAGAGATAGCCCTACTCGTGGGATATACTGACCACTCTCCTTTGAGTTCACAACGCAAACAAATCAAATCTTACATAGAAAATAATGATGGTTATTTTATGCCATATTATTCTTCATTAGTAAATTTGGCTACCGAATTAGGGATTGATACTAAATACCAAAGAATACCTACTCAGACAATTCCTTTCGTAAGATATGAAAGCGACACCTCTTTTTTAGAAAACATCAAATACTATGAAAATGCCTAAAAGATTTACTGACACCGACATTTGGGAGAAAGAATGGTTTATGAGTTTACCCCCTGCTGAGAAATGCTTAGTTAAATATGTAAGAGATAAATGCGACCTTGCAGGGATATGGAAACCGAATTACACATTAGCTTCTTATGTTATCGGAGATAA
>Ga0316617_100000025_pt1 | contig 28945 bp, 31 predicted proteins | sample OWC_Aug_M1_C1_D2_FD_207801 | JGI IMG/M metagenome (GOLD analysis project Ga0316617, IMG submission 207801) | Wetland soil microbial communities from Old Woman Creek delta, Ohio, United States - OWC_Aug_M1_C1_D2_B | ecosystem: Environmental > Terrestrial > Soil > Wetlands | place: USA: Ohio... | reverse complement strand
CGGTGGATGGCATGAAGAAGGACATCGCCGTCGGCAACCCCAAGGCCGCTGCGGCCGGCAAACCTGAAAAAACTGCCAAGGAAGCCAAGGACAAGACCAAAACCGTAGGCAACGAAAAAGCGGCGGAAAGCGGCAAGGTTGCCGAGGACAAGGTCGTGAAGGAAGAAAATCTGGCTAAGGATATAAAGTCCGCCAAGAAAGAAAAAGAAGAGAAAGAGGACGAAGAAAAGGAAAGTAAGGGCAAAAACAAAGAAAAAGAAACAAAGGAAAAAGGCAGCAAGAAGTAACTGTTTGCCGAAGCAACAAAAAAGCCCCGACTGGGGCTTTTTTGTTGCCTATTTCACCCGCATGCCAGGTTGTGCACCTAGGTCGGGAGAAAGAATAAATGGACCGCCCCTCTCATCAGAAGCGGCCAGCACCATGCCCTCGCTCATGCCGAACTTCATCTTGCGCGGGGCGAGGTTGGCCACCATCACGGTCAGCCGTCCCACCAACGTAGCCGGGTCGTAAGCCGACTTGATGCCGGCGAACACTTGGCGCGGTTTTTCCTCGCCGATGTCCAGCGTCAGCTTGAGCAGTTTCTCCGCGCCTTCGACGTGCTCGGCATTGGCAATGCGGGCGATGCGCAGATCGACCTTGGTGAAGTCGTCTATCGTAATGAACGGCTCCCCGCCCTGCTCTGCCGCCTCCACCCCCACCCCGGCCTGGACCACATGCTGCTGGTGCTCGGAGTGGCGCTGCTCGGAATGTGGCTGTGGCGCCTGTAGGCTTTCCTTGTTGGCCTCGACCATGGCTTCGATCTGCCTGGGATCGAGACGAGCCATTAAGTGCTTATACTCATTGATTTTGTGACCAACAGGCAAGATCACACTGGCATCTTCCCACGTTAAGGGCATGACATTTAAGAATACTTCAACATCCGCAGAAATTCGTGGAAGCACTGGTTTTAAACAAATCGTAAGCAATCGAAAAAGGTTGACTGCCACAGAGCAGACTACACGTAGATTTTCGAGCTCTCCGTTTTTGGCAAGAATCCAAGGTTTCTTATCATCAACGTAACGATTTGCAAGATCAGTAAGTCTCATCACAAGACGTAATGCGTGCGCCATATCTCGTCGCTCAAATGCATCGGATATGTGATCTATCTGGTTTCTGTACCAACCAAAAATTTCACTAACATCATGTTCAGGATTAACAGTAGTTCCTTCTCCGTAGCCAATAGCACCCTGGTTGCCTTGGCGACGCGCCTCTTCCACACGTCGTTGTAATTCCTCGTTTGCAGCCGCATTCAAATATGGCTGTGGATCAATAGCTGGCAATACTCCATCCAAAAGACAGCCGTCGAAATACTTGGTCAAAAACGAAGCACAACGGCTGGCGATGTTGACGTATTTGCCCACCAGGTCGGAATTTACCCGGGCCACGAAATCTTCCAGATTGAGGTCGATGTCTTCCATGCTGCCATTGAGCTTGGCGGCGTAGTAATAGCGCAGGTATTCCGGGTTCTTGACGTGCTCGAGATAGCTGCGCGCGGTAATGAAGGTCCCGCGCGATTTGGACATTTTCTCGCCGTTGACAGTAAGGAAGCCGTGAGCATAGACGCTGGTCGGCGTGCGGTATCCGGCATTTTCCAGCATGGCCGGCCAGAACAGGGCGTGGAAATACAGGATGTCCTTGCCGATGAAGTGATACAGCTCGGCCGTACTGTCCTTTTTCCAGTATTCGTCGAAATCCAGTCCGTTCTTGTTGCACAAATTCTTGAAGCTGGCCATGTAGCCGATGGGCGCATCCAGCCAGACGTAGAAATACTTGCCCGGCGCATCGGGAATCTCGAAGCCGAAATACGGCGCGTCGCGCGAGATGTCCCAATCTGACAGGCCGGAGGAAAACCATTCGCCCATCTTATTGGCGGCTTCTTCCTGAAGAGTGCCGGAGCGCGTCCATGCGCGCAGAAAATCCTCGCATTCGGACAGTTTGAAGAAATAATGCTCGGTTTCCTTGCGCACCGGCGCTGCGCCGGAAATGGCGGAAAATGGGTTGATCAGCTCGGTCGGACTGTAGGTGGCGCCGCACACTTCGCAAGAGTCGCCATACTGATCCTTGGCATGACACTTGGGGCACTCGCCCTTGATGAAGCGATCCGGCAGGAACATCTGCTTGGCCGGGTCGTAGTACTGCTCGATGATGCGCGTGGCGATCTTGCCGTTGGCCTTGAGCGCCTGGTAGATGCTGCTCGCCAGTTCGCGATTCTCTTCGGAATTGGTCGAATAGTAATTGTCGAACTCGACCAGAAAATCGGCAAAATCCGCGCTATGCTCGCCGTGCACGCGCTCGATCAGCGCTTCCGGCGTAATGCCCTCCTTCTCGGCGCGCAGCATGATCGGCGTACCGTGGGTGTCGTCTGCGCAGACGTAATGGCACTCGTGCCCCTGCATCTTCTGGAAGCGCACCCAGATATCGGTCTGAATGTATTCCACCAGATGGCCGAGATGGATGCTGCCGTTGGCGTAGGGCAGCGCGGAGGTGACGAGGATTTTGCGGGACATGCGTGATAAGGTCTTGGAAAATGGGATATTCTAGCAAATGATGCCTATCGGCGCTAAAATGCATACTTGAATTTATTAGTCAGGAATTATCTCCCCATGTCGCTTTCCGAACTGCAAGTCCAGACCGCCCTTAAGGAAATCACTGATCCCAATACCGGCAAGGATTTCATCGTCAGCAAATCCGCCCGCAATATCCGCATCGACGGCCACAACGTGGCAATGGATATCGTGCTCGGCTATCCGGCCAAGACTGTCGCTGCAGACATTCAATCGTTGGTGGAAAACAAGTTGAAAAGCCTGCCTGGCATCGGCAGCACTTTCATCAATGTATCTTCCAAGATCGCCCCGCACAGCGTGCAGCGCGGTGTTCAGCTCATTTCCGGAGTGAAAAACATCATCGCCATTGCCTCCGGCAAGGGTGGCGTCGGGAAATCCACCACCGCCGTCAATCTGGCACTGGCACTGGCTGCCGAAGGCGCGCAAGTCGGCATTCTGGATGCCGATATCTACGGCCCCTCACAGCCGCAGATGCTGGGTATCACCGGGCGCCCGGAAAGCGCGGACGGCAAAAGCATGGAACCGCTGGAACGCTACGGCATCCAGGCCATGTCGATAGGCTTTCTGATCGACACGGACACACCCATGGTATGGCGCGGCCCCATGGTCACCGGCGCATTGGAACAGTTGCTAAGGGAGACGAACTGGCGCGACCTGGATTACCTCGTCATCGACCTGCCGCCCGGCACCGGTGATATCCAGCTCACCCTGTCGCAGAAAGTCCCGGTCACCGGCGCCGTCATCGTCACGACACCGCAGGACATCGCCCTGCTGGACGCGCGCAAGGGTCTGAAGATGTTCGAGAAAGTTGGCGTTCCCATCGTCGGCATTGTTGAAAACATGAGCACGCACATCTGCTCCCAATGCGGCCACGAAGAACACATTTTCGGCGCCGGCGGTGGCGAACAGATGTGCAGGGACTACAACGTCGAACTGCTGGGGTCGCTGCCGCTTGACATCAAGATCCGCGAACAGGCCGACAGCGGCATGCCAACCGTAGTCGCCGAACCGGACGGCAAGATCGCCACCATATACAAGCAGATCGCCCGCCGCACCGCCGTCAAACTGTCGGAAATGAGCATGGATCACAGTAGCAAGTTCCCGAACATTGTGATCCAGAACACTTGACCGACTCTCACATGTCAGCGTTCAGCATTCAGGCCGAATTTTTGCACAAACGTGCCAAAATATTGTTTCCCTTCAAGGCGCAACCTGAAATTTGAGATGTGCGCATCCATCTTGATGCGTTAGAATGCTTGCCTTTCAATTTTTTGTAGCCCATGGCCGCTAATAGCTGCATATGAACACCCCACATCACCCTGCTACCGACGATGTCCGCATTAAGGAAATCAAGGAACTCTTGCCGCCCTCGCGCATCCTGGCCGAGTTGACGGCCAGCACATCCGCGTCGGACAACATCGTCGCTACCCGCCAGGAAATCCACCGCATCCTGCATGGCGCCGATGACCGTCTGCTGGTGATCATCGGCCCATGTTCGATTCACGACCACGATGCCGCAGTCGACTACGCAAAGAAACTGCTGGAACAACGCAAACAACTGTCTGCCGATCTGCTGATCGTGATGCGGGTGTATTTCGAGAAACCGCGCACTACCGTCGGCTGGAAGGGACTGATCAACGACCCGCAACTGGACGGCAGCTTCGACATCAACGAAGGCCTGCGCCTGGCACGGCGCATTCTGGTCGACATCAACGAACTCGGCATGCCCGCCGGCGCCGAATTCCTCGATGTGATCACGCCGCAATACACCGCCGACCTCGTCTCTTGGGGCGCCATCGGCGCGCGCACCACAGAGAGCCAGGTCCACCGTGAGCTGGCCTCCGGCCTGTCGTGCCCGGTCGGGTTTAAGAACGGCACCGACGGCAACATCCGCATCGCCGTCGAGGCGATCAAGGCAGCGGCCAGCCCGCACCATTTTCTGTCGGTGACCAAGGCCGGACATACCGCCATCGTCTCCACCGCCGGCAACGAGGATTGCCACGTCATCCTGCGCGGCGGGAAACAGCCCAACTATGACGCCGCGAACGTGGATGCGGCATGCAGCGACTTGGGCAGCGCTGGCCTGGCGCCACGCGTCATGATCGATTGCTCGCATGCCAACAGTCGCAAAAACTTCAAGCTGCAGATGGAAGTCGCACGCGACGTGGCCGGGCAATTGGCGGCCGGAGACCAACGCATTTTCGGCGTCATGGTCGAATCGCACCTCAACGAAGGCCGCCAGGACCTGGAGAGCGGTTGCACGCTCGAGTACGGCAAATCCATCACCGATGCCTGCCTTGGCTGGGAAGAAAGCGTCAAACTGCTGGAGACTCTGGCGAGTGGCGTGCGTGCCCGGCGTAAAGCGAATGAGGAAGAAACGGAGGACTGAATGTCCTCCCGGCACACCAGAATTCATACAAATCTGCAGCTACGCGCCTTATAATGCCCTTCATTTTTAGTGACTTGAGTTAACAGCGACGATGAGTATCAAATCCGACAAGTGGATCCGCCGCATGGCGGAACAGCATGGCATGATAGCCCCGTTCGAACCGGGCCAGGTCAAAGAGGCCAACGGCCACAGAGTGGTGTCCTACGGCACGTCGAGCTACGGCTACGATATCCGCTGTTCCAGCGAATTCAAGCTGTTCACCAACATCAACAGCACCATCGTCGACCCCAAGAATTTCGATCCCAACTCCTTTGTCGAAGTAGATGCCGACTACTGCATCATCCCGCCCAATTCGTTTGCGTTGGCGCGAACGGTGGAATACTTCCGCATCCCGCGCAATGTACTGACGGTCTGTCTGGGCAAGTCCACCTACGCGCGCTGCGGCATCATCGTCAACGTCACACCGTTCGAGCCGGAATGGGAAGGCTATGTAACGCTCGAATTCAGCAATACCACGCCACTGCCAGCCAAGATCTATGCCAATGAAGGCTGCGCGCAAGTGCTGTTCTTCGAAGCTGACGCGGACGATATATGCGAGACCTCATACAAGGACCGTGGCGGCAAGTACCAGGGCCAGCACGGCGTCACCCTGCCAAAAATATGAGGCTACGATGATCCGGCTGCTGTGCTGCTTTGCGATGCTCTTTTTAGGCGTAAATGTCACGCACGCCGACGGCAAGCACCACAACATCGATCTTTCCAGCTTTACCTGCGCAGACTTTCTGGAGGGCATGAAAAATGGCCAGGAACAGGAAATGCGATCATTATCAATATGGCTGGATGGCTATCTGGGCGGCATTTCCGGCAACACCGAGGTCGACTGGCGCGAACTCAGGAAATATCACGAAGACCTGGTCGCCTACTGCCGCAAAAACACTTCCTCCACCATGCTGCAAGCCGGGCGCAATGCCGGCATGTAATCCACTCCCTCATTACGGTAGACCATCATGAAATTCCGCTTTCCCGTCATCATCATCGACGAAGATTTCCGCTCCGAGAACGCTTCCGGCCTTGGTATCCGCGTGCTGGCCAAGGCAATCGAGGACGAAGGCATTGAGGTGCTCGGTGTCACCAGCTATGGCGATCTGACTTCCTTCGCCCAGCAGCAGAGCCGTGCCTCCGCGTTCATTCTGTCCATCGACGACGAGGAATTTGTCGAAGGCTCACAGGCCGCACTGGACAAGCTGCGCAAGTTCGTCGAGGAAATCCGCTACCGCAACGAGGAAATCCCAATCTTCCTGCACGGCGAGACGCGCACTTCGCGCCACATTCCAAATGACGTGCTGCGCGAACTGCATGGCTTCATCCACATGAACGAGGATACGCCGGAATTCGTGGCGCGCTACATCTTGCGCGAAGCCCGTACCTACCTGGAATCGCTGCCGCCGCCGTTCTTCCGCGCGCTAACCCACTACGCCGCCGACGGCTCCTATTCCTGGCATTGTCCTGGCCACTCCGGTGGAGTGGCCTTCCTAAAATCGCCCGTCGGCCAGATGTTCCACCAGTTCTTCGGAGAGAACATGCTACGCGCCGACGTTTGCAACGCGGTTGACGAACTCGGCCAGCTACTCGATCACACCGGCCCGGTGGCGGCCTCAGAACGCAACGCCGCGCGCATTTTTCACGCTGATCACCTGTACTTCGTCACCAACGGCACATCGACCTCCAACAAGATCGTCTGGCACTCCACGGTAGCGCCTGATGATATTGTCGTAGTGGATCGCAACTGCCACAAATCGGTGCTGCACTCCATCATCATGACCGGCGCCATTCCGGTGTTCCTGATGCCGACCCGCAACCACTTCGGCATCATCGGGCCGATTCCGAAAGAGGAGTTCGAGTGGGAGAACATCAAGAAGAAGATCGCGAAAAACCCGTTCGCCACTGACAAGAACGCCAAGCCACGCGTGCTGACTATCACGCAATCCACCTACGACGGCGTGATCTACAACGTGGAAGAAATCAAGGAGATGCTGGACGGCAAGATCGATACCCTGCATTTCGACGAAGCCTGGCTGCCGCATGCCGCTTTCCATGATTTCTACGGCGACTATCATGCCATCGGCGAAGGCCGGCCACGCTGCAAGGAATCCATGGTGTTTTCCACCCAATCCACGCACAAGATGCTGGCGGGCCTAAGCCAGGCCTCGCAAATTCTGGTGCAGGATGCAGAGAACAACAAGCTGGATCGCGACGTGTTCAACGAAGCCTATCTGATGCACACCTCGACCAGCCCGCAGTATTCCATCATCGCCTCCTGTGACGTCGCAGCGGCCATGATGGAGCCACCTGGCGGCAGGGCACTGGTTGAGGAATCCATCGCCGAAGCCCTGGATTTCCGCCGCGCCATGCGCAAGGTGGACGAGGAATGGGGCGCCGACTGGTGGTTCAAAGTGTGGGGGCCGGATGACCTCTCCGAAGAAGGCATCGAAGAACGCGAAGCCTGGATGCTCAAGACCAAGGCGCGCTGGCACGGTTTCGGCAAGGTCGCCAAGGGCTTTAACATGCTGGACCCGATCAAGGCCACCATCATCACCCCGGGACTGGATGTGGACGGCGACTTCTCCGATGAATTCGGCATCCCCGCCGCCATCGTGACCAAGTATCTCTCCGAACACGGCGTTATCGTGGAAAAGACTGGCCTGTATTCCTTCTTCATCATGTTCACCATCGGCATCACCAAAGGCCGCTGGAACACCATGGTGGCTGCCCTGCAGCAGTTCAAGGACGACTACGACAAGAACCAGCCGTGCTGGAAGGTGCTGCCGGAATTTGTCGCCAAGCACCCGCGCTACGAAAAGATCGGCCTGCGCGATTTATGCGGTCAGATCCACGGCGTGTACAAGGCCAACGATGTCGCCCGCCTGACTACCGAGATGTATCTGTCGGAAATGGCCCCCGCCATGAAGCCAACGGACGCATTTGCCAAGATGGCGCACAAGGAAATCGATCGTGTCGAGATCGACGTACTGGAAGGCCGCGTCACCGCCGTATTGCTGACGCCCTACCCGCCCGGCATCCCGCTACTGATTCCGGGCGAATGCTTTAATGCCACCATCGTCAACTACCTGAAGTTCGCGCGCGAGTTCAACACGTGCTTCCCAGGCTTCGAGACTGACGTCCACGGGCTGGTTAAGAGCGATGACGGTAATTACTACGTGGACTGCGTTCGTCAGGATTGATGGCGTTTCCGCCGCCAATCCTGTGACCTATTGGGCATAATACTCGCTGTTTGATGTATGGCAACTTAGGCAGTCCTGCCCATCTGGCCCCGGTTTATATTTTGGCGTCCGATGGGAGTACAAACGCAAAGGAACCCATGTCTTTGATAAATGGCACTTTACGCACTCTCGCGAAGTAAGGAAATGGTTTAGGGGCCTATGCTGAGTTTGCGGATTGCTGGGGTTGTGGCATGCATTGCAGGCCCTATCAAAACTTTCCTCATGGACTTCTGCCGGGGAGGCTGAATCAAGATTTGTTCCGGAACATCGACGGTATCAACCTCCACATCTGATTTCTTTTTTCCGGCTTCTTCAGCTGCAACCGCTGTCGAAAAAATCACCAGCAACGCCATGACCGCGATCCGGGAAATGCGACAAAAACCGTTCATGACTCTCTCCACCATCCTCGAAGATCCATAATGTCAGGGCTTGGATGCTGCCATCAGCCGCCGCGCCTCCACGATACTGCCGCGCGTTTCCTTTTGCGTCGTAGCATCAAGGCCACTCACCATCAGCAATTTCTCCCAGGATTTGATCGCTTCACCGTAACGCTGGCTATTGAACTCGATCGTCGCCTTCAACATCAGTGCCTTGGGGTGAGACGGAGACAGAGCCAATGCACGATCCACAAGTTCAACGGATTTGCTGTCGAATTTCCCGTCATTGCTCATTGCAAGCGCATCGGCATAATCCACCAGCAACTGCGGATCATTGGGCAACAATACTGCCGCCTTCTCAAAAGCGGGAACCGCTTCCTTGTGGCGCTTCACCTCGACATAGGTGCGCGCCAGCAGCGCCCAGCCCTCAGCATTTTCAGGCTGGGATTTGAGCTTCTCGGCCAGCTTGTCGGCCAGTTGCCCCAGATCCAGGTTCATCATGGCCTTGTCCGGGTGACCCGGTGGCATGGCGCCCGCCTGCATGGGCGGCATCAGCATGGCTGGCTGTGTCGCCACCGTGGGCGTACCGAGCTTTTGATAGACTAGCACGGCCACCAGCGGGATCACGACAGCAAGGCCACCGATCAGCAGCGGTTTGCGTCCCACACCTGGCTTGACGATAGGCACCACCACAAAAGCCATCGCCAGTACCGTCATCACGCCCACCAGAATCCAGAACGTCATGCTTCTTCTCCCTCTTCATTGTCATTTTCGTCAGGCAGCAAGGCATTGCGCTTGCGCAGTGCCCACCACAAACCACCCAGACCCGCCAGCAGCAGGATAGTCGGGCCAACCCATAGCAGTAAGGTCTGCGACTTGACCGGCGGACGGTAGCGCACGAAGTCACCGTAGCGCACCACCAGATAATCCGTAATTTCCTTGTCGCTCATGCCCTTGGCGATCAGTTCACGAATCTCGCGGCGCAGATCCTCCGCCAGCGGGGCGGAAGAATCTGCCAGTGTCTGGTTCTGGCAGACCAGACAGCGCAATTCTGTCGATAGCGCCTTGAGGCGCTCCTCGACTGCAGGATCATCGCCCATCGGCTGCGCTTCAGCCATGGCAAGCAAAGGAAGGAACAACAGCACTAGAATTATTTTTTTTATCATTGCAACCCCTTCACCAGCGGCATGATTTTGTCACGCAGGCTTTCTTCGGTAATCGGCCCGATTTGTTTGTAACGGATGATGCCTGCCTTGTCGATGACATAGGTCTCGGGCACGCCATAGACGCCATAGTCGATACCGACACGCCCATCCACATCGGTCGCCACCACCTTGTAGGGGTTGCCGGCCTGCGTCAGCACGCCAGCGCCATCGGCATCGGTGTCCTTGTAGTCGAGGCCAACCAGCGGCAACGCGCCGCTGCGTGACATTTCCATCAGCAGCGGATGCTCCTCACGGCAGGCTCCGCACCAGGAAGCCCAGACGTTGAGCAGCCAGACCTGGCCTCGCATATCCTCGGGAGAAAACGTCTTGCCTGCTTCGTTCAGCACAGGCAACCGGAAGGCTGGTGTGGGTTTTCCAATCAGTGGCGACGGCACCTCTCGGGGATCAAGCCTGAGGCCGGCGGCGAAGAATCCCACCAGTATCAGAAAACCCGCCAGCGGCAGCAGGTATTTGAGCATAGGTTTCATGCCGCCCCCTCCTCCATCGTCTTCTTGTTACGGCGACGATAGCGCGGGTCTAGCAAGGCCAGGAAACCACCGGCCGCCATCATCATGCAGCCGGCCCAGATCCATTGCACGAAGGGCTTGATGTAGATGCGCACCGCCCATGCCTGTTCGCCCACCGGTTCACCAAGCGAAACGTAGAGATCGTTGGTGAATCCCTCGGAAATCGCCGCTTCCGTCATTGGCATGGACTGCACCGTGTACATGCGCTTCTCCGGCTCCATCACGGCCACTGGACTGCCGTTTCGCGTAATGGTGAAATGTCCGCGCGCTGCCATATAGTTAGGCCCAGGCTCTTCCTTGATCCCGTCGAAATGGAAATCGTAGCCCCCCACATTGGCAGTGTCGCCAGGACTCATGCGCATATCTTTTTCAACCTCGTATCCCTTGACCATGGTGACGCCGACGATGAATACGGCGACTCCGAGGTGCGCCACGATCATGCCCTGATAGGCACGCGGCAAACCGATGAAGCTCTTCAGCCGACCGGCTTCACGCTTCTTCAGACGGTCACTGAGGTTGACCATCGCAGTCGTGACGATCCACAGGGCCATCAGCAGGCCGAGTGCGATCAGCGGCGTCCATTTGCCCATCACGAAAGGCAACAGCAGGGCCGTCACGACGCTGATGGCAAACGCCCATTTCAGACGCAGCATCAAGGCAGGCAACTCGGCATTTTTCCAGCGCGCGAAAATTGCCAGCCCCATGAGGAAAATTGCAGGCACCATTACCGGCACGAACACCGTGTCGAAATACGGCGGCCCTACGGAAATCTTGCCCATGCCCAGCGCATCGAGGAAAAGCGGGTAAAGTGTCCCCAGCATCACCACACCGGCCGCCGCGATCATGATGACGTTATTGGTCAGCAGAAACGATTCGCGCGACACCATGCCGAACTTGCCGCCCAGACCGACGCGTGGCGCGCGGATAGCGAACAGGATCAGCGCCCCGCCGACCACCAATCCGAGAAACACCAGAATGAACAGGCCGCGGCGCGGATCGGTAGCGAAGGCGTGTACCGAAGTCAGCACGCCGGAGCGCACGAGGAAGGTACCCAGCAGCGACAGCGAAAAGGCGAGGATGGCGAGCAGCACCGTCCATAGCTTGAAGGCATCGCGCTTCTCCGTCACCGCCAGCGAGTGGATCAATGCGGTGCCGACCAGCCAGGGCATGAACGATGCGTTTTCCACCGCATCCCAGAACCACCAGCCACCCCAGCCCAACTCGTAATAAGCCCACTTGCTGCCGAAGGCGATACCCACGGTGAGAAACATCCACGCAACAGTAGTCCAGGTACGCGTCCAGCGCGCCCATTCCTGGGTAAGCTCACCACCGAGCAGCGCGGCAATTGCGAAACCGAAAGCGACCGAGAAGCCGACATAGCCCATGTATAGCACCGGCGGGTGGTACACCATTCCAGGATCCTGCAGCAACGGATTGAGATCGCGCCCGTCCAATGCGGCGGGAATCAGACGGTCGAACGGGTTGGAAGAAAACAGGATAAAGGCAAGGAAGCCGATGCTGATCAAGCCCATGGTGCCAATCAGCCGCGCACGGAACACTTCCGGCAAATGGCGGCTGAAAATCGTCACAGCCATCGTCCACAGTGCAAGCGTCGTCGTCCACAACAGCATGGAGCCCTCATGCCCGCCCCAAACTGCCGACAGCCGGTATTGCAACGGCAGAGCGGAGTTGGAATTGGAGGCCACGTACAGCACCGAGAAATCGTTGGCATAAAAAGCGTAGCCCAAACAGAGGAAGGCGATGCCGGTAAAGATGAACTGCCCGCGCGCCGCAGAAATCCCCACCGTCATGAATGCAGAATTGCCGCCCGCGGCGCCGGTCAGTGCAAAGCCGGCCTGCGCCACCGACAGCAGCAAGGCGAGGATCAGGGCGAAATGGCCAAGTTCTGGAATCATTGTTTTGTACTTTGTGGTGTGACCAACGTCTTGCCGGTTTTTTCGTTGAGAGCACCCGCTTGCTTAAGCGCTTCCGCAGCTTCGGGCGGCATGTAGTTTTCATCGTGCTTGGCCAGGACGGTGTCGGCACGGAAAATACCGTCCTCGCCCAGCTTGCCTTGCGCGACCACACCTTTGCCCTCCTTGAACAGGTCAGGCAGGATGCCGGAATAGACCACTTCCATACGCTTGGCCGTATCGGTCACGAAGAAATGAGCATCCAGGCTGTTTTCCGCCCGCTTCAGGCTACCCTGTTCCACCAGTCCACCAATACGGAAACTGGTGCCGGTAGGGGCCTCGTGGTTGGCGACCTGCGTTGGCGTATAGAAGAACACCAGGTTGCTGCGAAAAGCATTCAATACCAGTGCGGCGGCGATACCGATGGCGACAAGTCCGAAGCCGATCAGGGCAAAACGTTTGTGACGTGACTTCATGCACCCGTCTCCTGACCATCTTGCAAATGACTTGCGCGCCGCCTCAACGACACCACTTCCACCAGCATGGCCAATGCGGTAAACCCGAAAGACCCCCAAACATAGGCGGCGTAACCTCCCATGTCAAAAAATGCCTGAACACTACCCCACTGCATCACTCCACCTCCTTCAATGCACTCAACCATGCTGCATCGCGTTCGCGCTCACGCATGACGCAGCGCACACGCATCAGAACCACTGCGATGCTGTACATCCAGAACCCCAATGCCATCACCAGCATACCCATCAGCATGGTGTGCGCCATTGCCGGCGCCCTGGTCAGGCTGACGGAAGCGCCTTGATGCAAGGTATTCCACCATTTGACAGAAAAATAGATGATGGGCACATTCACTACACCTACCAGCGCGAACAGGGCGCTGGCACGATCCGCCCTACGCGGATCGTCGATCGCCGAATGCAGGGCAAGATATCCGATATAAAGAAACAGCAGGATCAGTTCCGATGTCAGTCGCGCATCCCAGACCCACCAGGCACCCCACATCGGCTTGCCCCAGAAGGAACCGGTAATCAGCGCAAGGGCTGTAAACATCGCGCCGGTTGGTGCCAGCGACTGCGCCATCATCCCGGATAGGCGGGCATTCAGCCCAAGGCTCAGTGCCGAGTAGCCTGCCATGACCAGGTAAATGAACATGGACATCCACGCCGCAGGCACATGGATGAAGATGATGCGATAAGCCTCGCCCTGCTGATAATCGGTAGGCGCAACGAAGAAACTGATGAACAGCCCGGTCAGGCAAAAAATGCCTGCCGCCCAGGAAAACCAGGGAATCATGCGTCCGGCAAGCGGATAAAACGTTGCGGGAGAGGCAAACCTGTATAAGTTGATACGCGAGCTCATTTCAATCCAATACAATACGTAAAGCCGCCGCAGTCGCCAGCGGCGCAAAAAACAGGCTGAGCGCAAGCATAGCACCAACCAACGACATTCCTGCCCATGGCGTCAACCCCGCCGCGCTCGCCGTCACCGCCCCTGCTCCGAAAATCAGCACAGGGATATAGAGAGGAAGAATCAGCAACGCAAGCAACACACTACCCCCTCGCACGCCTAGCGTAAGAGCTGCGCCAATAGCCCCGATCAGGCTGAGAACCGGCGTCCCAAGGAGCAGAGAAAGCGTCAACAGCGCCAACTCCCTCCATGGCAAATCAAATTGCAAGCCTATCAATGGGGCCAGCAGAACCAGGGGCAGTCCGGAAACCAGCCAGTGCGCCCCAATCTTTGCTAACACAGCCGCAGCCAATGGAACTGGAGAAAGCAATAGCTGTTCCAATGTGCCGTCAGCATGGTCCATCGAAAACAGCCTGCCGAGCGAAAGCATAGCGGAAAGCAATGCCGAGACCCATAACACGCCGGGACCGATAGCGCGCAACTGCGTAGGCTCCGCCCCCACCCCGAATGGGAAAAGACTGGCGGCGATCACAAAGAAGAACAGCGCCGCTGCCACATCTGCCTTGCGGCGCATGGCCAGCCGGATATCACGCATTAGCAGGCTTTTGAGTATGGCAATTGTCATTAGGCATCCAGACTCAGCACACGCACATAACCATCCGCAATCGCTGGCGACTGATGCGTTGTCAGAACCACCATACCGCCTTCTGCCAGATGCGCTTCCAGACGCGCTTCCAGCAAAAGAGTGGCTTGGACGTCCAGGGCGGTAAAAGGTTCGTCAAGAATCCACAAGGAACGCTGCTCTAGCCATAACCTAGCCAACGACAGGCGGCGGCGCTGCCCCTGCGACAGAAAACGCGCCAGCAGCCTCTGGCGCGTACCCAGACCCACAGCGTCCAAAGCCTCTTCCAGTTTTCTTCGCGAGGGCTCAATACCGGCAATCTGGACGGCATATTCCAGGTTCTCAGCAGCACTCAAGTCATCCTTGACCGCAGGCTGGTGGCCAAGATAGAGCAGGCTGGAAGCATAGGTCTCCCGCACTTCGCGAATATTGTCTCCCTGCCAGAAAATCTCGCCCGCATCCGGCCGTGACAATCCTGTCAGGATACGCAGCAAGCTTGTTTTTCCGCTCCCGTTCGGCCCCTGAATATGCAGCAACTCGGACGGATGCAGGGAAAAGCTCAAATTCCCGAACAACTGACGACTGCCACGGATGCACCCCAGCCCTTGAACTTCCAGCATTGATTACCTGAAGTCCCAGCGATAACCGGCAAAAATGGTTTCACGCCAACCGTCGGCTCGGCTGTCGCTCGCCGAATTTTCTATAGTAGACTTTCTTTCAACGTTTATCTCTGCCTCGGATGACATGTCGTCCTTTCATTGATATTCCCATCGTACAGCACTGACTTAGGGTTCAAGGCCGATCCAGTATAACGTAGCTGTAGGACAGCCCACTTTCGCTGATATGTTTCTCTCTCAACGCCTCTTTCCAGACGGACCGGTCAAAATCCGGAAAAAAAGCATCGCCATTGAACTCTGCTTCAATTTCGGTGAGATAAAGCCGGGCTGCGCAAGACAACGCCTCGCGATAAAGCTCGGCTCCGCCAATCACGAAAATTTCCGGATCATTCCCGCACGCGGCAACGGCCTGTTGCAAGGAAGAAGCCACTACCGCCCCCCCTGCCGCGTAGCCGGGGTTGCGGCTCACGATCACCGTGGTTCGCCCCGGCAAGAGCCGGCTGAGCGACTCGAAGGTCTTGCGTCCCATGATGATATGATGCCCCATGGTCAAGGCGCGGAAGCGCTTGAGATCCTCCGGCAAATGCCAAGGCAGAGTGTTATCAAGGCCGATGACATTGTTTCGTGCGAGGGCGGCAATAATCGAAATGCGTGACATATCCGCTATTATACTTGGGCATGAGGCTTATCAACTTGCGCATCGCTTATCCCGGTTCATTTTTGAAATTGCTGCTGATTGGCTTTGCCATGACGATGCTGCCGCTGCTGTTTGCCTTCGCCAATGCAGCTCTGTATCTCGACCAGCTTGCCGATCAAAGCCGCAAAACGGTCCATCATGCGGTCGAGGCCACCCGTGCCAGCCGCATGCTGGCAGAGCAGCTGACCGTGATGGAACGGAGCACGCGCCAATACCTGGTGTTGGGCGACAGCGCTCTGCTGGAGCATTACGAGACCGCTCATCTGAAATTCGAAAGAACAATTCTGGATCTGAGAAACCTTCCGCTCGACAAGTCTCAGCGCCAGCAACTTGAGCAACTGAGCAACAAGGAAAGCGCTCTTTTCAGGAAAATCGGCGGCGGCCTATCAAAAAGCAATGCTGAGGCCGTCGTGATCGAATTCATCGCACTATCGGATACAGCCCAGACCATTCTCGACACCAACAACAACCTGATCGACCGGGAGTCCGCCGTACTGGTGGCCACGGCAGAGCGCGCCCAGCATATGCTGCTGTGGCAGACGCTACCGCTGGTACCACTCGCCATACTTGCCGCTCTTGGCATCGCCTTCATGCTGACACGGCCAATCCGCCTGATGGACAGCGCCATCAACAAGCTCGGCCAAGGCGAATATACCGACCGCATCGCCATCAACGGTCCCGGGGACTTGCGCCGGCTGGGGGAGCGGCTCGACTGGCTGCGCAATCAGCTATACGATCTGGAAGAGCAGAAAAAGCGCTTTCTGCGCCACGTTTCCCACGAACTCAAGACTCCGCTGACTGCCATCCGCGAAGGCAGTGAGCTGCTGGCAGAGGAAGTGGGCGGCAAGCTTTCGCCGCAGCAGAAGGAAATCTGCTCCATTCTGCGCGACAGCAGCCTGCGTCTGCAGAAAATGATCGAGAATCTGCTGAATTACAACGCGGTACAATTCCAGAAACCCAAGCTGAATATTGAGCGAGTTGCCTTCAAGCCCCTGATAGAAGATGCGTTGGCCAGCCATGCACTGACTATCAGCACAAAACAGATCGAGACCACCCTGGTAATGGCTGAGATTACGCTGCACGGAGACCGTGAAAAACTACTGACCGTCGTGGATAATCTGTTGTCCAACGCCGTAAAATTCACCCCCAGAGGCGGCGTGATCGCAATACGCCTCGAGCAGGACCACGAAGTGGCAGTGCTTGATGTCGCCGACAACGGCCCTGGCATTGCCGGCGCGGATCGGGCGAGGCTCTTCGAGCCGTTTTACCGGGGAGGCGGCATCTATGATGGCCGCATCAGCGGCAGCGGCTTGGGGCTGTCCATCGCCAAGGAATATGTCGAAGCACATGGCGGCACAATCTCACTGGCAGATTCGGACAATGGCACCCGGTTTCGAGTAACCCTTCCCCTTAACATTTCAAACGAATTACAATGAAACACTCACTTCTGTGGCCCATAATTTGCTTAACTGTAACGATACTGACCGGGTGTGCGCAAGCGCCCATTCGTCCTAAAGAGACGGTGAAAGTGTATGAATGTCAGCAAGGAGCAGCGCCTTCGTCACCCATTCCGACAAGCCGGTGCGACAATAACCTGGATGATGAACTGCTGGGATATGCCAAGCGCTTTGGAGAGCTTTCGGCCGATGGCCAGAAAAAGGAATATACACTTACCATGCAATCGCTCAGCCGCAACAAGAATGACACTTCGGCGCGCATGAAAGCCGCACTGATCGCAGCCCTGCCATCCAGCCGATACCGTGACAATGCCCGCGCGATCAGCTTGCTGGACGAAATCCAGCGTGACAAAAAGGTTGATAATGACGTGCAGTCGCTGGCTGCCCTACTGAAAGATTACGCGATAGAGCGTCAGAAATCGGATGACAGCGCCGCCAAGTTAGCCCAAAAGGCCAAAGATGAACAGCTGCGGGCCGATGACCTGCAACAGAAGCTGGATGATCTGAGAAATATCGAAAAAACACTGATTGAACGTAACCAGCCACCACGCAAATGACACCTGTCTCTTATAAAATCCTCGTCGTCGATGACGACACCGACATTCTCCGGCTGCTTGCCATGCGCCTGCAAACAGCGGGATATGAAGTCCAATCAGCCACCAGCGCGGAGCAAGCGCTGGCACTTGCGGCCACCAACAAACCCCATCTGGTCGTGACCGACCTGCGCATGGGCGGCATGAACGGCCTGGCATTGTTCGACACCCTCCATCAGGACGACCCCGGCCTGCCGGTGATCATCCTCACCGCCCATGGCTCCATCCCGGATGCGGTGGAGGCAACACAGCGTGGCGTCTTCGGTTTTCTCACCAAGCCCTTTGACAGCAAGGACCTGTTAAAACAGGTAGCAGACGCCCTGCGGATTGCCCAACCGGAAATCGGCAAAACCACAAGCGAGGATGATGCCTGGCGCATGGAGTTCGTGACCCGCAGCCCCAACATCGAGTCCATTCTGCAGCAAGCCAAGATGGCAGCCATCAGCGACGCCAGCATCCTCATACGTGGTGAAAGCGGCACCGGCAAGGAAATGCTGGCACGCGCCATCCACCGCGCCAGCCCCCGGCGAAACAAGCCTTTTGTCGCGATCAACTGCGGCGCAGTTCCCGAATCCTTGCTCGAGTCCGAACTGTTCGGCCACGCCAAAGGTGCGTTTACCGGGGCGACGCGTGACCATAAAGGGCTGTTCCAGGCCGCTGATGGCGGAACGCTTTTCCTTGATGAAATCGGCGACATGCCGCTGCCTATCCAGGTCAAGATGTTGCGCGTACTGCAAGAAAGAATCGTACGGCCCGTCGGTTCCACGCAGAACACTCCAGTCGATGTACGCATCATCGCAGCAACTCATCGCAATCTTGCGGAAATGATGGAGGATGGGCATTTCCGCGAGGATCTGTACTACCGGCTCAATGTGGTCACCCTCGAACTGCCTGCACTTTCTGCTCGGCGCGAGGACATCCCCCTTCTGGCCTCACACTTTCTGACCCTCAATGCGCAACGCTATGGCAAGCAGGTTCATGGCTTTGCCCCGGATGCATTGGAACTGCTGGTTTCAGCGCCATGGCCGGGCAACATCCGGCAACTGCAAAACATTATCGAGCAGGCCGTCGTGCTATGTACAACGCCACTGATCACCACCAGCCTGCTGCAAAAAGGCCTGAACTGGAGAAGAGCCGGTGATGGGATTGCACCTTTCGATGAAGCCAGAAGAAATTTTGAGCGCGACTATCTCGCGCGCCTGCTCAAGGCAACCAACGGCAGCGTGACGCAGGCCGCGCGCCTTGCACAGCGCAATCGTACCGAGTTTTACAAACTTCTGGATCGCCACCAGCTCACCCCCTCCCTATTCAAGACGGAAGAGTAATTCGTGCACCGTCTCCAGATGGAGACGGCTTAATTTCCATAAGTAATCAACAGGTTGGGTATTTATCGCCATTAGCCGTCGCCTGACGGCGACACCAAACCTCTCCACACCCCAGAAAAATTCTCATAACGATCTGTTTTAATTTAATAAAACAGACATGGCATGAGCCTTGCTGAATAAATACCGAAAACAGTAAAGGGGCTCTGGCCGCATGTATCACTTCGCATCAAAAATATTTACCCATAGGCACAGCGTCGCAAGCGCTTTGCTCGCCGGAGCTTTCCTTGGGTTGTGCCATGACGCAAGCGCTTTCGGGGCGCCCGACGATCAGTCCCAGAGCGCGATGTCGCTCGAGTTCAACAGCCTGGACAGAAACCACAACAACAAGCTTTCACGCGAAGAAGCGAACCGCGATGCCGATATCAGATCCGGATTCGCAAAGGCTGATCGCAACCATGATGGGGCGCTTGACGCGGGAGAGTACGCCAACTACAAGAGCGCCATCCAGCAGGCTCGCCTGGAAGCCTATCTGGAAGACAGCACCATCACCGCGAAGATCAAGACCGAACTTCTTAAGGAAAGTGGATTTCAGGGGCTCGCCATCAGCGTAGAAACACTTCGCGGCAGGGTCATCCTGAGCGGATTCGTCGACAACGGACAACAAGTACGCCGCGCCGTGGAGATCGCCTCCGGCATTCGCGGCGTCAACCACGTCAAAAACAGTCTTCAACTGAAAGGATAACCACAGTGACAAGATACAAAACCCTGGCAATCACAGCGCTGCTGACCTGCATAGCCATTTATGCAGCCCACGCATCGGCTGCCGACGGATACTTCTCGGTCAACAGCAATGCCGTGCTGGGTGGCGCCATCGGCGGCGGTGCCGGCGCAGCCATCGGTTCAGCCGTCGGCGGCCGTAACGGCGCCATCATCGGCAGCGCGCTCGGCGCCGGGACGGGCGTAGCCATCGCCACGCCGCAAAGACGTGAAACGCGTGTCGTGCGTGAATACCATGATCACGAATACTACGGCCATGATCACCACGACAATGGCTGGCATCGCGGGCATTACAAACATGGCTACAAGCATGGCCGCCATCGCCACGATGATTGATAGGGCCATAGCCTCGGACCAACCCCAACAAGGAGCATCCTGACATGCATACTCCATCCAGCAACCATCCGCTGATACTCGCTGCCGCCGTGGCTGTCATCATTTTCAGCCTGCTCGGCAGCGCCGCCATTACCGGCCTGATCCCTGCAGCGCACTCTGAAAGGGCCGAACCCGTTAAAGCACCTGTTGAAATCTCGGCTTCAGCGGAAACGACCGATCCCAAGAAAAAATCCCAGTCCGCCACAACCAGCCAAAAGTCCACCACCAAATCACAGCCAGGCGAGCCGAATTCTGCACGGACACCTGTCAAGGAAAAATCGCCCAGCACAAAGGAAACCAAAACTGCCGTCTGTGCTACTTGCGGCGTCATCGAGTCCATTCGCATGGTCCAGCAAAATGGCGATGGCAGTGGCCTGGGCGCAGTCGCGGGCGGAGTCACCGGCGGCTTGATCGGCAACCAGATCGGCAAGGGCAGAGGCAATACCGTGATGACCATTCTTGGCGTCGGCGGCGGCGCCTATGCCGGCCATACCATCGAAAAGAAAATGAAGTCCTCGACTTCCTATGTCATCGAGGTGCGAATGGAAGATGGGTCATACCGTACCGTCACAAAACACAGCCAACCCGAATACGTCGTGGGCGACCATGTCAGGGTCGTCAGCGGCAAATTGACGGCAGCATAACCATGATCTCCATGATGCTCCTCCCTGCGGGCCGCCTCCCCACTCCAAGACGGCTCGCTTTTTTATTCGATGCAGAGCGATACCCTGATGACCGGATCGAACTGCCAGGTTACAGATGCTTTCTGCAAATGATGCATCCCTGCATTAAACGTCTGCATAATTTGCATACCCGTGCGAAATTTGCAGATATTTGTCCTGAGCGTTGCCGGTTGGGCGCCAGCTTTCCTTTTCTCTATTCAAGTTCGAAGACCACGCGCAACATCGTCTCTAATTGGGGACAGAATAATTCATTTAAAAACAATATGATAAATAATTACATCAAGAAATGTCGCCAATCGACGACGATGAGCCAGAATATCAGCCTGAAATTGTCGTTATCCCTATGATTATTAAATATTTTCATTTCAGGCACGATAAATGCTTAATATCCAGCATTTGAGACTCATCCAGGATCAACTATGCTGCTGCCACGACAATTTCCAGGAAGGTGCCCATGACTCCAAGGCTCTCCGTTGCGAACCCTCTCCTCACCCCGCGTGGTTCGCCTTTTTATTCCCGCTCCCTTTTTCGCAGACTACTTGAATTGAATAGGAGATCACAATGCTGAAGAAACTGACATGGCTGTTGCTGTCGCTGGCAATCGCACTGCCATCTGAGGCCGCGAAGCTCTCGGCGAAGCCGGTGAAGCTTTACCCGGGCAAGTCCGCAGTGGTGCGCGTCAGCGCGATCCAGGGTTCCCCGACTTTCTCCAGCTCCGACCCCGGCGTATTGCAGATCGAGCAGGTATCCTCCAAATCCAAAAGCGCGAAGATAAAGGTCAAGGGGGTTCGCGCCGGCACGGCAACGTTGCTGGCAACCGACACGACGGGCACACATTCACTCGCCTTCACGGTCCTACCGCCAATGACGGTTTCGCCCACTTCGGCATCGGTTGCGGTCGGTGGCAAGGCGACTTTCACCATCAGCAACCCGGCAGGTACGAAAATCGAGCTCAAATTCGAAAGCTCATACATCTATGCCACGCGCTCCAGCAACACGATCACGGTCACCGGCAGAAAGGTCATCACCAATACGCCACTCACCATCTACGACGGCAAAACCAGTGTCACAGTCTACGTGACGGTCACCAACAACACCCCGAGTTCCGGCCTGAACGGACGACTGCTCGCCAGCAACTGCTTCCAGTGCCATGGCACCAACGGTAGCGGCGGATTCGATCAGCTTGCCGGCAAGTCTTCTTCCGAGTTGTATTCCGAACTCAAGAAATTCGCCTCCGGCCTGGAGAATTCGGATGGAATCATGGCGGCCCATGCCATGGGCTTCACAGATGCCCAGTTGCTGGCTATCGCCGATTATTTTGCCAGCCTGCAATAAAAGGAGAACATCATGGATCGTCGTCATTTCTTGAACATCCTCGCTGCGAGCAGTGTGGGAATACTGGGCTTTCCCGCCGTCGTGCGCGCGGAAGACAGCGGCGTGCTTTCGGCACTGTATCCAATCCCCACCAACACGGGGATCAGCGGCAACATCGTCATCGTCGGTGGCGGCATGGCAGGGGGCACCCTCTCCAAATACCTCCGCCTATGGGGCGGAACGGGCGTCAACGTCACGCTGATCGAAAAAGCGCCCTCGTACACCTCCAACATCATGAGCAACACGGTGATCACCGGGCAGCGCACGATGGCGGACCTCAACTTCGCCTATGACACGCTACGCAACTGGTACGGGGTCAACGTGGTGCAGGCCGAAGTGCTGGGGGTCAACAAGGACGCCAAGACGATTTCCCTCAACACTGGCGCCACCATCGCATACGACCGCCTGGTGCTGGCGCCAGGCCTGGTATTCGACCTGATGCCCGGGATGACGAACCTGAGCGAGTACGAAATGCTCACCCCGCACGCTTGGAAGGCAGGTCCGCAGACCACGCTGCTCCGCCAGCAGTTGCTTGAACTGAAGAGCGGCGCACGCACCGGCGATTTCGTGATGACCATTCCCAAGGCACCATACCGTTGCCCGCCCGGCCCTTACGAGCGCGCCTGCGTCATCGCCGACTGGCTATACACCAACGGCGTCAACAGCAAGCTCATCGTGCTGGATGCGAATGCTGACATCCTGGTCGAAAAGGACAACTTCTCCCATGCGTTTGGTGGCGCATATGGATACGTCGTGGACTACCGGCCGAATTCCACTGTATCGAACGTGAACAGCGTTAACCGCACCATCACCTATTCAGACTTGCTAGGAGAAACAACTACTCTGACCGCAGGCGTGCTCAATCCCATCCCGCCGCAGCGTGCCCCGCAGCTCATCGCCGACACCGGGCTGCTGAACGTAGGCAGCCCAGGCCCTGATGCCCGCTTTGCGCCGGTCAACGTGCTGAGCTACGAATCGACCAAGGTGCCCGGCATTCATGTGATCGGTGATGCCAGCCACACCACCCAGCCCAAGGCAGGCCATGTCGCGAACCAAGAAGCCAAGACCTGCGCGGATGCCATCCTGCGGCTGCTGCAAGGCAAGGCGCTCGATACCAACATCGTGACCAACTCGGCATGCTACACACCGATCACGGCAACTACGGCAACCTGGCTTTCCGCCGTGTATCAGGCCAAACTGGATACGACCACAACACCAGCCACATGGAAAATGACGGCCTCAACGGAAAATGGCGTTACACAGCCGCGCGCAGCACTGGCCGCGACCGCCGAGAACTATCAGGACATGATCAAGTGGTTCAACACCCTGATGCGGGACACGTTCATCTGACCTTGACGGATTGATTGAACAGGTTCAGGATCAAATTATTAAATTAAATTCAAGGAGATAGAAGATGTCCAAATCTAATGAAATCGAAATCCATAACGGCACCGAAAACGATGACATCGTGAAGGGAAGCCGCGGCAACGACAGCCTGTATGGCGCGCTCGGCAGTGATGACATTTCCGGTGGCAACGGCAGCGATGATGTCCATGGTGATGATGGGGACGATACTCTGCATGGCGAGAACGGTGATGACCGGCTTTCTGGAGGCTCCGGTACAGATCATCTCTATGGCGACAATGGTAAGGACGATCTGAGTGGCGATGACGGCGATGATGATTTGCATGGCGGCAATGGCAAGGATGCTCTTTCTGGTGGCGTGGGCAATGACGATCTCTATGGAGACAACAGCAACGACTACTTGAGCGGGGACGACGGCGACGATGATCTTTACGGCGGGAACGGTAAAGATACCCTTATCGGCGGAGCCGACGACGACAGGCTGGATGGCGGCCGCGGCGGCGACAATATGAGCGGTGGCGATGGCCACGATACTTATGTGGTCGATAGCAGGCCCGACAGCATTACCGAACTCTATAACGAAGGAACCGACACAGTATTAACATCGCTCGCCAAATATACGCTCGGCAGCAATCTGGAAAACCTGGAATACACCGGCAGCAAAAACTTTACCGGTACCGGGAATGAGCTGAACAACGAAATCGAAGGTGGCGGTGGCAACGACAAGCTGTACGGCCTCGGCGGCGAAGACAAACTGGAAGGCGAAGGCGGCAATGACCAGCTGTACGGTGGAGCCGGGGTTGACACTCTGGTTGGCGGGGGTGGCAACGATATCCTCAACGGCGGCGACGGGTTGGATTTTTTCCTCTTGAATGCCTTGGGTGGAGTGGATACCGTGCAGGACTATACCGTAGGTAGTGACCACTTCACTTTGGATATCACGTCAGTATTCACGGGTATTACCGACACGGACTTAGACCATATTCTGGATGCCAACCAGTTCGGTACGGGCACTGTTGCCACGGCAGCCGAACAGCGCATCCTGTACGATTCCGCCAGCGGGACAGTATCTTACGACGCCGACGGTCTTGGTGGCACTGCTGCCGTCACCATCGCCAAGGTAACGGCCGGACTGGATCTGCACAACACCGACTTCCAGGTGTGATCTAAGTCAAGCGGGGGCTGGTCAACAGGCCGGCCACCAATGTCAAAGGCCCGCATTATTGCGGGCCTTTGACATTTCACTTCCCCGTTCAAAGAGATGTCATATCCGGTAGAATTTCGTGCCAGCCTTTGAACAAATTTCTGTCGCGCATGTCTATTTACACGGCAATTGCGTAAAGTGTCGGGTGGAATGCGCGTCAATATCCGCCCAAATGAATAACAAACCCACTCTGGAGAATCGCTGTATGAAAGAAACCTGTTTGAAATCCGTACTTGCCGCCCTCCTCGTCACGCTTGGCGTGGTCGGCGCCCAGTCCGCGCTCGCCGATGGCAAAGGCTTGGCCTATGTTTCTAATCAGGATGGCGCAGTCACCATCATCGATCTCGCCACCATGGAAACCAAAGGCAGCCTGGATATCGGCGCCAAGGGGCCGCGCGGCATCGGCGTCACCGGCGACGGCAAACTGCTGGTGACCGCCAACAAGGAAGACGGCAACATTTCAATCGTTGACCTTGCCAGCGGAAAACTCGTCAAACACGTGCCCATCGGCAAGAACCCTGAATTCGTGCGCGTCTATGGCGACAAGGCTTTCGTTACTTACGAGCCCAGCTCCAAGTCCGGCCCGCCACCAAAACCAGGCACCGAAGCCGCCAAGGAAGACAACGACGAGGACAAGATTCCCGGCCGTATCGCCATCGTTGATCTGAAGAAGGGCAAGGTCATCAAGGAAATCATCGGCAAACCGGAAACCGAGGGCGTGGAGTTCTCCAGGGACGGCAAGCGCATGATCGTGACCAACGAATCGGACAACTCAATCACCGTGCATGACATGAAATCGGGAAAGTTACTCAAAAGCATCCCGGTCGCCGCCTATGGCGAGCGCCCGCGTGGTATCAAAACCTCGCCTGATGGCAAGCTTTACGTCTCGACGCTGGAATACTCCGACAAGCTGCTGGTGCTGAACGACAAGTTTGAGCTCGTCAAGGAAGTGCCTACTGGCAAGTCACCATACGGGGTCGCTTTCGATCGCGAGGGCAAGCGCATTTTCGTCGCCTCCAACAAGGAAAAGGCGCTACAGGTCTTCGATGCCACAACTTTCGAGAAAATCAAGGATATCCCGACGGGTGACCGTTGCTGGCATTTTACTTTCACCCCGGACGACCAGCAGATTCTGCTGGCTTGCGGCAAGTCCAACGAAGTGCTGGTCATCGATGCCAACAAGCTGGAAGTGACCAAGCGCATCGGGGACAAGGAAATGCCTTGGGGTATTGTGACCTACCCGAAATCCATGGGCAGTATCGACCGGCCTTAATCAATTTAAACAGCACCAACTAAAAAGGCCTGCCCTGCAACAACACAGGGCGGGCCTTTTTTCGTCGGCGACCGTCACAAAGGTTTGGAACGTGCCTTGAAGGCGAGCCACCAGCGCGCCGTGGTCAGCGCAACCGACGTCATTCTGGCGATCGGCAGACGCTTGCGAAGCAGCGCAAACGCCAGCACACTGGCTCCGATGACTAGGGCCGGGTGCGCCCTTCTGAAAATCTGGACAATGGCGTAGCCCCTGTCGAAAATCCCGGCCATACGGCGCAAAGGCCTTGCCTGCAGGGCGACGTCCTGCCGCTGCGCGGCTATACGTAGGAGCAGCGCCTCGCGTCGCGCCATCACCTCGTGCATAGTCATTCCGCCGACTCCAGGGCGGAACGGTCCTTGGAAAGCTCGGCGAGGCTCGCGGAAAAAAGTCGGGGCCTTGCTTTCGCCAGGCACAGGACGTAACGGGTGAGCCAGGCAGCCACACCCAAGTAGACAAAAGCTATCACCCCGATCGCCAGCAGGCGATGCGACTCCCAGAACACGGCAATCACCAGCAGGGTCAGCAACACGACCACCAGACAGAAGAAAAAAAGCGCGAGCACGCTGTAACACCACAGTCGGATAAGCCACTGGCGTTCTTCTTCCAGTTCGTTGATGATCAGTTCCAGACGCGTATGCGCCATGCCCAGCAACGTAGCAAGCAGGGTCTTGACCGACGTGAAGAGACCGCTTTCCTGCATCATGCTCAGTCGCGGCGGGAAGATATCAGGTAGCCAATCAGAAAGCCCACGCCGCCTGCGATAATGACGGACTGCCAGGGGTTTTCATGCACGTATTCGTCAGTCGCCTTGGCGGCCTGCTTGGCCTTTTCGACCACGGCCTGCTCCGCGGCCACCAGTTTGACCTTGGCATCGGCAATCTTGGCCGTCAGAGAAGCGCGCAGTTCGGCAACCTTCTCGCCAGTCTGGCCAGCGGTCGCGCTGAGGATCGACTCGGCATCAGAAACGACCGCCTTAATATCGGTGATAAGTTTTTCGTTGTTGGATGGTTCTTGGGAAGACATGAGAAAACTCCTTAGTTTATTGATTGTGATGGATGGACTTTGAATCGTATTCAAAGTACACGCATGGGGTCATAAAATCAACCTTGACGGCACTTCTTTCAGAATCAATCAGGAAGATTGAAGAGGCAAGATCCAGAAGTCTTCACACTGCGACTGGCGCCCTGATTGCCGGATATGGCTCGTAGTTTTCCAGCACAAAATCCTCGAACTTGAACCCAAAAATATCCGTCACCTCCGGATTGATGCGCATGGTTGGCAAATGACGGGGCTCGCGCGACAGCTGCTCGCGCGTCTGCTCGAGGTGGTTGAGGTAAAGATGGGCATCGCCCAGCGTATGCACGAAATCGCCCAGCTTGAGGCCGCACACCTGCGCCACCAACATGGTTAGCAGCGCGTAGGACGCAATATTGAACGGCACGCCGAGGAAAATGTCGGCGCTGCGCTGATAGAGCTGGCAGGACAGTTTGCCGTCGGCCACATAGAACTGGAAAAAAGCGTGGCATGGCGGCAGCTTCATCCGGTCCACGTCGGCCACGTTCCAGGCAGAAACGATCAGGCGCCGCGAGTCCGGGGTTTTCCTGATCATCTCCACTACTTGGGTAATCTGGTCGATGTGAGTTCCATCCGGCTTGGGCCAATTGCGCCATTGGTAGCCATAGACCGGGCCGAGGTTGCCCTTTTCGTCCGCCCACTCGTCCCATATGCTGACGCCGTTTTCCTTAAGATAGGCAATGTTGGTGCTGCCCTGCAGGAACCATAGCAGTTCGTGGATGATGGACTTGAGGTGCACCTTCTTGGTGGTCAGTAGCGGGAAGCCATCCTCCAGGTTGAAGCGCATCTGGTGGCCGAACACCGACAGTGTGCCGGTGCCGGTACGGTCTTCCTTCTTGTGGCCGTGTTCGAGGACATGGCGCATAAGGTCAAGGTATTGCTGCATATTTATAGTCCGTTACTGGATACCGGCTTCCGCCGGAATGTCGATCAAGTGTTCTCGACGATAAACTGCTTCACCGTATCGGCATCCGCGCCCATTACCACGAAGCGCTGCGGCAGATCTTCCAGGCCGGCCAGGTCAGCTGGGCGTTCCGGGGCGCGTCCCAAGGCTTGCTGAATCGCCTCTTCGAACTTGGCCGGGAGCGCGGTTTCCAGCACCACCATGGGCACGTCTTTCTCGCGGTATTCCAGCGCCACCTTGAGGCCATCGGCGGTATGGGTGTCGATGGTGACACCATACGTCTCTTGCGCTCGGCGGATAGTCTGCATTCGGAAAGTGTGGTTGCTGGAGCCGGAAACGAAGCCGTAGTCAGCCACCTTGGGCAGCATGTCCTTCAGGTCGAAAGAACCGCCCTTGTCCACCTTCCCCCACAGCTCGCGCATCTTCGCACCATCGCGACCCACCAGGTCGAACACGAAGCGTTCGAAGTTGGAAGCCTTGCTGATGTCCATGGACGGGCTGCTAGTATGGTAGGTATGCGCCGCGTCGCGCGGACGGTAGACGCCAGTGCGGAAGAACTCGTCCAGCACGTCGTTTTCGTTGGTTGCAACCACCAGGTTGGCGATCGGCAAGCCCATCATGCGCGCGATGTGGCCGGCGCAGACATTGCCGAAATTGCCGGACGGCACGGCGAAGCTGACCTTCTCGTCGTTGCTGCGTGTGACAGCGAAATAGCCCTTGAAGTAGTAGACGATTTGCGCCGCGACGCGCGCCCAGTTGATCGAATTGACCGCGCCGATCTTGTGCTGCGCCTTGAAGGCATGGTCGTTGGACACTGCCTTGACGATGTCTTGGCAGTCGTCGAACACG
>Ga0316617_100000024_pt1 | contig 29073 bp, 49 predicted proteins | sample OWC_Aug_M1_C1_D2_FD_207801 | JGI IMG/M metagenome (GOLD analysis project Ga0316617, IMG submission 207801) | Wetland soil microbial communities from Old Woman Creek delta, Ohio, United States - OWC_Aug_M1_C1_D2_B | ecosystem: Environmental > Terrestrial > Soil > Wetlands | place: USA: Ohio... | reverse complement strand
TTTTCCCGAGCTGTAAGGAAGGAAATATCAGTGTTTTTCACTGGGTCAAACACCCGTAATTCCTGGTTGTCCGGGTCAATATACGTGGTCGGAGTCTCCCCCCAATCCCTTTCGTCCTGGTTTACGAACAGCTCTGCCTCTGGACACAGCACCTTACACAGGTCTCTCTTGTTACAGCTCTGACACAAGTTGTGGTTTTCGTTACTGTTTCCCATGTTTCCACCTTCCCATCAAGATTAGAGCCACTGTGCTGCCAATCGTGGTCATGGCTCCATCGACCACCTTCTGAAGCATCGTGTCACCTGCTACAACGAACACCATCCCCGCACTCTTGTTCGATGCCAAGACCTCGTGGGACTTCGTCACCACGTCTGGAGCCGGGCATGGTACAATAATGTCGGCATTCCCTACAATTGCTTGTACGATTTGGTACAATCCGTACACAGAAATCGCACCTAAAACGACACTCATTAACCACATCCAAAATCTAACCATGATAACCCCCTCTAATCATTGGATTTCAGAGCTGTAATGGTCACAGCTCAGCAAAAACAACCCATACCCTGCTATGAATCGAGGTGAGATCGTTGATCCTTGACCCGTTTTTGCGCTGTCCTGTGGTGTTTTAGGAACCGTTCACGGGCCATCTCAGCCTTCGCTTTGCTCGGGTACGCATTTTTACCGAACCTCCACTCGTACAGCGGACACATCAAATCGGTACAGCCCTTGATGTCTTCCTGGGGAATTACCAGGGTTGGGACAGTCCTGCTCATTCCCATGCATTCACAGCAAAACATCCTGATCGCAGCTAAAGGTTTCTTAGCTTTCTTTGCGAACATCCCATTCACCCTTTCGATCACCACATTCTTCAGAGCTGCCATACTCTCCCCCTCCAGGTTGGTTTGTGCTGACAACACAGCTCAGCACTGGAAGACAAGATAATCACTCCCGGCAAAATGTCAAGGGGGTTGTAAAGTTTTTTTACACTTTGGGGCTGGGGTGGGAGCTTTGCCATTCTGTGGGTACAGACCCTTCGGTCTTTTGTCAGGGAGAAGAGAGTGCATGCTTTACACCCTCCAAAAGGGTGTGTACTCATGCAAGTATTCTTGTACCCTATATTATATATTATATATTATTTATCTTCCCTTTCTTTCTTAGGGAAAGAAAGGGTATTAGTAATAGGGTCTTTGTAATATTAGGTTATATATATTAGATTATATATAAGAAGACCCTTCGGGTCTTATATATTATATATTATATATGAGATGATATCATCCCCGGCCTCAAAGCCGGGGGAAGGGATGATCAAGATCTTGGGCATGCTCACCCCCCGGCAACGGGCATGCCCTAAAATTTGTGCAAAAAAAATTCTGGAAAATGTTGTGTGTCAAGGTATATATTTTTTCACGGGTGCCCGTGCACCCAGGAGCCGGGTGCCGGGGTGCCCCCCTAGCCCCCCCCTATCGTGCCTGAATGAGCGCATTCATGACCTATGTAGAGTCATTGAGAGCCCAAGCATATCAGGCACTTAGCCCTGCTTTCTAACAGGGCTTCTAACAGCTCAGCCCTGATGATGCAGTGCATGATGATGCGATGATCATTCATTGTTGTTGTCCTGCTCACTCGAGTGCCTGGACAGAAATACTCTCGAGGCACGTGCGTTCTTCAGACGTAAAGTGTAAACTTTCTTTACAGCTCTGTAGTCCTGGTGATCTGCATCATCATCATTACAGCTCAGCCATACTCAGTACAGCTCAATACCCTTGCCATGTTGTAAAGTTTCTTTACAGCTGTGCGTAGCATGCTACAGGCGTATCAATATTGATTGCAGCTCAGCTGCAAATCAGGTATAATCGTCCTGGTAAGTCGAGATCTGATCGACATACTATGTTGATACGAGCTGTAAGCACCTGATACCATTTAGGCTTTACGATTGTTGAAAGAAAATGTGATTTACCTCTTGCATTTGCTGAAAAGAGGATTATAATTGTTGTAACGCTGGAGATTGCCAGCGGTTGAAAACTGAGGAAGGTGCCCAAAGCCACTTAGTGGGCTCAATCAAAGGCACAAAGAAATCTGACCTTCCTCCACGGTGACACAAAGGACAGCCAGAGACGGACTTCACTGGCCTCACCTTGAATATAGATGGCGCACTAACCTAAAGCTGGCCTGAAGAGCCTACCAGCTTGCAAGCCGAAATCCGGGAAAGCGTAGACCGTGAAGCGAGATAATGTCAAACAGTGACGGTCTGATGAGCGAGAGCCGATGAGTACCGGGCAAACAGCCTCGAAGCTACATAGTAGAGGTCTCAGGCTGATGGTTGTGGAGTGCAGATAGACCTGACTTTGTGGTCAGGTTTGAGCGTGTACATGGTGCACGTTCAAGTGTGACCACAAACAAAAAAGAAAAGGAGATCAAAAAGATGAAAGCAACAAGACAAGACTTTGACCAGCTGTACAACGTGATACGAGACAACATTATAGAGACGAAGGTGGATGACTGTGGCATTCAGAGGTACGCTGTTGACCTGGATGGCTTGCTGAATGGACTGCTTCCCATGTTGATTGCCTCTAATCCGAGGTTCTCCATCACCAGGATGGTTAACGGCCTTATTCCGGGAAACAGGCTGGTCAACATGGCCCTGAACAAATTCATGAGATCGTAAAAGGGAGGGACTGCAATGAATATCGGAACAGCTTATCATGAGGGCGTAGGGAATGGCTTCTCAGTGAACCTTTATCAGATTCGCATGGCATACGAACACTTTTATCTCAAAGAGATGCCTAAGCAAATGCCTTACACTGTAGCTCTCGAGATCCTTCTCAAAGAGATTCCGCTTGACGTGCTGAAAGCACAGTTTGACCGCACAAAAGAATAGCGAGGTGTTACCATGTTTGCAGTGTGGTTCGTAAACAATGTTGTTGTTTCCTTTTCAGAGGGCTATCATCCTCTGAACAACCTGACGTACTATGTAGGTGGAAGGGCGAAATGTCCTTCGTTCCTGGCTTGGTGCCGTTGGTTCGATCAAAACTAAAGAGCGTTTGTTCACCTTGGCAAGTGCCCATGGGCTTTTGCTTCATGGGCACCTGATTAGCTGAACAAAGGAGGGCTGTCATGAAACCAGAACCTGGAAGATGTAGGAATTGCGATCAAGCCCTCACGATGGACAATTATGAGGGCGAGGTGCAATGGCTTGAATGGCTTTGCCATGCATTCCGTTGCCCAGCTTGTGATGAGGTGAATTTGGACAAAATAAAAAGGAGAGGTGAGTGCAATGAAAGAAAAGGTGCCGAATGTATTTTGGAATGATGATGAAGGATGCTGGCTTTGTGAGAATTGTGGAGCTGAATTCAGCGCAATGTTAGCAGACAATGAAGTTCCTGAAGTATGTCCGTACTGTATAAGCTTTGAAAACGAGGAGGCTGATGACAATGAATAAGATCGGAATGAATTGCCAGAATAGAGATTGCAAGGCTGGTCAAATGATGTACAGGTTCAAGAGGTCTGAGGACTATGTAGTCCAAAAGCTTGACCGCTCAAGAGCCAAGTCAGACAAGGGCTTTCAGCTCGCTGACAAACTGACCGGGGACAACAAGATCGGGAGAGTGTGGACGTTTTAATTACAGCTCATGCCTGTAAGCGTCACTGTTTACAGGCATCTTGGTGTAATTGAGACCAAAACCAAAAACCAAAAAGGAGAAAAGACTATGAGAATTACAAAGAAGCTTGGAAAACTGGATGCGGACTTTGCAGGACTTTCATGGGCTATCAAGGCCAAGGATGAAGCAGGTGCTAGGTATGACCTTGTCAAGTTCGACAAGGGCGTGATCACTTGCACTGATGGCAAGAGACTTCATTCTTACACCTCCAAGTACGAGGTGCCTGACGGTGTTTACAGAGTTGTCAAGATCAACCAGAACGCTTTTGAGTTCATCGTCACTGAGGACAAGTTCCCTAACATCGATGTTGTCATGCCGTGCAAGAACGGCACAGCTCAAAAGTACCTCTGGAAATACGATGTTTCACCGAACAGCATGTACCACAAGTTTGTCGCTGAGGTCTTCCGCAAGGCTGATGTAAGCTATGCATGGGAACCTCAATACCTGATCGATGCCTTTGTGCCCGGTGTTGTGATCTCTTTCCTGCATACGAAAGAGAACGGTACTCCGCTCTGGATTGTGTCGGACAACGGACAGTACGAGGCGTTGGTTATGCCTGTGTACATTCCTGATTGGAAGTAGTTTGCTTTGTTCATTTGGCAAGCCTGTACATGGCAACGTGTATAGGCTTGATTGGTGAACAAAACACAAAAAAGGAGGGCAAGTAAATGATCAATTCAAGAATGAGGCGTGACGTTGCGCTCTTGATTGGATGCGTGAAAGGCGCAATCAACAAGAGCAAAGAGGACTATGACGAGGACTATTGCCGTTATCCTGAATGGGAAGACGCTGTAGACAAAGGGCGCACCTTGCTTTTCAAGATCGAGCAGCTTGAGGGTCTCATGAACATTCTGAATAGAGACGCACAGAACACCTCTGATACCTTCGAGGCAAAAGCCCTGAGATCTACAGCTCGCAAGCTTGAAGCAATCCTGTTTTGATTTTCACGAGATGGCCTTGTCAGCTTACATACACCATGCGCTCTTTGCGCCTTGAATGTGGTGGAAAATAGACGAGGCCATTGCGAGGCAATCAAAACAAAAAGGAGGACAAGTAATGTACGTTATCATTCATATGGAAGACAAGGACGTGGAGTACATGGAAGACCTTATCAGGATTGGTTCTACGTCCTGGCTGAAGGTCAAGGATACACCTGATGCAGGGCGGTATCAATCATGTAGGTTCGCTCTGTGTCAGCTGTTTGAGAAGATGTACAAGGAACAAAAAAACCAAAACGGGAGGTAACAACTATGATTAGCGAGTATGCAGTTTCAATTCTGTTTTCTGGTGATGATATGGCTCTCGAGGTAGTCAAGGCTAAATGCCTCGCTGAGGCTATTGGCGTGGCTCTTGGACGGTACAAAGGTACCTGTATCAAGAATTGGGCATCGTCCTGGCTGAGAGATTGCCCGGAAATCGATGCTGCAAGCGCAGCCATTCCACTGCTTCAGGTTGGTCGCAAGATCGGTGCGATCAAGGCCGTGAGGGAAGTCACTGGCTTTGGCCTCAAGGAAGCAAAAGCCCTTGTGGACAAGCTGATCGAGGACAACCCGGAGCTGTATCAGCCCAACAATTTCTAATGCAAGCGCAAGAGGTTCTCTACCTCTTGCAAAGAGACAGGCAGGATAGGCCAAGACCCTTATGGGTAGCCCAACTTATTGCAAGTGGCAGTGACCTTCAATCCTTGCCTGTTTCTTTGCTAGTGGTAGATGGACACAAATCAAAAAGAAAGGAGGAACCTGATCATGGCTTTGAAAGCAAGAACGCTGTACGTGAAGGAAGTGACCCATTCTCTCAGGCCCGACAAGCGTGAATTCGAGGTCACAAAGCTTGTGAACACTTTGAGCTGGAAAATTGGGGAGAGGCTCTCATTTGAAGAGCTGGACAAGATCAACAGAGGAGAGATTACGGTTACGATTGGGCGTTAGCCTTGGATGGAGAGGCTGGTTTACCAAACACTAACAATCAAAAAAGGAAAAGGAGAACATCATGAATAATTTTGCTAATGCGGTTAGAAGGCATGCGTTTCTGAAGAAGATCGAGACCAAAGACGTTAATGAGGCTATGACCTTGGCTGGTCATGACTTCGAGGTCGAGATGGTTCCGCTTGAGATCAACGGTCAAACCATATGGGATAAGAAAGCCGTAATCCGCAAGGACAACGGCTCTTACCTCGGGACTGTTGGCAACAGCTGGCAACCTGTGCAGCCGAAGGTGATCTATGATATGGCTGATACGCTGATCAAAGAGACCAACGGCTCAATTACTGGTACGATCACTATGCAACGTGGCAGCGTGATGGGCTTGGCTCTCACGCTTGGTCAGAACGAGTTCATTCCTGGTGATCGGTACGAGTTCAACATGCTGTTGCTCACGTCCTTCAACATGAGCTATACGGTGCTGGCTAAGGTTCTCACGAGGCGTTTCTTTTGTATGAACCAGATGCCCAGCTCTAAGCAACTCTTCAGCCTCAAGCATACTACCTTTGTGAATGAGAGGCTTGGTGCAGCCATGAAGATGCTGGCGCACTACAACCAGGAGATTACTGGTTTCCAGAGCAAGATGACGAGGCTGATCAATGCGCCTATGTCTGACGAGGCAGCTCTGAATTTCTTCACTGGTCTTCTCCCGGCTGTGAATGAAGAGAGCAAGAGAAGCGTGACCTTGAAGGACAATGCCGTGGGCACCTTCATTGATCTGCTCTCTCGTGGTAAAGGCTCTGATTGGCCCGGTGTGCGTGGGACTGCTTACGGTGTTCTCAATGCGCTCACTGAGTACACCAACTACTACAAGCCCACGAGAGTGTTCGAGGGTCGTGAGCAAGACGAGGTAAAGTTCGAGAGCCTTGTCTTTGGTGCTGGTGGAGACTTCATGACGCTTGGCATGGCTCAGCTGTTGGACTATGCGTATGCGTTGGACAAGACTCCTGGCGCACCTATCAAAGTGAACTAGTGGTATCCTTAGCCCACTTGAGTGGGACGTAATACTGGATACCATATGCTGCTGGGTTTCTGGTTGACCAGAACGTAAGCAAGGACACGGCCCAGCAGCTTTAGACCTGTGCCTCCACCGGATGGCATGAGTTACCAAACCCACTCATCGGCAATGTGGAAAGCCGTGGCGCAGCAACGAGACCACAATCTTATTCAAGGAGGACAGTATGAGAGTACTGAGGTTCATATGGATTTGCTTCGAGGCATGCAATCCATTCAAGCCAAGACGATCTTTGACTTGGGGACAGGCATGGGTAGAGGCAGAAGGGAGGGGACTATGAAACGATTTGTGTTGTTGGAGAAGTGCGCAATGGGTTACACGTTGACTACACTCATTGCATTTGAAACTGTGGAAGAAGCGAAAGACAAAGCGAAGAAAGAAGCCCAGCTTCAGCCGGGTAAAGAGTTCTTCATTGCTGAGGTCATCGCAGTAACGAAGGGTGTTCTTGTTGTGACTACAGATCAAACAGGAGGGTAATGAAGTGTCCGGGTACACACAAACAACAAAGGTAGCATGTTGGTTGTTTCTTGGGTTTTCGATTGGAGCATTGCTTGTATTCCTATTCTAAACAGTCAGAGGCATCATGCCTCTGCATGGCATCACTCGAGACAAACGTCCTTCAAAGCAACAAGGACCGCAACCTTGGGGACGATTGCATTTAGCCAAAGGGGTGCCTGGACCTAAAGGGCTTGCGTTTAGTAAACGTGCCTGGTCCAGGTATAGCCCAATGGGGTGCAATAGAGTGGTGCCTTGCAGGTGCGTGATCACCGGGACAGCTAACTGGAAGAGAGCCTGTGTCAGTTCAATACCGAGCATGGGGTTGACAGGTGATGTGTCCAGGACAGTCACCGGGCATTGCTGTCGAAGGCGCAGAAAAGACCCGGTAGCGCAAACAAACTAGGTAAGGACAAAGGTAAGACGTGAGGGATGGTGATGGTGTAGACCGTCTGCCGGGACGCTGGACAACAGAGGGCTCAGGACCAGAGGCTCCTCACGCTACCTTGCCTAGTAACAAACAAATAAAAAATGAGGGGAGGTGAAACTAAATGAGAACATTTACTATCAAGTACGTCAACAGTGGCAGGATGGTAGAAGTCAAGGCAGTAAGCCTTCTTCAGGTGATCGTGTCCAGGTTCCCCGAGCCAGAAGGTGGGCAGTTTGACGAGAGGTCTGGCATGGGTGAAGTATGGGACGAAAAACGATTGACGAGAGCGTACATTCGGGAGGTGAAGAAATGATGGAGGCTTACATCATCGGGATTTTTTTGAGTGTTGTGATTTATGCAATAGCAATTTCGTCACAAAAGACAGGGTATGTGGAAGGTTATAAAGATGCCCTCTCTGGTAGGGCTCCAAAATTTTCAAACAAAAAGGAGGTGTAGACTATGAAAAGCCAGTACATTGTTTATCGTGGCAAGAAGCTTGCTTTGACTTGCAGTGTATGTGTCAATGCTGATGACCCACTCACGAGTGAGAAGAGCAGATGCGTTCAGTGCCTGAAGAATGGGCGCACCAAGTTCCAGCTGGACAAGAAGTACAGAGACGCAAAGCAAGGTGAGCATGAGTTAGATACTGACGAGGAGGAGAACGAACACGCAACTTTGAAGAAAGGAGGAAACACTGGATGAAGATCAACTTGTTTGACCCGTGGAAAATTCCCGTGTACGGGACAGCTTCTGCAATAGATGTCGTTGCAGTCGTTGGTGCAGCTGTGGCGTATTGTCTGGTTCTCAGTGTAGTCACAGCGAGCATAGTATGTAACATCATGTATTAGATCGGAGGGCAGTACAATGTTCAAAGTGAAACAGACAGAGCAATTGATTCAGTACTTCAAGACGGTGGAGCCGAGAATCACGCAGCTCGTAGCGGGTAAGGTGCTGGGTATTGATCGGCTCGCTTCAAGGATCTTTGACTTGAAGCAGCTCGGCTACATGATTGCCAAAGCAACTAAGAAGGACTTTGCTGGCAAGCGTTACACCGAGTATCTTTTTCTTGGGTAGGTCTAACCAGTGTGCTGGTGGGTTCAGTTCTGATGCTAACGCTGAAGGAAGACTGCCCACCAGCAACAACTTTTCAAAAGGAGAGAGTGCTATGTTTATTTCTTTTACATGTGAGAAATGTGGAGCTGCACTGAAAGGTGCGGTTGGTAATGCTCCTGTTGGTCTTGATATTGTCATCGAACCGTGTGAGTGTCAGAAGAGAGACTTCTTTCTTGACGCTTCCGCTGTGTACAATTTTCTTGAAACTTCCAATGAGCTGATCTTTGATTTCTACAAGGTCGATGGTACCAGGAGAGAGATCAGAGGGGAGTTCAAAGGATTCAACAAAGACAAGAGCATTGCCTTTATCTATGACAAGGACGATGAAGAGATGAAAAGCTTTCGAGTAAACAAACTGATCAGCTTGCAGTCTCATGGTCTTTTCTACAAGGTCAGGTAGTAACAACTGTAGGAGCAGGGGTGAGCTTCGTGCTTGCCTCTGCTCCTTTTGGCGTTTCAAAAATCTAAGGAGGTGGATGCAATGATTACAGCTCGGCTAAAGGTTAGCAATACTGAGCCTCAGAACAGAGAGGCAAAGGTGTATATGGAACTGGAATGGAAGGACAATGCTGTTGACGTGTACTCTGCTGTGGAGTTACGGCTGGACATCAGGCCATTCTATGATGGCATTGCTGTTGGTTCTGGCAGGAAGTACGTCCAGAGCTGGTCTCCAGTTCCTGACTGTGCGTTCCTGGAGATCATGGGTAAGTTTAACCGGGAGAACAGACTCGAAGATATCTTCTTGGACACAGAGAAAGAGGATGAAGAGGTTGAATAGATGGACATCACAGATCTTCCACAAGAGTGGTTCGATGTCAAAGCAAGAGAGGGAGAGGTGCGCAGATACAGGCATCCTGGCTGTAGTGAGGGCAAGGACAAAGCCCTCGCTGTGATCAAGACCAAGTGGGGATGGTACGTCTCATGCTTCCGCTGTAAGGAGAAGGGCTTCAAGCAAGCTGCTGACCTACCACCTGACAAGATGCTGAAGTGGCAGCAAGTGGAGCAAGAGGAATCGAATGAGGCATTGCCAGAGATCAAACTTCCGGGGGACTACAGGAAGAAGCTGCCAGCCGAAGGGCTTGCGTGGCTGTACTCTTGTGGTATCACAGACAGTGACATAGAGCAGTACCACATTGGGTACTCACCGCACAGGGACCGTGTAATCCTTCCGATGTACGAAGGCACGGAGCTGGTGTATTGGCAAGGCAGGTACCTTGGAGAGCCAGATGCGAAGCATCCGAAGTACGTCAACCAACATATGATAGGTAGACATGATATCTTCTTCAAGATCATAGATAGAAACACAGATCATGTAATCATAGTAGAAGATATACTTTCTTGTATAGTAGTGTCAAAGGTTCATGACTGTTATGCACTGTTGAACGCAACAGTGCCTGACCGTCTCGTGTTCCAGCTTGCTAAGAAGTACAAGACGATCTACCTGTGGCTTGACCCGGACAAACATGCAGCTATGGACCAGTGGTGTTTGAGGTACCAAAGCTTTGGGCTGAATGTCCACATTATCAAGACAGATCAAGACCCGAAGTACTACAACGGAGAGGAGATACTTGAAGCATGCAAGAACTAGCGTGGGTGTTGATGGTTGTATCAGTTGTTGGAGCGTGGCTCGTGGCAAGGGTGAACATCGTGGGCTATTACTTCTGGCTGGTGTCCAATCTTGGCTGGGTTGTTGTGAACGTGTACTATGAGATCTATGGGCAAGCAGCCATGTCGTTTGTTTTTCTGTTGCTTACAGCTTATGGAATCTTACAATGGAAACGAAAATTCAAGGAGGTGAAGTAGATGATCGACAAGAAATGTGAAGGGTGCAAGAAGGTTGTTGCCGTGCCAAGTCCTTACCAGGACTTCATTCACTGTGAGGTGTACGCATTCCCGCCAGCGAAGTGGAGACTCGGGACGTGTCCTATGGCTACTCACGTTGAGAAGGCTGTTGAGTCTCAGCAGAAGGTGAGAGTGGGGCAGCAAAAACAGAAGAAGGCGAAGTAACCTATACTCAGAGAGGAGGAATGATGTCTCAACTAGCAGCTGTTCGGGCTCTGCTCGCTTACGATTCTTTTGTCCGTTACAGCTCAGTGCTGTTAGGGCTGAAGAACTTAGCACCAGAGCACAAACAGATTATCAAGGCAATCGAAGAGTATTTCAAACGTTATCCCGACAAGAAGAACATAACTGTTGATGAACTGAGATCTTTCTTCAGCGTGACAAACCCAGCTGCAAACAAGGCTACATTCAGTGAGCTGTTTGATGCGCTGGAGCACCTGGAGATTGCCAACTCGGACTTACTCAGAGATATACTCAACCATTTCATTGAGGTTCATATCTGTGCCAGGATATCACAAGCTGCTACCGAAGTGCTGAATGGCAGCAAGGGCACAGCCGTGGACGAAATCGAAGGCATGATCTCTGAGTACCGGGAGATAGTGGGGGGCGCAGCTGACCCTGAAGACCTCTGGTATAACGAGTCACTGAAAGACATACTACAGAGAGAGAAGTCTGGCTCTCTGGAGTGGGGCATCCCATGGCTGAATGGAACGATAGGACCGCTCAAGCCGGGGACGCTAGGCCATGTGTTCGCAAGGCCAGATGGTGGTAAGACCAGCTTTGCTCTTCATCAAATAGCTCACTTTGGTTACGAGCTGAGGAAGAAGAAGGAAGATGGTCTGCTGCTATTCCTGAACAACGAGGAGCATCCGGGTGTAGTCAAGCGTAGGCTGATTCAAGCCATGCTTGGCTGGGACTTGGCTGCTATCTCGAGTGACCCGGATGAAGCAGAGAAAGCCTTCCTTACAAAAGGTGGTTCTAATATCAGGATCAAGGGCTCTGTCTTACATGTCAGGCAGATCGAAGATCTTATCATCACAGCCAAGCCGAAGGTCGTTGTGATTGATCAAGGTCCGAAGGTGTGGGTGCCCGGATACCGGGACATGTCAAGCGTTGAGAGGCTTGCCAAGCTGTACAACAAGTATCGTGAGCTGGCGAAGATGTATAACGTGATCTTCATTTCGCTGGGGCAAGCAGATGGTGCGTCTGAGAACAAGAAGTACCTTGGGCTCAGCAACCTTGACAACTCGAAGGTAGGCATACCGGGAGAACTTGATTGGGCTTTGGGCATTGGTCGTGTAGTGAATGACCCAGCGTTTGAAAATACTAGGTGGCTGAACGTTGCCAAGAATAAACTCACTGGCATTGTCGGCTCGAAGGAACTAATCTTTAACACGAGAACATGTCGTTACGAGGAGATGAAACGATAATGAAGAAAATATTTCTGGACTTGGATGGTGTCCTTTGTGACTTTGACAAGGGGCACACAGAGCTATATCAACTTGACTACCTTCCGGGAGAACGTAGAGAATGGACAGGTCCGCTCTCTGCATTCAAGAGGAAGACAGGTAAAGGCATAGAGGATTTCTGGTTAGGCATGTCTGTTGACTTCTGGTTCACTCTTGACAAGACAAAGGAGTGTGATCAGATCTTGGCGTTGGTCGAGCCGTTTGATGCTATCATCATCACAGCTCCACCTATTGGACACATAGACAGCACAGCGAATGCTGTGAAGGGCAAGACCAAGTGGATTCGCAAGAACCTGCCGAAGTACTTCTTTGAGGGTAGGTTCCTCATTGGTTCTGCCAAGGAGTTCTGTGCGTCTGATGATGCAATCCTGATTGATGACAACCAGGACAACTGCATCAAGTGGGAGCAAGCGGGGGGAAAGTCCATCCTGGTTCCACGGGAATGGAATGCGTACCGTGACATGCCTGTTGTTGAGAACATTCAAGCACAGCTCATGGAGCTGATGGGAGACGAGTACTAATGCGTACTATTGGCTTTGACGTTGAGACTACTAAAGTCCCACGGCATCATCCTTGGTTGGAGGGTGCACTATTGGTTGCAGTTGGAATGGCAGACGAGACGGGCTGGACCAAGACGTGGGTCTTCAATCACGTTGAGGCTGGTACCGTCAACCAAGTGAAGATGGTCGCTGAGATTCAGGAGGAGATTGATCGCTGTGACAGAATCGTTGGTCACAATCTAAAGTTTGATCTCAATTGGTTGAGGCTGCTCAACGTGGATTTCAGCCGTTGTCGTTTGTACTGCACCATGTTAACTGAGTACCTGCTCAGGGGTCAGAGGATAGGAGATCTCAAGCTTCATGATCTGTCTATCCACTATGGTATCACTCCGAAGATTGATATGGTCAAAACATTTTGGGATGCTGGTTGGGAAACAACTGAGATACCTCTCAAGATCTTACTGCCATATCTCGAGCAGGATTGTATCAACACGCTTGCCATTTTCCAACGGCAAGCAAAGCGGGTTATGAGTAATGGTAAGAACTTTGCACAGCTCGTGAAGATACAGAACGAGAACACGAGGAATCTTTCCGAGATCGAGTGCAACGGTATGAAGTTCAACAAGGACATAGCAAACAGTCACGTTAATAACATGGCTGAAAAGCTTGCTGTGATTGACACAGAATTGAAGATGGCATTCGGCTGGGACGTGAACCTAAACTCTGGAGACGAGCTGTCAGTGGCACTCTTCGGAGGTGTGCTCAAGCGTGATGGTACCGAGTGGGTAGTGCGGGAGCTGAAGCATGACAGTCTGTACTATGAGCGCAAGTGTGTTGTTGAGAAACTAATGCAGGGCATAGGCTTCGAGCCAGTGGAGGGAACGGAGTTGAAGAAGGAAGGGTATTACTCCACTGACAAGAACACGCTGAAGCAGCTGCATGGCAAGGGCAAGAAGCTGAAGCAAGTGAAGGATTGGCTGCTTGAAAGATCTCAGCTGTCCAAGGCTCTCGAGACATTCATTGGTGACAATGACGAGAAGGGGCTGATCAACAAGATTCAAGCAGATGGGTGTTTGCACGGGAAGTATAATCAATCGGTCACTAAGACAGGGAGACTGAGCGGTAGTGACCCTAACCCGCAGAACTTGCCACGGGGCAAGACAAGTCCTATCAAGCAGTGTATCGAGCCGAGGTACTCTTGGATTATGAATGCTGACTTGTCTCAGATAGAGTGGAGGGCAGCTGGCTGGCTGAGCCAGGACAAGGTCATGCTCCAGGAGATCAATGACAAGGTTGACGTTCACCGGGACAATGCAGTCAACTTCTTTGGTGCTGTTGACGGTACGGATAAGTTTGCGCAGCTCCGTACAGATGCGAAGGTCATGACGTTCAGATTGATCTATGGTGGTACTGCTTATGGTTTCTTCATGGACCAGAACATGCCACGCTTTTCAAAGAACAAGTGGGAGATCATCGTCAACAAGTTTTGGGAGAAGTACAAGGGGCTGAAGGAATGGCAAGACAACAACGTGAGGTACGCCAACAACCACGATGGTACACTTGTCAGTCCGACAGGTAGGCTGTTTGTTTTTGACAAAGACCCGAAGGGTGGGTACAGCCGAAGACAAATTTGTAACTATCCTGTGCAGTCACTGGCAACAGCTGACATCATGCCACTGGCAATGTGTCTCATTGGGATTGCAATGAAGAAGGAGTGGTACGAGAGCATCATGATAGGTCAGGTCCATGACAGCATTGTGTTTGACGTTGTGGACTCTGAGCTGAAGAAGCTTGCTCAGCTGTGTGTAGCAGTGTTCAGGTCACTGCCCAAGTATTTGGAGCAGACGTTTGGGTTTACTTGGAATGTGCCACTGGATGGCGAATGTACTTACGGTAAGAATTATCAAGAGCAGGAGACAATGGAGCTATGACAGAAGAGGAGAAGAAGTACAGAATCACGAGGGACAGTGCGGTAAGATGCTTGGCTAGGTGTGGTGCAAAGATTGGTGGTATCACGATCACCACTCGCAAGCCAGTGGGCTTGAAGCAGCTCGCAGCTATCGACTGTTTGGTCAACCACCATGATTTCAGGTGGGTAAGAGAAACCGAGAAGAAGAAACAGGAGGACAGTGAATGATTGTAAGAATTGATTCGTTGGAGAGAGGACAGAGAAAGACCAAGAAAGGATTCGATCAGGTTGGTATTCAGGTAGATGGTGTCCGCTTCAAAGAGGGACAGGAAGAAGGGCCATGGTCAAGGTTCTTCACCGATCAGTTCGATTCCGACATTGTGGCAGCTCTGGAGAAGATTGGTGTTGGCAACATGGCTGACATCAAGATGGAAAAGAACGGGCAGTACTGGAACCCGGTATCTGCCAAGGCTGCTGGTAAGCAGAGTGACGGTGGGTCACAGGGTAATGCTCCCGCTCCGAAGAAAGAAGAGAAGAAGTCTTCTGTCAGCAGAGCAGAGCTGGAAGCCATGGACAAACTGTACACCAGACAAGAAGCACTGGAGAGGGCAGTGCAGCTTGTCAACGCTGCTGTCCAGCTGAATGCAACGTCTTCAATCTTTCCTAAGACCAAGATGACCCTTGATCTCTTGGCTCAGGAAACGCTCAGCGTTGCAGAGATGTTTGAGAACTATCTCATGAGCAAGGCAGAGGGTACCCCAAAGGCTGACACTACAGCAGTAACCGAGGGGAAGAAGGAAGAAGCTGGTCCGATTCCTGATGAAGATGTTCCTTTCTAGTCAGCTACGAAACCTATTTCAATTTGGAGGGAATTAGTATGAAGAAGCTTTTGAAGATTTTTTCTGTGGTCATGTGTCTTGCGGTGTTCACTCTTTTTGCAACGCCAGCCAGTGCTTGGTACGCTCCTGAGACGGGCTACTATGAAGGCTCTGGCAATCAGGTTTACTTCTTTGAGCAGGGTTATCAACCCGGCAACGGTTCACAGTACACCTTCGTTGGTGGTTCTGAGGGTGGTAGTGGTGGACAGGGTGGTCAAGGTGGACAGGGTGGAGCTGGTGGAGCTGGTGGCAATGCCATTCAGGGACAGGCTCAGGGTATCTTTGGCTCTGGCAATTCCAGCAATACCAATGTCAATGGTCAGGGTCAGTCACAGGGTATCTTTGGTTCGGGGAATTCACACAACGAAAACAAGAATACCAATACGAACCTGAACACTAACATGAACTCTAACAAGAACGAGAACACCAACGTTAACATCAATGGTGGCAACAAACAGGGTCAGGCTCAGGCGCAGGGTCAGATGCAAGGTCAGGCTCAGGGACAAGGACAACGCCAGAGCGCAGACAACAAGGGTGTGAATCAGACCATTGTCCAGACCTACGAGGACAAGCGTGATCTGATCTCTCCTCCTCCTGTTGCGATTCCCGAGGCACCGCTGTCTCGTGAAAAGTCAGGGGAGATCCTCACTAAAGGTTCTCTGTGGGGAATGGTTGCCAAAGTAACCGAGGCCGAAGTTGATTCCATGTTGAAGTGTGGTATCTTCGGTTGTGACATTGACGTGAAGGTGCGTGTACTGTTTGAGTCTGCGCCTACTACGGAAGTGACACTGTCCAAGACCGCTGGTGCAAAGTACCTCGGGACCATCTATGTTCTCTCCACGGGAGATGACATGATTGCATGCGAAGCTACAGCTATCAGGGAAGCTATGAAAGCTGGAGCCAGTGTGATTGTGAAACTCGAAGTGGACAGCAAGGTGGTGTCGCAGGGACAGAGCTACGGTGTTGGGCTCGGTGGTGGAGCGAGCATGTTTGGTCATGATGACACGATTGCTATTGCTCCCGCTGGTGGATTCGGATTTGGCAAGGCAAAGGCATCTAACGAGAGGTTGCCTCAAGCCATGTTCGCTATCTATGGCAAGTAACACTTAACCAACGGTGTGTGGGTGGGGAGTTTTCTTCCCCACTCACGCACTATCTGTAAAGGAGAGTGAGACCTATGGAAGAATTTATTGGGTATCCAAAGATACCAAGGCTGTCTCGGGACATCGTGATCACAGAGAAGATAGATGGGACAAACGCACAGATCTACATTCCTGATGATCTGAGTGATGCCTTCGCAGCTTCGAGGAAGAAATGGATTACTCCAGAGAAGGACAACCACGGCTTTGCCAAGTGGGTGCTGGAGCACAAGGACGAGCTGATAGCTGGGCTTGGTGCTGGCAGACATTTCGGAGAGTGGTGGGGACAGGGCATCAACCGTGGCTATGGTCTCAAGGAGAAACGCTTCAGCCTGTTCAGGGTTGACAAGTGGGGCGAGACAAGGCCGAGCTGCTGCCACATCGTTCCTGTAATATTCCAAGGGGAATTTACAACAGACAATATACAGATTGGAATTGAGATGCTCAGATCTTATGGGAGCTACGCTGCTCCCGGCTACAAGAATCCCGAGGGCATTGTGATCTTTCACACAGCCAGTGGGTACCTGTTCAAGAAGACACTTGAGAATGATGACAAACCAAAGGGGGCTGCCGAATGAGGAAGAGGAGAACACCAGAAGAGGCTGGGTTGTATGCTAGATATGACAATGTAAAGAGGGCTGCTGAGGATAAGGATAAATTTTATAAGCACAGCAAGCTTGTGTCTGTACCGTTTGAGTTAACGATTGAGGAGTTCAACGATCTGTCTCACCAAAACTGCTACTACTGTGGTGCTCCACCAGACTATGAGTATCATCCATCAAATGGTGTGTTCGTTGGTAATGGGATTGATCGTATTGATAACACCAAGGGATATACAATGGACAATGTTGTTCCATGCTGTCCAATTTGTAATGCGATGAAGAACGCATTGACTCTTGATGAATTCTTGTCACAGAGTGTGAGGATCGCACAGAACATAGCCAAGAATAATTATCCGTACTCAGGTGTGAGAGCAACAGTTGCTAAGCAGTTGATACAGAAGCGAGGTGCTGCTGGTGCTAAGCAAAAGGAAAGAAGACCTGTGAAGAAGAAGCAGCTTTCCTTATTTTGTCAACCTAATTCAGATGTGAAAGGAGAAACAATTGAACAATCTATTATCGATACCACTGATACGGGACGTATTCAAGACGTACCTGAGACGGGACTATCTGTCACTCAGCAATGATTACTCAGTGACAGAGCTGATCGACTGTCCCCGAGTAGTGCAGCTCAGGAAACGTCACAAGCAGGAACTCTTCGAGTTGCCTGTGACAGATGACGAGATACGCTCCAACCTCAAGAGCTTCGTTGGTACAGCGATTCATGATGCTGTGTCCAAGCAGCTCTTCGAGTTTGTGAGACGGTATCCTAACTCTGGCTGGATGGCAGAGCGTAAGATTTGGGACAAGATCGCTGGACGCAAGATCGTTGGGAAGTTCGACTCGTTCCTGAATGGGATGCTGATGGACCTCAAGACTACATCAGTTTGGAAATTCATCTACAAACAATTCAAGGAGTACGAGGAACAGCTGAACCTGTATGCGTACCTGCTGCGGGAGGACAAGATCAAGGTGACACTGCTCGAGATCATCATGTGGTTCACAGATTATGATGTGAACAAGACGTACCAGCATGCAGACTATCCGAAAGACTTCATAGAGCCTGTCGTCATTTCCAATTTGTGGAGCCCATCTGTAGCGAAGGACCGCATCGTTAATCTGGTGGAGCTGCACAAGTCAAATGAAGAGAAGCCCGATGAAGAGCTGGACTTCTGCAAACTCGAGGACATGTGGGCAAAGGACAGTGTGTATGCTATTGAAGCACCCGGCAGTCAACGGGCTGTGCGTCTGCTTGACAGCTTGGAAGAAGCAGAGGAGTACATTGCAAAGTCCAAGAACAAAGAGAAGGACAACTGGAACATAGTAAAGCGCACTGGTGAGCGCACCCGTTGTGACAAGTTCTGCAAGGTCAACAAGTGGTGCAATCAATACCAGGCGTATCTCAAAGATCAGGAGGAAGACAAGGCATGACCTTTCCTTTCAGACGGAGGAGTGTGAACAGAAAGGAGTACCGCTACCAGGGTCAGAAGTTTGCAAGCAAGGCAGAGCGTGACTTTGCAGAGTGGATGGACCACTGGAAGATCACATGGATGTATGAGCCAGAATCTTTCAAGTACGTTCTGCCTGACCGTAAGTACACACCTGACTTCAGGGTAGCTCGGAATGATGGCTCGTACTTCTATGTGGAATTCAAAGGGTGGCTAAGGCCAGAAGACAGAACCAAGATGAAAGCGTTCAAGCTGTCCCACCCTGACATAGATGTACGCTTTGTATTTCTAAAGGCAAACAAGCTGATCACCAAGAACTCAAAGACAACCTACTCTGCATGGGCAGAACAGCACGGCTTCAAGTGGGCAGAGAATGAGATTCCTGATGAGTGGCTGGAGGAGGGGTGCGAATGAGAGAATGTAACATATGCGAGAGACGAGGGTGTGACATTGTAAGGTTGGCTCGCAAGAACAGGCACGTGACAGATGATGAAATGCAAGCTGCCATGAGCAAGAGCTGTAGCGTTGCTGTCTTACCCAAGTTGTGGACGCAGCCGATTATCCTGACAGCTCTAGCCACGCACCCGCAGGGTGTCCATGATGTACTGAGGGAGCACAGTCTGTTCTTCCAAGAGTTAAAGGACAAGCCCTTCTTCAGGCTTGTGGTACGGGAGGATTAGCTATGAGGGGAATGAGAGCCAAGGTGATTCGCAGATTCGCTTTGAGACTTTTCATCGAAGCAAAGAAGGACGAGAAACTCAAAGCGTTCTGTGAATCTCGGTACATGCACAACGAGAAGACAGGGCAGATCATCTGTTCTGGCTGGAGAGGTATTTACAAATCCTTGAAGCGAATGTACATGAGGAATGAAGAGGTGGCAGCATGAAGGTAATAGATCTGAAGCGGGTTAGCCAACACGTTTGGGCATCATCTGTTCAGTGTGAGATGTGTGGTCAGCCCTTTGTGATCTATCAGGGTGTGGGTGTTGCAAGCTGCCCAGCCTGTGGCTTTAGAGAGTTGCTAGTGGTGAGGACTGTTGACAATCAAATCCAAGAAGAAACCTATGAGGAGGATTACGAATGACGAAATTTCACAAGCTGATTTGTGCTCTTGTCTGTTTCATCATCATAATGTTTGGTTGCGCTGCAATGCTGAGCACAGTACCTGCTCCTGACATGAGGGACTTTGTTGCACTTGATGGCAGCAACAAGGTTCTGTTTCAGTATCCTGTGCCACCTAACACTCCAGACCTTGGAGGGTCAGAGTTTGATAAGGCTGGTCAGATTGTGTGGATATCATCTGATTCCAAGGCGGTTATCGTCTTTGTCCAGTTCAAGAGAGAAGTGCAGGACAAGGGCATCACAGCTGTTGAGAATTATATCCTGGCTGTACTTGTGAACGGTAGGCCGAAGGTGGCTGAGCATACGCCTATTGCTATCAGCCATAATCTTTTGATACCGGGAAGGCAACCTCTCTCTGCATTTTGGATGATCAAGGGAAAGACCCTTGTGAAGTCCTGCCTTGAAGAGATCGTGCCATTCCTGGAGAAACTCACAGAAGAGCTAGAGTCTGTGGAATGCAAGGGGTGAGGAGAAGACCTTATGTTCGAGCCCGAACAATTCAGATCACTGGTTAAGGATACATTGTGTACGTTGGCTGAAGACTCTGGCATACCCGGTCTTTACAGCGATGAAGCTGTAGAGCTGCTCATGTTGACTGCTGCCCAGGAATCACACCTGGGCAGATATCTTGTGCAGCTCAAGGGACCAGCCAAGGGTGTGTTTCAGATCGAGCCTAACACCCACGATGATTTATTCAAGAACTATCTAACATACAAACCCAGCTTGAAAGCAGCTGTGCAACAGTTCGCTTCGAGCAAGCTACCGCATGAGAACCTGCGCTCCAACCTTGCATATCAGGTTGTCATAGCTCGGCTGATTTATTTCCGCAAGAGTGAGCCCATGCCGAAGACAGGGAAGGTAGAGGATCTTGCCCGGTACTGGAAGGTCCACTACAACACGATGCTTGGCAAGGGTACAATTCAAGAGGCAATGAACAATTACAAACGATATGTCGTGGAAGGAGGAGACAAATGAACGATTGTGAATTTTGTTTTTACCGTGACGTTCCGATGTTTGATGTGCCCTGCAATCTTTGCAAGGACGAAATTGATGGGCCAGACTGCTTTCTGTACAAGCCCAACTTCGTGATGGTCAACCAGTTCCCACTCCTGGCACTGACCGATGAAGAGACAACCTTCCTCGCTTCACGGGAAGAGGTTGAAGCGATGATCAAAGAGCTGGAAGAAGTTACAGCTAAGCTTAGAGCCAAGCTTGCAGAGTATGACTGCAATGTGTCAGCCTCTAGTGATGCTACCACTTGGACGTATGACCCGAGCATGTACGTCAAGGACAGTGAAGAGCAGCTGGAAGAGCTGGAGCCATGGCCTGATTGTCCTACTGGCTGTGAAACCTGCAAGGAGAGGGCGAACTGTAGCAACGTCCTGAAGGACTACCAGGATGGGGACGATTGGGGTGACGCTCCGAAGGAAGACGTTGATTTCAGAGACCTTGGTGCAGCCGTGGGTGAAGTGGTTCAAGAGAAGAACGAGGCTTACGGTGACAGCTTTGTGAAGTGTGGTGAGTTCCTGAAGCTGCTCTATCCCGAGGCTGTGTATCCTGGGCAGTACGTGGACATGCTCGCCTTGGTGAGAATCTTTGACAAACAGATGCGGATTGCTACTAACCCACTCGCTTTTAGCGAAGAGCCCTGGAAAGACATTGCTGGCTATGGTCTGCTGGGGATGAAACAGAACCTCAAGGAGTGATGATGACTAAGAAAGAATTCTGGAAGAAGTGGATGGCTGGCAATGATGGTCCTCCGATATGGAGGGACACTAGACTACAGCGTTCTTTCATGCGTGACTTGGATAAGGTGGTGAAGACGTACAGCAACCACCTTCATGCTGGAATTACAAACGCAATCTTTGAGCTGGAACAGGCTTACAAGAAAGGAGCTAAACAATGAAACTAGTTACACCAAAGCGTTGCCCATTCTGCGGGGCTGCACTCACAAGCGGAACGTACTACTCTGCTGATTACATCTGCGGGTCACACATCTGGATAGAGAGAGAGGAGAGCGTGTGGGTGATCAAGGGCCACGAGGGTGGCTGTCTTGAGGTAGTGAAAGGGATTGGTGGGGTACCAGTGGAATGACATACCTAGAAGATCTCAAGTGCAAGAGGCACAAGGACTACGATGGTAAGTCAAAACCAAAGAGGGGCTGTGATTTCTGTTGGTATCTTTTCTGGACTTTGCACGATGTTCCAGAGTGCTTCCTCCGAGACCCCATACATTCTCTGGAGGTGAAGGAAGATGATTGATCCTGATGCATGTGACCGTGTTCTGTTGCGTGTCTTGTACAACGGGACAACAAAGACCCTGTTCATAACCAAGGACGCAATAGACCACTGTGGTGGTATGGAATGGTTTAGGGAATTCTGCGAGGCTTACAACTTGCGGATAATGGACTATGATGATGAACGTGAAGGCTACCCAGTTGAGCTGACAACAGCTTAGAAAGGACGTGTGGCAAATGAGACTGTACTGTGTGGTTGCACTCCATGAATCCAACTACATCGAAGGTGGTGCTATTGTCGGGCAAGCAGAGATAGCAATCAGCTGGGCTCCCGGCATGGTGGGTGCGTTGCCTGTGTTCAAAGATCTGGAGTCTGCCAAAAGTTACAGCGGTGATATCCATGACATAATGGAGATTGAATTTCCAGAGAGAGTAACATCATAAATAGCAAAGCCCCGAGGGACTTGGTCCCTTGGGGCATATAAAGGAGGTGTGATACAATGACAAAGGTGGGAAAGAATTTCACCGGGGTATATTTCAGGGTGGGTTCTGACAAGAACAAAACTTTTTACATTGCTTACCGAGTTGGTGGAAAGCTAGTGTGGGAGCGGGTTGGCACGGAGTGGGAAGGAGCTACAGCTCAGAAGGCTTACAAGCTGCGCAATGACAGGATAGTCCTTGGCAGCTCCAGAGCTGTAAGGCTCACGCTCAACGCTGCCTTCGAGAAGGTGGTGCTTGATATCAGGGCTGACGGTGGCAGCTCAAGCTATGTGTCCATGGTTGAGTTCAGATACAACCGTTTCATCAAGCCAGTGCTTGGGCACAAAGACCTGAGCGAGATCTCTGTTGAAGATCTCAACAGGCTCAAGCTGTCCCTCATGGACAAGGGGTACGCAACTACCTATGTCAAGTCGATTATCAAAACTGTAAAGGAAGTGTACTCGAGGATGATCTTGGCCCAGCTGTATCAGGGCTTCAATCCCACAGCTGCGATAAGGTTCAAGAAGATCTCGGCTGGAAAGACAAGGGCTCTCAAGCCAGAGGAAACACACAGGCTGCTCGCTGAGCTGGAGGGGGTAAACAAGGACGTGTATCGAAGATCAATGCTTGCCCTATACTCTGGCCTTAGAAAGAGTGAGATAGCAAGGCTGACTGTCAATGACGTGTGCCTGGAACGATCTTGCATTACTGTCCACAATGTGAAGTCCCCGAATGAGGAAGGCAGGGTTCGCACTGTGTTCTTTCCAGGACAGGTCAAGGCTATGCTGGGACAGCTGATCTCTGAAGGGCAGCTCGGCACAGGGGACAAGCTATTCCCCAGGAAGTTTAGGGATGATATCTTTATCAGAGCTGTCAGGAAACTTGGCTTGAATGAGGGTCACGAGAGGAGGGACCATATCACCTTCCACGGGCTGCGCCATACGCATGCCACGATGATAGGTGCGCTGTCCAAAGACCCGTTCATGGTCAAGGACCAGCTTGGTCACAGTGATATAGCCATGTCAATGAAGTACACTCACGTTGACAACAGGTCAGCGGAGTTCGTTCAGAGGATAGGAGAAACACTAACGATATAACCTGAGCCGGGTGGGGGACTAGATCCTTCACCCGGCTTTTTTCGTTACGGGTGTGCGCTCCACCACTTCTCAATAGCAAATATAATCAGAGTCAGGAGTGTTCCCACTGCGGTAGACTTAGCCCAGGTAAGAGTTTTCTTTACAGCCTTGATGTCCTGCGAGTGCAGTTGACACCGGGCTGCTCCTGGACCTTCCTGGAATTCTTCCCAGCTTCCCTTCAATCCATTCACAATGGTTACAAGTTGAACAAGTAAGTCCCTGTCTGTCATGTCTTTCAATTCAATATGGACGTTGTCAGCCATAAGCATGCTTCTGCTATTTACTCGCAGAACCTCCCATCTTTTCTAAAGTTCTCATGGCACCAAGTCCAAGCATGCCAAGTACCAACTCCAATAAGCCGTGTGGCTCAGCAATGGGGAACGCTGCGAGTGCCTGAGCTGTCCAGGACAGCTTCACCCATAGCACACTTGCGAGCAAGTACTGTGGAATGAAGTACGCAGCCAGAGAGATAGAGCAGACCCAGCCCACGCTTGGTCTCCAGCCACTGACGAAGACACTCTTGTTAGATGCCTCGGCAATGTTCACGTCCATCTGTCCTCTGTTAGCCAAGCTTTCCAGCTCAGCAATCTTCATCAACAGCTCAGCTTTCTTCTCGGGGTCAACCTCTCCTGTCACAGCTGCTCGGATATCCCGAGCCAGAGATCCTATCCCCTCGAAGGTTCCTTTGATTGTTCCCGCAGCAGCTCCCGCCACTAGATCTCCTAAGAATCCCATAGCAGTCCTCCTAATTCTCTACCATTCCCTGTTTGAATTGCATTGATGTTATAGCCCGGATTACATCGTGCTCAAAATCTTCGAGCACCTGCTCCGTTGTGAACCTTTCATTTGCAGCACCCATCAACCCAGCCATGACAACATGCAGCACCTCATGCATTGCAACCTCGCTGAGTGTCTTGTTGTTGACGGGCATCTCGTCACCCCAATCACGGTAGATCGTGATCTTCGCTGTGCGTAGGTTATACGTACACACACAGTCCGCAAGACACTCCGTGTCAGAGCGAGAGCCCTCGCCTTTGATGATCCTCCAATCAGTTATCCTAAACTTTACGCACCACTCCCCTACGCACTTCCAGAATTCAGCAACGTCTTTATCTGTGAGACAGTTTGGTGTGATGCTCTTGCACTTCATGTTATTCCTCCAGTTTGCCCTTGGCTTTATCCACAGCCTTCTTGAAGATTTCGTTTCTCTTGGTTAACAGTTCATTCAGTTTGTCACGCTTCTCTTCTGGACTTAGTTTCTCGCTGAGGTGCACAAGCTTCATCTTTGCATTCAGCTTTGAGATCTTCTCTTGATACTTCCCGAAGGTCTTTGACAGCCTGATCTCTGTCTTGTTCTCGGACCTGTACTCTCGTGCCTGTGCTTTGTCCAGCTTCTTCATTTCCCTGTAGCTGACCGCTGCTTGGTCAAAGTCCTGAGCGTAGTCATAGTACCGCTCCTGAGACTTTGTGAAAGTGGGCACGTCCTTGGTGTCAACAAATCTCCCGGCACCAGCTATGCTAAGAAGCCTGTCCATGTTGCTCCCAGCGGGGTCTTTGCCCGTGAAGTAATCAATAGCTGTGTCAGCTGCATTGGCAACCTCGTCTGCTATTGTCCCGAACACTCCACGCATTGCCTTCTCAATCCTGAGCGGACTAGCAATCTCATCCCACAACCCGGCAGCACTGGCAGCTTTACCAATGTACTTGTAGATCTCCTTTGTCCTCGGGCTCACCTGGAGTTCAGGCTCCATGTTTTTCATGTGCTCGGGTACAATCTTCTGACCAGTGAAGAAGTCTCTGTTAGCCCACTGCTCTACTGCTGGCTTGATTACTTGAGGCACAGGGTTGAAACAGAACGTGTCCATGATGATGTTGCCCACCATCGAAGCAAGTTCCTTGTTTGTCCTGGTCCCAGCGAAGTACTCACCTAAGGCCATTGGCAGAACGATGAATGCAGCACCTGTTTCAAAGGGGAGTGGCAGCTTGACCTTTACTCCGAAGAGATTGAAGCTCAGGTTCGTTCTCTTCTGGTAGTCAACCTTTTCATCATCATCATCTGCACCATAGTATCCCCACATGAACGCAGCTGTGGACGCAATCATACCCCGAAGCCAGAATTGATTTCTGGTTTTCTGGTCAACAGAGTTTCTCCCCATCTTCATCAAGCCCTGGATACGGGCATTGAGGAAGGGGATCGAAGAGATCAAAGTCTGCATCCACTTCGCCTTGCCACTGTTGTGGAAGTCGAGCAGATCTCTGGCCTGGAAGCCAGCCTCGAGGTCAGACACACCATGTTCTCGCAACCTGAGAAAGAGCCCCATCCTGGCTGCGTTTTCAGAAGCCTCGCCAACCTTCTCCCAAAAGTCTTTGTACTGTGTCCACCAGTTTTTCTCACCGAGTGCTTTCTCCCGCAAGTTCTTCACAGCACTCTCTGTCTTTGCCCTCATCTCGTGTGTCTTGAACGAACCACCGAATGCGCTACCAGTTCCAGCAAACCCCACGTACTCAGGTGTCTCTTTCCAAACATGGTACACACCCTTCAAGCTGTCATAGATCGGAATGAAGTGGTTACCAATGAAGAAGGTATGCCACGTGTCTCGGAAGAAGTTTGCCAACCTGAATCCTGGCAGCTGTGTGACACCCCAAGTGAGCAGTCTCTTTGGTGCTGTGAGTATCTTGCTGATGTTGGAGTGTGCGTCTATATCAACCAGTGCATCGTACAACCACGGGTCAAGCACCTTGAAGCGTTTGGTCTTACCCTTCACCCGGATATCAATCTCATGTCCCTGTGGTCTTCCGGGGAAATCTTTTATCTCTTCAATCAACCCCTGTTGTTTTGCGAAGGCGAGAGATTTCTTTCTCGCTACGTTCTCAAGTGCATTGTTGAGCAGGAATGCGTACTGGTCAACAAGGTTAGCAAAGGGGTCATTGAGGTTCTTCTCAGATCCTTTGAGTTTCTTGATCGTTCCGATGTTCGATCCCTTCTGCGGTAGCAAGCCCTGGACTTCACCTGATCTCCAATCTTCCATCATTCTGAAGAAGGGGATGTAGTCTGTCCTTTCCCACTCAGCTCGTGTCTCAGGATCGATGAGCCCACACTCCTGAATGAAGTCGAGCACTGCCTTGTTGATCTCTCGCAGTCTCTGTCTGCTCTCGTCCCACACCTTCTTGTTCGCTTGGTAGTCTTGCTCTGTCTCCTTCAATATCTTGTTGATCATGGCTTGATCATCAATCATGTTGCCATTGTCATCAAGGCCGAACAGGTTGGTTCTTCCATCGTTCAGCAGCTCCTGAGCTGACATGGCTGTGAGCCTCTCGAAGAATGCAACATGGTCCTTCCCTAGTTTCTTGACAACCGAGAACAGCCCACCTGACTTGTCCTTCATGATCGATATCCAATTGTTCACGTACTTCGGTACACCATGTACCAGGAAGTTATTGAAGATCGTTGGGAACGAGTGGAGCAGCTTGAATGACTTGAAGCCACTTACGGCTGCATCATAGTCACCCTTCTCCAGCGTAAGCAGTGCTTGCTTGGAGTCCGATATGTTGGTCTTGATCGTTTCCCAAATGGTTCTCTTCATCTGTTTGACAGGGTTGACCGTACCCTTTGGACCGAGGTTGGGAGTGTAGTACTGTGGTCCAGCAATCTCCTCCTCGTTCTCATAGATCAGGTCCAGGATCTCTTCCAGCTCTTCCAACTTCTGAGCTGTCTCGTATGGCCTGAGCAGTTCGTCAGCTCGTTCCTGTGCAAAGAGGGCACCGTCAGTCCACTTGACCTTCATGCCAGCATCTTCCATAAGCCTGAACGCTACAGCGTCAGCCACGTCTTCCATTCCCTGGTTCTGGCGCAGCTGTCCACGAGCTATGGTAAGCCCACCACTGAGTACCTCTCCTATCTCATGACCAAGGGTCATCTCGTCAAGGGTATCGAGCCTGATGCTCTTGCCAGTGGTCTCACCGTGCATGCCCTTGAGCTTCGCATGTGTGACAGACTTGATGATGTCCAGGAGCCCAGCGTACTTCTTGTTCACCTTCTCCAGGAACACCTTCAGCTTCTCTACCTTGCTTTCCTTTGCACCTGTGTCAATCAGCTGCTTTGCCAGCTGGTCAACTGTGAGGTACTGAATATCCTGGAGCCTTCTCTTGACAGTCTGCTTCTCTGTCTCTGGTTTTTTCTCTACCCACTTTATTGGTAGGCTTCTGGACAGTGACCTGAAATCACCTCGCTGTGCTCGTATGTCAGCCTCAATTGCTCTCTTGGTGTTATCCAGGTCTCTTTCGATTCTGGAGATATTTTCTGTATCCTCATCAGAAGTAATCTTTTTTATGACTTCATCTGCCCACTTCTTGAGCTGTGCAGGAGTCTCTTCATTCCTCAGTGCCTCTTCAGCAGCTCGTTTCTGAGCGTCTCTGAATTCACCCATGAGTGTGCGCTGCTGCTTCATCTCACGCTGGGTGAGGTGCGCTTCCGATTCCTTGCCAGCTATTTCGTCAAGGGTTCTTACCCCACCCTCTATGAAGAGGGACGCAAGGTCGTACCTCTGGTGCACCTTATTGAATGTGCGGTCAACTGCAAGCAGCTTCTCTTCAGCTGTGGCTGCGTTGAGAACTTCTACTGCATCCTTCAGGTGAAGACCAAAGTCAGATGTCCTCAGAGCATTGTCCCTTCCGAAGACTTCATCCTCAACACCTTCCATCTCCAGGTAGTCCCTGACGTTCTCCCACAGAAGTGTCTGTCCTGATTCCTCCAGTGAGGACATGTACTCATTGTAGATATGTAGTGTGTCTGCGCTGCGAGGTGCATTCCTTGCACTGCTCGGGATAAGGTCAGTGTTCACAACAATGCCAATGATATTTCTGGCTACCCTGTCGGCTATCTTGTCAATGCCCTTCTCGTCTTTGACGTACCCAGCGTCCATGAAGTCTCTCCAGATCTTCATGACCTTCATCTTGGGCAGGACAGACCAGGGTTGCTTCTCACCATTCTCTATGTCAGCATTTCTGATTGCCTTGACTGTCTCGTCAAGTGTATCCCTGTATATGTCCTGGGCACGGGCAAACGATTCCTTCCACCTCTTGGTGTTGGTGCTCAACATGTACTGAGGTGAAGCCTTCTCTCCATGCAGCTCAGCTATGGCAGCAGATACTTTCTCATTGAGATCGTCACGCCAAGCCTTCATCTTCTCGTGCTGCTCGGACATGGACAGCTTCGGGTCTACAGCTGGAGGTGGGTTCTCGTTCCTTATCTGCTCACGGACTTTGTTCTCTTTCTCAAACTTCTCTCTGCGAGCTGCGACTTCTGCCTTGGTGGGTCTGTACTTGGACAGCTCAGCTTCCTGGTCTTTTGCAAACTCTCGCCTTGTCTTGAGCTGGTACTGAGGAGCAGGTTTCCCAGCTTTGAGTGCTTTCTTCTTTGCGTCCTGTCGCTCCTTGACAACTGCGAGCTGTTTCTTTGACCACTCCTTCAGCTCCTTCATTGCCTGGTTCTTCTCGTCCTCTGTCTCCTTGCGAATCTGTTCAACCTCTTCAGGAGTGAGGATCTTGTTTATCTTCATAGCCCCGGCAATGTACCAGGCGTATCCCCGTTCCTCTGGAACAGGGTACTTGTAGTGACCACCAAGG
>Ga0316617_100000022_pt1 | contig 29972 bp, 25 predicted proteins | sample OWC_Aug_M1_C1_D2_FD_207801 | JGI IMG/M metagenome (GOLD analysis project Ga0316617, IMG submission 207801) | Wetland soil microbial communities from Old Woman Creek delta, Ohio, United States - OWC_Aug_M1_C1_D2_B | ecosystem: Environmental > Terrestrial > Soil > Wetlands | place: USA: Ohio... | reverse complement strand
AACTCATTAAGGAAAACAAGGTATGAACGAAGGACTAAAAATAGTGTTAGAACGCATGCGCACAAACCCCGAAGAGTTTGGTGAAGACTCTAAAAAGTGGAGGTGGGTCAATGGCTTTGCCGACGCTTTGGATGCTGACGAATTAAAAGCGTTAGCGGCTGGGAAAAGAGAAGCATTGAGAGAGCTGTTCACCCGTAGAGTTATGGCTACGTTGGTGATGGATGAACGTGAAAGTGAAAGTATGTCGCAGTTAAACGCGGCAATATCGGGGGTAAAAGCAGCAATAGAGTCAGGAGTGATAACAGGAACGGCGATAAGCAATATAAACTATAAGCCGAACTCTATTACAACATCGACAGATTCCCCTGGCAAATTAATCTTATCGCAGTCAGAACTTATTCGACTCAAAGCAATGATGAAAGAAGTTGAATGAATATACTTACCATAGACTTTGAAACGTACTACGATCGGGAGTTCAGCCTGACCAAACTGACTACGGAGGAGTACATCCGTGACAACAGGTTTGAAACCATCGGCGTATCGGTGCAGGTTAACGACGGTAAACCTAAATGGTTCAGCGGTAAAACAGAGGACCTATACCAGTTCCTGAAGGAGTACGACTGGGGGAATAGTTTAGCCCTTGCGCATAACGCGATGTTCGATGGTGCCATCCTTAACTGGATCTTTGACATCAAACCGAAAGGTTGGTTAGATACATTGAGCATGGCCCGAGCATTGCACGGCACTGAGGTGGGTGGTAGCCTAGCGGTATTAGCGAAGCACTACGACATAGGGCAGAAAGGTGATGAAGTCATTCATGCGTTGGGTAAACGACGAATTGATTTTTCTGCTGCTGATCTTGCTCGGTATGGCGCTTATTGTTCCAATGATGTTGCTCTTACTTATGATCTTTTTGGATACATGAGCAACGGGTTCCCCCAAACGGAACTTCGCCTTATAGACCAAACCATCCGCATGTTCACCGAGCCAGAACTAAGGCTCGATGTGAAAGTATTGAAGACGCACCTGCTTGAGTTACAGCAAAGAAGGAAAGAGCTGGTACAAAACTTCAGTGAAGCCGATTTGATGAGCAATCAGAAGTTTGCCGCTATATTGACTGCATGGGGCGTAGAACCCCCAACGAAGATTAGCCCGACGACAGGCAAAACAACTTTTGCATTCTCAAAGACCGATGAGGAGTTCAAGGCACTCCTTGATCATCCGAACGTAGAAGTACAAAACTTGGTAGCCTCACGGTTAGGAGCTAAGTCCACACTGGAGCAGACTCGGACGGAAAGGTTCTTGGGTATAGCGTATCGGGGCGAACTCCCTGTGCCCCTGCGGTATTACGCTGCACATACGGGCAGATGGGGAGGTGACGACAAGTTGAATTTACAAAATCTCCCAAGGTCGTCTCCACTTAAGAAAGCAATCATAGCTCCTGACAAATATCAGATCGTCGATTCCGACTCATCACAGATCGAAGCACGTACGCTTGCTTGGCTTGCGGGGCAGGATGATTTGGTCGATGCGTTCGAGAAGGGTGAGGACGTGTACAAAATAATGGCATCGGCGATTTACAACAAGCCGGTGAATGACATAACCAAGGACGAGCGGTTTGTCGGTAAGACGACAATCTTAGGCGCAGGGTACGGCATGGGGGCTAAGAAGTTTCAGGCGCAGCTTAAGAACTTCAAGGTGGAGGTGGAGCTTGAGGAAGCGCAGCGCATCATCGATACGTACCGCGAGACATACCCAAAGATTCGCCGACTGTGGTTCGACGCAGGGGAAGCCCTCTCAGCCATTATGAACAATCAGCAGACCTTTCTTGGGCGCGACGATTTGTTAGCGGTTGAGGGTACGAAGGGCATTAAACTGCCGAACGGCCTGTATATTCGGTATCCCAATTTGCGTATGCACACTGCTGAAGAAGGCGGTAAGAGCGAGCTTGTGTACGACACACGCAAAGGCAAACAGACTGTACCGAACAGGATTTACGGTGGGAAGGTTGTTGAGAATGTGTGCCAAGCATTAGCACGAATTATCATCGGCGAGCAGATGCTTTTGGTCGCGAAAAAGTATAGAGTTGTGATGACGGTGCACGATGCTATTGCTTGTTTAGTTCCAGAGATGGATATAGACAACGGTGTTGAGTACGTCGAGTTGTGCATGAAGATACGCCCATCCTGGGCACCCGAACTACCTCTTAATTGTGAGGCCGGACATGGTTACTCTTACGGTGATTGCTAGGAGCCCCGAATTGAAAGTGGAGACTGTTATGGATTATGCGGAACACATTCTCAACGCAGAGAAAAATTTACGTGACGCATACAATTTGATGCAAGAAGGTAGGTCCCTCGAAGCCGCAGCGGCTGCTCTTGAAGCAGTAGCAGACGCAAAGATGGCATACACCGCTATAAAGTACACCAACCCAAGGGATGCTGCGTAATGACACACGTTGCTTGGTCGTACAGTAGCCTGAAGACATTCCAGCAATGTCCGAGGAAGTACTATCACACGAAGGTAGCTAAAGATTTTCCTGAGCCACAAACTCAGGCGATGCTGTACGGCGAGCAAGTCCACAAAGCTGCTGAAGACTTTATTAAGTCAGGCACACCCATACCCGAGAAGTTCGAGTTCATCCGTGAGGTTGTCGAGCAGCTTGCATCCCTGCCTGGGGAGAAGCACTGTGAGCTTCGCTTAGGGTTAACCAAAGACCTGAAGCCTTGCGGATTCTTTGATAAGAACGTTTGGTGGCGTGGGATTGCCGACTTGGTTATCGTGAACGAAGAGAAAGGGCTCATCCACTCGATAGACTACAAGACAGGCAAGAGTGCTCGGTATGCTGACGTACAGCAACTTGATCTTGTAGCAGCGGGTCTGTTCGCTAAGTTTCCGAACATTACAAAAATAAAGTCGGCACTGCTTTTTGTGGTGAGCAAAGAGTTCGTTAAGGCTACGCACCAAGCGGATATGGTTGAGCAGTACGTAAGCAAACCCGCGCAAGATGTAGCGCGTATTGAAGCTGCTTTAGAGAATGGGGTATGGAACCCCGTTGAGAGTGCGCTGTGCAAATTCTGCCCAGTGAAAACATGTGAGTACAACAGGAGCTAATCATGCCCTATGTAAACAAACCACGCCCGTACAAAAAAGAGTATCAACAGCAGTTAGCTCGGGGGGAGCACGAGAATCGAATGGAGCGGCAACGAGCCCGTGAAGCCATCGATAAAAAGAACCCCGATCGTGACAAAGATGGGATTGCGGACATACGTGAAGGTAAAGACGTTGCTCATCGCGTAGCACTCTCAAAGGGTGGCACAAACGGTAACGGCACTCGGTTGGAAAGCGCAGCAAAGAACCGATCGTTTAAGCGTAACGCAAATCACAAACTTGTTTCGGAGACTAGTAAAAAGGAGAGCAAAAAGAAATGACCGATGAACAAAAGTGGCTTTTAATTTATGGGCGACAGGAAGTGCCTTGGTATAAAGTAATAACCGGACTGACGGGAGAACAAATAACTGATCCACTTTTTGAACGACTAAGAGATGCAGGAAAACTTAAAGCAGACATAAATCGAATGACAGTTAGACTAAAGGAAGAAAATGAATCTATCAGAGTATGAGTGGCCCTGCCCAAGAGGGCTCGCTCCGTTTGAACATCAGAAGGTGACGGCTGAGTTTTTAGTGAGTAAGCGAAAAGCATTTTGTTTCAATGAGCAAGGTACAGGCAAGACTGCATCGGTTATCTGGGCAGTGGATTATTTGATGAACATCGGATTGCTGAACCGAGTGCTTATCATTTGCCCGTTGTCGATCATGAAGTCTGCATGGCAAGCCGACTTGTTCAAGTTTGCTATTCATCGGAAAGTAGCCGTAGCTTATGGGTCGGCGGAGAAGCGCAGGGAAATCATCAAGGGTATGTCCGAGATCGTTATCATTAATTTTGATGGTGTCGGCATAGTCAAGAAAGAGATCGCTAACGGTGGGTTTGATTTGATCGTTGTCGATGAAGCGTCTGCCTACAAGAATGCGCAGACTGAGCGGTGGAAAGACCTACGCGACCTGACAAAAGTCATCAAGGGGTTGTGGATGTTGACGGGAACCCCTGCCGCACAAGCACCTACCGACGCATTCGGTTTAGCCAAGCTAGTGAACCCCAACGGTATACCCATGTTCTTCGGGCAGTTCAGGGATATGGTGATGCAGAAGCTGACCATGTACCGATGGATACCTAGACCCAACGCCGAGAAGATTGTTTTCAACGCGCTGCAACCCGCGATACGGTTCGAGAAAAAGCACTGCCTCGACCTGCCCCCCGTTACGTTTGCGGAAAGAGATGCACCCATGACTCCGCAGCAAAGAGCCTATTACGCAAAGCTAAAGAAGCAGATGCTGATCGAGGCAGCGGGCGAAGAGGTATCTGCTGTGAATGCAGCAGTACAGATAAACAAGCTGCTACAGATTGCTGGTGGTGCGGTGTATGCCGACTCGGGTGAGGTGTTGGAGTTTGACGTGAAGCACCGACTGAACGTGGTGCAGGAAGTCATCGAAGAAGCCTCGAACAAAGTGCTGGTCTTTGTACCGTTTACACACACGATCGAGTTGTTGGAGAAGCACCTGACCGCAGCAAAGATTACGTGTGCGGTTATCAACGGATCAGTAAGCGTCAACAAACGATCCGAGATTGTGAAAGACTTCCAAGATAAGCCCGAGCCCCGAGTGCTTATCATTCAACCGATGGCAGCTTCGCATGGGCTTACACTAACCGCAGCCGACACCATCATTTGGTACGCACCTTGTTCAAGTGTGGAAACGTACCTTCAAGCAAACGCACGAATCGATCGACCAGGACAGAAGAACAACATGACCATCGTGCACATCAAAGGAAGTCCAGTCGAATCAAGGATGTACAGCTTGCTGCGTAGCAACATCAACGACCATAAACGCGTCATTGATTTATATAAACAAGAACTGTCTGAAGAAGAGTTGACAGTGTAAAAAGTTATGGCATAATAGCCGTAACAACCACAAGGAGCTAACAATGGATGAACAGGTCCAGGGGGCTAATCCCCCCCTAGATTTAGGCAAACTGACTGAAGCGTACATCAAGCTACGTGATGCCAGAGCAAACCTAAAGAAGACGTACGAGGCTGAGGATACAGGCTTAGCCGAGCAAATGGGTGTTATCGAATCTGAGTTGCTGAAGCAGTGCGCAACGATGAACGCCGACAGCATCCGCACCCCACATGGCACGATCATTCGTTCAGTTAAATCACGGTACTGGACTAATGATTGGGATTCTATGTATCAAGTTATTAAAGAACGAGATGCATTTGGCCTACTAGAGAAGCGACTTCATCAAACAAACATGAAGCAGTTTCTTGAAGAGAATCCCGATGTTCTACCGCATGGCTTAAATGTAGAGAACGCTTACTCCGTGGTAGTTAGACGTGCAAAGGAAAAATGAGATGGGCACAGTAGCATTATTTGGATCAGACCTCCCCGACTTTCTACAGAATGCAGGGGTTAGCGAGCTAACTAAAAAACTCGCAGGTAAGACAGGCATAGCACGGATCGTTCCCAAAAACGGAATCTTCCGTAAGGTTGTCGGCGGCGAGGAGATGGGCAAAGTCAAAGGCTCGATCAAGACCGTTATCGTCAACGCATCCCCCGATGTTGGGCGCATCTACTACGCAAAGCAGTGGACCCCCGACGCTGAGCCTACAGCTCCCGATTGCTTCTCGAACGATGGTCGTACACCGGACGAAAAGGCAGCAAACAAACAAGCCGATCGGTGCGACTCATGCCGACAGAATATCAAAGGCTCAGGCCAAGGTAATTCTAAGGCTTGCCGTTACTCACGTAGGCTGGCGTTGTTATTGGAGGAGGACTTTGGTACTGCACTTGAAGGTCGTGTGTATCAGATGAATCTTTCATCCAAGTCGTTGTTCGGTGACAGCTTGAGCAATGGCACACACCCGTTCGAGAACTACAGCAAGTATCTTGCTAATAACGGCGAGAGTCTTGATTTTGTAGTTACCGAGATCAGCTTTAACGAGGATAACGACAACCAATCCGTGTTGTTCTCTCCCGTGCGTAGGATCGTGAAGCAAGAGTACGAAGTATCTTCTAAGGCAACAACAAGCCCTGAAGTTAGCCGTATGGTGATCATGACTCCCTACCAAGCGGATATGACGGGACGTACCAAGCAGATAGCAGCACCAAAGAATGATGATGCTGAAGACGCTAATGTTGTCGGTGAGCCGACTGTACGGCAGAAAAAAGCGGAGCCTGTTGTGAAACAGAAAGCCGACTTGAACTCCGTGCTGAAGGCGTGGACGGACGAGGAGTGATATGAGCTATGGCTACAGTCACGATCTAGTTGAGGCAAACAAAGCCGCAGATCGTAGGTTGTTGGGTGTGGCCTTGGGTCGATTCTGCATTAATCGGGGAATCAGTGTGATGGAAATAGCGGAGCAATTCGGTGTTTCCCGCATGACGGTTTACAACTGGTTCAGGGGAGCTACGCTCCCTACCCGAGCTAATGAAGAGCTGATTCGAGGTTATTTAGTACGCTTCACGAAACATCGGAGTTAGCATGACGTTCGACCTGCTTGACACCGTGTTGCCCACGGAAGGGCGGTACTGTGTGCTTGGTATTGGTCGGTACGCAGAACAAAAGTTTGTAGAGACGCGAGAAGAAGTAACAGAACTCGCACAAGAGCTTGTTGATGGAAAGAAGGATGTTTACTTCGGATGCGCAAAGTTCGGTGAGCTAAATAACCGCACACACGCTAACGCTAAGTATTTCCGCGCTTTATGGCTTGATATTGATTGCGGCCCCACAAAGGCTGTACCCGATGAAAAGGGCAGGATCAAAGGCTATATCGATCAGCAAACTGGACTTGAGGAACTACAAAAGTTTTGCACCGCAACGGGATTACCTAAACCTATATTGGTTAGTTCTGGTAATGGTGTACATGCGTATTGGCTATTGAAAGAAACGATAGCAAAAAATCAATGGGATGCATTAGCCGACCGGCTGGAAGATTTGTGTCTTGAGCATGAATTGATTGTCGATTCAAGCGTGTTTGAAGCGTCAAGGGTGCTACGTATCCCAGGTACGTTTAACTTCAAAGACATAACCAATCCGCTGCCCGTGGAGGTGCTAAATGAAGATACACCACGGTTTGACTACGAAGAGTTAAGAGAATTATTAGGCGCACCTGAGCCAAAAGAAGAGAAGCCTGACTTCATCCCACGGTCGTTAAGTCCGATGATGCAAGCACTCATGAAGAACAAGGTCAAGAAGTTTAAGACCATCATGATCAAGTCGGTTAACGGTACAGGGTGCAACCAGCTATTACATTGCTATGAGAATCAAGAGTTTTTAGAAGAACCGTTTTGGCGGTCCGCGCTATCTATTGCAGCTTTCTGCGTAGACAAAGACAAGGCAGTTTACAAACTATCGAGCAGGTACCCCAACTACGATCCAATCGAAACTGAAAAGAAAGTCGATTACCTGATCAAGACGGGTGGTCCGCACCACTGCACTACGTTTGAAAAGCATAACCCAGGTGGTTGTGACGAGTGCCCACACAAGGGCAAACTGAAGTCGCCGATCATGCTCGGTGTTGAGATTGAGGAAGCGCAGGACGAGCCAGTTGAAATTAGAGACGAGAACGATGTAGTTAATTTCTTCCAGATACCTGATTACCCATTTCCTTTTTTCCGAGGGAAGAATCGTGGTGTTTATCGGCAAGCAGATAAGGACGAGGAAGAAGGCGCAACGCTTGTATACGAGCATGACTTGTGGCTAGTCAAGCGCATGAAAGATCCAGACTTAGGCGAAGTGGTCTTGTTTAGGCTGCATTTGCCACAAGATGGGTTGCGTGAGTTCACGCTCACAGCAGGAACAATTTGTACGAAGGACGAGCTGCGCAAGTCGTTGGCACAGCAAGGGGTTGTTACCTCTAAGAAGCAGTATGACAGTCTTGCACAGTACGTTATTGCATCACTGAAAAACTTGCAGTTTGAGAAAAAGGCAGAAATGATGAGAACACAATTTGGTTGGGTTGATAACGACAGTAAGTTTGTTATCGGCGATAGAGAGATCACAAAGAATGGTGTGTTTTATAGCCCCCCATCGCATACTACTCGCGACGTAGCAGAGAAGATGATCGTCAAGGGGTCGTTAGAGAAGTGGAAAGAAGCATTCAATATGTACGCACGGCCAGGATTGGAGCCCCATGCGTTTGCTGCACTTACTGCGTTTGGTTCGCCGTTGCTGAAGTTCACAGGTTTGGAAGGGGCGATCATCAACTTGATTCACCCAACGTCAGGCTCAGGCAAATCGACCGTGCTGTATATGTGCAATAGCGTCAGTGGGGAGCCAAAAGGTCTGACATCGATGTTCAAGGATACGTTCAACGCAAAGATCCACCAGATAGGCGTTATGAATAACGTAGCAAACACAATCGATGAAATTACTAACCTGACAGGTATGGAGTTTTCGGATCTTTCGTACAGCATTTCTCAGGGTCGCGGCAAGAACAAGATGAAGGGGTCGTCCAACGAACTGCGCATCAACAACACAAAGTGGCAGGGGATAACGTTAGCTTCATCCAACGCTAGCTTCTATGAGAAGTTGGGCATCACAAAGAACTCACCTGACGGCGAGATGATGCGGTTGCTTGAGTACAAGATTGAGCCGACTACAATAATCTCGACCGAAGAAGGTAAAGCAATGTTTGACCACCAACTTCGTGAAAACTTTGGGCATGCGATGGAGCCCTATGCGCAGTTCCTAGTGAACAACCTTGAAGATGTAATCGATCTGCTACGCAAGACACAAGCGAAGATTGACCGAGAGGTACAGTTCAGCGCACGGGAGCGGTTCTGGTCAGCAGTGGCAGCATGCAACATCACGGGTGGGTTGATTGCGAAAAGTCTTGGTCTGCACGAGTACGACATGAAGGCAGTGTACGCATGGTTAAGAGACATGCTCACGCAAATGCGCGAAGAGATTGCCCCGCCGACTAGCTCCGCTGCGGCGATCATTGGTGACTTCATCAACACCAACATCGGTCATATTCTTGTTGTTAAGGATGCGCTAGATGCACGAACCAATCTAGCGGCTGCTCCGACGTTGGAACCCAAGGGAGAGTTAGTCATACGCTACGAGCCAGACACAAAGCACCTGTACTTGTCAGCGGGTAAATTCCGAGAGTTTTGTGTGGAGAGGCAGATTAGCTATCGCAGTACGCTGAATGAGTTAGCCAAGATGGGTCTGTTCAAAGACGCACTGAACAAGCGTATGGCGAAGGGGATGCAGCTAGACTCACCTGCTGTGAGGGCACTGCTGTTTGATGTTTCAGGCTCAGAACTACTACAAGTTGGTGGTAACGATGATAGTGGCGAACATCCAGTATCGGATTGATTGGAGCAGGTTCCGCAAAGGGCAGTCGTTTTTTGTACCCTGCATCGACTCCGAGGAAGCTAAGCGAGCGGTACGAGCCGTCACCAAGCGGCTCGAAATTAAAGTACTTATGAAAGTAGTCGTAGAAGATGGAGTAAAGGGTTTACGAGTGTGGAGACTTTGATGTATATTGGCATCTGTTCTCCTTGTTGTGGATGTTAGCTCCATTCATCCTTCCCAACTTACCCCGCGCAATGCGGGGATTTTTTTATTTGCTTTTGCTGGTTCCTGAGACTTCAACATCAGGCTTACGTTTTTCAGCCATCTCTTTAGCTCTCTTTTCAAGCCGCTCGGCTAACTTGTCAGCAGCTTCACCCACAAGAGACACATTCTTCTCGGTGAGCACAACACCAGCAACAGCTCCCTCTCTACGCTTCAACTTACCTTCAAGCGATTTAACGATCGTATCTTTAGTAATAGCGTAGGACGGGTAGTGGCGATTGAACTTGCTTACTTCATCCTCAATAATTTTATCGAACGCTTCATCCCCTTCATCGGTTTCCTTTTTGTACTGCACGTTCAAGCGCGTCAAGATTAGGTTACGTTTGTTAAGGATCTTCTGCTCGACACCGTTGAGTTTGAAGTTGTTGACCTGCGTTACTGCGTTGATGTCTGGATTGAAACCAAGCGCACGACCGACTAGCTCACCAACCTTGACGTTCTCTTTTGCAACTAACAGAGAACCAGCAGACGTTTTAATGCCTTCGTCCATCATTTTGTTAGCCATGACCCAGTTGCGAATACCCGCAGGAGCCATACGCTCGAACATCTTTTGGTAATCACCCTCGGTATAGGCTTGGTATGCGTCGGCTAGAGAGAGGCCCATACTTGCAGTCGGCCCCATGTTGTCCACCATAAACGCAATTGCCGAGTCCCTAGCAGTCTTGGTCTCTTTGCTATCCCTACCCCACATATCATTGAGCTGCGTACGAGAAGCAATATCCCAGCCAGTGAGAGCATTGAAAACACCACGATCTACAATGTCAGATACAAGCACACCGCCGATAGTCATATCACCCAAGTACTCAGGTATGAGCACGGTACGGATATAAGTTTCGAGATCCATCTCCCGCAACTCTTTGGGCCAGTCATCCTCATCAGACATTTGCCCCCACATCCAGCCAAGTATGCCCACAACAGAACTAAAGAAGGCCATTCCAGGCACACCAGATACTAACGCAGACATACTGAGCACACCAAAGAACTTTTTAATTGCAGCAAGTCGGCCTTCGTTGTCCAGAGGAACAATCATGCGTTTGAAGTTAGTGCCAAGCAACAGCGCCATTTGCAGGGGGTACATCTTGAACTGGAACAGAATCTTGCCCAGACCCTTCTGCATCCACAACGGACGGTTGGCTACATCGTAGTTACCGAGTGCCTCATTAACATCCGCAACAGCGTGTCGAATTGCTTCTTCGTGCGTAAGCCCACGGTCACGACCCATGCGGTAAGAGGCAAGATAAAGAGCCTCTCGGGTAAGACGTTCTACGTTATGTAGTAGCCCAGCCGTAAGTATGCTTCCAAGTCTGGCACCTTTAGCAGTAATACTGTCGAATTGGTCAGTCGTTACAGCTTTGTATCCAAACACAAGGGATGAGTACGTTGACTGCTCAACTCCAAGCTCAACCATGTCGGCTACCGCACGACGCTCATCGGGCTTTAACCCTTTTGCATTTGCTAGGCTTGGGGCTACATAAGAGGTAGTACCGTCTGGATTACTTCTGACCACACCGTACTGATTCACAAGCGTCAGCATCTTGGATACTTCTTTGATCGCCTTAGCCATATTGTTGTGGTTTGCACCAAGCACAGGTACACCCGAGATCAACAAGCTGAATGGCTGCACGAGAGCAGAAGATATACCCGTCATGTAGTAGAAGAAAGAAAGTTTGTTTGCCATACCCGCTATGGCATCCGTTAATCCACCTTCTTGCCCCGCTAGTGCAGCGTTGGCCCGACGCTCAGTCTCATCAACAAACGGAGAAAGCTCTTCGCGCTCGGCGATCGAATCTTTTGCAGCGGAAAGAGCAACACGGATCTTTGGCGAAAACTCCAAACGAGCAAGCTGAATACCCTGCTTGGCGGCAACCGACGCTATGTTTTGGGTCAGATCAACACTGAAACCAATCCGACCTTTACGATGAATGAACTGCCTACGGAAGCTCTGCTCCGGCATCGTGGTTAGATACAGTTGGTAGATCGAATCTTTTAGAGCTTCTCTAGCAGCAATAGCTTGTTCGCGCTGGTCTTCCTCAGTCACACCACTAGATACCGGTGCAAAATCGCCTTGATCGATAGCGTTGAAGATAGCCTGTAACAACGGGGATGAGTCCAACGAATCCCTACGCAAGTCGCGTATGTTGTTACCCAGCTTAAAGTTATTTGTATCTATCTGCTCTTCAAGCGGGTTTTTGCTAGTTGGGTTTAACTCCGCAGCGAGTATTTGTGCTGCTCGGTTACGGGCACCACGAGTCTTGAATATGTAGAACTCAGGCTGATCCGCATACAAACCTTTCTCAACACGCAAATAATATTTACCGTCTGGGCGAACCAACGGAGCAAAAGGACGGATGCGATTCTCGGTTTCAAAGGTCTTACGAATCAGCGCCATCAGGTTAGTCTTAGTCTCTGGGTTGACCCCCTGAAGGTTTTGAATCTGCTCATCAAGCAGATTGCTGTAAAGGTTGATTATCGATTCGTAGTAATTAATGACACGCGAATACAACTTCTTGCCGACATCACCGAGAGCTTCAAACTTACGATCAAAAAGTGGATTGCGTGTCGGCAGCTTGGTATCTCTTGGGTCGTACTCGGCAAGAGTCGTCTCAGTAATAAGATCTTCTAGCTTAGTACGCAGTGTCTTATCTGTTTTGAACCCACGTTTTACTTCTTGAATAAGCGTAGCGGCACCGCGCATAAACTGCTGAGACGTGCCGAGCATCTCGCTAATAAGATCGTTTACTTCCCGCAGCCGAGGAACATCCTTTTGCGCCCATCTAGTTAAGAAGTCGAGCGTAGGCATACGCACGAAGGCAGTCTTCGCCGCATCGGACATATTGTCCCAAACTTCTTCGATGTATTCGCGCACTGCACCAGGATCTCGGGCAAGCTGCGAGAGCTTCATGCCTTCGGCTAACTCAGTCCCATTACGAGACCTGAGCACAACCTGCTCGGCTTTCTTCTGCTCGCGCAACATGCGCTTCAGCGATTTCTTTTCTATTTGCTGAGGCTCAGGCCCAAACTGCCTTTGTGAAAAAGCCTTTAGCCCTTTCTCTGCTATACGCATTCCAGGGGTCTTAGGTGCCGTAAGTAATTTGTCAGTGATGTCGATTAGGTTGGAAAGCGCAGTTTGCTTATCTGGGCCGAGGCCAAAAGCATTTAAAATAATCTTAACGAAGTTAGAAAACCCATTTAGTTGTTTTCCAGGTAAATTAACCAAAAAGAATTGGAAAACATCATCAGACATTCCATACGCCAAAAATTCATTTACATTAGTAAATATTTCAAACGTACCATCTTCATTTAAAGTGCTTTCTACAACTCTACGTAATTCTGTAGATACTTTACCTTTGTCTCTAAGGTATAAATAAAAATCACCTGACCTAGTAGCTAACTCACCAAGATCCCTAATAAGCGCTCGCAGTTTTGAATCTTTACGGTCGCCCATACTTGCTGCTGAGCCAAGTGCAATCTTTTGTGATGTAGCAGCATGCAGAGCTTCATGCAGTACAGTTGTATTGTTAACACCTTGATCTTTACCAAAACTTTTACCGCGCACGTAGATTGCTCTATTTTCAGGGACATATATACCCCGAGCGCGATCCCAAGCCTCTCGATTCTTTTCGAGTACAGGCGGTAGTGCGTCACCTACCTCTATGACAACATACTTAACACCATTGAGGAACGGACGAAGCCTTTCGGCTAATGCTTTTTCAAATGCATCGCCTAGCTTCGCTACGAAAGTCATTGCTTGGACGGCATTTTTTGCCGTCGATAAACCTTCCTCTGGAGGGCCTACGTTGGATTCAGCTTTAGACGCTAGGACTTCTTTTTTCCTAACCGCTTCACGGTTGGCATCCTCTTCCTTGATCTTCTTGCGGAAGAAATCGAGAGCTTGAGGGCTGAGCCCCAACTGCTTTATGGATTCTTTAATCCGTTTACCGACTGCCGTGCCGCGCAGGTTTGCATTTGCATCCAGGCGAAGAAGCTGTTTAATAGCCGATTCGCGCAGGTTGCCCCGCTGCTCTTCGATAGCTTCCCGTGACTCACCCTTTGCAGCAAGCGCAGTGATAAGTGCTTCATCTTCAATATCTAAAGCCGATGTCTCAAGATCCTTTTGGGCTTTTAAAAGCGCACGGTCAGCTCTAGCCTTTTCAGCCTGAACAGTTCTCTTTTCCGCTGCTTTCTTCTCAGCTACATCAGGAGCAAGTTTTTTACGCCCGCGACCAGTCTTCTTTCTTATCTCTTCTGAAGAAGGGAGCTGAGTGATGAGGGGGGGACCGACAAACTCTTCTGTGGCAGGTTCTGCCACTTTTGTTCCTTCAACAGCCTCTGCTGTTCCCTCTTCTTTTGCTTGCTTGGTTTCGGTGGTTTCAGCGGCACTTGGTATTTCCTCTTGTGTAGTGCTTGGTTCAGTTACGGCTTCTTCCGTTAATGCAGCGGGCTGCGCCTCTTCTCCGCGTACAGGTTGCTCAGCAGGTTCTCCAGGAGGTACCACTCCACTTGGTTCAGTTTCTTCAGTTCGTCCGGTATCAAGAGTTCGTTCTGGTCGGCCAGATACTTGAATGCTTTCTCCAATTGCTGGGATGACAGGTCCTGCAACGCGCTGTTCACCTTCTTCTGCACGGGCTTCCTCCTCAGCTTGTCTCCGAGCAACTGCTAGGGCTTGATCCGACGGCATACCACCCATCATCAGATCTTGCGCAATTTCATCGGCACGGTTAGTAACAGGCCCTGTAGCTATTTCAGAAGCCGTTTCAACAATCGAATCATCCACTTCTCGGGTGGCAACCGCAATAGCACGAGACTTAGTAAACCCAGAGAGTGCTACTAATTCTTCCGCACGAGCATTGATCATCGCCTGCCGATCGGCTTGGGCTAGTGTTTTTGGTTCAACCTTTTGCTCTTCCGTACCGATAGCGGGTTCAACTTTTTCCGCAGCTTTTTCAGTATCTGAGATCGTCGGCTCACCTTTGGGTTTAGCTTGTTGTTCTTCAGCTTCCCGCCTTTTTAATTCAGCCGATGCTTCAAGTATTTCTTTTGCGGTTAGATCAGGAGTGATAGCACGTTGCGCAGGTCCACGACCAACATTTGTAGCTACCTCAGCTACACCACCAGGAAGCTCGGCTACACCTTCTAATAAAATATCTAGAGGTTTGTATTCACCAGTAGTGGCTTGTGCTGTAGCCTCACCCGCCATACCCCCGCCAATTTGCACTCCAGCTTCTTTAGCGCCAGCTTTTGCTAACCCTTTTTTAGTAGCCTGTTTACCAGCAGCCTCAAGTGCTCGGTTGTATGTGCGAACAAATCTTCCCGCAAACCCAGCAGTTAGCGCATCAAAAGCAGCTATAGGAATACCACGCTTCAAACCACGATCACGAGCTTCTTCGATAACCTTCGGGTCTTCAAGTGCTTTTCGTACAGCAAGAGGATCAGACAGCTCTACACCTTGCTTACTTAAAACTTCTCCAAGAGCGTTAGCGTATTCAGAAGCAAATGAAGTAGCGCCCGTAGCAGCAGCCGCACCACCAGGACCGCCTAACATACCAGCAGCTACAATTTCAGGTACGTTTGATAAAGAAGGAATAACAGATTCAGCAACCAATGCTGCAAGTGCTTTCCAATTTGACGGGCTTATAAGGGCTTTGGCTACCCCCGCAGTATCGCCAGCTTCGTTGAGTTCGTTAAGACGAGCTATCCCAGCTTCGACATCTCCAGACGGACGAGCAGCCTGCATTTCACGTTCAGTTTTACGAAAACGTTCAGCAGCTTCAGCAGCATCAATCTGCCCTGTTTGAAATCTACGCGCAGTTTGCTCACGTCTTAGTTGAGCCATACCCCGACGACCTACGTTAGCAATCTCTTGTGCTGCCGTCGGTACAACTTCTTTCATGGTTCCAGGTAACGCAGCTTGCTCTTCTCTAGAGATAGGTGCCATCGCTCCTGTTTGGAACATAGGACTTTGACGAGTCTGCCCATGCCGAGTGATTTCATTCCAATCAATACCAGCTTGAGTAGCTTGCGCTTTTAATCTTTCAAGCGGAACACCTTCTTCCGCTAGGTTCACAAAGTCGTCTAGTAGTTCAACCTTGTTTTTATAAGCGGGAGCTGCTGGTTTTTCCGCAGGGGCTACTGCCGCACCACCAAACTGTTTAGCAAGGGCGGCGAAGTCTGTAGGTGGAGGAGACGCGGCAGAACCTCCAAACTGTTTGGCAAGGGCAGCGTAGTCCGTTGCCATTACTGAACACCCGCAGCTTTTTTGAAGTCGTCAGCTTGTTTTTGAGTCGGAAAGAAATACGTAACCCCACCAGCGGTAGCCGTAAATTTCCCTGTAGCAGCGGGAGTTGTTGGCGCAGTTGATGCAGCGGGTTTAGCGCCAGTAGTTAGTCTTGCTGCGATATAGTCTCTTCTGGCTTTTGCACTATCATTATTAGCCGCTTTAAGTAATGCCTCGTATTCTTTTCGGTTAAGAAGTTTTAATTCATCAAAAGCTTTTCCTAACTCAATAGCTTCCCTAGACTCTACTTTTGCCCCTTCAACAACCTGCCTAGCCCCACCAATATCTGAAGTCCGCATACGATCTGCGGCACGGGCTAAAGCATCCCTCTTCTGCCTGTTTTCTTCAGTGGGATTTTGTTCAAACGCAATCTCCGCAGCCGCTAGCTGTTCGGCTAATTTAGGCCCAGACCCAGGACGTGGAGGTGTCGGAGGTTTAGTGGCTTGGAGAGCACGTACGTTAGCTCTGCCTTGCGCTTCTTCAAGCTGCATCCTAGCCGTTATAGCGTCTTTCTGATTCTTACGGTAAGACTCAAGTGCCGACAGAGCCCCACGCATATTGCCTTGCTTCTCTTTACGTTGGGCATCCATGTAATCAAACTCCATGCGATCAAGCGCACGTTGTTCAGTTTGCTGTGCCCGTTTAATTGCACCAAGCCCTTTACCTAAAACTCCACCTGCGGAAGTAATTGCACGTAGAGCACCCCCAGGTTGCTGCGCAGCGGCAGCAGCTTCAAAAAAGGCACCGGCACGTTCGTACTTATCTCCACTGCCAATTTCACCACGCCGAGTTTTTAGAGCTTCGAGTGCTTTGGGGTATGGACTTTCTGTACCACCTTCTACCTTAGTTAAATAATTCTTAATGAATTCATTTTGTTGTTCAGGAGTTAAATCTTTAATCTGGCTTGCGTACTGTTTTAGTCGAGAGTTGCCCGCAAGTATTTCATTAAGTAGACGAGTCCTCACGGAGCCTAAACCTTTAGCCTCATCTTCAGTAAGCGCAGGATTTTCTCTGGTTACTTGACCTTCATTTTCATCATCGTCTTCATCTCCAGAAAAAGCGACAATTCCTCCAGGAGCAAAACCTTGTGTAGGTGCTGGCATGGCGCTAAGACCGGCAGGTTGAATGGCTTCCTGTACTAAAGAAGGACCACCTTTTGGAGGAGCATTTTGACCCGCCATCGCAGAACGCATGGCAGCTTCTTCTTTAATGAGCTGAAGGGCTCGGAGTGCAGTGAACGCATCGAGGTTAGGCACTTGGCCTTGACCGAGCACCGCTTGCTGAAGAATCGTCGGGTTTGTTTTAAACCGCTCGGCGAAAATCGAAGCCTTATCGATTGCCATTTTTACCTCACACCATTGTGTTCAATGCAATAGCACCCAAGCCACCGCCCCTGAGTCCTTCGTTTTCATCAATCCTACCGCCTTCTGCTTTTAAAAGCGAGGAGATACCTGCCGCACCAAGCCCAAGAGACGTTAAATTCTGGATGGTTGTCGGCGCAGCTTGATAAACCGTCGATCCCTGTGCAGACAGAGGTACACCCCGAATGATGTCGGACATGAACGCAAGCTGCTTGTAGGGGTAGTTTAGATAGTTTTGGTAGTCTTGGTACTGCTGGTTCAGGATATTTTGCGCTTGCTGTTGCTGCTGTAGGCCGTACTGAGCTTGAAGCTGGTTGATACCGAGGTTCTGCCCATACTGAGTTTGGCCTAAGTTGCCTAGCTGACCAGCCGCTTGAAGCGCAGTCTGTAACCCTTGAAGGCCGAGCCCCGCACCAAACTGACCTTGCTGTGCGTTGAGTTGAGCAGCAGCTTGACCGAACTGAGCCTGTTGTCCCGCCGCACCCATTTGTTGACCGTAACCAAACTGCCTAGACTGTTCTGCTTGTTGCTGTGCAGCAAGTTTTGCTTGTTGGTTTGCTAGCGCAGCTTGTAGGCCGAGTCCAGTCTCAGTGTTGAACTGCTGCATGGCTTGTTGATACGCAGCCGCATCGATACCGCCAAGTTGTTGTTGCAGTGCACGATTACGCTCTGAACGCTGAATAAAGTCTCGGGCACCACCAAAAGCCCCCGATCGAACTGCACCAGCTTGGTCGGCTAACCCAGCAATACCTGCTTGCCTCTTTGCCTCTTGCTTCAGAATGTCCGTGTAGGGGTTCATGTACCGCTGAGCAACCCCCGCATCAGTAAACGAGCCCGTACCAACCTTGTCCGTAGCAAAAGACCCAGATTGGTAAAGATCAGGACGCGAGTACTGATTAGTTACAGGGTTGTAGGTGTAAGCGGTATTAAGCGCCCCAAGTCCTGCAAGCCCAGCCAAACCCGTCGCATCAGAAAGCTGAGGCGCAGTCTGCATGAGTGCTGCGTTTTCAAAAGCCTGCTGTTGGAGAGGAGAGAACTGAGCAACACGATCCCCTTGATACTGCATGTAAGGGTTCTGAGTAACATCAGTAAGCGCAGCAGTTTGCCCAAGTAAATCTTGGGCATAGGGAGAAATCTCAGGGGCAAAGCCAATCTGAGTCTGTTGAATTGCGGTCGGGATAGGGTCAGCCATGCTGCAACTCCTTAAGCAGGGAGATATTTGTCGGAGCTGCTGTCTTTAGCGACTTTGCCTTTTCCGACTGTTTTACGGCGGGCTTTCTGAACCCGATCCATCATTTCGTATAGTTTTCTAGCACCAGCGTTTGTGGAGCCGTTTCCAAGTTCTGAGACGATACGAGCAGGGACTACGAATTCACCGTCGGCCAAACGCGCTGGACGGTTCTGCCCAATAACCGCAGGGATAGAATCAGATACCCCATCACCAGGACCGCGCAGCAACCTACCGCCGTCAGAGTAAGAGCCAAGGTTATAAGAAAGACTCGAAAGCCCTCCTTCAGCAAATAGTCCACCATCCGCTCCACCTTCTACTCTTTCCTCGGATTTACTTTCGGCACCACCAGCTAACTCTTTTTTCATCTCTTCAATTAACTTACCAGCAGCATCGTAGTAGTTATTGTCAGCACCACGATAGCGGTTATCAGCTTCACGAACAGCAGTGATAGTTTTACCGTCTTTGTCTTTAGTCGTAATGATGTTGGGTTGGTAGTTGGGGTTAGCGACATACTGCTGCTTGCTTGTATCCCACGTATATTTGTTCTGATACGAAGGACGAGGCATACCCAAAACAGACTCAGCATACGGACGCATAATCTCGCCCGTCGGTGTAACAGGACGTAGCGGATAAGCAGCACCAGCTTTACCCATCAAGTAGTCATAAGCAGATTTAGACCCACCAGAAGTTTTATCGTACCGTGCTAAGAAATCAGCATAAGACGTAGGTACGGGTGACGTGTAGCCCAGATTCCCACCACTTTTTGTATACGCGTCACGTACCTGCTGCATACCCGTAAACCCACCTGCCGGACGATCAGGGATATTAGGCATTGTAGTAATTGTGCCGTTGGGGTTGAGTACAGCTACATCGCTACCACCAACACCAGGAGCTAAAGCAGTTTCAGGAGCCTTACTTATTACAGTAGGTTCGGATACGCGAGTGAGTTCTTCCGTGATAGGCACACAAGCATTTTTAACTGCATCGAATACGTATCCAGTCGGACAATTTAAAGAATTAAACCCACCACCATATTTGATAGCATCTTCTTCAACAGTTACAGGTTTAACTTCATCGATAACAGCCGTACTTTCACCAATAACAGGTTTAGTTACAGGAGGAGGGGGAGGAGTAACTTTAAAATAATCTTCTACCGACTTACCTGTAGCACGTCGAAAGTCAGCTTCGTTTAGCGCATATTTTTCAAGTTCCGCCCTAGCTTGCGCTTCATTCATCTGTGGGTTTTGTTGTAGGGCGTAATTGATATTACTGCTGATACCGGCCAACCCACCATAAGTTTCAGGTGTGTTAGCGGTAGGCCCTATGTTTTTGTTAGTAAGCGCATATACATCCGCGCCGGAAAACAAAGCAGGATTAATTTGTTGTGCTCTAGTAAGGTCCGCAGCAGAAATGCCGTACTGGCTCATGGCTGCTTGAGCTTGATCATAAGTAAGGTTGGGGTTGGTTGCTATGTAATTAGCTATGTTTTTGTAGTATTGCTCTTCTCCAATACCACCTTCACCGGTTGCATATCTAAGTCCTTCGGATATACCACCATTAGCCATACGAACAACCGGTTCGTTACGGTACATCAACCCCATCAATCCACCGTCGGCAACTCCACCTTCTGCCATACCAGGAGGGATACTGTAGGGAAACTCACGACCCGCAGCCTCTTCAGCTTTGACCGGAGGAAGTGCAGTGTACTGTTGAGCGTAGGGATCGTAGGTGTACGGACGAATATACGCAGTCGGCAAAGTCGTCTTTGTTTGAGGTAATCCTTTTTGGACCGCCATATCTGCAAAGACCGGAGACGCCGCAGCAGCACCAGCCATCAACGCAGCCCTACCTCCACCCATTTGAGAAGCAAGTGAACCAAGACCGCCTTCACCAGTAGCAGCCTGAAAACCCCGTTGCGCTATCGCTTCTGGACCTAAAGCTGCTCTTGTAGCCGCAAGTTGTTCGGGTGTGGCAGTTGCCCCCATTAATTTAGCTATTTCGGGTTGTGACAAACCAGACATATATTCACCAGACGCAGCTATAGCATCTGGACTAACCAACGCAGACATACCTTCGCCTGTAAGAGCCTTAGCCCCTAACCCTTCCACTGCACCACCAAACTGAGCACCACCATAAGCACCAAGTCCAGCCATGATGCCTTTACCCAAATCACCAGTACGTAGGGCTTCAACACCACCTACTAGCAGACCTGTACCGACAGCGCCGCTTGTGCCAATCATGGAGCCAATAGCAGAACCAACACCAGGAGCAACCAAGTTAAGGCCGAAACCAATAAGCGCAGGTAGTAACGACTTCAGGAATCCAGCTTCAGGGAGCCCAGTCTCAGGATTGATTGTCAGTGACCCACCGTGTGCTTTTGCAAGTGCTTGCAAACTGCGAACTTCTTCCGGGACCATGTGAACAAGCATGGTGTCAGGACCTCGACCCTTCGAGGCTAATTCATTGGCGATAATGGCTAGGCTCATTGCTGCCCCTTTGAAACAATTTTGATCATTTTATTGGGTTAGGTCGTAGAAGGAAATAGACCCGACGCCATCTCCTTTAGTTGCACCAGATACAGTTCTTACACCTAGCGTATAAATATCGCTTACTCCGGCAATTGTCGCACCTAATTGAAGATCCCAGTTGTAGCCTGTAGCTGTGGAAGTATTTACCGTACCGCCACTGCCTGTTGATGTGACGTAATCTGTTTGAACAATCGTGCCGCCACTCATCGCTGTAGCGGCAACATCATAATCAACGTTGGAATCAGACGGCACAGTTGCCGCCCAAGTTGCCCCAGTAAGCGTGGTGTTTTTTATTAACGCCACTTCATAGTTCTGGCTAGTTAACGGTAAAAACTGTGTACGGTTGGGTAACACCACTGCCCCGGTGCGTCCTGAAGCAAGACGAATGGACACGATAGGATAAAACGCTGCCGTATCAATATTAGTAAACGATGTGGTGCGCCTTGCTACATGGTCAATAGAGGTCTGTTCAAACCCACCCTCAGAAACAACCGAGCAGCAAATCGCTTTCATGCTGGCCGCAACCGCAGACGTGGCTGAACTGATCTCATACCTAACCGGCAAAATAGCCGTGGTCATATAAACGTTGGAGATGTCGTTCGCATTGTTAAATGTATGACAAACGATGTACTGACCATTAATAATGAACCCACATCGGATTGACCCAACGCCAAGCCACTCAAAATCCATCCAGAGAATCTGCGCCTTGCTAGGATCAAGCGTCAAACCTGACTCACCTGTACCATCTAATTTGTCGCCGTTCCAATTAGCTTGGGTTACCGTTCTTGCATCAGATGCCGTACCTGTAACGTAAGACCGTAATACAAATGAATAGGTTCCATCCACTCGTTGGAAGAATACGCCGTTTTGGTCGTTGTAGTAACCAACCCGCTGCGTTAGATTTAAGCTTTGGCTGCTATCCATCACAAAGGTTGCAAGCACCAACAAGCCCTTCCCCGGCTGATAAGGAAAGGACCGATAAGACTGACGGGTAACCGAACCTACACCCGCACCTGTAACTTCCATCTTGACGGCTGCTTCATTAGGAAGAAAAGTAGTTGTACCGGTTCCTGTAGTTGATACATCAAATTGATTGTCGGCGGCATACCTATTCTGGCTATCAAAAAGAGAGTAGGGTTCGCTTACCCGTTGCCGACCAAACGCATCAAAATAAGTTCCGGGCAACGTGACCGTACCCGAAATTGGGAGTGTGGATGTAGTTGCCATAAGCCTTGCCAAAAAGTCATCAATACGATTGAAGTACAGACGTAAGACGTTGCTGTATTGATCTTGGAACCGTTGGTCCCATTCACGAGGAGCTAACGGAAGATTAGGCGCAGCAATCTTGTCTAGTTGGTATTCTGTAGTGACAACGAAACTCATGTTAGCGTCTGCCGTCTGGTCTGATGTCAATACGTGGCGCACCAAGCTGCCAAGTTGTATTGATTTGGTTGGACTCAACCTTGAAAATCATCTGCCTTCCACGCAAGCGTGTGAAGATCTGTCCGGTGAACTCTTCGGTAATGACGTAGGTTGCACTGCTGGCTACTTGCGCACTAGCAGACGTTACAGAACCCGAACCAGAGTTGTACAACCCGTACAGCGTCATTGATACCGCAGGGGAATCGCCACTTGGGGTGTTTTCGGAACTAGAAAACGTTAAGTCAGGCAGCACACGCCATACAAACCCAAAGTTGTGCCCGTCACCAATATCAAATTCAGACGAAGAGATGTTAGCTGCAAGGGCTACTTCAGTACCGGTTTCATTGTCGTTTAGACCTGATTCATGATTCACAATATTGTTGCTGTACGTAGCTGCAACAGGATAATCCCTCAAATCCGTATCAAGCCAAGCAGTACGGGCCATCGTACCAAAATACCAAATACGTTCTTGGTAGTTGTACACCACGTACTTGTCAACCGTCGTTGAATCAGCAGAACAATAAAACCACCAAACTTCATTAAAACCTTCGTTAGTCCCAGCGTAAACCTGCTGAAACTGTGCTTTGTTTATGTCACTAAATACATATCGACGTAAATCACAATTCAGCGTTTGCACACGACCGTCGTACAAATAAAACTTATCAATACCCATCCAATACACAATACCGGATGCAAGAGCTACACAGTTTTGCCCGACGATTGAAATGTTGTCACCAAGAAGCTGCGAGCCCCACACGTACGGAGGGCCGAGATACTGCAACGAATACACCGACGCATCAGTGAATACAACGATTTCCTGACGAGTTTGAATTGCAGTAATTATTTCTGACCCATGTGATAACCGTACCGACCCAGCTTGGTTTGTAGCGTTTGGTGTCCAGTTATACGGATCGTCTTGGTTTGACCAGCGAATCAGCATGGGGTCTTGGCTGGAACTACCGTAGTCATTAGCGCCATACGCAAAAATAAACCGAGAGGTATCCGATACAGAAATATAATTTTGTACTGACGGGACATCTTCTAAAAGAGACACATATGCATTTGTTGCTGCACTGCCTGTAGCATTTACAACGGCACCAGCAGAATCCAACAATTGGAAAGACAACCCATCGACGTTGTAGACGTAGTAAGTTGTACCCGTGCTTATTCCAGTCGGCAAATTTCCTCCAGTTGTGTAGTTAAACTGGATAGCCGCACCTTCGGTCAAAAGTAAGCTTGTTGCAGTTACAACAGCAGGAGAAGCAACAGGAATGGAAACAGCACCGTAAGTAGAAGAGGGAGTACGTAACAAATACCCTCTAGTTCCAGTACCTGTAGTTGCATCCCAATAATAAATACCGCCCCCACGAGGGCCAAAAATGAGATCTTCGCCGTAATTAGTTTGGCTCCACAACCTAATAGGAGCTAAAGTACTAGTACCAAACCCCCAAGTTCCAGACCCCCAAGTGCCCCCACCCCAGCCTACAATAGGCACAGCATAAGCAGCACCAACATTAATTTGATATGCGGCTTGAACCGAAGCACCACCAGTTACTCCGGCGGCTACAACAGAAGTGGTTGTGATGGTATATGAATTGGGGCCTACATAAGTTATTTCAAACTGCGCATTTAACAGACTTGCGTATGTCCCTGTAACTCCAGAAAAAGTAACAAAATCTCCATTGACTGCACCGTGCGCAGTGTCTGTAACTGTGACCGTGGTTGTTCCATTACCTGTAAAAGGGTCGGCACCAAGCGTTACAGTTTCGCGAATAGGAGTGATGTCGTAGTACGTACCACCACGCTCAATATAAAACTTAAGATTTGTACCTACACCAAGAAGGTTAAGCCCACCTAACGTAACCCAATTCCAAAGCGATCGGCAAACACCTAAAAATGTACTGGCAGATATGCGATTCCAACCGCCGATTACTTCGGGCGTGCCTTGACGAAAACGAACTTTGTCGCAGTCATACCAACCACCTTCGGTCGTATACCGAGTATTTTCTCGATTGACTCCAGGTTTAAAAAGTATTTTTTGAAGTGGCATTGCTTACCTCATCAAGGCAGCTTCGGCGGCACGGCGACGAGTAAGACCGGGGAGAACTCGACCCGCAGCTTTATTCCAGAGAAGGCACTGATCGGCTGCACCATCCCAATCTCCCGCATCAACCCGCTTTTTGAACGTGGAAACCCGATAGTTCCCTAAGCCGCAATTGTAAACCCATGAAGTAACAGCAGCAATGCGTCTGGGCAGTGCGGTTTGAATCTTTGGGGAAAACTTAAACAGACCCTGCAAAAAATAATCAACGTGGTGATCTAGCGCATCCTCACACTGCTCAATCGTCCAGACTGTGCCGGGATTAATCTCAGGGCCAGTGGCCCCCCAGCCGATTGTCCAAGGATGCCCACGGGTTCCGGGGTCGGGATAAGCCGTTACTCGTCCGTCAGGCAAACGCTTTGCTAGCCCCTCAAAGGGCTTGATCAGTACATCTTTGCAAAGCTTCTTTGCCTCTTCATTCATGACTTATTGTACTTTTCTATAGAACGTCCTACAAACCAGAACGTAAGCATCATGTTCAGCATGGCGAAGTCATCTTCGTCGTAGCTCTTGGTTAGCACCTCAGCCCAGTTAGCGTTGGTCTGGAAGGCAATCGTCAAGCCAGCAGCTTTAACAGCCACATATACGCCAAATGCAATCCAAGTAAGACCGGGGCGGGTAATAGCAGTGATAAAGCTAGCGAGCCAGCCAGCCTCTTTTGCAGTCTGGGCCTGCTCTTTAAATGCCTCTTTAATTGTGTCCATCTGTTGGATAGAGTAGTCAACATACTTCTCCTCCATCTTGAACTCACCCCGCATCTTCTCCAGATCGGTCTGTAGCTGGAACATGCTTAATTCATGGGCGCGTTCGTTCTTTTTGTCTAAGAACTTTAGGACTTCAGGGGCAAGCCGAAAGATGCCACCAAAGATGCTACCGAGTAGACCACCACCGAGTAACTCAAACATCAGTGTTCTCCATTCTTGTTGATCTCTTCCTTGGCACGTCTAGCCTCACGGTCAATCTTTTCTCCACGCAGCCGCCGGACGGTATCAATCTTTTCATCCAGCCGGATCAGGTCGTTGTCGTGCATCCGCACCCGGTCAATCAAAGATATAACTGACTTCTTGGCTGTTGAAAGCACCGGATCAATTTCCTCGGTTGACCACTTCCAGACGTAATACACCAGATACACAAGACCGCAGACTGCCAAGGTTGGGAAGCCATATTCTTCAATCAGTTTGCTGACATTAATGTCCATCAGTCTTTCCTAATGTCGTCTTTCTCGGCACGGGCTATCCGGTCGTAATCCGGCTCCAGCCCCAAGGAATGTGTAACCTTAATATCTATTCGTTGTAACTGGGTATTCATCGTTTCCACACGCTTTTCCAACTGAGTGATGATGCTGGAAATTGAATTGATGGAATTTGTGACCCCTGCCAAGATGTACTTTAGCGTCAGGTAAACAAAGTAACCACCAAGACAGGCGGAAGCAATAGGCAAACCCACACTATGAATAAACACAAAAAGATCAAGACTCATCGACCTTTGCTTCCAAATCAACTTTTACTTTGGTTGAGTGGGCCACTGAATATCCCAAGGGAAACCAGCTTGAGAAGGTACGTCACGCAGGGCTTGACGGTAAGTTGCCCATACAGCTTTGTCTACGGGTGCGTCAGCCACTTGGGTCCAGTCGGTTTCGGTGAGTCGTTTATTGCGGTCGTCGCGTACCGATTTAGCTTGCTCGGCGTCTTTTCGAGCTTTATATGCAGCCTCTTGTTCGGCAGCAGTTGCGTCTTCGTTATCGGTAAACACCGGACCCAAGACATATTTCGTATGCCACTTCCCACCGATTTGCTCAACGCCCCGCCGCATGGAGAATTGGTAATGGTCTGTTGGCGTGGCTTGCGGACCCTCAAAAACAATATCCGCACCATGAGCATTAATCCACTCTTCAGTCTGCGGCAGTACCGTGATAAGTTCGCTTGGGTTTTGTTTGAGTAGTAACTCTCTAAATTCATTCCAAAACATCACCGCGCCGGTTGCGCGTACCCTGATTTCCATAACAACTCCTTACGCAATAGCGAGGAAAATATAAGTACCACCGTTGGCATTTAAGCCAGCAGGGGCGGCGGCTGTGACTTGGAACCCAACGCTTGTGGTATCGACGTAGTTGGTGCCGGTGACTTCAGCGGCGGTCGTGTTTAGGAACAAGTAAGGATCATTGCCACTGCTAATACCCCGTGCGCTGTCGTAGACGTACCAATCACCCGTTGAGTCAGTGCGCTTGATCAGTACAAATCTTGCGCCCCCCGTGAAGCCGCAATTGACTGTTTGCAGTGCGCCAGTGCCTGTGTAACTACCCACTTTGGATACGCCAGCGCAGGTAGCGAAGAGGTAGGCGACATAAGTGTTGCCACCTTCGTTGCTTTCATCAGCATTGCCGGGATAGAAAACAGTCGCAGTAGGCGTTGCATTAACAAAAAATGAATCATTGGCTACAGCGGCGGTAGTGTTTAACACCAATTTTTTGTTTACCCCAAATGCACTTGAGTAAACTCCCCATGCTCGGGCGGCTCCTGTTCTTGTTTTAAAAAGCATCAATTCAGGAACAGCACCCAAATTATGATTTAAGGTAGCGTAAATTCCCGTCCCCGTATAGCACACCACATCAAAGAAGCTGGGGGCACGGCGTAAATTCCACATGATGTATGGGCTGTAAGCCGGGGACGACGGGTTGTTCCAGTCGCCCTGAACTCCGATGCTGGTATTTGAAGCGAAACCAACTGTATTGTTTACACCATTGCCGCTGCCAATGGTTTGTTCTAATGCCGAGAGGTTTGTCAACACATATTTTTCTTTGCCGATTAGCCTGTTGCCAATGCGCCGATCTGTAGTGCCGTCTTGTCTCGATGTTTCGATGAAAGCATCAACCGGGAAGTTGGTGGTCAGCGTTTGAATTGTTGTTGTCCCAGTACCGCTATAGGCATTTGGACTAAACACACTCGTCCCGCTCGTCGGCACTTTCATCGGGCCACGGCGGATGGCGACGTAGATGTATGTTTCTCCGCTTTGGTTATATCCGGCACTTCCACTGCCAAAACTAAAGCCAGTCGCCGTTGGTGAAACGCAGGAGGCGGCACCAAGAATGGTTTCTGTCCCGGCTGTATTAGCGTATAGCCTAGCAGTCCCGTCAGTACCGACAGTCATTCCACGCATTGAATCAAACAAATACCAATTCTCTGCGTACAGCGTACTTTTAATGAGTAGCCATTGAGGTTCGTACCCGAGATTAATTGGATTCCCCGCTGCACCGGAGCCGTTATAAGACCCACACGAAATCACATTGTCCGAACCTGTCAGGCCAAAGCCACCTGCATTGTGGGCAAAGAGGTAGGCGATGTACGATCCGCCGTTGGCGTTGACTGTGCTATCAGTACCAAGACTGAACTCGGTTGCTGTTGGAGTTGTGCTGTTCCAGCGTGTAGTACCAGTAGCCGCTGCTGCGGTGTCGTTAAGTACTAAGTACTGTGTGTTAGCTAGGCTGCGGTGATAGACCTGCCAATTTGAACCGACATTGATTCGTTTAACCATAATGCAACCGGGAACAGAACCAAGATTGTGAGCGATTGTGCGGTTTGCCCCGTTACCTGTGTATGACACAATGTCAAAAAACTTAGGCTGCTCACGAAAGGTCCAAGAAACGTAAGCATCTGAGCTTTGATTAACAGTCGCATTGTTAGTGCCAATACTAAATCCCGTAGTATTAAACGCACTAAGATACAGATTAGTATCAGCAGCGTCAGGTAAGTTAGACGAAAGACGACTACTGCCGCCTCTAACGGTATCGACCAGTGCGTGATTAACTACGTTTGTCCTGTCTTTCATCCATACCAACCCACCCTTGGTAGACAGATCAATCCCGTTGGTGATCGTTTGCGTGCCGCCGTTGCCGGTGTAGAGGTACGTCGAAAAAAGTTCTTCGATGTAAACAGGTATGTAATTAGAAGTACCGTAAAAATTTTGAACACTTATTTGCCCACTGGTAGGTACAGCACCATAAGTACCCGTAGTCCCAGAAGGTACAAGACCACCTCCAGCATAATATTCATTTAACCCGATTGGATTACTGCCGCCAAACTCGGTTTGAATATCAGAAAAAGTAAGGGGGCCAGAAGAAGGAAGTGTCATGTAAACCTCTTATGGGGTACCGTAAGCAGTTACGTTATCAGCAGAAATAATAGCGCCAGCACTGGAAATACTTAATACCGTTGTAGCGCCATACTTAACTATTAATTTACCGCCAGATTCTTCAACTGTGAAGTTGGTTGTGGCTAGTTTAGTGGCATTGGTTGCGTTGGTAGCGTTGGTTGCGTTTGTAGCTGTCGTTGCCGTGGTAGCACTTGATGCACTTCCACTAATTGATATAGGCCAAGTACCTGTTGCATTAGTACCTGATATAGCTGCCGCACCAATCGTATTATAGGAAATAGTCCTTGCTGTCGAACCATTAAAAGTCGTACCAGAAGCATCACCCGAACCACTATTATTAAATGTAGCCGCAGCAGTGGTTGTTCCGCTACCTGTAGCAGAAAGCGTACCAAGACTAAAACTTACCCCAGACCCAATTGTTACGTTACTGAACCCGCCGCTACCGTTACCATAAAGAATAGAGGTACCTGACGTAGCCGGAGCATAATCTGTACCCGCAGCGGCGTTTGAAAACCCACCGGATCCATTACCTTTTAAAATAGAAGTGCCCGAAGTAGCCGGAGCATAATCTGTACCTGCAACAGCATTTGTAAACCCACCTGAGCCATCACCTTTGAGGATTGACGTACCAATTGGTGTAGATGAAAGCTTTACAAAGTCGCCTGAAGAAGTGCTGCTGTTCCAAGCAATAATGCACTCTTCGCCGGAAAGGATAGTAACTCCGGTAGTCGGCGAAGTTGGACCGCCACGAAAACAGATTGATCCTGTACCTGCGTTAATAACAGCATATATTTTGCTAACTTTGGGTGCATTGATGTAGCGGAGTGTTGCCCCATTAGATGCAGTCCATTTAATAACGGCATATTGCGAACTGTTAGCAGTAATGTTAGTACCAAGCGCATCGCCTTCTGTACGAGTCAACGTTTCATCTTGGTTAGTTGAAAAAACCGTAATACCAGCAATAGCAATATCAACGTATTCTGTAATACCGTAGTTAACAACATCACCCCACTGCCCATCGAGTTCACCCTCAACAGGCAATTGCAACCGCAAATATGTAGTTTCGCCAGTAGCCATTGCGTTTCCTTAGCGTAATCGGTCCACTTTATCAGACAATTCTTTTATGGCTTCTATGAGTAACGGTATAAGTTTTTCGTACCGTACAGTTAAGTACCTCTCATCAATAGGGGCGGGTACAACCACCTCC
>Ga0316617_100000015_pt1 | contig 36280 bp, 33 predicted proteins | sample OWC_Aug_M1_C1_D2_FD_207801 | JGI IMG/M metagenome (GOLD analysis project Ga0316617, IMG submission 207801) | Wetland soil microbial communities from Old Woman Creek delta, Ohio, United States - OWC_Aug_M1_C1_D2_B | ecosystem: Environmental > Terrestrial > Soil > Wetlands | place: USA: Ohio... | reverse complement strand
GACGGAGACCAGCGCCGCCAGGTGATCGGGGAACGCGCGCAGGTGGTTATGCGCCTGCTGGAGAGCCACCATGGCGGAGGCGCACCCGGTGTCGCCGACGTGGACCCGTTGGATGTCGCTTCGCATCTCCAACTCCCGGATCAGCAGCGCGTCCAGGCTTGGACAGAGGCGGCCCGTGCAGGTGGTCGTCGCCAGAAAATCCACCTCGCGCGGCTCGCGCCCCGCTCGTGCCAGCGCGTCTGCGAGGGCGCGAACGCCCAGGTCCACGCTCGTCTTGCGGAATCGCGCCTGGAGCTCGTCCACGCTCTCCGTGGGTGAGAAGACTCCCCGCTCGATGGCCAGGTAGCGGCCCTCGATGCCGCTGTGCAGGAAGAAGGCGCGCCGCCGGTCGTCGGAATACCCGGCCAACTCCAGGACTTCGGCCTGTGTGAAGCGGGTCCGCGGATTTGCGGTGCCCACGGTCAGGATGCGCGGCGTGTTCATACCCCTCTCAACTCCCCTGGGACGGCGATGGTTCCCGAGCGACGGCGGAGCGAGGCGGCTCGGGTCGGTCGGGCCCGGACTCGCCTGCCGCGTTCTCCCGGTTCATTCGGCGGCGGGAACCGGGAGCCGGCTCACGGGACCGAAGGCGGTCAGGGAGGACTCGATCTGCGCCGTGCCGCCGACGACGAGGACGGTGGTGTCATCCGGTCGCAGATACTGCCGGGCGACCCGCTGCACGTCCTCGCGGGTGACGGCGCGATAGCGATCCAGCAGCGTGTCGAGATAGTCGGGCGGATACTCGTCGAACTCCAGCGCGAGGAGTTGCGTCACGACGCTGAACCGGGATGTGAAGCGAAAGACAAAGGAATTGATGATGGCTTCCTTCGCGCCGGTCAGCTCCGTCGGCGTTACCAAGGAATCGCGCATGCGCGTCATCTCGTCCAGGATGGTGCGCACGGCGCGCGGGACGTTCTCATTCTTGGTCTGCACTGTGACCCGGAACAGACCGATATCCCGCGTGGTCGTCGGGAACGAGGAGGACACCGAGTAGGCCAGCCCCTCCTCGGTGCGCACCCGCTCCATGATGCGGCTGCTGAATCCGCCGCCCCCGAGGATCATGTCCATAATCTGAATAGCGTACCGGTCGGGGTTGGACCGACGGATGCCGAAGTGGCCCAAGATGACGTTGGACTGGGTGAGGTCCCGCGGCACGAGGTAGACGCCCTGCTCGAAGCGCGGAGCCACAGCGGGCGGGGTGGGAAGGTCGAGAGGGGCGCCGCCGGACCAGTCGCCCAGCCGGTCCTGGACTTTGGCGCCCAGTTCGTCCACGCTGAAGTCGCCGACCACGGCCAGGTACATGTTGTCGGGGCGCAGGAAGCGCCGGAAGTGGGCCAGGAGGTCCTCGCGGCGGATGGCCCCGGCCTGCGCAGACGCGAGGGGCCGGCCCGATGGGTGGGCCACGGTGTACATGACGCGGCTGAACTCTTGCATCATGAGACGGGAGGGGTTCTCGGCCACGCGACGCAGGTCTTCCACCACACGACCCCGGTAGGTCTCCAGCGGGGTGGTGTCGAACGCCGGCCGACGCAGAATGTCCGCAAAGAGCTCGAGGGCGCGGTCGGCATGCTTGGCCAAGGCGCTCATGCTCACGAATATGGTCTCCGGCGAAACGCCGGCTTCAATGGAGATGCCCAGGACCTCCAGCTCCTCGTTCAGGGCCCCGAACGACATGACGTCGGTGCCCCCGGCACGCAGCTGGGATGCGGTGAACTGCGCGACGCCGGGCTTGGACGGCTCCTCGTACAGGCTGCCGGCACGGAAAAGCGCGTAGGCCTTGAAAACCGGAAGGGACCGATCGGTCGCCAGGTAGAGCACGAGGCCGTTCGGCAGGACCCGCCGCTCGACCTCGCGACCCACACGAGGGATGGCGAGCTCGAGCGGGGAAAAGCTCATGCGCTGGACCAGCACGGAGCCGGGCGAGCGGGGCGCCGCCTGCCGGCCGCTTCCGGCGACGGCGCACCCGCTCACGAGGATGGCCAACGCGAGCCACGAAGAAATCTGCGATCGTACGCCCCGTCGTCGCGTGAGCATCAGGCGCAGCCCTTCAACCTGCTATCCCTGTCGGGCGGCTGCCGGGCGTGGGCATGCTCTCGCCCGCACCCTCGGCGACCGCTCTCTTTAATTGGGGTCCCACGGCTGGTGCGCGCCGAGGGGTCGGCCGGCTCCCGCGCCGCGCGCGGCCGTGCGCCCTCCCCGCACGAGTGACGCCACCGTGCGGTGCCCGGGGATGAGATAGCGCCGGGCCACGTCGCGGACTTCCTCGGCCGTTACGGCCGTGAGCTTCTCCTGGTCCGAGAACAGGGAGCGCCAGTTACCGGTCAGGGCCCAGGCGCTCCCCAGCCGGGACGCCAGGCCGGCGTTGGACGCCAGATGCTCGACCGTCTCAACCTCCGTCTGGTTCCGTACCTTGAGCATCTCGCGCGGGCTGGCCAGATCCATCTTCAGCACCGCAATCTCTTCCTCGACGGCTGCTTCCACTTCTTCCAAGGTGTGCGGGGCTCGCGGTGTGGCCTGGATCAGGAACAAACCCGCGTACTGCAGGAACCAGGGGCCAGCCGCGATGCTGGTCACCAGGCGCTTTTCCTCCACCAGACGCTTATACAGGCGGGAGGACCGACCGTCGCCTAGGAGCGCACCCAGGACGGCGAGAGGATAGGAATCCGCGTGACCGAGCGGCGGCGCCTGGTACAACATCATTACCTGGGGTTCGGCGGGAAACTCGACGCGAATACGGCGTTCACCGGGCTGCGGCGGCTCCTCCAGGATCGGCGCCGGAGGAATCGATTGAGGCGGCAGGTCAGCAAAATATCGTTCCACCACACGGATGACCTCTGCCGGGTCAAGGTCGCCGACCAATACCGCAAGAGCGTTGTTGGGCGCGTAATACGTCCTGAAGTAGGCCTGCGCCTGCGGGCGGTTGAGGTTCTCCAGATCTCCCGGCCAGCCCAAGACCGGATGTCGGTACGGGACCGCCGTAAAGGCTGTGCCGACTGCCGCCTCCGTCAACTGGCCGCGAGGGCTGGTGTCCACGCGCTGCCGGCGTTCTTCTTGGACGACGTCTCGTTCCGTGTAGAACTCCCGAAACACCGGGTCGCGCATGCGGTCCGATTCGAGGAGCGCCCAAAGCTCCAGCCGGTTCTTCGGAAGGCTGATGAAGTACTGCGTTCCGTCCCGGGAGGTGGAGGCGTTCAGATTGGTTCCGCCGTTCCGCCGGTAGATCTCCCAGAGTTCGTTGCGGACAATGAAGCGCTTCGCCTCCTCCTCCAAACCCGCCAGTTCCCTTTCAAGTGCTGCCACCCGACCGGGGTCGGGGATTGCCCCGGCCAGCCGCTTCTTCCGCCTTTCCACCTGTAGCGTTGCGTGGAGCGCATCGATCCGTGCCAACAGGGGCTGCTCTCGAACGGGGTCGGTTGAGCCGAACTGAGTCGTCCCCTTGAACATCATGTGCTCGAGCAAATGCGCCAGGCCGGTTTGACCCGGTGCCTCGTTCACGCTTCCCACATTGAAACGAATATAGGCGGAAAACGTGGGCGATTCGCGCCGCTCCACGATGAGGAGGCGCATCCCGTTCTTCAGAGTGTGCTCGGTTACCGGAAGGCGGAAATTCTCCGCCAGTACCGTTGACGCCGCCGCGTACCTGACGAGAAAAAGGGCGGCCGAGATCATGAAGAATACGAGGATTCGTTTCATTGCCGAATCAGCTCTCCTGATCGTGCGGGACGACTTGCTGTTAATCTAGCACGCTAACGGTGTGGAATAGAAGAGGACAATCACGGAAGACGGCCACTCGGGCAAAGCAGCGGCGAGAACAGCAGGCCCTCCACGAGTTTTCGAGAATCGTCTGGCGCCTCAACTGACGCGATCTCGCGCTGCCGCGCGTCCGCTGATCGTTTGCGGGTTTTGCCACAAGAGCCGGTGTCCGTTGGGACACTCTCGTTTGTCAAAATGCATTTGTCATACTTTCTCCGGTTAACATGACAAACGGTCAAAGTTTCAACCTATTGAAAAATAAGGGATTGAACTTATGGTCGGCCGTTATCCGGCGGCGATACAACGGTGGCACCATGCTTGCTCTTTCTTTTCAAACGTCGAAGCGAGAGTTGACGGCGGGTGGTCGGAGACACGAGATGGGCAAGGCGGCTCCCAAAAGCGAAGGCGATATCATCCTCATGGCGATCGCCAAGGAGAAGGAAGCCTGCGCGCATCTGGCTGCCGCAGCGCGGACCTCCACCTGCCCCAAGGCCAAACGCCTGTACAACCAGTTGGCTCTGGACGAACTCAAACACCTCCTGAGTCTGGTGAGCCTTCTGGACGGTCTGGCCGACGATTGCCTTGCCCACCTGGACCTGACGTTTCCTGCCGGACGACTCCCCGATCCGCTCCCGCAAAGTGAAGACAGCCTCCTGCAGTCCGCGCTTGCGGAGGAACGGCAGTCGCAGCAACTCTTCACGCACCTAGCCGAAACGGCAGAGCGGGAAGAGATTCTGGCGGTCCTGGAAATACTGCGGGTAGAAGAGGAGGATCATCTCGCCCGCCTGCGCTCTTTGCTGTACGGGCTGGAGGCAGATCGTCCGGTGGTGGCAAAGTGGCTGCGGTCCATCCGCCGCCAGGTTCCCACGGGCCATTTGCACTGACCGGTCGTCGGGGGCTCGCGAGCGATGTTCCGGGCTGGCGCCTCCGGGTTTGCGTCCGATCCGGGTTGCGACTTGGCGGACGGCACGGGCTTGGCGCGACGGCTAGACAATGCGGGATTTGATCGCCCGCTTGAAGTCGTCCTCGCTTCGGCGAGGCAAGGAGGAGGGACGATGGTACCTGAGGTAGAGCTGTGGTCTCCCGAGCAGGAATTGCGACTTCTGGAGGAACTGGCCGAGACGGACGCCAACGCCTTTGACCTCGATTTGGGACTGCCTACGCCGATTGCGGCCGCAGAGCCGGAGCAGACGTGGGTGGCTTACTGGCAATTACCGCCGAATGGGCTCCGCGCCAAGGCGCGGGCCAACTCCCGCCCGGTTCGGGGACGCTGACGCCGACACCATCGATTACCGGGCGCGGGCGCCTTCTGGACATTCAGCGGTCGGTTCCATTGCGTTACCATGTGACCCCGGCGGCCTTGCCGCCGGGGTCCTGTTTTGGTGCGGCCCGCTTCGCGTTGACAGAAGCAGCTTGCGCATGTAGATACCAGCCAGCGGTATCGCATAAGCGAGGTGCCCCTCTGGCGGGCCGTGGAGCGCGTGATGACGGACTATGACGTGATTGTCGTCGGTGCCGGTCCCGCGGGATCCACGGCGGCTCGTGTGCTGGCCCAGGGGGGAGCGCGCGTGTGTCTGGTGGACAAGGCCAGGTTCCCGCGGTCAAAGCCCTGCGGCGGCGCGCTGTCCCCGCGGACGCTTCGTTATCTTCCGGACGGCTTCGAGAAGGTCGTGCGGACGCAGGTCCGCCGCGCGGTTTTCACCTTCCGGTCCGGGAGGCCGTTTGAAGTCGTTTCGGCCACCCCCATGGGGTACCTGGTGTGCCGTGAGGAGTTCGACTCCTGGCTCAAGGCGGGCGCTGAGGAGGCAGGGGTCTCCGTTCGGGAAGGAGTGCCTGTGCGAGCCATCGAAGAGATGGGTGCAGGGCTCACGGTGCGGGCGGGCGGCGAGGCGCTGTCGGCGGCAACCGTCATCGGGGCCGATGGCGCGAATAGTCTGGTGGCAGCACGGCTCCTGCCTCCCCGCCTCCCCGCCCGTTACGTGGCGCTGGAGGCCGAGGTTCCGCAGGACGGACATCCCTTGGGCGAAACGGTTCTCGTTGACGTGGGGGCCTACCCAGGCGGATACGCCTGGGCATTTCCCAAAGGGGATCGCGTCAACGTCGGTGTGATGGTGGAATACCGGCGGGGGCGGGACCTGCGCACGGCGTTTGCCGGCTTCGTCGCCAACCAACCCACGCTGCCGGCGGTCGCGGCGGGGAGCCAGCAGGTCGCGCCGGTGGCGGCGCCCCGCTCGACGCCGGTGCCGTGTGCCAGGTCCGGGGTACTCCTGGTTGGCGATGCCGCACACCTGGCCGATCCCTTCCTGGGGGAGGGGATCTATTACGCCGCGCGCAGCGGCTTTCTGGCGGCCCGGGTGGTGCTGCAGGGAGTCGGGGCGACGGACACCGCCGCTCGGTATGCCGGCTGCATCCAATCGCAGGTCTGGCCGGACCTGATCGCGGCGTCTCGCGTCGCGTACCTGTTCCACCGGATGCCTCGCTGGTGGCACCATCTCTTGTCGCTGATGCCCGGTTCCCTGTCGGAAATCGTCGGCGTCCTGGCAGGGGACCAAACCTATGCGGGTTTGCTCCGACGGATCGTCGAGCGCGTCGACGCCCAGGCAGGGCGGTGGGTTCGGCGCCGATTGAGCGTCCGGCAGGACGGCCGGCCGAGCGTCGAAGAGGTGTAGGGAGCCCTGGGACATGGTGCAAAGCGCGGCGGTGCCGGTGACGCGGCGTCTGGACTTCGCCATCCACGGGATGAGTTGCGCGTCATGCGTGGGCGCGGTCGAGCGCGCGCTCGCCGCGGTCCCCGGGGTGCAGCAGGTGGCGGTGAACTTGGCCGCCGAGCGGGGAAGCGTTCGCTACGACCCCAGCCTCGCCGACCCCGCCGCGGTGATCCGGGCGGTGGCTGACGCCGGTTACGCGCCGGCGGTTGAGAGGGTCACGCTTCCCATCGGCGGGATCTCCTGCGCCTCGTGCGTTGCCGCCATCGAGCACGCGCTGCGGAAAACGCCGGGGGTCGTCTCGACGACGGTGAACTTTGCCACCAACGCCGCCACCGTGGAGTTCGCGCCCGCGAGCGCGACCGTGGCGGACCTGCGGCGGGCGGTCCGCGAGGCGGGATACGAGCCGCTGGAAGGCGTCGATGGCGCCTCGTCGCCCGACTACGAGAAGGCGGCGCGCGAGCGTGACCTCCGCGTCCTGAAGCGCAAGCTGATCACGGGGATCCTTCTCGCGGCGCCCGTCGTCCTCGGCGCCATGCACCACTGGTTCCCGTGGGCGCCCTCGGTCCTCCGCAACTTCTGGGTGCAACTTGTGCTCACCACCCCGGTGCAGTTTTGGGTCGGGGCGCAATTCTACCGGGGCGCGTGGGCCGCCCTCACGCACAAGAGCTCGGACATGAACACCCTCATCGTCGTGGGCACGTCGGCCGCGTACTTCTTCAGCCTGGCGATGACGATTGCCCCGGACTTCTTCCGGGCGCGCGGCATCACGCCCGCGGCGCATTACGAGACCGCCGCCGTCATCATCACCTTGATCCTGCTGGGACGCTACCTGGAGGCCATCGCCAGGGGGCGGGCGTCGGAGGCGATGAAGCGTCTCATGGGCCTGCAGGCCAAGACCGCGCGCGTGGTCCGTGACGGGGAGGAAACGGACGTTCCGGTGGACGAGGTGAGGATCGGCGACTTGGTGGTTGTGCGGCCCGGCGAGAAGGTGCCGGTGGACGGCGTCGTGCGCGAGGGCGCCTCGGCCGTCGACGAGTCCATGCTGACGGGGGAGAGCGTCCCGGCGGACAAAGGGCCGGGCGACCCCGTGATCGGGGCGACACTGAACAAGACCGGCACGTTCCGGTTCGAGGCCACCAAGGTGGGAAAGGACACGGTCCTCTCCCAGATCATTCGGTTGGTGGAAGAGGCGCAGGGCTCCAAGGCGCCCATCCAGCGGCTGGCCGATTACGTCGCCAGCATCTTCGTGCCGACCGTCATCGGGATTGCCCTGCTGACGTTTCTCGCGTGGTGGATCTTTGGACCCAAGCCGGCGCTGCTCTTCGCCATGCTGAACTTCGTGGCGGTCCTGATCATCGCTTGCCCCTGCGCTCTCGGCCTTGCCACGCCGACGGCGATCATGGTCGGGACGGGGAAGGGTGCGGAACTCGGCATCCTGATCCGTAGCGGCGAGAGTCTGGAGACGACGCACAGAGTGCGCACCGTCGTCTTGGACAAGACGGGGACGCTGACCAAAGGCGTGGCAGAGGTGACCGACGTTTTGTGCGCTCAGCGCTCAGCGCTCAGCGCTCAGGGGAAAACCTATACGGCGGAGCCGCGAGCCGCGACGGCCACGTGTGGCGATATCGAGGTTGCGAGCCGCGAGCCGCGAACGGAGGGGGCGGGGCCGGCGCTGGACGTCGAGCCAAACGAGGTTCTGCGGCTGGCGGCATCGCTGGAGCGGGGGTCGGAACATCCGTTGGGAGAGGCGATCGTCCGGCGGGCCAAGGACGAAGGCCTGGCGCTCTCCGATGTCCGGGCATTCGAAGCCGTTCCGGGGCGCGGAGTGCGCGGACGAGTGGATGGTCGGGCCGTTCTCCTCGGCAACGCACTGTTCCTGGCGGAATCCGGCATCGAGGCGGGCGCGCTGGCGGCCGCGGCGGGCGAGACGGCCGCGCAGGGGAAGACGCCCATGTATGTCGTTGTGGACGGCCTGGTGGTCGGGTTGATCGCCGTCGCCGACACCCTGAAGGAGAGCTCGGCGCGGGCCGTTCAGGCGCTGCGTCGGCTTGGAATTGCGGTGGTCATGATCACGGGCGACAACCGGCGCACCGCGGCCGCCATCGCCAAGCAGGCGGGAATTGACCGCGTGCTGGCCGAAGTCTTGCCGGACCAGAAAGCGGAGGAGATCCGGCGCCTGCAAGCTGAAGGGGCGGCCGTGGCGATGGTGGGCGACGGGATCAATGACGCACCGGCCCTGGCGCAGGCAGATGTGGGCATCGCGATCGGCACGGGGACGGACGTCGCCATGGAGGCGTCGGACATCACGCTGATCCGCGGCGACCTGACCGGTGTCGTCATCGCCATCGAACTGAGCAAGCGTACGCTGCGGACGATCAAGCAAAACCTCTTCTGGGCGTTTGTGTACAACATCCTGGGCATCCCGGTGGCCGCTGGGGTCCTGTACCCCGTGTTCGGAACGCTACTGGATCCCATGCTGGCGTCCGCAGCGATGGCGCTCTCCTCTGTCTCGGTGGTGAGCAATTCGCTGCGCCTGCGCCGTTTCCGGCCACGCCTGGCCGGATAGAGCGCCTTCCAACCCTCACTCATCCGGGGCGGGCCTCGGTCGCTTCCACCTATCTTCCGCCTCTCGTCCGAACCCCAACACGTTGGAACGTGCTGGCGGCCCGAGGCCGTCGTTCGCGGACGTTCACGGCACGTCCTCGCCGCGGCCTGGGGCGTCGCCTGCAGGCGGCGGACGATGGCAGACCTCGGCGATCGGCTACAGGTGCCGATGCAAGAGCTGGAGGTTCTCGGGGCACTGCGTCAAGTCGCCTGCCTCCAGGCGCCGGGTGATCGCGACGATTGCCTCGTTCATCGGCGTGGGCACCCCGACCTCCCGCCCTTTGCGCGCGACGTAACCGTTGAGGTAGTCCACCTCGGTGCGGCGCCCCTTCAGCATGTCCTGGAGGAGGGAGGGGCGCCCGGCCCCCACGCTCTTTCCGCGTTCCACCCACATGGCGCGCAGATCTTCCAGGCCCACACCGCGGGTCCCGTCCAGATACGCCTGCGCGGGGATCCCCCCCACCGGCTCTACCTGAACACCCAGTGTCTGAGCGACCGTCAGGGCCTCGCCCGCGATCTTGACGGTAACTCCGAAGACGTCGGAGTGCTCTCGCATCTCCGCGTTGTTCATGCCGGTGATGCCGGCGAGGGCGTTGGCCATGCAGTTGACGGTGAGTTTCGCCCATCGCTCGCCCCACAGATTGGTCGTGGCGTGGGTCGGACCTACCGGGCCGAGCAGCGTGACCAACTCCTGCACCCGGGGAGTCATCATCCCATTCAGCTCGCCCAGGGTGAAGGACGGACGCGCGGACGAACTGGTGCGGGTGACGTGGCCCGGCTCGTACAGGCCTGCGCCAAAGGTCACGACACACCCGACGGTGCGTGTGTAGCCGATGACCGGGGCGAGCCGGTCTTCGTTGATGCCGTTCTGGGCGGACACCAGGACGCCTGACGGCTTGAAGTGCGGCTCGATGAAGGATGCCGCCCAAACACTGTCGTAGGATTTCACGGACAGGAAGACAACGTCATATTGCTCGCGATGGGTGCCGACGTCCGCCAGGTGAGCGGCCTTCACCTTGACTGTGAACGTCTCGTCCTGCGCGGTGACCTGGAGACCGGCGCGCCTCATGGCTTCGACGTGGGCGGGCCACATGTCTATGAGGGTGACGTCACGCCCCGCGCGCGTGAGGTAAGCGCCGATCGTGCTTCCAATCGCCCCTGCGCCGAGTACCGCCAATTTTTCGAACGCCACGCTTGGCCTCCTCTTCGATCATACGGTGGTGGGGCGGCTCTGACAGCGGTTGCCTCGCAGGTCTCCGCCTGCCGAGGTTTGGACATACCGGCAAGGAGCATGTCGCAAGAGGGGGAAGGGTGTCAAGGTGGAAGTCGAAGCCGCCGCGGACGCCGTTAGCGCCGGTAAGCCGTCACGCCGGTTGGATGCCGTGCGTGGATGTGATAGGCTGTAGCGGAAAGGTCCGGGCCGACCTGTCCACGGACCAGGGCGTCTGGACTGCGCCAAGCGCCCGGAGCGGACGTCAGGACGGTACGCGTGGGACGACACGGGGAGGCCGTTCGAAGCGGGACGGATCGGTGTGCGAGGCGCCGGACGCGGCGCGGCGAGCCTGTGTGAATTCGAGGACGCACGAGAGGAGAGCGCAGCTATGAGTGGGAGCTTCACTTGTCCCAACTGCCAAACCGAGCAGGCGGTGGAGGAGCCGCGCGACGCGGCCCAGCGCGTCGTGTGGTGCCGAAACTGCCGCTATCCGCTGAAGCCGGGGTCGGGTGACGCGACCGCGCCCTCGGCGGTGAAGATCCTCTGGATCGATGACGACCGGCTCCTTCTGACCTTTGGTAAGGACGCGCTCGACCGGCTCGGGTACCAGACCCTCACCGCCACCGACGGCGCCTCGGGCATCAAAATGGCGCAACAGGAGCGGCCGGATCTGATCATACTCGACGTGCTGATGCCCAACATGGACGGCTACGAGATCTGTCGGCGCATACGGGCCGACGTGGGACTGAAAGACACCCCGATCCTCCTCCTGACCGCCCTGGAAGAGCGCATGGTGGACTTGTGGGGACGCGAGGCCGGGGCGACGTTCAGCATGAGCAAGCCCTCCCGGCCCGAGCACATCGTCAGCATCATCGAGTGGATGCTGAGCTCGAAGCTTGACCCGCCCGAAGGGTGAGGCGGAATCGGCCGCCGCACCGCCAACCACTCCAACCAAGAAGACGCTGTGCTCTGTGGCATGTGGATCGCGTGAAGCCAGGACCGACCAGCCGCACTCCGGCGCCGGTCGCCTGCGGCGCCGGTCGCCTTGACACCGCAGTCTACGCCGACTAGCCTTTCGACCTGGGCCACACCCCGCCGATCTCCCTGTGCGGTGGCCGTTCTCGGAAGGAGGCACGGTATGTCGCAGCCTGTCGAGAAACTCGACAAACCGACCGTCGCATGGCGCGATGCGCTGTCCCCCGAAAGGTACCAGGTGCTTTTCGAGGAGGCGACTGAACGACCCAACTCCAGCCCCTTGAACCGGGAGAAACGCGCAGGCACATACATTTGCGCGGCGTGTCATCTCCCGCTCTTCACGGGTGAGGTGAAATTCGAGAGCGGGACCGGCTGGCCCAGCTTTACGGGGCCGTTGCCAGACCACGTCGGCACCAAGCGGGATTTCAAGTTGATTTGGCCTCGGACCGAGTATCACTGCGCACGGTGCGGCGGTCACCAAGGGCACGTCTTTTCTGACGGGCCCGAACCCACGGGTCAGCGCTGGTGCAACAACGGGTTGGCCTTGCTGTTCGTGCCCGAGGGCGAGCCGCTGCCGGCGCTCCGCGACTGACAGGCGCGGGCGCTGCTGCGTGGCCGCGGGCCGCGCAGGTCGATCGGAAGACTTGGTCGCGCCGGGCGCAGGGCGCTGGATCCGGCAGTGTGCGCTTTCTCGCGGAGGGTCTCATGTCGGACAAGAAATCCCTGAAGCCGGGGACGGACCCCGAAATCGCGGCGGTGTCCGACCGCCTCATGGTCCTCATCGGGCAGGTGCTGGTCGAGGAGGGGGAGAAAGCCCGGACGGAGGGCAATAAGATGCTCGCCTGGCAGTTCGGGTCGCTCGACGCCCTGATCAAGCACCTGTCCCACACGCTTGCGGGATGTGTCACGATGCTGCGGGGGCAAAGTCTGAGCCCGAAGGATTTTGTCGTGTTCCGCCGCCGCGTGTTCAAACAACTGCGACCGGCCGTGCAGGCATTATTGAACGCCGAACTGGCGAAGGGGGGAATGAAGCGCGATGTGCCGTGGCCATCCGGGGACGAGCGGGCCGGACACGCCTGAAGACGCAGTCCCGCGCGAGCGGGCCCGTCCGTCGCGTGACCGCTTGCGGGCCTCGCACTGCTACCCGAGGTTACCGTCGAATACCTTCACTCCCTTCTCATATGCGCGCGTGATCTCTTGTAACGCCCGGAGAGGCTCGCCCCGTGCAGCGAGGGCGTCGGCCGCCGCGAGGTGGCGGGGAATGGCCGCGGAAGCGGCTTCCGGCAGAGCCGCAGCGGTCAGGGCGGCCAGGAGGCGCCGCTCGCCGGCCCGCGTGAGGCCAAGGTAGGGGAGCGTATCGTACCAGAGCAGTCGGTCTTCCACTCCGGCGAAAGGCTGCCGTGCACCGGCGTGCGCGGCGAGGACCGCGCCCAGTTCCGCAGCACGTGCGAGCGCCGACTTCCAATTGAAGCGGGTCACGGGCAAAGGCTCGAGGGCGCGCATCTGCAGAACTTGAAAGAAATGGTAAAGGGGCCGTAAACCGGACACCAATCCGTTCCCGGTGCCGCCGGCAACGCCTATGCCCAGTGCGGGCAGGCCGACCAGCGGGGCGGACCGTGCATAGACGCGGAACATCTTGAGGATGAGATACTTCACCATGCCCGTCGTATCCCACCAGTAGATGGGCGCGCCCAGCACCAGGGCGCCGCAGTGGAGGAGTCTGCCGCTCAGGTGCTCGAAGGCGGGGTCGGGGTAGGCGCATCTCAGCGTATCTTTGCATTCCCAGGGCAGGCAATCCTTGCACGCGCCCACCACATGATCGGCCACCTGGATCATTTCGACGCGGGCACCCGCTTTCGCCGCTCCATCCAACGCTGTCGCGACCATCTGGTAGGTCCTGCCGTCGCGGTTGGGACTCCCCACAAGCCCAAGGACAGTGCCGTTCTCTGCCATGACCAACCTCCTCCCTCGCCCCGATCCTCCCCCGGCTGACCGCGATGCGGTTTCGAGACCATCCTACACCATCCGCCGATCCCTGTCGTCGGCCTTGCGTCGTCTCTGCGCCGCTGTCGGGAGGGAGGACAAAGTGCGGTGGCTGGCGCCATTCGGGAGGAGTGACCGTGCGGGCACCACGACGCAAGACACTTCGAGCGCCGAGTCGGCCCCGGCGCTCGCGGGATGTTTCAGTCGCTCGCCTGGAGAAATTCCCCCCAGGAGGTCACGACGCCGGCGGTGTGACGGAAGCCTCTTCGGGGTTGACAATGACGAAGGAGCGATGGGCAAGACCCGCCTCCAAACTGCGCGGACGGCGGCGGTCCTCTCCCCGCTCCTCATGCGCACGCGACTGGGCCCATTGCCATCGCCCCCCGTGCCGCCGGTCGAGGACGACGTCGACTCCACGAATGCCCGTAAACATCTGCCGCAAATGTCGCCACAGGTCGGGCTGCTCTCTGGACACGACGATCAGGTAGCGCGCACGGCGCGTCTCTGGCTTTCCCGCGACGGGCGGCCTCTCACCGTCCGTAGGGCCCTCTTGCATCTGTACAGGGAATCCAGCGGCTTCGTCGACCACCATCGTCTGCCTCCTGATCCACTTGCCGTCTGAGTGAAGTCCACGCGCCGCCGCACCTTCACCCGCGTTTCCGACGTGCCCGCCACTGCGATCACGGGGTTCGGGAGAGATGAATGGTTGCGAACGCGCCGTTCCCGCCCCGCAAGAACAGCGCATAGTGAAAAAGCATAGACCGTGCCTGTCCGGCGAGAGGCAACACCAGAACGCACTCTTGCCTCGCAACTGTTCGCCACTATTGTGCGGTTTCGTTGAAGCCACTGAGGCGGGGGCCGGAAACGCAGAGGCGGGACCTGCAGGAAACTGTAAGCTTTGTCGACACCTGCGAAGGCCTAATGTCTGCAAGTGTGCATCAGGGTGAAGCGGCGTTCGGTTATCCTGCCTGTAAAGCAACCCGACACAGTTGCAGGCGAACCACTTTGCGCCCCGTCCAATACCTCCGTCTGCGTGTCATGTGGGAGATGCCCTTCCGGGGACCTTTGTGGTAGCATCTATGAGTCGCCTCACACGCGGGTCCTCTCCGGTTTCCCTGTGGCCACGGTGCGGCACGCCGCCGCGGCTTTCCAGCGGATTGAGAGGGGACGAGTTCCGGCGTAGACGACGAGGCGCGTGAGCGGGGCACTCCGGAAATTGTCCTGCGGGTGTCGGGGGGGGAGTAGACACCGAAAAAGCCGGTACAACCGGCGAGAGGAGAGGGTGCGCCTATGGCTCGAAGAGGCTTCTGCCCCCACTGCCGATCGGTGCAGCCGCTGGGAGAATATCAAGAAGATGGCCAATCCGGTCTGTGGTGCGCAACATGTCGGAATCCCATCGAGGGCTCGTACGTCGAAAAGCCGGCGGCTCGTCCCCGTCCGTCGACCATCCTCTGCATCGATGATGACCGCATTGTCCTCAGTTTCTGCAGCGATGCCCTTGAGAAGCAGGGCTTCCGGACGCTCGTGGCCGACGATGGTCCTGCGGGTATCGAAACCGCCAAGCGAGAGCGGCCAGACCTCATCCTTCTCGACGTGATGATGCCAGGTATGACCGGGTTGGAAACGTGCCGCCTTTTACGGGCGGAGGCGGCGCTCAGGGATACGCCGATCATCCTTTTGACGGCCTCGGACGACCCCGACCTGAGCCTGAAGGGGCGCCAGGCGGGCGCGACCGCGAGTATGCGGAAGCCTTTCGGCTCCGGGAACATCATCAGCGCCGTCGAGCAAGCGCTCGGCCGAAGGATCGACCCCCTTAAACGTTGAGCGGGACATCCTGCGCAACCGAGATTCCGAGAAACCGGCGAGGGAACTCGGCAGGGACTCCTGCCGTGGCCGTTCGGTCTGCCCCGCGGCGTCACTCCCGGTTGAGTTACGGGGGCGCCGCATCCTCTGTCGGCTGGGCGGCTGTGTTTTCAGGCCCCAAGTGGGTCGGCATCTCGCATTTCCCGTTGAAAACAGCGCCGCGCCAGATCGTCAACCGAGGGGTGCGGATCGTACCGGTGACCTGGCTTGTATCCAGCAGTTCGACCCATCGGTTCGCCGTGATGTTTCCACGCATGTGACCGCTGACCTGGAGGCGTTCAACGCGGATCTCCGCAACGATTTGGCCCCGTTCGCCGATAATGAGGGTCTCGCCGCACACGGACGTTCCCTCCAGCCGACCGTCGATGCGAAGGGCGCCGCGGAAGCTCACGTCCCCGTTGAACTGGCCTCCTTCGCCCAGGAAGCCGTTGAGTTCACCGAGATCGCCGCTTTCCGGGCTACGACGGTCCTCGCGCCGTCGCTCCTCGTGCACCGCCTCGACTCGCCGCCGCCGCTCTCCCTTTCGGCGATCCAAGACAACCTCGATCTGTCGATTGGCTGCCACGCTTCGTTTCAGCCAACCCCAGAGGCTCGACCGGCTTGCTGTCATTGTCATTCGGCCTCAAAGCCAACCGTCATGCGGCCACATGGCGCTAGCGTCCCCCTTGGCCTGCGTCCCGTTGCGCCCGCGTGTGGGAACGGACGCCACGCATGGGGCGAACAAATCCCTCTATAACCCTATATCCATTCCGTGACAAGTCAAACAAGTGGCTGCATCTGGAAACGCTGCGGCTCGTGCAGTGTGCGTTCCTCTGCGTGGTAGGGATGGACCAACCATTGGCGCTTCCGGGTGCGCCGGTCCTCTGCCAATTATTCCATTCCAGCGACGGGGGGGCACCTTGCAAGACGCCCGTATGGCATCGCAGGTGTATCGCGTAGTGTCTGCGTACGTCCGCCCGTATCATTCTAGAGCCAGTCTCTGGATCGTATTCCGTTCAGGTGAATCCGAGCCTACCAGTCTCCCCCGGTCCCTGGCGCTGCCCTTCTAGAAGCGGCGGGTTTCCGCTTTTTCAACGAGTTGCGCCACCGCCAACTCAGACGCAAACAGCGGCGACGGGCCCCTTCCGATTCTGGCATTCGACTTGCCGTTCCCCTCGCCCCGTGACCCGCCTGCGTCGGCGGTGGCGTAGGGCGGGTAGCCAATCTCGCGCGTTGTTGTCGCTCGAAGATCTGGTCAACGAACAGTTCGAGCTGCCTCGAGACAGTCGAGAGCTTTACAAAGAGCCAACGAGGTGTTGACATGACCGTTGCCGTGGCGTCCATGCACCCAAGTACCGCGCACTTCGATTGGAAACGGCCGGCGATAGGGACGCCTGGTCAAGCAGTGCCACGGCCCGGAACGCGAGGGCGCTCGATCGTCTGGCTCGGAGATCTGGCCTGCGAGGAGTATGCGCTGGTAGGGGGAAAGGCCGCCAATCTTTGCCGTCTTGCGGCGGAGTACCCCGTCCCACCTGGTTTCTGTCTGACTTCTATCGCCTTCGATCGGGCTGGAGGTCTGGGCGTCTTTGAGGGCGAGGAGCCTTCGGCCGCGTCCCTGCCGCGCGATCTTTACGAACAGCTTACCCACGCGTACCGCACGTTGGGTGAACGTTGCGGCGTGGATGCGCCCAGCGTGGCCGTGCGCTCCTCGGCTCTGGACGAAGACGGGGCCGGCGCTTCGTTCGCGGGACAGCATGAGACGTATCTGAACGTCGTCGGGGCGCAGGCGGTCGCCGAAGCGGTCGCGCGCTGCTGGGCGTCGGTACGCTCGTCTCGCGCCCTCCAGTACCGCCGACAACACGGGTTCGCGCTCGACGGGTTTCGGATCGCGGTTCTGATTCAGCAGTTGGTCCACGCCGATGTCTCGTCCGTCATGTTCAGCGCCAACCCAGTGACGGGGAACCGGGATGAGGTGATGATCAACGCAAGCTGGGGGCTGGGCGAGAGCATCGTCGGCGGGACGGTCACACCGGATACCTATGTGGTGCGCAAGGCGGACATGGCCACCGTCTCGCGCCGCATCGCCGAGAAGCGGCGGATGACGGTGATGGCAACGGACGGCACGTGCGAAGTGGAGGTCCCGCGCTTCCTGCGCATGCAACCAACACTGGGGCAGGAACAACTGATGGAGATGGCGCAGCTCGGCGTGGCGCTCGAACGGAGAATGGGCCACCCGGTGGACGTGGAGTGCGCGTATCACGCGGGCAAGCTGTTTCTGTTGCAGTGTCGCCCCATCACAACCCTCACCTGGTCTCGGTGAGGTCGTGCGCCGTCCTTCACGACTATCGTTGCCCCCGTCCGGGGGTCAACCGCATTCAAGGGAGGGGAGGATGTCCAACATGGCAGTCGCGCAAGACACCAAGGCGGTTCGAATCATCGCGCCACCGCAGTTTCCCGCCGCATGGGAGGACGCAGAGGACGAGCGGTTGACCTGGCTGCACGACCGCATGCACAATCCCGACCCGGTCCTGCCCCTGGAGAACGCATTCTGGAGCAGAGTGTACGAGGCATTCAACCGGGCGACAGAGGCCTACGACATGCCCGTCCGCCTCAAGACTCGGTGCATCAACACGTACTTCTACATGGCCGCCAAGACGATCGTCCCGCCCGAGCGGATGGAGGCCCAGAAGGCGCGCGCGGACGAGAGGATGGACGCGGCGATGGCCCGGTTGCGCAGCCTCTGGGCCGACGAGTGGCTGCCCGAGATCCGCGCGCACCTTGCGTGGTGGGATGCCTTCGACCTGACGGGAGCGGCAGCGCCCGAACTGCTGGCGCACCTGGAGGAAACCCTGGAACGCCTCGTGCGTCTGTGGGACCTTCACTTCCGGATTGTCTTACCCAGCTACATCGCGATGAGTCAGCTCGACGATCTGTACCGCGACCTTTTCGATGGCGACGGGGCCTTTGGATCCTATCGGCTGCTCCAGGGTTTCGACAACAAGACCCTGGAAGCCAACCGCGCCCTGTGGGACCTGAGCCGGCGTGCGCTGGCCTCGGAGGAGGTGCGCCGGGTTCTCGAAAGGCAACCCGCGGGGGACGTGTTGGCGGAGCTGGGAAAAACGCCGGCCGGCAGATCGTTCCAAGCCGACCTCGACGCCTACCTCGGGGAGTACGGTCTGCGAGGCGAGAAGTGGGGGCTGCGTTATCCCTGCTGGATCGAGGAACCCGCGGCGGCGATAAAAAACCTAAAGGACTACATCATGCGGTCCGGCCCAAATCCTAACAGCGAAATGGCCAAGCTCGCCGAGGAGCGGGACGGGGCGGTGGCCGCCGTGCGCGGGCGCTTGCAGGACTATCCGGGCCCGGTCGTCGAGCGTTTCGAGTTCCTGCTCAAGGCCGCGCAAGAAGGTGTTGTGCTGTCGGAGGACCACGGGTTTTGGATCGACTTCGGCGCCACGTACCGGGTGCGGCGGGTCCTGCTGGAGTTCGGGCGGCGCCTCTGCGAGGCCGGCGCTATCGCCCAGTATTCCGACGTGTTCTATCTCACCCTGGACGAGGTTCGAGCTCTTGCCGCCGCGCCTCATGGCGGCGACCACCGCGCTCTCGTCGAGCTCCGCCGCAGGGAAGTGGACCATTTCCAGGCGATTACCCCACCCCCGGCCTTGGGCGCCGACAACGGGCTGCCGCCGGAGGACCCCATGAGCCGGTTCTTCGGGAAGTTCTTTGGTGCCCCCCCGGCGGCGGCCGACGCGCCGGACGTCTTGAAGGGCAACCCCGGCTCGCCTGGCACGGCGCGCGGACCTGCCAAAGTGGTCCGCTCCCTCTCGGATGCGGCAAAACTGCAACGGGGCGACGTGCTGGTGGCCGAGACGACCGCGCCGTCGTGGACACCCCTGTTCGCGACCGCCGCCGCCATCGTCACCGATGCGGGCGGGGTCCTGAGCCACTGCGCTGTGGTGGCGAGGGAGTACGGCATACCCGCCGTGGTCGGGATGGGTCGAGCCACGATGACGATTCGCGACGGGCAGATCGTGGAGGTGGACGGCGATGCCGGTTTCGTCCGCATCTGCCCCGCTTGACGCGTTGGCGCCTGCACGTTCGACGTCGGAGCGCGTCACCGTGGTCGCCGTGGCGCTGACGACGATGCTCGCGCCGCTGAACTCCACCATGATCGCCGTGGCGCTGCCGCACGTGATGGCGGAGTTCGACGCCGACGTCGCCAGCGTCGGCTGGCTGGTGACCTCCTATCTGATCGCCATGGCCGCGTTGCAGCCGGTCGCCGGAAAAATCGGCGACCGGCTGGGGCGCCGGCGTCTGATCCTGGGCGGAGTCGCGTGGTTCGGACTGGTCTCGCTGGGGGCGGCGACGAGCTCCAGTCTGCCCTCCCTGCTGTTCTTCCGTGTCCAGCAGGCTGTCGCCGGAGCGGTTGCGCTTCCCAACGGGGCTGCGCTGCTGCGAGAGACGGTTCCTGCGGAGCGGCGGGCGGGGCGATTTGGGCTGGTGGGAGCAGCGGTGGCTCTGGCCGCGGCGGCGGGGCCGCCCCTCGGTGGATTGCTGGTCGGGACGGCGGGGTGGCGCGCAATCTTCTACGTCAACCTGCTGTTAATTCTTCCGACGCTGGCGCTGGTCTGGCGGTGGATCCCCGTCGGTGCGCGGCGGGGAAACGGCCACCCCTTTGACCTGGCCGGAGCCGCGCTGCTGTCCGCCGGGTTGATCGGGACAACGGGCCTGCTGACCCACGGCCTGAAGAGCGATCCTGTGCCGGCGACGCTGCTCGGCATCGCTTTGGTCGTCCTTGCAGCGACCCTCCTGCGGCGCGAGCTTCGCCACCCCGACCCCGTGCTTCAGCCCAGGCTTTTCGGCAGGCGGGACTTTGCCGCCGCCAACGCAGCCATCGCACTGAGCAACCTGGCCATGTACTCGACGCTGCTGGCGATTCCGATCCTGCTCTTGCGCCGGACCGGCTGGACGAGCGCGGAGGCGGGATTGGTGCTGGCGGTGATGTCACTCGGGATGGTCGTGTTCTCGCCGCTCGGGGGTCGGCTGGCCGACCGTCTGGGCCGGCGCGCGCCGACGGTCGCCGGCCTTTCCTTGGTGGCGCTCGGCCTGGTGCCGCTGGCGCTGGGCGGGAGCAGGGTTACGACCCAGGCTTTGTTGGCTGGTCTCGGGCTGATAGGCGCCGGGCTCGGGCTGTCGTCGGCTGGGCTTCAGGCGGCCGCGCTCGAGGCCGCCGGCCCGGGAGAGGCGGGGGTGGCCTCAGGGGTCTTTTCGACAAGCCGATATCTCGGCAGTATCGTCGGGTCCGGCGCGCTCGCCGGCTTCCTCGGGCCGGCCGGCGACGGCGTCACCGGCTTTGCCGCGGTCTTTCTGATGGCCGCTGCGGCGGCGCTCCTGTCGGCGTTGGTGGGTTCGGCGTTGCGGGACACGCGCGGGTGACGTGCGTCATACTCGCCACGTGTGCTCGTCCACGGTGTCAACGGAAGCGAATCGGGCTGTTACATCCCGGGTCGCATCCGCGCGTCACCGCCTCGGCAGTCGACGGAAAATGCCGGGCGGTTGTCCACCCCGCGGCGGCTGGTGTCCGGACGGACCGTCGAGGTCACCTGGACCGCTGCGCTTTCTCGATCTTGGCCCACTCGTCCTTCAACAAGACTGCGCGATTGAACGCCAGTTTTCCACCGGCGGAGTCGGGATCCACGCAGAAGTAGCCTTGCCGCTCGAACTGGTAGATGGCCCCGGCTCTGGCCCCAGCCAGGCTCGGCTCGACCCAGCAGCCGGATAACAGCTCCAGCGAATTCGGGCTCAGGTTTGCCAGGAAGTCCAGGCCCTCGTCCGCTTCGTCCGGATTCTCCTTGGTGAAGAGGCGGTCGTACAGCCGCACTTCGGCGGGCACGGCATGGGCCGCGGAGACCCAGTGCAGGGTGGCCTTCACCTTGCGCCCGTCCGGGGCGTCGCCACCTCGGGTGGCGGGGTCGTAGACGCAGCGAAGCTCGACGACCTTGCCCTGACCATCCTTCACGACCTCCACGCATTTCACGAAATACGCCGAGCGCAGCCTGACTTCGCGCCCCGGGGCAAGCCGGTAATACTTGGGCGGGGGCGCCTCGCGGAAGTCGTCCTGCTCGATGTACAGCACGCGGGAGAAGGGCACCCTCCGCATCCCGGCGGCCGGATCTTCCGGGTTCTTGAGCGTGTCGAACTCCTCGACCTGGCCTTCAGGGTAATTCTCGATCACCACCCGCAGCGGCCTGAGGACGCCCATCGCGCGCGGAGCGCGCTTGTTGAGATCCTCGCGCAGGCAATGCTCCAGCAGGGCGAGGTCCACGATGCTGTCCTTCTTGGCCACCCCGATTCGTTCGCAGAAATCGCGGATGGCCTCCGGCGTGTAACCCCGACGGCGCAGCCCGGAGAGCGTGGGCATGCGGGGGTCGTCCCAGCCCCGGACATGCCCGTCCTGTACGAGCCTGAGGAGCTTGCGCTTGCTGAGCACCGTGTAGGAGACGTTCAGCCTCGCGAACTCGATCTGGCGGGGATGGTAGATCTCCAGTTCGTCCAGGAACCAATCGTACAGCGGCCGGTGAATCTCATACTCCAGCGAGCAGAGCGAATGGGTGATGCCCTCGATGGAGTCCGATTGACCGTGAGCAAAGTCGTACATCGGATAGATGCACCACGCGTCACCCGTGCGGTGATGCGAGGCGTGCAGGATGCGGTACATGATCGGGTCGCGCAAATTGATGTTGGGCGACGTCATGTCGATCTTGGCGCGCAGGGTGCGGGAGCCGTCCGGGAACTCGCCGGCCCGCATGCGCGCGAAGAGATCCAGGCTCTCTTCGGCGGTCCGGTTGCGGAACGGGCTCTCCCTGCCCGGTTCGGTCAGCGTTCCGCGGTATTCGCGGACCTCGTCGGCGCTCAGATCGCAGACATAGGCCTTGCCTTTCTGGATCAGTGCGACACCGTACTGGTACAGTCGTTCGAAGTAATCCGAGGCGTAGAAGAGTCGGTCCTCCCAGTCGAAGCCCAGCCAACGGATATCCTGCATGATGGACTCGACGTACTCCACTTCCTCCTTGACCGGATTGGTGTCGTCGAAGCGCAGGTTGCACCGTCCGCCGAACTCCGCCGCGATACCGAAGTCGATGCAGATGGCCTTGGCGTGGCCGATGTGCAGGTAGCCGTTCGGCTCCGGCGGGAAGCGGGTATGGACACGGGAGTACCGGCCCGTCCTCAAATCCTCGATTACCGCGGCCCGGATGAAATCGGCGGGCTGGCTCGATTCCTTCTCCACCATGGTTGTCCCTCGTCTGGAAAGCGTGTCGACGCGATCGCGTGGCACACGACGCAGGCGGGATCGGCGTCCGCCCGGCGCGCGCGGCGCGCCCGACCGCGACGGCACGCCTGCGCGTGCTGTGCGGAGCTGAGAATGCCGCAACGGCGGCGCTGCTGTCAAGCCGGAAGAGCGGAAAGAAGACACCGGGTGCGCACACGTTCTGCAAGGTGGGAAACGTGCGGCGGACGGCGCGGAATTTCACGGGGGCCATCTGGCTCGGATGTTCCGACGGAGGGGAGTCAGGCCCGCATGTGTGCGCGCCGGCGGCCCGTGCCCCGGCGATGCGGTGCCACCCGGCACGGCCCCACGGGGAGTCGTCTTGTTGAGAGAATTCTCCGTCGTGTCCGGAGACTGGCCGATCTCGCCCGCCCCCGCATCGTCTCCGGCGTGAGAGTGGCCGACCGGCAGCTTGCCGTATCTCGGCACGCGCCTTGCTGCTTCTGATTGACAGGTGCTGTTGCGTTCGCTAGGTTTCCGCTGACGCTGTCCTCGTGTGCGGGTGCGTCGGAGGGGGCTGTCCTTATAGTCACAAACAGTGCCGGACGGTCCAGCGGCGCCGCAGGGGTGGGCGTGTTAGCGCGGTCGTGTGGTTGCCCGAACGAGACTCGTGTTCTGGCATCTCAGGTGCAGTCGCCCGCGTGACGAAAGGGGAACGGATGGGTTCCACTTTTTTTTGCCCATACTGCTGTTCGACTCAGGAGAGGTACGAATATCAGGAGGATGGGCGCCGCAAATTCCGCTGTGCGTCCTGTGGCACTCCGGCCGAAGCGAGCGGATTGACCGAGGAGTCCACTTTCGGCCGCGCGAAAGTCCTCTGCATCGACGACGACCGACTCCTGCTCGGTTTGGTGAAGGATGCCATCGAAATGCACGGGTTTGAAGCCCTGACGGCAACGGACGGACCATCCGGCCTGGAGCTGGCCAAAGCGCAGCATCCCGACATCATTCTGGTCGATGTCATGATGCCAAAAATGAGCGGGTTTGAGGTGTGCCAGCATTTGCGCGCTGACCCAAAAATGAGGGGAACGCCCATCATCATCATCACGGCCATGGCCGACCCCGAGCTCAAGACCAAAGGCCTCGAGGCCGGCGCCAACCTGGCCATCCCAAAACCTTTCAATCCCACGCAGATCATCGTCCTGATCAAGAAGGCGCTGGAGTTAAAGGCCAAGGGGCCCCCACGGTAAAGATGCCGGGACGGGCCTCGATGCCCCCGGATGTGTTTCCCGGACCCGGGTTCGTCCTGGAGGATGACGTCACACCGGCCGCCACTGCGGCGCGGCCGCCTATGCCTCCGGTGAGAGGAGCCCCAGAGAGGACTCACCATGCGATGGATATCGGTCGTTCTCGTCGTCGCCATCTTGGAGGCGGGCTGCGCTCCGACGATGGAGCAGCAAAGGTCCGCGCGCCTGGAGGCTCTTCAGCTCGAACTGGAGGGCGCCCTCGCCACATGGAAAACCGATGCGAAGCTCGGGCGTTTCGGCACGAGTGTCAATGCCGCGCACGCCCTCGTGGCCCGTTACGACGTCGTCTATGAACGCTGGGGACTTCGCGCCGATTCGCTGACGCAGGCCATGCTGGCCTATGCTTCGGCGGTGGCCGTCAGGGTGGACGCTAAGGAACTCTCGGCCGACGAGGCAAATACCCTGCTTGAGAAAATGCGCATGGACCTGGATCGCGCGAGGTCCGCTTTGCCCGGGGGGCGCGCCGAGAACCCCGCGGACCGAGATGCCGCCATGCTCTCTTGCTGGAAGGATTACTGGTCGGCAAACCGTCAGGCCCTTCAGGCCAGCCCTCGAAACCCGGTACGATGCGAGATCAATTCGTCGGCCGTAGGCGCGAAGCCGGTTGTCTGCTATTGAGTCGGGTGACAATAATTGTCCGCCCGGTGTTAACCTACGTCCATGGGCGGGCAACCAAGATTCTGTCGGCGCACATCGTCGACAGCCGGCCGCAGCAGATTGACAAATGCGCAAATGCCCGTTTTCAAACCAGAAACGGCCTGCATGCCGTCTGTCAGAGACGCAGGGGCCATCGTCGTTCGTTTTCGGCATGTTAGGTGCTTGCAAGCTGTAGTGTTGGGGAGAACGACGTGATTCGCGGAGCGTACGGGCACGCGGATTTATGTGATGTTTCGCTGAGAGGGAGGTAGCCGGATGGTCTGCTCCCGACGGCGGGGATGCCATGGTTTTACGTTGGTGGAGTTGTTGATTGTCATAGTCATTATCGGGCTGCTCGCTTCCATCGCGATTCCCAACCTGATCAGCGCGCACAGGAAAGCGAGATACGCACGCGCTGCTTCGGAGTCCAAGACTCTCGTCACGCAGGCCATCCTCTACGGCAACGATCAGGGAGTATACCCGACGAGTGTGGCGGTGTTGCGGGGCTCTGGATACGCGAACATGGCCGATGTGGACCCATGGAATCTCCCGTGGCAACTCTCGCCCGCTCTGACTTCTGGCGCCCCACCGAGACAAACCGACGACGTCTATATGTTTAGCAAGGGTGCGGGGGCCAGCGGCGTCTTTCCCGATCCCTTCGTGTCATTCACCGGAGACAATGGTTCCGTCGGATTCTCCTCGATCTACGGATCCTGGAGCGGAGCGTAGGGTTCCCGGGTCCCAGGCCTCTCGACCCCAATCCAGACTCACCCCGGCTTTGCCCCTCGCGATTTCTGACCTCCACGGCGTGGCGCCTTGTTTGTTTACCCTGCGCGCGTAGAATTCTGGCTGGACGCGGCGGCGGGAACGGGAGTAAAGTGCAACCTCGCGTGAAGGGTATACGTGTGGTTGGATGGGTATCCGTGGGAGGGATGGAAAAGGAGACGGGCATGAGCCAACTGTTCGAGAACCGAGCCAAGCGGATGATCAAGGCCGGAAAGAAAACGGCCGGAGCGTGGGCGCAGCTCTGCAGCCCCCTCTCCGCGGAGTGTCTGGCCCGCGGCGGCTTCGACTGGATTCTCATCGACATGGAGCACGCCAGTGGCGACGTGCTGACGCTGGTCTCGCAGTGCCAGGCCATCGCGGCCACCGGGACGGAGGCGGTGCCGTTTGTCCGCGTGCCGTGGAATGACCTGGTGTGGATCAAGCGGATCTTGGACGCCGGGGCCTACGGTCTCATGATTCCCTACGTGAACACCAAGGACGAGGCGGTGCGGGCGCTGCAGGCCTGCAAGTATCCGCCCCAGGGGATTCGCGGCATTGCCGGGAGCGTGCGGGCGGCAGGCTACGGGCGCGATACGAGCAGCTACCTCAAGCGGGCCAACGACGAGATCTTCGTGATGCTCCAGGTCGAGACGATGCAGGCCATCGACAACCTGGAGGCCATCGCCTCCGTTCCCGGAGTGGACGCCCTCTTCATCGGGCCCATGGACCTGTCCACCTCCATGGGGCATCTCGGGAATCCCGCCCACCCCGACGTGCAGGCGGCCATCGCCACGGTCGAGGCCAAGGCGAAGAAGCTCGGGATGCCGCTGGGGACCATTTCGGGGAGCTGGGAGCAGGCGAAGGCGCTGTACGACCGGGGGTATCAGCTCATCACACTGGTCTCCGATTCCGTCCTGATCTCCAAGGTCGCCGCGGACGCGATGGCGAAATTCCGCGAAGTCTTCCCGGCGTAGCGCGCTCGCATCCGGCCGCCAGGAGTAGCGACTGCCGGGCGCACCTCCACTGGAAGCGGAGGCGGCGCCCGGCCGTTTTTTCTGGCGCCGCGGAGCGCCCGTCGCCGTGCCCGAATCCTGTTGACAGCGGATGGTCCGGCCCATACAGTCGCACCTCCGTTCGGCATACGCGGGGGGAATGGTCCGTGCGGGTCGATCTCCACGTCCACACGAACGCCTCTGACGGTCTCCTGGAGCCGGCAGCGCTGGTCCGTGCCGTCCGCGCGGCGCAGGTGGAGGTGTTCAGCGTGACCGACCACGACACGGTGGACGCCCTGGACGAGGCAAGACGCGCGGCGGACACCGCAGGACTCACCCTCATCGCCGGCATCGAGCTCAGCGCCTACTGGGGTGCTGTGGAGTTTCACATTCTGGGATACTTTATCGATCCCGCAAACGCCGCGCTGCGCACGTTTCTGGACACGACGCGGGAGGCGCGTCGGGAGCGCCTGCATGCGATGCTGAGTCGGCTTCACGCGATGGGCATGCGGGTGCCGGCGGGCGACGTTCTGGCGCGGGCACGGAACGGGAATGTCGGCCGACCCCACCTGGCGCGCGCGCTCGTCGAGCGCGGCTTCGTGGGTAGCGCAGACGAGGCGTTCGACCGGTATCTCGGGTCGGACAAACCGGCCTACGTTCCGCGTCCCGACGTGTCCGTCGGGGACGCCATCGGCGTGATCCGGGAGGCGGGCGGGATCGCGTCCCTCGCCCATCCGGGCCTCCACAATCGGGACGAGGCGATTCCAGATCTGGTCGCCGCGGGACTCGCGGCGATCGAGGTCTATCATCCGAAGCACGCATTCGGCCGGGCGCGTCGGTACCGCAGGGTCGCGCAGCAGCACGGCCTGCTGATAACCGGTGGATCGGACTTCCACGGGGTCGACGAGCGGGACCATGCCTCCGTGCCCGGTCTTCCGTGTCTGCCCGAGGCCGACTACGAGCGATTGCTGGCCGCGGCAAGGGCGTGCGGCGCCCGACTTCCCTAGCGGCGACTTCCAGCGGATGGGCGCCTGGAATTCTCCTCCGAGGGGGCGGAGAATCGAGGAGTTAGGTCGCATCGCTGGCGTCACCGCGACTTGCCAGTGCCTGTATAATCCATTATCATCGTTCGACGTACTCGACTCAAGTCGACGGGATGTTTCAGGCTATGGACGAACAGGACAAGCGTTTGCTCAACGCCATTCAGGCGGAACTTCCGCTCGTCTCCAGGCCGTTCGAGGCGCTGGGGGCCCGCGTCGGCCTCGCGGAGGCCGAGGTCATCGCTCGGCTAGACGAGCACAAGCGGCGGAGGGTCGTCCGGCAGATCGGCGGGATCTTCGACACGCGTAGCCTCGGCTACAAGAGCAGCCTCGTCGCCATGCGCGTCCGGCCGGAACGCCTGGATCAGGCCGCCGAGGTGGTGAACAGCCACCCCGGCGTCAGCCACAACTACCAACGCGATCACGCCTTCAACATGTGGTTCACGATCGCCGTTCCACCCGCGAGTGATCTCGTCTGGACGGTGGATCGATTGCACGAGACGGCCGGGGCGGAGTCCGCGTGCCTTCTTCCGACGCTCCGGCTCTTCAAGATCGGCGTGCAGCTCGACATGCAGGGCGGGAGCGGGGCGGAGCGCGCGGAAGCCATGTACAGCGACGCCACCCGGCCCGCGGCAGGACGCGGCGGATTGCGGCCGGTCGACGTGGCCGTCATCCGGGAGCTTCAAGAGGACGTGCCGCTCGACCGGCAGCCGTACGCGACCATGGCGCGCCGGATCGGCATTCCGGAGGACGAGTTTCTGGCGGTGGCGGCGCAGCTCAAGACGCAGGGCTACATGCGCCGGATGGCTGCGGTCCTGCACCACCGGGAGGCCGGTTTCCGGGCCAACGCCATGGGGGTGTGGGTGGTGCCCGACGACCGAGCGGAAGACGTGGGCCGGGTCATGGGGAGCTTCAAGAGCGTGAGCCACTGTTATCTTCGACCGACCTATCCGGACTGGCCGTACAACATCTTCACCATGGTGCACGGCCAGGACGCCAAGGGCTGCCAGGAGGTCATCGACGCGATGGCACGGGCGACCGGCATCACCGACTATGCCCTCCTGTACAGCACCAAGGAGTACAAGAAGGTTCGGCTCCGGTATTTCACCCCCGAGCTGGATGAGTGGGAGGTGCGCGTGCGCCGGGCCTCGGCGCCGGCCGGAACGCATCCGTAGCGCGCGGCGATTTCCCGAAGACGACGCCTCACGGGAGCTTGATGGAGAACCGGTTGGCGGTGGAGGTGGAGGGACTGACCAAGGTCTTCGGTGCGACGCTCGCCCTGGATGCGGTGGACCTGCGTGCCGCGCGGGGTGAAGTGGTGGCGCTCCTCGGCCCGAACGGGGCGGGCAAGACGACGCTGCTGAAGCTCCTGTCCACGGCCCTCAAGCCGACGGCGGGAGGCGGTCGCATCCTGGGGGAGGATCTCGTCAAGGGGCGCGACCTCATCCGGCGGAAGATCGGCATGATCTCCCATAATCACCACCTGTACGAGGAGCTGACGGCGGAAGAGAACCTGCGCTTTGCTGCGACGATGCACGGCATCCGGCCGGACCGCGACCGGATTCGCAAGGCGCTGGCCGAGGTCGGGCTCGAGACGCAGGCCGGCTGGAAGGTCCGGACATACAGCACGGGCATGAAGCGCCGGCTGGTCATCGGGAAGATGCTCCTGTTCGATCCGGAGCTGCTCTTCCTGGACGAGCCGCACAACACGCTGGACCAGGCCGCCATCGCGCTGCTCAACGGTTACGTGGCGTCGGTGCGCGCGCGCGGCGGGTCGGCCATCGTGGCGACGCACAACTTGAGCCGTGCGTACGACATGGCAGACCGGTTCGTGCTCATGCGCGAGGGCGCGGTCACGCGGCGCATCGAGAAGGATCGCCTGATGGTGGACCAGCTGCGGGAGATGTACACCCGATACGCCGAGAACGACGACGGCGATCCTGGAGCCGCGAGCCCGGCCCGCCGGGCAGGCGGGCGCGAGCCGCGCGTCGGTGTGAGCGAGGGAACATGGTAGTGGCGGAGGTGATGCGCCGCACCTGGGCGATGACGTGGAAGGACGTGCGAGTGGAGCTCCGCGCCCGCGAGCGGATGAACGCCATGTTGTTCTTCGCGGCGCTGGTCCTCTTCATCTTCAACTTCGCCCTCGGACCCGATCTGTCCAAGCTCCGCGAGGCCGCGCCGGGCCTGCTCTGGCTGGCGTTTCTGTTCACGGGGATGCTGGGCCTCGGCCGCAGTTTCCAGGCCGAGCGCGAGAACGAGTGCTTCGAGGAACTCCTGCTGACGCCCGGCGATCGCGAGTCGCTGTACTTCGGCAAGCTGGCGGGCAACATCCTCTTCATGGTCATGGCGGAGGCGCTGATCCTCCCGCTGTTCGCCATCCTGTACAACCTGGAGATCTGGGCCGCACTGCCCGGCCTGCTCCTGGTGGCATTCCTCGGGACGGTGGGGTTCTCGACCATCGGCACGCTGCTCGCCGCCATGACGGCGCATCTCCGGGCGCGCGAGGTGATGCTGCCGTTGCTGCTTTTCCCGCTCACCGTCCCGGTGATCCTGGGGTCCGTGAAGGCCACGGAGGCCCTGTTGAGCGGCGGGGGATTGGCCGAGGCGAGCCACTGGGTGAAACTGCTGTGCGGATTCGATGTGGTCTTTTTGGTGATCTGCCCGCTGGCGTTCGAGTTTGTCCTGGAGGAATGATGGGCCCCTCTCGCGTCGGCCGCATCTTGGGTGTGTTGGCGGGGCTGTGCGTGGCCGGCGGCCTGTACCTCGGGCTCGTCGTCGCGCCGCCGGACGCCACGCAGGGCGAGGTGCAGCGGATCATGTACCTGCACGTCCCGTCAATACTCACGGCATACGTAGCTTTCACGGCGACTTTCGTCGCCAGCGTGCTCTATCTGTGGAGGCGCGATCCGCGCGCCGATGCGGTGGCCGTATCCTCCGCCGAGGTGGGCGTCGTCTTCACCGGAATCACCCTGGCCACCGGGTCCATCTGGGGTAAGTCCACCTGGGGCGTCTGGTGGACCTGGGACGCCCGGCTGACCCTGACGGCCATCCTGTTCACGATCTACGTGGGGTATCTGATGCTGCGGGCATTCGCGGAGGAGCCCCAGGCGGCGGCGCGCTACGGCGCCGTCCTGGCCATCCTCGGGTTTTTCGACATCCCCCTCAACCACCTGGCGGTGCAGTGGTGGCGGACGCTGCACCAGCCGTCGTCCCTTATACGGCCGGGGGGGCCGTCGATCGACCTCGCCCTGCTGGTGCCGCTGCTTGTCAACTTGGCCGGACTACTCCTGCTCTATTCCTACTACGTGGTGGAGCGGACTCGATTGGAACGAATGCGACAGCGCGCGCTGGCGCTGCGCTTGATCCGGGGGCGCCGTGGGTAGCTGGGGGTTCATCGGTCTGGCATACGGGGTGGCGGCCGTGGCGCTGGTCGGGTATCTTTTCAGCCTGCGAGGCCGGCTGAGAGATGCCGGCGCGACCTTGAGCGCGCTGGAAGGGGATGGGGGGCGAAAGAAGCCATGAAGGGTCGCAGACTGAAGTACGTGATTGCCGGAGGGATCGTGCTGGCCGCGCTGGCGGGACTGGTATATTCCGGCGCCAAGGAGTCCATGGTCTACTTCTACACGCCGAGCGAGATCCGCGAGAAGACGGACGCCGTGCGGGGGAAGGCGCTGCGCGTCGGCGGGATGGTGGAAGAGGGGTCGATCCGCTGGGAGCCGCAGCAAGTCCTCCTCACCTTTGTCCTCACCGACGGCCAGAACAGCGTGCCGGTCCGCCATAAAGGGACCGCGCCGGATCTCTTCAAGGAAGGGGCCGGCGCCGTGGTGGAGGGCACGTGGGCGCCCGAGGGATATCTCCGGTCCAGCACGATCATGGCAAAGCACTCCGAGGAATACAAGGCGCCGAAGCAGCCCGAGACCCTGGAGGGAAAAAAGGCCCTCTTCAAGTCGCTGCTGCCGGGAGGGAAGCAATGATCTCCACCCTTGGCCACTTCGTGCTCTTCCTGGCCCTGGGGATGAGCCTGTATGCCGCGGGCGCGGCAGTCTACGGCGCGCGCGCGGGCCGGGAAGACTGGCTCGCCAGCTCGCGCAACGCAATCCTGGTGAACCTGTGCCTCGTGACCCTGGCGATGTTTCTGTTGGAGTACGCGCTGATCACCAGCGACTTCAGCATCCGCTACGTGGCCAACACCAGCACGCGGGGGAGTCTCACCCGCTACAAGATCGCCGGACTGTGGGGTTCCCTGGAGGGCTCGATCCTGCTCTGGGCCTGGCTCCAGTCGCTGTTCTCGGCCCTGGTGGTGGCGCGGTACAGCGACCGGCATCAGGCGGTCATGCCCTATGTGCAGGCGGTGCTCCAGGGCATCTGCGCCTTCTTCCTATTGGTCATGACCTTCGCGGCGAACCCCTTCGCCCCGTCGTTTCCGGTGCCGCCCGACGGCCGCGGGCTCAACCCGCTCCTGGAAGTGACCGACATGCTGGTCCACCCGCTGCTGCTGTACCTCGGGTACGTGGGCCTCTCGGTCCCCTTCGCGTTTGCCATGGCGGCGCTCATCACGGGCCGGCTGTCGGAGGAATGGGTGAAGAACACCCGCCGCTGGACGATCGTGGCTTGGCTGTTTCTCACCGGCGGCATCTTCTACGGGGGCTGGTGGTCGTATCGGACCCTGGGATGGGGCGGCTACTGGGCCTGGGATCCCGTGGAGAACGCCTCGTTCATGCCCTGGCTGACGGCGACCGCCTTCATCCACTCGGTGATGATCCAGGAGCGGAAGCGCATGCTGAAGGTCTGGAACCTGGTCCTCATCACCCTGACGTTTTCCCTCGTCATCTTCGGGACCTTTCTGACCCGGAGCGGGATCCTCGGCTCCGTGCACGCCTTCGCCGAGGGGCCGGTGGGAATGGTGTTCCTCGGCTTCCTGGCGTTGGTGCTCCTGTTCTCCCTCGGCCTGATCGCCTACCGGGCGGACCGGTTGAAAGGCCATGGCGAACTCGACTCCGTGGTATCGAGGGAGAGCGCCTTTCTGCTGAACAACGTGGTCCTGATCGGGATCTGCTTCACCGTGTTCCTGGGGACCATTTTCCCGCTGCTCACCGAAGCGATCCGCGGAACCAAGATCAGCGTGGGGATGCCGTATTTCAACCGGGTGAGCGTCCCGCTGGGCATGGCGCTGCTTCTCCTCATGGGGATCGGCCCGCTCATCGCCTGGGGGCGCGCCTCGCTGAATAATCTCCGCCGGAACTTCCTGAAGCCGATGGTGGCGGCAGCGGCGGGAGCAGCGCTGTTGTGGGTCCTGGGCGTCCGGCAGGCGGAGGCGCTGCTGGCGTTCTTCTGTTGTTTCTTCGTCATCGGCACGATCGCGCTGGAATTCTGGACGTCCACACGGACACGGGCCGCCGCCACGGGAGAAGGCTTCCTCCAAGCCTTTGCCGCGCTCCTGCTCAGGACCCGGCGGCGTTACGGCGGTCTGATCGTCCACCTGGGCGTGGTCATCGCCATCATCGGCATCGCGGTGTCTTCCATCTACAAGGTGGAGCACGAGGTGACGCTCAAGCCCAAGGAGCGGATGGAGATCGGGCCGTATACGGTTCAGTTCAACGACCTGCAGGCCGGGGAGAGGCCGACGCACATCTTGGTGTGGGCCAACTTGACCGTTCTCAAGGGGAACACCACACTCACCGAGCTGCACCCGGGGCAACGGTTTTACCCGAACCAGCAGAGCCCATTCGCCACCGTGGACGCCCGCTACCACTGGAGCGAGGATCTCTACGCGATTCTCTCAACATTCGAGCGGGACGGAAGCAGCGCCACCATCAAGGTCATGATCAACCCCATGATGGCCTGGATCTGGATCGGCGGTGGCGTGATTCTCCTGGGGGTCCTCGTGGCAGTCCTGCCGGAGCGACGCCTGGCGATGCTGACGGTGCGGGCCAAGACCCAGCCTGCTTGAGGTCGGCGGCGGAGCATCTATGACCTGGAAGAAACTGCTGATCCCGCTGGCCAGCGTGCCGGTCATCCTGCTGCTGGCTTACGGCTTCCGGACGGACCCGAAAGCCATTCCGTCGCCACTCGTCCAGAAATTGGCGCCAGACTTTCGCTTGCAGGCCTTCGATGGCGGAGAGGTGTCCCTGGCCGACCTGAAAGGAAAGCCGCTGGTGCTGAATTTCTGGGCGTCCTGGTGCTATCCCGCCTGCTACGAGGAAGCGCCCCTTCTGGAAGCTACCTGGAAGAGATACAAGGACCAGGGGCTGATGATGGTCGGTGTGGACATTCAAGACAAGGAGGCCAACGCCCGGGAATTCCTGCAGCGGTTCGGATTCACGTTCCCGAACGCCCCCGACCCGGGAAGCAAGGTGTCCATCGATTACGGCGTGTACGGGGTGCCGGAGACGTACTTCATCGACCGGCAAGGGCGGATTGCGTACAAGCACGTCGGTGCGCTGACGCCCGCGCTCATGGAGGCGCAGGTGCAGTCACTCCTGAAGGGCACGTGAGATGAGCCGGCGCAGGGGACGGTGGGCGAGTGTGCGGCAGGCAGCGTGGTGGTTGACGTTGGGGGTCGCGGTCCTCCTCTGGTGGAGTGCCGCGCCCGTGCGCGCCGCCACCAATTTCGACCTGGAGGACCGGGTCCGCGAGATCGCCTCGGAACTGCGCTGCGTCGTGTGCCAGAACCTCTCCGTGGCCGATTCACCTTCGGACTTGGCCAAGGAGATGCGGAACCTGGTGCGGGAGCAGGTTCAGCAGGGAAAAAATCGCGAGGAGATTCAGGCCTATTTCGTAAGCCGCTACGGTGAGTACGTGCTGTTGTCGCCACCCAAGCGCGGATTCAATCTATTGGTGTGGGGGCTGCCGTTCCTGGCCATCGCTGTTGGCGGGGGCGCGGTGTACCTCGTGGTCCGTCGCTGGACCGAGCAAGCGCCGGCGAAGCGGCCTGCGATAGATCCGGCCTACGCCGAGCGGGTGCAACGCGAGCTGAAGGACCGGGAGTAGGGATAGGAACAGGCGATTGGTCGACTGGTCAATTTGGCAATTTGGGGATTAGGCAATTCGGCACTTTGGCGGAAACGGAGTCGGGCACTGAGGCCCCAGCGGGTTTTTCGGAATAGCCTGATCACGCTACCGCCCATTTGCCGAATCGCCTAGGGGCCAAGTCGCCCAATTGCCGACTCGCCAACTTCGAGCGGAGCATTCATGGCCATCGTTATCGCGCTCGTGATCGCACTCGCGGCGGTTGCCATTGCGGCGGCGCCGCTCTTTTTTGGCACCCGGCAAGCTGCTCGAGTCACGGCGGGTGAGGAGCAAGTCTCCCTGGAGTTGGAGGACCTGCTGGCCGAGAAGGAGACGCTCTACGCCGCTATCCAGGAGCTCGACTTCGACTTCAAGTCGGGCAAGCTGTCCGCGGAGGACCACCATGGCCTTCGACAGCGGTACGAGGAGCGGGCCGCGGTTCTCCTCAAGGCCATCGACGAACTGCAGCCCACCTCCGGAAGGTCGGACGCGCCGAGAAAGGCCCGCCGGGAGAAGCGGAGGGGATGAAGGCAATCGCAGAGCATCTTCGCCGGTCCGGCCTGGAGGACATTCTCGGCAAGATTCATGACGGGGAGCGCCTCGGCTATGGCGACGGGATGCGCCTGTATGCGACGCCCGATCTGACTGCCGTCGGCTACTTGGCCAATCTGGTGCGCGAGCGCCGGAGCGGCGACCGCGCGTATTTCGTCCGCAACCTCCACATCAACTACACGAACATCTGCAACAAGCTCTGCAAGTTCTGTTCGTTCTACGCAGCGCCGAACAGCCGGGACGGTCGGGGTTACGTCCTCTCGCCCGAGGAGGCCGCAGCCCGTGTGGCGCAATACGAGGGCGAGTCGATCCGGGAAATCCACATGGTGGCGGGCATCAACCCGAAACTTCCCTACGAGTACTATCTGGACCTCCTGCGGGCGGTGAAAGCGGCGCGCCCCGACGCGCAGATCAAGGCTTTCACCATGATCGAGTTGGCGCAGATCGCCCGCGTGGCCAGGCGTCCCTTGACTGAAGTCCTGCCGGAGCTCCAGGCGGTCGGACTGGCCGCCTGCCCCGGGGGCGGGGCGGAGGTGTTCAGCGAGCGGGTGCACGAGGAACTGTTCCGGGCCAAGCTGGACAACGAAGGTTGGTTCGAGGTCGCGCGGGCCGTGCACCGCGCCGGGATTCGAACCAATGTGACGATGCTCTACGGCCACATCGAGACAGTGGAGGAAAAGGTCCGGCACCTCCTGCATGTCCGGGATTTGCAGGATGAGACCGGCGGATTCATGTGCTTCGTGCCGCTGGCTTTCGATCCCAGCCGGACCGAGCTGGCGCATGTGCCTGCCACCACGGGTTACGCCAATCTGCGGGAGATCGCCGTAGGCCGGCTGCTCCTGGACAACGTCGAGCACGTCAAGGCGTTCTGGATCATGATCACGCCGGGCGTGGCCCAAATGGCGCTTTGGTACGGCGCGGACGACCTGGACGGGACCGTGTCCCACTACGAGATCACCCACGCGCTGGGAACTCGTTCGCACCGGCAGGTCCTGACGGTGGAGCAGTTGCTCGATCTGAGCCGCGAGGTCGGCCGAGTCCCGGTGGAGCGCGACGCGCTGTACAACTTGGTAGAGGAGCCGTCAGCGGTCAGCACTCAGCATTCAGCCATTGCCGCGCTGACCGCTGAAAGCTGACCGCTGAAAGCTGTCTGCTGAGAGCTATGCCAGTAACCGATAGAAATCTCGTTGCCATCGAAGACAAAATCCTCACGGGCGAACGCCTTTCCTTCGACGACGGTGTGCGCCTGTTCCGCGAGGCGAATCCGCTCCAGCTTTCCGCGTGGGCCAACCTTGTGCGATTCCGGCTGCACCCGGAGCGGCGCGTCACATACGTCGTCGGGCGGGTGATCAACTACACGAACGTCTGCTGGGTGCAGTGCAAGTTCTGCAACTTTTACCGCCTGCCCGGGCAGGACGGAGGGTATGTCCTTCCGCAGGAAGCCATCTTTGCGAAGATCGAAGAGCTCCTGCGGCTGGGCGGAACGGAGATCCTGATTCAGGGCGGGGTGAACCCGGCGCTCAAGCTCAATTATTTCGACGAGCTGTTCCGCGCCATAAAGGACAGGTACCCGATTCACATCCATGGGCTCTCGCC
>Ga0316617_100000010_pt1 | contig 39028 bp, 36 predicted proteins | sample OWC_Aug_M1_C1_D2_FD_207801 | JGI IMG/M metagenome (GOLD analysis project Ga0316617, IMG submission 207801) | Wetland soil microbial communities from Old Woman Creek delta, Ohio, United States - OWC_Aug_M1_C1_D2_B | ecosystem: Environmental > Terrestrial > Soil > Wetlands | place: USA: Ohio... | reverse complement strand
GATAAGCTTTCAGGAAAGCATGGGAACAAGGGGACTATTACAAGGATAGTGCCTACTGACGAAATGCCTGAAGCAGACGGCAAACCCCTTGATATTATATTCTCTCCACTTGCTGTCCCTTCAAGAGAGAATCTTGGACAGCTATTAGAGGTTGGAGCGGGGTTAATCGCTGAAAAAACAGGAAAGCCAATTATAGTTAATAATTTTGACCATACTGAAAAGGACAGAGTTTTAGAAGGCCTTAAAAAGATTGGAATCCCTGACGGAAAAATGAAAGTTAAATTAAAAGAAAAAGATGTAAATGGGAATATGAATGCTATAGAAACTGACTATCCAGTTACTGTAGGAAATATGTACATTATGAAATTAAAGCATAAAGTTGATGACAAGATTCAATCAAGGTCAAATCTTGAAAATAACCCATCCGCCGATACTTTTATGCCGCACAAGGAGCCTGGACTTTCGAAAGGTGAAAAATTCAACCCTCAAAGTTTAGGCGAGATGGAGCAAAGAGCGTTGCAGGCTCATGGCGCTGTCTGGAATATACTCGAGAGCTCCACTATTAAAGCTGATGGTGGCGGGGACAGAGAAAGAAGGAAGGCTATATTTAGCGCATTATCAACAGGAAGGTTTGACACTTTGGACTACCCTACAACACCTGAGACAGTAAAAGTTCTCGCCGATTCGTTAAAAGCCTTAGGGCTTAATATGAAGCCTGTAAATGATGGCAGAGCTGTGAAGAGCTTTGATGAAGCTTATAATGGTATCTCACTAACTCCAATTAAGCCTTCAGAAATGATTAAGATGATTGGCAGAGGTAATGAAGTTACTGAGCATGGATTGGGTTTCAAAGCTAAGGATCCTGGACGTGCATTTGACGAAACTATACCGGGAGGATTATTTGATCCGATTGTATTTGGAGAAAAAAATACTGAAGAAAGCAGACGTAAGTGGGGGTACATAAAACTTAAAACACCAATGCCTAATCCTGTATTATTCAAGAGTGCAAGTTACAACCCTTATCAATTAATATTGAATAAAAAGTCATCCGACCTTAAGAAGTTATTTGAAAGTAAATATGTGCTAATAATTGATCCTGACAAATGGACGGGGTATGAAAATGATAAGGATAAAGCGTTTAGGGCTCCATTATATAAAGAGGCTTTAAAAGAGGCAGGATTTAATATTGGCGATATTATTTCCGCCAGCAAGGTTGAAGAAGCGGAGGAAAGAATGGGCAAGGAAGTCCTCTGGAAGGCTGGAGGAGAAGGCTTACAGCACATGCTTGACCATGTAAATCTTAATGCTGAGATCATAGAAGCTAAAAATGCTCTAAAGACAGCTAAGGCTGACGATGTCGACAAGCATTATAAACGATATAAAGCCCTAATGTCGTTAAAAGTTAATAATTTGCAGCCGTCTGATCTGATGCTTCATTATATTCCGGTTGCTCCTACTTATTTAAGACCTGCAGTTCTCCAAAAAGGTACTGATTACATAAAGGATGATTTAAATAAGTTGTACTCAAATATAGTCTATGATAATACTGTTCCGGGAGAAAATATAAATGGATTTAATATGATCCATACTGAGACTCCCGTAGATGCTGCAAGTTATACTGCAAAAGTTTATAAGGGAGTCAGCGACCTGTTCGGAAGAACTCAGTATATAGACCCTAGAACTAAAATGGAGATGCAGGGTATCTATCAAAAGTTAAGGGGCAAGGAAGGTTTAGTTCGTAATCAGATGCTTGCAAAATCAGTTGACTTCTCAGGGCGCTCTGTTATAGGTGTTGATCCTGAACTTGAAATCAATCAAGTTGGGATTCCGTATGATATGGCTAGAGTTGTGTATAAACCTTTTATATTTAAAGAATTAATGGACAGTTTAAAAGTTAAAAATGAGAGAGAAGCTCAAGCTAAATGGGAAAACTCTAAAGACCCTGACGTAAAAGCCATCATAAATAAAATCTCCAAAGAAAGACCCGTTATAATAAACAGGCAACCTTCCCTGCATAAATTTAGCATTCAAGCTTATAATCCTGTTATTAGAGAAAAACAAGATGGCGAAATTGTAAGAAGTATACAATTAAATCCTTTAGTAGTTACAGGGCTGAACGCAGACTTTGACGGGGACACCATGGCTATTCATGTTCCAGTAACTGAAAAGGCCAGGGAAGAAGCGGTAAGAATCATGCAGCCATCTTCAAACCTTATCAACCCTACAGATGGCAAAATGATTATAGAAATAAGGCACGAAATGGCGTTAGGAATCTATTACCTTACTATGAACTTTAATAAAGCTACAGGGAGCGGCATCAACTTCGGAAGCTACAATGACTTAAGAAAAGCTTATAAAGATGGCAAAATTACAGCGAGAACAAAAGTATCTTGCGGTGGATTATCAAATGTGACGGCGGGACAAGCAATGTTTTTATTGTTATTGCCTGAAGCGTATAGAGATGGAAACAAAATTAGAGCTTGGTCTAGCTCTGACATTCAAAAGGTTTTAATTGCAATGTATAAAAACTGCGAAAGAACTCGCGGTTCTGCTATATCGCTTCAAAAGATAAGTCAAATAATAGACGATATTAAGAAACTTGGATTCGAGGCTTCGACAAGATCGGGGATAAGTATAGGTATTACAGATTTTAGAAAGATGGAGGAAGCTGAAGAAATCTTTAGAAGGCATGTCGAAGAGGCTTCTAAAACTTCTAAAGACACAGGTGCAGCTATTATAGCAGGCTGGAGAAATGCAGAAAAAGAAATACAAAAAACTCTTGAAGTAAAGGGTGGTGACATACTGGGTGAAGAGAATCCCGTAAAAATCATAATGACTTCAGGAGCAAGAGCAAAACCTGACCAGATAAGAAGAATGATGGTGTCTGTTGGAGTTGGTGCAGACGTCGAGGGCAGAACAACAAGCCCGGTTGCACATTCTCATTTAGACGGCTTGGCTCCACAAGAGTTTTGGCTTCACAGTTTTGATGCTAGAAAGGGTATGTATGATAGAAGCGTATCCACATCTGCTCCTGGAGCATTGGCGAGAGAAATATGGTCGGCAACGCAGGACATCGTTATCAGAGAGAAAGATTGTGATACAAAAGATGGTATAGCTGTTGATGTCAACAGAGCTACTGTCATTGGTCGCTTCCTGTCAGAAGACCTTATTACAGAAAAAGAAGGTCAAATAGCAAAAAGAAATGATGCAGTAACTTATGAATTAAGAAGAAAAGCTTTCAATGACGGACTAAAATATATCAGGGTTCGCTCGCCACTTAAATGTAAAACCGTACACGGACTCTGTCAGAAGTGCTATGGGGCACTGCCCGGAACGATGAAGCTTCCCCCTATAGGTACTGCGGTAGGCGTATTAGCTTCTCAAGCAATGGGTGAGCCAGTTACTCAGATGACAATGAATACATTTCATAGCGGAGGCTCAGCATCAACAGCAACTTTAGGATTGCCTAGAATAAAAAGTATTTTAAACATATCAAGCAAACCTGACAATAAAGCTGTTTTAGCTGAAAATTCAGGCGAGATAACTAAGATAGTTACTGGACCGAAAGGTACTGCTGACACAGTGTTTGTAAACAATAAAGCACACATTGTTCCGCATACTTTTGAAGGAGAATCTCAACTTCTAAAGATTAATATTGGTGACAGGGTTACTGCTGGAGACTTTATTACGCATGGAGATCTTGATGACTTGACCATAGGTAATAAAATGATTATAAATAGTGAAGTGCCTATAACCAATGCTGACCCTGAGAAGTTATTAAAGTTGAAGACAAATGCTTACGATCAAGAAGTCGCTTTAGACTACACTCAAAATTATTTAACAAAAGGAATGGAATATGCTTTTGATAAAAGTATAGGGGAGGGCAAAATAGATAGCAGGCACTTAGAGACTATAGTGTCGAAGTTAACCTCTGTTGTTACAGTCATTGACCCTGGAGATTCTAATTATGCCCGCGGAGAAGTTGTCGCAAAAAATGCTGCAGATCAATGGAATGCAGTAAATGCTGGCCCTTATAGCTCAGAGAAGTTGCCAACATCGCAAGCGAGCAAATTGATAGGAAAGATATCTCAGAATTCATTAAAAGACAAGAATGGAAACTTCATAATTAAAAAGGGTGAAGCGTTTAACTCTCAAAATATAGGCACATTATTACTTGCAAATGTAAAAGAAGTTAATGTGGCAAAAAGGCCTATTAAATACAAGGTTCAATTGGAATCTGTAGGTACTATCCCTACAAAGGGGCACGAAAATTGGTTCAGCAATCTAGGGCATCAAAGCGTATTTGAGCAATTATCAAGAGGTTCAACATTGGGGCAGATAGATGAATTAGAAGATCCTAGATCAAGACTTATGTCTGGCAAACTTCTTAGAATAGGGCAAGGCTTTAATTATCCTAAACAAAAAGCGGATTCAATTGCAACAAAGATGTACAATCTTTTCGCAGCCAAAGACTGATAGGCTGCGAAATTGACATCGATATAGCTTTATATTAAAATTTGTATATAACTCAGAAAGAAAAGGAGAATTACATATGACGCAATATAAGAGTGCTCCTGTAAAGCTCAAAGCGAGACAAATAATAATATCGCAAATGATTGACAGCGCAAGGTCTGAAGTTATAAAAAACGATATCGAATTACATTTTTTGTCAAGATTAAAAAAGAAAATTGAAAAGTGTGAATTAAGTATAGAAAAGGCTTATAGTCCAGCTCAATTAGATGAGAGTATTAATGACGCTAAAGATAACTTTACTGTGTCTCTAGAAAAGCTTAATTATTTAAAGGAGCTAAGGGAACTTAGTAAGGCTGACAAAATTGCAGCGTCAATTGAGTATTCTACCCCCTCAATGATTAACATAGAATATTAAGGTAGCACTTTGTCATGCTCCGCACAATTGTTTTCTAGGCCAGGAAACACATCTCTTTTGTGGCCACAAGGGAGGTCATGCCCGAGGCATGGCAAATGAATATAGATCTAAGCTGACAACAAAAGACTAGGCTCTCGCCTAGTCTTTTGTTATAAATAATCTTTTGTTTCAGGGAACAAAAACTCTTGTACGTACTTCACTTTCCTAGAACCTCGATTCCATGGGAATGTCTGTCTAAAGACTTCTTTGTAGGCCCTTTCTTCTATAATGCGATTATCTAGTACTGATATAACACATTTATCATGTATGGATCTAACACCTCTACCTACGGCCTGTTTTAAGGTTATAACCATCATAGGTATCGAATACTTTTTAAACATAATGCCGCTTCCATAAACACTCTTTATCTTTTTCATAGCAGGATCATTTAAGTGAGGAAATGGCAGCTTATCTATAACTAAGCACCTTAGGGCATACCCAGGTACGTCTATACCTGTAAAGAATGTCCTTGTGGCAAATAAAACTGAGTCAGTATCTTCTTCAAATTCTTTTATGAGTTTATTTGTTGGTTTTTGCCCTTGCAAGAAGGAATTTATTCCGTACTTTATTTCTATTCGAGAAGCCAACTCATTATAACAAAGCTTCATATTTTTGTTAGAAGTAAAAAGACAAAGAGCTCCGCCTTGAGTAGCACTTATTATTTCATCAATCTGTGAAGGCAAACTTTTGTCAAAGTTTAAATCTTTGCCACTCAAAGCATTCTCGGGTATATACCAAAATTGCTGCCTGGCAAGATTAAAAGGAGACTCTCCGATATATTCAACAATTCTTTCAGGAGAACACAAGTTAAGACCTGTCTGTTCTTTTATATAGTCAAAATTACCATTCGTGCTAATGGTAGCAGATGTAAATATGCAAGATAAATCACCTCTATATAAAAAGGACTCAGCTATGTCTGGGGCGACATCAATAGGTTTAAAGCAAAAAGACATTCTTTGCTCAGGGGTATATCTTTCTTTATAGTCTGATTGTTTGTCAAGCCAATAAACAATCGATGCATCTCTTGAGTAATTGTCGCAATCTCTAAGTATATTTGCAAACCCTTTTAGCCTAGCTGTAATCTTTGAAATTTTACCTTTATATTTCACAGAACTTATTTCTAAGTCTCCGTCTCCAAAATTGGATTCTTCTAATACTTCTTTTATATCAGAAAATAATTTTAATATATGTTCAATAATGTTGCATATCTTTTCCCTTTGAGGGTCTCTAAGTTTTGTATATTCAGTTATAATTGCATTTTCTTCCAGTGTATTATCTTTAAAGCTCATGTCAAAGAGCCATTTCATGTAATCTTCCATCTCTTTAACAAGGTCTAAAGATAGGCTGAAAATAATCTCGAGCTTGCTGTGGTCGCTTTCTTCATCTTCCTCATAAATATCGTCTAAAATAATATCGTTTATTTCTCTGTACTCATCTATAATTTCCGATATATCAGACTTTAAATACTTGGCAGACGCCAAGGAAAATTTACTAACTCTAAAATCTCTGAACTTGACTGCAAACTCGTGAGCCTCATCAAATATAGCGATATCATACTTTGGAAGCAATGTACTTAACCCTATTTTCCAGTCAGAAAAAACTATATGGTAGTTCGTCACTATTATTGATGATGCTTGAGCTTTAGCTTTGTGCTTTTGATAATAACAACTGCTATACTCTCTGCATAGTTTTCCATCACATTCTCCGTCTTCCACACAGGAAATTTTCGCATGTAAAATAGGGTCTGGCTTTATGCTAAGCTCTGAAAAATCGCCTGAAAAATCCCTAATGAGATTAGGAGGTTCGGTATTTTTTTCTGCCCACGCTCTTATCTCTTTCATTTGCTCACTATTTTCTTTAATGCTACCATCTCTTACTCTCTCGTATTTCTTGATGCAAAGAAAGTTACCCTTCCCCTTTAATAGAGCAAAGCTTATTTCTTTGTTATAGTGAGCTCTAAACATATCATTTACAAAGGGAATATCTTTGTTTGCTAATTGCTCTTGAAGAGATATGCCATCAGTGACTATAATTGCAGTGCCTTGATGCTTGTGCAAATATTCAAAGAGAGGCACTAAATATGCGAAAGTCTTACCAAAGCCACAAGGTCCTTCAAGTATAAAGTGTTTTTTACCAATTAAAGCGTCGTATATTTTATATGCTGCAGTTATTTGCGACTCCCTAGGAACATAATTGTCCTTCCTTAATTTTATTAACCCGTCTTTATCAAAAATTGTCTCAAATGTGTCCATATCAAGGCGCTCCCCCCGTCTTCAGTATAGAATGCAAAGTATACTATACTTTTTTACACAAAAAAAGTATAGTATACCCTTAAAAGTATTATTTATTGTAGATTTCATTAAAATAATAATGAAATAAAACACAGGCGTCGCTTTCGTCGTCTGTTTTAAACTTAATATTATATATCTTAGACATCAAATCTCCAAGAGCTCTTTTTGTAACGTCTGGTATCGCTTTTAGCTCTTCGTCTGTTTTGCCTTTTGAAAACTCCTTAACTAACTTTCCGACATTTATAATGCTTCTAACCTTGTTCACAGGGTATTCCTTTACTTCTGTCCCGATTCTACCCGCTATTCCATGTAGAACTCCTATTATTTTAGCGAGAAGGATAGAAGTCAGTATTCCGTTGAAGATAGCATTTTTTTCGACTAATATTAAGTCGGGCTTTATATTGTCCGTTAAATTACTTATAGACTTACTAATGTTAGCAAGAACAGATAAGTCCTTCTGAGACCTTACAAAACTGTCTCTCTTTGCCTTCTCTTCTTTTGTTATAACTGTTTCCCCGGGTTTAGCGTAAGTCAGAATCTTCTCACCAGTCTTGGTCGGAAGTTTCTTTTTTGATGATAGAAATCCTAACTGTGAAGCATTAAATGGAGGAGGTATAATTGGGCATGACAATATTTTGACCACTTTATCATTTTCAATTCTTGCTGTAACAACGCCAATGCAAGAGCTAGATAAGTCAAAACCCATCACGACCATTTCCGTAGACCTCCCTCCTTATCTCTTTGTATAGCCTCTGATTTTCCAAATTAATTTTGTCAATTCCGTCATTTTCTCTTTTTATTTCTTCATAGATAAGATTTTTACAACCCTTTACAGTTTTTGTTTTCTTTATTTTTTCAAAAGAATCCTTGTCTGTAACTATGACTGAAATATTTGAAGCCTTTTTATGATTGTCAATATAAGATCTTAATATGTCATCATAAGCTTTAAAATGTATAGTAAAAAGTGACAACATCAATTCATCAAAATGCTCATTTACAAGCTTCTCGAGAAAGCCCCTGCATTCGTCCTTCTTCATATCATCTAGATATTTTTGAACTAGAGTCTTTACAACTATACTTGTATATGGGTCATTTAGCATCCTTTCTTCGAGCATTTTCATTATTTCTAACTTATATCCGTTTTCCACTGCACTTCCCCCCATTAGTATTGTCAATTTCGCATAACTGCTCTGCATTTATGACGAGGTTTGATGTAATTCCTGAGCTAAATTTTATTGCTGTAATCATAAAAGTCTTGCCGTGAAACCGAATAAACCTATTGCTTGTACTAATTTTATAACCTTGCACTTTTTCTATAATTTTGAAACAGAAGTCCAACAGAAATTCTTTTAATAATGGCATGCTATCCTCCAAGCACTATATTTTCCACTTCCTTTCACATTTAACGTAATATTCTGTTTCTGCTCCACTAGCAATGTTTATCGAAAAACACGCTAAGTTCCCGCCGAATACAGCTCCGCAATCGATGCCTCTCCTATTTACACCTTTATATATACTGTCGTTATCTACTCCGAAATACTTAGTTGGAGTATGACCAAAAATAACGCACATATTATCAGGGGTTTTTAGCCTTAAAAAATCTTCTTTTGCCCACAGCAATGTGTGACTGCTTTGCATTTCAAAAGGATGCTCAGGAACATATCCTGCATGAGCAAATACGTATTTTCCTGCCATATGCTTTAATGGCATTGCTGATATAAAATCTATAAGCTTTCTTGATTCTTCATAAGGCATTTTAAATAAAAGATTGTAGGCAGTTTTGTATACGCCTGTAATGTCATCGCCAAATTTTAAATCTTCAGAAGACAATCTCCCTTCCTCTAAATCGTTAATTACTTCAAGAAGCATGGATTCGTGATTACCCATAAGAGCTACAGCTCCAGTAGAAGTTAACCTCTTTATGTCTTGCAAGCAACTAATAGAGTCTGGACCTCTGTCTACATAATCGCCCAAAAAAACTAGATGGTCATCATCAGGATTATAATCAATAAGTTTCATTAGCCTCACAAATTCATCATGCATCCCATGAATATCAGATATTGCAAGTATTCTTTTCATATAAGTCTCCCCCCAGAGTTAACGAAAAAGTTTCAACCCATGCTAATACAACTTTTTCTAAGAACTGCATTCCGCTTCTACTTCTTATTTCTGAATTAAATGCATAGTTGTCTAGCGCCGTTTCGCTATAATGTTTTTTTTGATCTTCAGTTAAAGAATTTTCATACTCAAGTCTTACTACTCTAACTGTGACTGAATTTATATCTTTGTGATATTTAAACCAGTCACATTCATTCGGAAATCTTGCATCTGGAATGATAAAATAGTCAAACCTCTCTTTGTACATACAGATAAATAGGTCTACGATTTTGATCCAAAAATCGAAATCCCTCTGTCTAACATAGTCCGTACCTTCATATTGAAGCAATGTTCTGCCAGCGCTATCTTTTATTCCATCCCAACCTAAATACTTTTCACATGCAAATTTTAAATAGTCTGCAAAATGAATTATGCAAACTTTCTTTCCCTTTTCTGTAAGAGCAACTTTTATCATTTTAGCAACTGTATCCTTGCCTGCTTCCGCTTTCCCTGCAATTGTTATAACTGTAGCCATTTTTAGCGCAGACCTCCTCCGATTGGTGGGTTTAATTTCATTTCAATAATAATATCTTGAACTTTGTAAAAGCACTCCTTTATTACTCTGGCATCGTGCAGTGCATTATGCTTTCCGTTTACCGGCATTTTAATAAAATCTTCTCGATTAATATCAGGGTTTATGCCTGTAATCTCAAAGAAAGTGCAGATGTCGAAAGGAATATAATAGATATTCTTTGGCAAATTCATTGCTCCGCCAAACATATCGCAAAATAAAACCCAGTCATAGGCAAGGCAGTCAGACCATACAAAGATTTTTTCTGCATCCTTCATAATGTACTGATGCCAAAAAACTAATTCCTGGGCGATAAAATCTTTTGTTCCTTTTGCAAATTTGGATTTCATATTGCCACTAAACTTGCAGGTATTTTCTTTCATGTCAGACAACTCCAACTTACTGATAACATTGTCCTGCACCCATGTATCTGAGTTTTATCATAATCAGTAAATTCAGCATAAAATTCGCTACCGTCGTCGTAAGCGATGCCTAAACTGATTAGCGTCGCTTGTTTGTGCAGCCCCGAAAATTCTGAGTCTAAAAATGCTCTCATCCTTTGCTCTCCCCTTTTTCCTTTTTGTTATTTTGTTAAAAATCAATCCATAATGATTTTTTGATAATGCTTTTCTATTAGAGTATCTAACGCTGCAGCTTCAATAGCTACAGCGTTTTTACTAGGTATAACTGAAATTTTAATTGCTCTTTCATACTTCTGTGGTTTCTTTTTTTGCCTTTGCTTTCTTTGGCTTTGGCTCTTTCTTAGCCTTAGGCTCCTTTGGCTTAGTTTCCTTTTTTACCTTCTTTGGTTTAACTTCTGCTTCTTTAGATTCTACAACTTCGATTTGTTCAGCCGGCTGATCTAACTCAACTTGTGGTTCAGCTTCCTTAACTACTTGTGGTTCGGGACGGAAATCATTCATTTTTTTTACCTTTACATCAATAATATGAGCTGTAAAAATATCAGCTATCTCTGACGCTTCATGGTCTGAAGAATCCGAAAAAGAAATTATCTTTTGAGCCACTTCTCTTCTTACTTGCTTCATATCTTCCTCTGAGTAAATTTTGCCTTTTGCATTGTAAGGAATTAAAAACTCCCTTATAGCGCCCATATCCTCATCTGTGAATTTGACTTCTTCAGATGGAACTATATCTATAATAGATTTGAATTCATCTTTTACTGGAGCCATTGCAAGTGTAGACTGAGCAAAGATTTCAATATCAAAAGCAGTGCCGTCTTCATTTCTTAACCCTAAAGGAAATGGATATTTTAAAGTTTTGCCTGCTATATCTCTGGGATGAAATCCTTCACCTATAAATCTCCATGCCTTTACTTTTTCTGGCTGGCTAGACTCATCCTTTTGAATCATGACATCGCTTGGCCCTATTTCTATAAATAAGTAATATCTGCCATTTGATGAGTCATAATTTAATTTTGCGCCGTACAAAATATCATGCTTAACCATTTTTATTTTACCTCCATACTTCTTAATGTCTTATCGGTAGTCTTTACTATGTGCCACATGTAAGTCTTTATGTTTTCAACTTGTTGAGGATTAAATTTTTCCTTTAATGCTGGGAAAATTTCATCGTATGTAACTTCAGACTGTTCTTTTCGTGTGTATAACTTCTTTTCCATATTATATTTAGTTAGGATAACATCTACTATTTCTCTATTTGCGTCATTTTCATACTCTGGTCTTACGCAAAAAAAAGAATAGAATGCATCTTCAACATAGGAATCCCCAACGACATCAATAACGATCTCTGACGTAAGCGGTGTCTCGTCTGATAACGTTGCACCTTTCCAGTCATCATTTCTTAGAATATTGTCTCTTACACCTTCTAGCGTTTCACTTTCAAAGAATCTGTTCCAGCTCCTTGTAAACCTTCCTCTAACTTTAGTCACACCGTCTCCAACTAGAAACATTGCAAAGTAAAATTTACTTTTTGAATCATAATTAATTTTTACTTTGTAAACCACTGTATGAAGATAAGGCTCTTTTGGTGCCAATTTTACTTTCTTCGTCTTCATTCAAAAACCCTCCTAGAATTTTATCCGTGTCTGACTTGTGAACACTCCCACCACTTACGCTAACACTTAGAAGTGGGTGAGGCTTCTTGGTCAATACTCCTACTGGGGCAAGTTTACCCAAGCTCAAAAGGTCGTTCCAACCTCTTTTTTTTGACAATTTATATCGCCAATTTTAGTAAATTCTTACTTGCATTTATATCTCTATCATAAATAACGCCACACCGTGGGCATATCCATTACAGCCAAATCAATCTCATCCTCTATAACAATGTTTCAGTTTTTGTCAATGTCATATTCCTTTTTTCCCCTTTTCTTTTAGAAGTGTTTGCGGGAAACCCCGCAAACACTTCTAAACTCTTATCTTAAAATAATGCACCTTCAGTAATAGGGGCATCGTCAATAACGATAGGAGTCTCTTCCATATCCATTTCAATTGTTTGCTTAAATAGCTCTTCGTAAGACTTGACCATATCTTTGTATTGATCCCATATAGTCTTCATCTGCGTTGTGAATACTTTGGCTTTTTCAGGGTCAGCTTTTACTTCTTGCTCAGTCCAGCCAAGTGATTTTAATAAGTCTTCTGCAAGATTTCCGTCTTGTCTATACTTAATAACATAAAATGCACCTTTTTCATTTTGCATAAATTCAGGAACCAAAGTCACCTTGAACGCAAATGGGGGTAATCTTTTCGGTGTAATTTGAGTTAAAAAGTCCTTCGTGTAAGTGACACTCTTTCCGGGAATAATAATTCTAAATGGTTGATTCATAGAGGATTCCAACTTACTTAATGCAAGCCATCCATAAGACATGTTGCAAGCTGGCTTTGAGTCAGAGTCAGATTTATTATCCCATCTACTATCTGGACACTTGGCGCATTCTCTTCTGCTATCAGCACTTCTTACAGCGTCAAAAGAACGGCATAGTGGTTTGTCGCCTCTTTTAAATACCTTGTCCCACATAACTCTTGATGTATTCTTTATCAATAATGTGCATGGGAGTTCTTTTACAGCTTCACCTGTAACAGCATTATAGAATGTTCCGGCTGAAACTTTTTGCTGCGTCACTTCAAGTGATGTAGGTTGCATTAACCTAAATCTTGGCAATTTTATGTCCGAAGGACTAATGTCTAACCCAAGTATGGGTCCATCCTCTTTAAATCCAGACAATAAATCAAGACCCGTAAATGTTGCTACCTCTGCTTTTACAAGTTCATTACTACCTTGAGTTACTAATGCAGTTTCTTGTTTTGCCATTGTTTTTTTCCTCCGTATTTTTATTTTTTGTGTTATTATAGCATCGGAAGATATCTTCCGATGCTAGCCCCCATTAAATAAGTATTATTTGTTTACCGAGCTCTTAAGGACCTTAGAAGCTTTAAAAGTTACTGCCTTTTTAGCTGGAATTGTAATCGCTTCTTTGGTAAGCGGATTACGCCCCTGCCTTTCAGCTCTTTGAACTACATGAAAAGTTCCGATACCCCCGAATCTTACTGTTCTATCTCCAGTATTTAACCCTTCCATAATCACTTCTTCAAAGTCTCTTATGAACTTCTCCGCATCTTTCTTTCTGTAACCACCCTTTGCCACCAAGGCCTCTGCTGTTTCTGTGAAATTCATTTGTAATTTCCTCCTTTTAATTTAGTTTTTAACAAAGTTTAATCGAGTTGCGACTAACTTTATTTTATATCTTATACTATACGCCTGATTTTATAGTAAAAATTAATTGCGTATGGTAGAAGCTTTGATTTAACTAGCCTTTTCTCCTACATGTTTCAATCCTTCAATCTTAAATTTTCCTGCGCAATCATTGCAATAATACTCTACTTCCCTATCTGACAATTTGTACATTAGGTCTGGCGGAAGATTTCCAATATTAGTATTTTTAAATTTCAATATTTTTTTACATTTACTACACTTGTACTCCTGGCTCCCAAGAAGAACCTCGACAAGAAGCGTTATAGGTTTTACCGTATAAACATCAGCGAAGCCTTTTTCGCTAAATACGAACATGAAGCAGTTATAAACAAGTATGGATTCTTCGTTGCGGTATTTATTTTGAAGATTGTCACTTTTATCATTATAACTGCTTATTATTTTCTCAATCTCTTCAATGTCCTTCCTTAGCAATATTTTGCCTTTTACACTTTCAAGATATTGTATCATCCCCGAAGATATGATTTTATGTTCAATAAAATCAACAGGGATAAATATAAACTTGTAAGCCTGCACCATGTTATATATTGGCAAGTTACCTAAAAGGCTTGTATCAATAGTAAATTTACACTCAAGTTTATCTAAATATTCAGGATCGCTTAAAACTTTTCTTTTTAAAAAGTCACATGTCTCCCTAGGTCTTCCTACAAATATCTTTCTTGCAATGTCATCTAAGGAGATCATTTTTGTGCCAAAGACGACCATTGCTTTTCAACTCCTTTTTCTTAACAAGTGATCTCTAAAATCTTTGTCTACTACGAATTGCTCCATAACTCGAATTCTCCCAGCTAAGAATCTAAGGCTCGGGTCTGCAATATCGTCATATAAATCTTTACTGGACTCAAAAGTAGCGATAACATTAATTCTCTCTAAGTCAAATAGCTTGGCGCATTTACTGCAAACACCATAGCATTCGAGCCTTCCAATCATATCGAGTGGAGCAAAATCGTTTTCACAATGAAGACACACAATGACACCAACGGGGTCAGTTTGCCACTTCTTAACATCTTCTTCTGATCTCCAGTCATTAGCGTCAATGAATTTTTTCACGCCTATCTTTTCTATTTCTTCGACTCCAAAACCTTTTGCTTCTTTAAATTCGTTCACCTCCTCACTTAAAAACTTGGAGTATATTAATTCGTAATCTGACTCTTTTCTTTTATGAAGAATTTTGTCATCAACGATTTCTACCTCTACTCCACTCTCTTCCTTTCTTGCCTTGCTCAAGTTACGAATTGCATCATTGGCATCATTCAACCTATCTTTAGTGATGTTGAATTTTACGTTGTGATCGTCAATAGGGTTAATTGACAAGATTTCCTTATTCATTGTTCTCCTCCTTAGTAAAAATAAAAAATGTACATCGACTATCTTATTTCTTATACTATATATATATTTATTTTGTAACATGTATACAGTTTTTTATTTGTATATATATTGTATCTGTTTTCTGAGAATGATGCAATAGCAAAATTCGCATTATCATTGGAATAAGTAGTTTTGTTCAAGCAGCGAAAACCCTCAGGGTGACAGCAGCGGAAGCAGCAGAATCGAGAAAGCCCCCTAAAAATTAAAAAGAGCCGTCTAAAAGAAAAAGGGCAAACCCCTCTCTTTCCTGAGTCGTAATTTCCATTTTTTTTTAAACATTTTTTTCTTTCTCCATGTCCACTTTTTAGCCTCTCATGTCCACTAAATTGATCTCCATGTCCATTTTTGAGTTCTCCATGTCCATTTTAAATTGGATATGTCCACCTAGTTTTGTAAATCTTATCCAGCTTAAAATCCTGAAACACTGACTATTACTATATTATATAATATATATATAATATATATATTATATATATGGACATGAAGGTTTGTCCAAATGGGCATGGGTGATATTTTTTTTTTATTTTTTTTATATGTTTAGTTGTTCTTACTAATATAAGTAATATTTTGGAATCCAGCTTACTATTTTGGAAAACTTTATGATAAAATTTGAGCTTTAAAAAAAAAAAAATTTTAGGGGGGTATATATATGTTCCGCAATGTAAAATTCATGTCCTTTCCGTATAAAAAAGTACTTCAAACCCCTCTAGTCTGCCGCTTCTAGCAAAAACTTTTTTAGTTTTTGGGCGGACATCCATGTCCAATCTCTGTGTCTGTCATTTTTTTACATGGAAATTTTGCTGAATACAGTTATTAAAAAAAACCCTCGATTTACTTGAATTTTAAAAAATGTTATACTTTTTCTGAGAGCAACGCGAAGGAGTTGATTTTTAGATGATGAACAAGCTCACGACTTTTAGATTGAGTAAAGAGCATGTTGAAATTATAGATGGTGAACTTGTGAAAACTGCTGCCGTTAAGTTGCCTGACGGAGTCAAGTACGACCCCGACTTCTTTTACATGCGCGTAAGAGCTGTTAGTGCCGGAGAATCATACGGCCCAAACAAGAACGGCGATTTTTTCCAAAGAGAAGAGTTAAAGAAAAGTTATAAAACATTCTTAAATGCCCATACATTTAAGAATCATGAAAATAAAGATGTCGCTAACGCTATTGGTGACGTTCTCTCTGCCGAGTGGGATGACAAAATGGATGCTGTCATTTTGTTTATTCGCATAGATAGAAGGCTCGCTCCAACCATAGTGAGAGGTTTCGAGAAAGGTTATATGACTGATGTTTCTATGGGATGTAGAATAGAATACAGCCTTTGTTCTATCTGTGGAAATAAGGCTAAAGTAAGAAGTGAGTATTGTACTCACATAAATAATATGAGGCGTAAAGTTTTTGACGATGGTGACAGAGTTTACGAAATAAACATTGGTCCTAAATTTCATGATATCTCCGCAGTATTAAATGGCGCTGAGAAAGTTGCTAAAGTTACAGGCCTTTATATCGCTGGAGACAAGGTTGCTTTTGGTATGGAAAAAGCTTTTGAAAAAGTTGCTTCTATACAAGAGACTATAGAAAGAGAGCCTGTTAGCATGGCAAATATCGAAAGCATTATTACTGATAATATTGAAATACCTTTTGAAAAAGTCGCTTCTGCTAAAGGCAGAAAAACAAATATTCAAAAAATAGCAGAAATAAAGAAAGAAATTCAAGGCAGAATTACGGGTATAGCCAAAGGAGAACATATAAAGGAAAGGCTAGAGGGAGCGGAGGACTTAAGAAACATTGTGAAACTTCTTTATACTAAGTATTGGGATAAAGAAAAATGCTCTAGGATTGCTGACTATATAAAAGACATTGCCTTTAGAAAGAAAACTCCAGTAAAGATAGCCTTCAATGAATTCTTAAAAGTTCTTGATTTTGCAGGCATAGAACTCTCTCCTTTAGAATTTTCTGATATTTACCATTCAGTTATTCAGATTCCTACAGGTGATATGAGAGGAATTGAATACCCTGAAGTTTCAGAAAACTTTATTGAAGACGTAGATAAAAATGTAGATATGAATGACATTGATGTTTCAGTGCCATCAGCTTTTGACGTGGTTAGCAATTTACTTAATCATAGCAATTTACTTTCAAGCAAGATAGAAGGGAGTAGACCGCTATCAAAAATAAAGGTAATTGTCATGAAACTTAAAAGCGATGATAATGTTCCTTTAGATACATCTATTCAAGATGACATGATGGATTTTATTTCTCCAATGATGGCAGACAGAAGTGCGCACAGAAGATTTATTGTAAAGAGAATAACTTCTTTACCTGAGGAGTCTTATGATAACAGGGCTCACTTTATGCCAGCTTTATTGCCAAGAGATACGATGTCAACAAAGGCTGAAATTATTAAAAAAGCTTTGCCAATGCTGCTATATTCAGTATATCAAGGTGACAGAGTAAGAAGATTCAATAATGGAGAACTTGATTTCGGTTTAAACAAATTTGCCTCTTACATTGAAGGTGATAAGTTTGAGAACATTTTAGGCTCAGCCATAGAAAAAACAGCAATTTTAGGTAAAGGCTACACAGCAAGAAAAGCCTTGGTTTATGGCCTGCCACTAACTTTTGGGTACTCTGCATTGCAAAGGTCAAGGATTAGAAACAATGAAAACGTAAGTGGGCTCAATCGATACATAGCAGAAAATCCTGCAAATGCCTATGTTCTGCAAGCTTTAGGTGGCCCAGCATTAGCGAAGTCTCTTAAGGCAGGGCTTAAAAAAGCAAAGGTTAAAGCTGAAGATATCTCTTCTAGATATTATATGGGTCCAAAGGAAGCTTCTGAAAAACTGTACTTTGAAGATATGTTCAAAGAAGCATCCATCGATTCCAAGCTCTTGCAGAAGTATACTTTTAGTCAGGTGGCAATGCTAAAGCTTGCTCATATATATCTTGAGCAAGAAAGAGAAGATCTTGCCGAAAACGTTCTATGCAAAGAAAAGCTTTCAAGCTCAGATCTTGACGCGTACTTGCAAATATGCAAGGATTCAATTAAAATTGAATTTGAGAGGGAGCTAGAAAAGACGGCTGGAGCACTGAAGGATGTTGCTCTAGGCGCTTTAGGCGGAGCCACTTTTAACAAGTCAGGGACTTCCTTCTTAGCGTCAGCCCCAGCTCACATTATAGATGCTGCCGCGCTTACATGGTTGGCGAAAAAATTATCAGAGCCTAAAAAGGAAAAAGAAAAGCCTGACAAAAAGTCGTAAGCTTAGCAATTATTGATTTTTGCATAGTTTAAATATAAAATAAGGTTAATTGCACATTATATTATGAGAGGTGACAAAAATGGGAGATGCAAAGAGAGGAAATAAAGAGAGCAGCTTCTTTGAAGAGCTCATCAAACAAGATTTTTACCAAAGCTCTACAAAAACAGCTTCCTATGAAGGCGAAATGAGCAAAGATGACGCAAAGTCGATGCTTGATACTTTCTCAGCAGATCAACTCGAAGCCCTCGCTGAAGAATTTGATAATATCATAAGCAAGCAGGCTAGCACTGCAGATCTAACGCTAGAGGATAGCATTTTAGATGATGGTCAAGAAAAGTTAGCGGAAAACGAAGTTGAGGATAGCAAAGAAGATAAGGTTGAAGATAAAGCTGAAGGTGAAACTCCAGCTAAAGACAAGGCTGAAGATATGAAGAATAAGCCTACTTCATCTGAAAATAAGAAAGAGAAAGAGTCTGAAGATAAAGAAGATAGCAAGAAAGAAGATAAAAAGGAAGCGCCTGAGAAGGAAGCGCCTGAGAAGGAAGCGCCTGAGAAGGAAGCTATGGATGAAGAAACTCAAGAGCAAATCATGAAAGAAGCAAGTGACAAGGCTCTTGAGATGTTAAGTGAAAAAGGTTTAACAATTGAAGATTATGCTTTTAGTAGAATTCAAGATGCTGAAATGGCAGAGAAGGTTGCAAGTTATGGAGAAAAACTTTCTGTGATTACTGGTCGCAATCCTCTTTTAGTTATCGATGACATTGTAAATAGCATTGAGGCTCAGATTTTGGCTAGAGAAGAATAGTACGGGAGGTAATTTTATGCCTCGAGGTATTAAAAAGTCAGCCGCACTACCAATTAAGAATATAGGCAACTTACTTAAAGCCTTTAGATTTCAGGGAGTAAAGTCTAGCACAAAAACCGACGGAGCTACGGTTAAAGATTTCGATAGCCTCATAAAGATGATAAGGCGTCACAGTGGAGAGAAAATGCCGGGAAGCAAAACTCCTGAGCAAGCGGCGAAAGAAGTGATGTTCAATAAAAGTGGACTGATTACTGATATGCTTCCGAAAATGTTTGGGAAAAAAATTGGCAATGCTGCTGAAAAACACTATGATAAGTTTCAGCAAAAACTTACCGATGCAGATATTAAGGCTGGGCATAGAATTTATTCAGCTCTTAAAAATGGCAAAGGCGGGTTCAGAGATAAGTTGAGTAGGGCTTTTTTGTATAAACATCAGATTCCAGTAAAAGAATCGGTCAGGGGCGAGCCCGAAAAACTTATAGGAGTTAACGTACCTGGCGCAACGGCTCCTATAGAAAAGGCAAGAAAAACCGCCTTGCCCATTATAGGTTCGTTCGCAATTGGTTCTAAATTAGCTGATATGGCGAATGATAAAAATAGGGGCGAAGGTGGTGGTAAGAAGATGGAAAAGGTTCAGCAAAGAAGAGAAGGTCTTATCGAAAAACTTTCAAGCATGATAGGTATAGATACCTCGTTATTAGAGGATAAACAAAATATAGGGCAGACACAATTGCCTAGTCTTGCTAGTGCTGCCAGCAAGATGTTAAAATTTGCAGCGTCTGAGCATAGACGACTTCTCGACGACAATGAGAAGCTTGCCTCTGAAAATCGGAGACTCCAACAGGAAATTGAGCACAAAACAAAACATGAAAATGCAACTAGGCTTGCAGAGTTAATGAATGAAAAAGGCATGATAAAGAAGGCTGACATTAATATGCAGGTTGAAAAAATTATCGATCTCGATGAAGCGGGTTATAGTATGTTAAAATCTGCTATTGAAAATATCAATGCTGGAAGCCTTGACAAGGACGGGTTTGACAAATTGACTTTTCTTGATTCAGGCATTAATATTGATACTAGGGACAAGAAGCCTACTTTGGCTGACGCTATCGGGGAAAGCATGTAAAAGTTAAATTTAACATTAATAAAATAACAAGGGAGGTTAAAACCATGATTAACAAGGAGAATAGGTTCGACGAATATTCGTACAGAATCGCTTATAGAGAACTTGATTCTGCGATTACTGCGCTAGAAGAAGGTCAATGGATTACTATCAAAAACGGCAAAGTTGTCATTGCTGATGGTATTCAAAAATCATTTCTTTGCATCAGCTCTATAAGGGCAGGGAGAGACCAAATTTCAGGAAAACCAGTCAAAAAAGCTGCTTACTTACTTGGCACTTTCGAGCTGAGCGTAACAAACTTTGATCCGGCAGGAACTTATGGAGACATGGTACCATTAAAAGTTACAACTGGTGGTATATTAACACCAGGAATCGTAGGAACAGATATCATCGAAGCATATGCTATTGGACTACCTGTTGCAGGCGTTCTTAGAATATGCTCGGCACAATAATGGAAGGGGGCGACTTTAAATGGCTGGAATTATGAGAATAAAAACTGCTGCTGAAACGCAGAATGCAGATTACAATTTAGCAAAACTGCTCGATACTCCAGGTGGTTTCGAGAAAATAGCTCTTGAAAAACTCCCTCCTTTCATTAGGGAAACAAGGGACTACGAAGCGTTTGGTAGACAAGTTCTTCTTGCGCACAATGTAACTTCTGAGGAATTACACTTAATTGACGGCGAACCATACTTCTACTATCCAAAAGATTTCAATTCTCACGCTGCATTTTATGCAGATGATGGTCAAGTGCCAAGATTGCAAATCGAAGGCGACGGAGTTAATGTTGGTATCATGACTATTCTTAGTGACGATACAACTATCCATATAAAGAGATTGATGGTTCAGAAATACAATTACCTAGAGCGTGTACGCGAATTGTCTGGTCAAGCTGTGGCTAAAATAGAAGACAAGAAGATAATCGATCTTGTTGAGAGGTTATTGCTTGGAGCTTCTACTGACCCTGTAAATCCTGAGCACATAGGTCAAGTTGTAACTACTGCTGATACACTTTTAATTAAGACTCACTTAGTAAGTCTTAAAAAATGTTTATCACAATGGAATATACCTTTGGCAGCATTCGTCCTAAACCAATCAAGACTTGATGACGTTCTTGTTTGGGCTCAAAACGAAGTTGACCAATTGACACAAAGAGAAATGCTTGAATCAGGAGTTAAGTATTCTATCTGGGGCAGCGTAAAACTTGTCACTTCTCCGATAATCAATGTTAACACTGTATATGCATTCTCTGAACCAGATTTCGTAGGTAGAATGCCAATCTTAAAAGATCTCACAGTTAGATTAACTGAAACTGCTAATAAGCTTGAAAAAGGATTGTTCATGTTTGAATTCTTAGGAATCTACATAGCATCTCAAAAAGCTGTTGCTAAGTTAATTCTTAACTACACAGCCGGAGATCCTAAGATTGTTCTTACTGATGATACTTACGGAACAATGGCAAAAGAAATTGGGAATGTTGTTGGCTACGGTTCATTAGAAGGAAAGTAATCACAAAAAAACGAAAGCCCCCGCAAGGGGCTTTTTTTATTTCTCCAATTCCTTTAGTATCTCTTCTGTTTCTGCTAGCACCCTATTTATTTCCTCGTTTGTCGAATTGCTGGGCTCTGTCGATTCTTTAATTCTGCTATATATTCTGCTGATTTCTGAATGTATTTCAGTTATTCTTTTGTTGCGACTTTCAAAAAATTTAGCCCTTTTATCTTCAAGATTTTTTTCAGCCTCTTTTCCACTCCTTAGCAATTCTTCTAGCTGTTCTAATTTTAATTTGTGAATTATGTAACTTTGCCTTATCTCATCCTCAATACCTCTCATCTCTTCAATTCTTATATCCATTGCGTTCATAGTTTTTTCATGGCTCTTAATAAGTTCGTCTTGTTTTTTGCTATGCTCTCTCATCCATTCGTCATATTTTTTGCTAAGATCTTCAATCTCTTTGCGATTTAAAAAATATATACCAATAAATCCTGCCACCCCTGCCGCAATCGCTCCACACATTTTCAGCATAGCTATTCATCCTTTCTTACATACAATTCTTTAAAACTTATGGCGGAATTTTGCTGACTATCCACAATTACCCCGTAAAGCTTTAATAAATTTATATCGTCATATATCATTACAAAAATATCTCTGTCAACATTTTTAAAGTGACTCACAAACACAAAATTATGATCTCCATTTTTATTTGCATTTACTGTATTTTTGTGGAAGGTCATTTCAGTAAAAGCTAGAGCTGCTGCAATGTCATCCGAATAGCCTTCTTGCACTTTTTTTTGCCAAGGTTCTATCCTGTAATTTCTAAAATCGTTATTAGACATATGAAAAGCCTTTATCAGCGTTGATTGGATTCCTTGATTCATTTTAACCATCCTTTCTAGTATCAATTATTTCCATTTTTTTACTTATGCTCGATTTAGCTTTATTTCAAAGTTTTTGTCAGGTGTTTTTTGCACTTGTAAAGAAAAGCTTCTACAGCTGTTTGCCTTCCATGTTTTTCTTCTAAAGTTTGTCTCAGTTTTGTCACAGACTTACTAATGCATTCATCCGCAAAATTTTCGTCAGACAAATCAGCAAGTACTCCTCTGATACATGCAAAGAATTCTGCTTGGTATTTTTTTCTAAGCCGTTCTAACCTAAAAAATGTGGCGAGTCTGAATTGGATAAACTTAACTTTCGTGACTATTAACTGGATCAATATTTGTCTTTTCTTCATGTTATCATTTCTCCTCATGTTGTTTGTAAGCTTGTAGCTCCAGAATAATTGCTATTGGCCACAGCATTGTTGTCAAGATAAATCCAAATATCGCTATTGCAAAAAGCGTAAACGGTGTCTTTTGGTTAACATTATCATTCATTGCCTTTACTTGATGATTAATCCTTTTTTCAATTGCTCTATCTGAATACCCCATAACTCTTAAATAAAACCTTCCGAGCTTTTTATCAAAAGACATTAACAGTATTATTGCTTGATAGAGTATGGCAAAAATAAAGCCGATTTCAAAATATGCTTGCATCATTAATCTCTCCTCCTTTCTTATTTCTTATGCTATTTTTTTAAATTAATTAAACGTGTTATAATAATTTTAGATAAAGGTTAAGGAGGATTTTTACAATGATTGATAAAATTACTGTCTTGGGTGAACTCTTAACAAGTGAGATTAATGGAATAATAATTGGCGGAAAACAGTTTAGAAAGGGTCTTATTATTGAGGCGCAAGTTGACGAAGAGACTTATCAAAAATTGCTAATTGCAGTTGAGAATAAGTGGTTCTCCATTAAAAAAGATAACTATCAAGATTGGCTTATAAGCAGAGGAAGATCTCCTTTAAGTTATGCTAAGGCCAAAGTAGAAGTGGTTGCGAGTAAAGCCTTTGCAGTTCCTGTTCCTGAAGTTATTGAAGTTGTTGAAAACAAAACTCCTGAAGCTGCAGAACCTGCAGAAGTTAAAGTTGAGGAAATTCAAGAAATTCAAGAAATTCAAGAAGTTAAAGAAGAAGAAAAGGTGCAAAGCAGAAAGAGGTTAGCAACAGCTAAATAATTATCATAAAAGTCTGCAAAGCTATAATTAAAATTTATAATAGAGGGAGGTGAATCCGTTAGCAAAACCTGCCCTTGAAAGCAACTATATTTGATATACAATATAAAAGGTTCTTTGAAAATTTGATATATTGGGTTATACTAAGAAGACTTTTAACACGTAAAACATCAAAAGTCCAAAGCGTTTAAATATGCGGTTTTGCACTTAAAAGCATGTGCATATATATGTACCGTGAGTTACACGGGAATTTAAGCCTTCGGAGTGTTATATCAAACGAAAGTAGCTTATGCCAAATCGGACACGTTGAACAAGGAAGCAAATGTAAACTTTTATAAAGTTTTATAAGTTTTGCGTAACGGAGATAACAAAAGGGAGATGATGCCATGTTTATTAAAGTGAATCAGCCCTACACAGCCACTCTGCTTGTGATGGACATTAACAACAACAGGGTTCTTAACGATACTCCTGTAATTATCATCAAAAATACTCAGAGCAATATGTACTTTAATGGTATTGCATGGCAATCATCTGTAGCTCAACTTGTTATGCCTCATATAGCAAATGGAGTCTATTCAAAGCAAGTAACATTTGATGAGTCAGGAGTATATAGAGTTACTGCAAAATCAGATGCTTATTCAATTGAAAAAGTTGAGACTGTAGAGGTTTATGATGCTAATCTCATGAGATATTCATGGCTTGTAGGAAGCACTTTTTTAGTTAAATATGAAGGTGATACAAGTACAGAGATAGTTCAAGTTAGAATCCAAAGAAATGTAGATGCTATGTTTTGGAATGGACTCTCATGGGTTTTAACCGATACTACGCTATCGATGCCTTTATTGTCAGGCAATGTGTATTCATATTCATTTTCGCCTGACACAGAGAGCGAATATGCTATTACAATTACAAGTGGAGAAAAAGAACTATTCTACATTATAGATGCGACTACTACTGCCGACGATGTTGCACCGGTCTTTATAGACAATACAACATTAAGGTCTTTAGATGGGTCAGACAGCACAACTGTAAACGACAAGGGAGAAAAGATGCCTAGCGTTTCCGTTAGCGTTTTCAACACCTCCACTAAAGAGGTTGTTGCAAAAACTATATCTAATTCTTCTGGTGAATGGAACATGATGATAAAGCCGGGAGAATATTATTTTATGTTTGAAAAAGATGGATATATCTCAGTCGGATTCGAAAGGATGGTGGTATAGTATGCCAGTAGTAATGAATAAACTGTATTCTATAACCGGTAACTATACTCCTGAACAGATAGAAATTTTAAAGGGGTATATCGATACTTTTAGGTTAAGAGTAAAAGATTATGACCCCGACAAGAATATTCTTATCGGTAAAAAGTTAGAGTTTACCGATAATGAAATTATAGCACTTATAAAGACGTCTCTCAGCGATATAAATAGTGGGTACCCAAGAAGCAATTACACTCTCTTTGACTTTACGGCATTGATAGATGTGGACACGGTGATGGATGGCGCTGTTATATTTTCTTTGATGGGAGATGGAATACTGCAACTTAGAAATCAAATTGACTATAGTGATTCAGGGCTGACAATTGCGATGTTCAACAAAACAACGCTTTACCAAAGCTGGATGGGATTATTGCTGCAGGATTACATGAGAGCTAAAGCTGCAGTAAAAGCTGCAATACTTCCTACAAGCGAAAATTCAGGTTTTGTTGGAATGGGGTCGGAGTACTCTTATAGATTATGGTGGTAGATTAAAAAAGGAGACGGCGAATACTGGATAAAGTGGCGATATATAAGGAATGGATTTACGCAGGGCAGGAGTAGGTGGAGTTATTGGAACTGGGGCGGGCATCAAGCTAGTAAAAGCGACTGGTGAAAAAATATGGCTCCCTATATTGGCAGGTGCAGGAGCGCTAGAGTCAGGATTAAAAGGAGCCCCGATAGGTTATTTTGTAGGGAAAATAAAAGATATCAAAGAATAAAGAATAGGTGATAATCCATGATAGATATACAATCAATTTCAGTTACAGACCAATTCGGGTTAAATTCTCTAGTCATTGACTTTGCCATTCAAGACACTAGTGAAAACCTAAGCAATTATAGATTTGACCTTTATAAGGCGAACCACCAGACTCAGCCTTATTTTCTCGTTGCGTCAAACATAACTGATTTTACATACAGGGATTTTGCGATTAATCTTTATGATATATCTATCAACTATTATTACAAGGTAAGGATTACGGACGTAAGGACAAACGAATCAAAACTGTCTGAAGTTTATGGAGAATACAAGTATGCGAGAGCAAATGTTCACGCTTTAGGCATTGTTGAAATCCATGAAATATATTTAGAAAATGTTGTTGGCAATAAAATGCTTCTCCTTAAAAAGAAAAGAACTGGACAAGTATGCAGTTGCTTTGACGATATAAGAAGAAGATCGAATCCTGTCAAATGCACTATATGTTACGGGGCAAAATATGTCGGAGGATATTATTCTCCTTACGAGTTGTATACCAATTTCTTGAATCCGCCTACTAAGATTGAGTATTTTGCTCAAAACGATGTTGGTGAATGGGAAGGAACACCTTTACAGCTTTGGACTCAGAACTATCCGCTAGTTCAAGTTCAAGATGTGGTGATTGATAGAAATAACAATATACGTTACGTTGTAACTAACTGTCATCCAAGCTATATGAACTTTTATCTAATAAGGCAAACCTTTCAGATACAAAGGCTTCCAGATTCAAACGTAGTATATCAGTATCCTATTACGGAGGTGTAGAATGGCTGACGGAACATTAAATATTACTGATATTGAAAGAGAGATAGAAAAAAGATTCGTAGTTGGCCTAAGGGCCATATTTGAAATCGACGATTCTTTCGTATATAATGAAGATGATACTCAGACGCAGATAATGATTACACCTGAGTATCCTGAAAAAGGGGCTTCTTTTTACACGCCTCACTTAGTAGTTACGAATATTTCGTACCAGTTTAATTTACAGAACAGTTTTTTTGGCAATTATTATGATGATATAATTGAAGAGACCGGAGTACACGTAGGAACGGAATCTGCCAACATAGTACCGTATTCACTAAATATTATTTGTTTGGCTGAATATTATGTCAGCAAAGACCTAGCCAACAAAGTGCTGAACTATATAGCATACGTAGCAAGAAGGGTTTTTGATAAAATGTTACTGAACGTTCAGACAGTTTCAAAATCTCCGACGGTTGCGCAACAGCAGTGGGCTGAACATATTTTTGAGACCAATATAACGGTCAATGGATATGTCCAATGGTCAGGTACAAAAACCAAGGACTTAAGTGCACTAAACATATTGCAAAGAATAGAGCAAAATTTAGAGATCAAAATTTAAAAAAGAGAGGTGTTTAGTATGGCTTACAGAGAACCCGGCGTCTATCTTGAGGTGATAAACAATCCTCGTGGAGGTATCATTCAAGGCATTCAAATGGTACCGTTAATCATCGGTTCTGGCGCAAAAAAGTTAAAAACAACCGTCGCCATCACTAGAGCTTCGAGTGGTCAAGTTGATACCATGCCATTCACAAGCGTTGTGTCAATTGAGCATATCGGAACTTCTAAGACTGGCGCAAGCACTTGGGTTAGAACAACAGATTCCTTAGATCCCCAAGACTATACTTTTGTTTCAGGAGATAATTATTTAACTTGGGAAACAGGTAAAGGTCCTGCTGCAGGATCAATATATTATGTCACAGTAATATATAATGTGGAATCTTCTCAGTATGAATTTAAGACTTGTTACGTTATAAAAGACGTTATTGATAATTATGGTCCAGATATCCAGGAGAACGAAAGCGAAACTCCTATTTGCCCCGTATCATTAGCAGCTCAACTTTGCTTATTGCAAGGAGCGCCATTGGTTCATGTATTACAAGTTGAGATGGCTGGATCTACGCCGACAGCATCAGAATATTCTACGGCGTTGGAAACATATGCAAAATTTGAACCTTCTATATGGAGAATAATTCCTGTAGACCAAAGTTCTGATATTGAGGCTGTAGTTACAAACCATGTAAACTTTATGTCTACAGTTGAGGAAAGAATGGAAAGATGTGCTTTTTACGGCAAGCCATATACTTCACTTGATCCAGCTCCAACAACATTTGATGGATCTGACGGAGTATTAACAAAAATCGGAGATTATGCGACCGGAATTGAAAACCAAAGAATTACTGTAATCTATCCTGACGTTGCAACAAGAACTCTTAGCGATGGATCAACAAGAGATTTAGCAGCTCCGTTTATTCTTGCAGCATTGGCCGGAGCTAAAGCTGCATTGCCAACACAAAGATCAATGACAAGAATGTCTATTACAGGGTTTATAGATTTGAAGGGCGTTAAGATGACAAGGACAGAGAAGAATGCTCTTGCTCAAAAAGGTGTAATGATTTTAGAACAGTCAGCTTCAGCGTCTCCAATCGTTGTTAGACACCAGCTTACAACTGACATGACAAGCACTCAATCAAGAGAAAATTCCATTCTCGAGATTCAAGACTATTGTTCTAAGCAGTACAGAGTTGCATGTGAGCCTTACATTGGAAAGTACAACATAACATCTCAGTTAGTTACAATGGTTAGAGGGACACTTGATGTCACATCTTTAAGTATGATCAAGGCAGGAATCATTGACACCGCTAAAATTGATGATATTCACCAAGATGCTGATAATCCAGACACATTAATTGTTTCATTGTCAGTGTTGCCGCCATACCCATGCAACTACATCGACATTACGTTAGTATTAGAATAAGAGAGGAGTTGAGCTTAGATGCCAAATGAATATATTAGTAAGTGGAATTATAAAGATTCACACGTTGATACAAGTATCACGAAAGAAAATTTCTTATCTTCAGCAAGGTGTTTAATCTATGCCTCACCTAGTAATACTAGCAATCAGAATGCTGGGCAGGCTTTGAACTCTCAGTCTTTCCGCAGGATAGGTGTTATACAAGGTTGGAACTGGGGAGAAAATCGTCAGATTGAAATGATATTTGAGCTTGGATCAGACGTTCCTTATCTAGTGCCTGGAAGAACAACTGGTCAGATTTCAGTTTCTAGGATAATGTTGTTTGGAAAAGACCTTACAAATCTTATATATCAACAAGCTGGCGGAACTGACGGAGTCGCTGGAGAAGTATCAGAAGCTGCTGGAATTAGTAAGCCTGATACGTTCATTAAATCAATCAGAGAAATTAATAAGCCTTTTGATTTAATGTTTGCAGCGTTCAACAATGATGATAATTCAAAAACAGTTTATTCGAGAGTGTTTACAGGTTGTTGGTTACAGTCGAAAAATGAAAGCATTAGCGCTGGTCAGATTTTGATTGCAGAAAACGTAAATATTATGTATGAAAGTGTTGTGTCTGCTAACTTCCCATCAAAAACCACAGGTTGAAACTATAGGTTAAAAATTAGATTTTGCAAAAAAAGGGGGTCACTCAGCCCTCTTTTTTTACTGTCTTTAAACATGGTATACTTTACTTACAAATAACAAAACGGGGAAGGTGCAAACCATGTCAAATGCTACTGACAAGCAGAAACAAAATTCTGCAGAAGATCTCATAAGTCCAGAATTTAATCAAGAGCTTTCAAACTTTTTTGAAAATTTTTTAAAAGAAGGTATCGTAATAAAAGAAAAGGAAGTTGTTCCAGGGCTTAAAATTAAGCTAAAAGTCTTGAATACCGAGGAGCTTCTTATTGCTGAGTCGATTCTTTCAAATCAAAATCCTCATATACCAACAGATGTAATGATTAAGGTAAGGGCCGCAAGTATATTATCTCAATCCATCATAAAATTAAATGATATGGATATTGAAAGAGAGGACTTGTCTGATGAAGAAAATGGCTTTAGAAGAAGAGGTCTTTATAAACAAGTTCTTAAAATGCCTGCATTAGTAATTCAAAAGGCATACGAATTTTATGTTGAGGCAGTACAAGAGCAAAACAGACTGTACAATAGTCCAAAGGATTTAAGTGATAAAATCTCAAATTTTTAGACACGCCGTTTGGGAATATAGTTGGAACCGTCCTGTATGCTAAAAGCGGCGTGATAACAGAAGGAAGATTTAAAAAGCTTACTCATGCTCAGTGGCTATTTCATTACAGAGAAGTGATGAAGCAGAAAGAAAAAGAAATAGATCAGACTGCAGAATTTTTCAAGATAGCAAAGAATATGTTTGATACTCTGCTAGATAGACTGGATATGATCGGCTTTATGGCTAACCCTGACTTAGGGGCAAAAGTTCAGGAAGAAAAAGAGAAATTGAAGAGGCAGGAAAATAAAAATTCTCAGGGCAAGGATGAACTTGAAACGTTCTTTGATGAAATTAAGAATAGTACACCTGAAACATTGACATTGATAAGGGAGGACAAAGATAACAAAAGTAAATTTATCCTCCCTACAAAGAAAAGGCGTAAGGTGGGGATAGAAATAAATAATAAGGCAGGGGATTAACGATGGATATGGATCAATCCTTGCGAGACAGCTTAAATCAATTGATTGCACTGCAAGCGCAACAATTGAGCGCCATAAATAACATTGCAGCATCGAATGCTAGGATTGAATCTAGCAAAAATTACGCTCAGTCTCCGCAATTTGCGAATAGTAGTTACATGAATTATGCTCCAAACTATATGCCGCCAATGATGCCTTTTTCTCAGTCTACACAGGCTGCACAGCAAAGGTTTTATGACTATGCTGGGGCAGTTGGTGGCGGAGCATCATTGTCTGACTTAATTTTTGCCAATAAATCAAAGATGTCCATGGAGCAAAGGAATATGATGGCATCTGATTACGGAGCAAAATTTAGTAATGCTGGCATTGCTGGCGCAGGATTTATTGCCTCTGCAGGAGCTGACATTGGGATGATGGCGCTGGCTCCAGGATTAATCAGCGGTATTGCTGCAGGAGCGGTTGGAGGCGCTGTCGTTGGAGGTTTATTTGATATCGGTTTACAACAAAACGCTCAAAATATGGCATACAACAGATTTTTGCAAAGAGAGTCTTATCGCTTTGTAAATCCGATGGTTTCACGAAATGATAGAGACATTGCAGGTTTTGGGATGGACGACAGATTTGCTGCGGCAAAATTTTTGAGGCATTTTAATACTGAAGCTAAAATCTCTGACCAAGAAACTTCGATGCTATTAGAGAAGTTCACAGAAGGAAACCTTTTAAAAGGCGTTAAAGATTTGGAAAACTTTAAAGATAAAATGAGAAGCTTAACAAAGTATGTAAAGCAAAGTGCTCTTCTTTTAAATGAGACCTTTGAAGATGTCACAAATCTTATGTCTGAAATGCAAAAAGCAGGCATAGACGTTGCGAACATCGATTATATGTCTGCAAAAAATAAAGTTATAGGTGCTTTTACTGGAATGTCGGCTGGACAAGTTATGAAGTATACGACTGGAACTGCGACAGGGATGGTTCAAGGTACAAATTATGCTGCGGGTATTCAGAGTGAAAGATTAGGAGACACCCTTCTTTACATGGATGCGTTATATGAAAAGTCAAGAACTCAAAAACTTACTAACCCTGCAATGAAGGACGTCTTTACTACAATATCTAATTTAGGCGGCTCTCAAAATGCTGCTACGGTTATGGCTGACGTGCAGAACAAAATGATGGGAAATCAACTGATGTCAAATTCGGCAATAGCATTTTTTGATTATAGTGCAGGAAATAATACATTTTCGTTTAACCAAGATGCCTTCCAAGCTTTTCTTAATAGTGGAGCTAACATGAGTACTCTAGCTCAAGCAGCAAAAAGTAAGATGACTGATATTGGTATCGTCGGCACTAATACATGGATGAGGAACAGAGAGTCTTTCATAAGGAATTCTTTGTCAGCAGATCAGTCTAATCAATTTATTGAAAGAACTTTAAATGCTATGCAGGCAAGTTCAAGCAATCCTAGCATTAGAGATGCAAACCTATCCTACAAAGATAAAATATCCTTGCTTTTAGGTGATAATTCCATGGAAGCTAGATTATATGGATCTTTGCTGGATTATCAAAGCGAAGATAAAGGAGAGTTGATAAGAAAAGCAAAAGCTCTTACTTATCAACAGAATCTGCTCGCAAACATTAATTCTTCAAGACCTGGATTTGGTTATGAAGTTAAAAATGTCTGGGAGAAATTTAAGGATACAGTTGGAGATGCCTTCGCTCCTATAGGTGAAACAGCTACGAAAGTATCTCAGGGGTTGTCTGATTGGTGGTATGGCACTGAAGTAAAATTTAATAGAAGTGTTATCGACAAAGGCTTTAGCGCTGAAAGTGTTAAGGGGCAAGGGCAACAGTTAGCTAACGAAGTTATAAAAGGAGTTCAAGAAGGATTAAGAGATGCTAAAGCTAAAGGATTTAATGTTAAAGATGATGTATTAAAAATGTTCTCTGTAGACGATAAAGACTTGTCTGACTGGAGAAATAAAGTAATTTCTTATAAACGAGAAGTGTTCTCAACAACTGAAGCTATGGGTGCTGATATGAAGAAATATGCCGACGTTATAAAAGAGGCGTCTAAAACATTTGGTACATCAGAGACTTCCCTTGTTGGATTAATGAGATATGGCAGAGATTCAGGAAGACCTATGGGAATGGGAGCTGAGTCTATAGCGGAGGTTAGCAAAAACTTAGGTATGAGTGTGTATCAGGCTGATGAAAATGCTAGAATTAAGGCTGTCACACAAAGACTAGGCGGATTAATTACTGAATATGGGGGGAATCAAGAATTGGCTCAGGCAGCGATGGTTACATCTAAGGCTGCAGTTGATGAGGCCTTAATGAAATATGGCATAAATGCTGCGGAACTTAGAAAATCAGGAAATCAAAACCAAATAAAATCAATTAGTTACAATCAGATTAAAAATTATATGAGTGGTGGCGACAAAGATGCAGTTGATAATCTTCGCAAGTATCAAGATATGGGAAACGTAACTACTTTTGATGAAACTCAAAAGGAAGGTTTGGGAGCAGCTCCAGATGTTGTTAAATATATAAGAAGTTCCGCTCAAGCTTTAGGGATTAAGGATGAAAATCTTATGGCTACGCTTATTGCGACAGAGAGTGGCGGTAGAAATATAAGGAGCTGGAATGCCAGCAGTAGAACAACAGACTGGGGACCTGCTCAGCTGAACGACGCAAGTACAGCCTCTGTAATGGCTCATGTAGGTCAAACATATAAATTGCCAAGCGGCAGAACTGTAACGGTAACAAATGATAATTGGAAGACAGATGAAGAATTAAATGTATACTTGGGCGAAAAAATATTTAAAGAGTCTTTAGATGAGGCCAAGGGTAATCCAGCTCTAGCATATTCTTTGTATAATGCATACTCAATAAAGCAAGGTAATAAGCGAGTTCCAATTATGGACATTGTAAGAACAAGACTTAAAAATCAAGGTGTTACAGCTGAAAATATGGATGATGCTATTAAAAATATGAGCTCTGAAGAGGTCATTGGCCTCTTAAGGACAGCTGGAGGAACACAAGTTGCTAATAATGTTCTGCGATTTATGAATATTTATGCGCAAGGTTTGCTCCCAGGTAAAACACCTGAAGTTATTCAGCAAGAGGTTTTAAAGAGTGAGCTAGGCAGGAACTTAAATGCAAAAGAAGTTGAGGAATACAGAAAAGGGCTGATGGGTGGAAGCTTTGCAACATCTTCATCGTTTACTTTTGAGGGGATGAAGAACTTATATCAAACATTTACTGACTTAACTACTAAATTTGACACCGTTGAAGAAACTGGGCTTAAAGACTTGCCATCTATGACCTCTTTGTTTGGATATTATATGAGCGACAAAAGCAAGGAAGAATACAAACAAAAACTATATAAAGGGTTAGGGCAATCATGGGGAATCAATTACGACGGAAGTCTGACATCTTTTACTCAAGTTACTACGAAGTTAAGAACTGAATCTGACAGAATAGATAAGATGCTGTCAGAGTATGATGAAAGTACCGATAAGGCAAATACTGAATGGGCTAAGCTTCCTGTTAGCGAGAGAGCCGGGTTATTGCAAATAAGAAGAGTTTCTAGTGTATTGAGAAACGAGAAAAAGGTTTTTGACCCTTCTAAATATGCGACAGCAGAAGATTTAAGAGAGCAAAGTCATATCGAAACTCATTTATTTGGACTTGGCAAACCAACTTACAATAAAGAATATACTAAAGGTTCTGGATACCAGAACTATATGGACTGGCTTACAAGATCAGGGCAAATGGATTACAAGCTCCCTAGTGGAGTTTCGATAAAAACGACTCAAGGCGCAACTATTGGAGATACAATAAAAGAATTGAAAAGCAATATAACTTCGATAGAAGCAGACAGCAAAGCTGCAAAAGAAGAGGCTGAGCAAATGATTGCAGGAGATATGAAGTTCTCTTCAGAGGAGGACAAGAAAGAATATTTCAGCGTTGTAAAGAATGCTTTGCTGGGTGACGAAAGTGCACAAAAAGAGTTGCAGAGATTGAGCCTTAAGCTTGGTGAAGAGAAGAAGAAAATGGATGCCTCAGTAATAAAGGCTGTGGGGACAGGTTATAGTCCTCAATCCCTTGAGACTATAAATAAAGCATTAGGTGTTACTCGTAAACTTAGAGGTGCTGATATAGAATCAATGCTAAAAGCCATCCAAGAACTTGAGAATACAGGCAAAAGAGTAGAGCAGTTTGGTCAAATGGGTGGAACTTTAATGGGATTAATTACTGGCAAAGAAGAGTCGGGTAGAGATTTCCAAAAACGTTACACAAAAGATGTCCTCGGAAAAGATTACTCTAAACTTGAATCTGGAACTGAGCACAGGATAGTGTCAGGAGGAGCGCAAGAACTCGTTAACGAAATATCGAAACTAAAAGGCAATGAGAAAGGAATTAATGATTTTATTGAAAGGCTTAAGTCTGAAGCCCCACTCCAAACTCCTGAAGAAACAGTTAAAAAGCTGCAGGACGCATTTACTAGTGCGAATGACAGTCAAGAAGAGCTAAAGAAAGTTATTTATGACATTATGGCTGAATGGGGATCTATGATAAATCAGGCAAATCCAGCTCAAACCATAAAAGAAAGTGGTGAAGTGACAAAAGAGCTTCAAGAATCATTGCAGAAAATGACTGATACAGTAACTCAAACAGTAGACTTAATAGGTAAAGCTACAATAAATCTGCAAAAGAAACAGGACGCTGTTGTTTCGAAAAATTGGATAACAGGCTTATTTGGCATACAGGATCAGTAGTATTTAGACATTACAGCTGAATTATTATAAAATAAAGTTAGGAGAAATCCTAGCTTTATTTTTATAGGCGAAAGTAGGTGCAAAAAATGAGTAATGATTATACGGATATGATTGAATTACTTCTTAAGAAGAATAACGAGTTAATTACAGAGATAGGCTTGCTATATCAATCTGCTGACGCTGAAATAACTAATAATACTGACACTCCTGAAGGTATTGATATGACGTATATGAATTCATTACAATTAGCAGCAAAAGCTATTGAGAAGCAAATAAAAGACAACATAGCGACTATTGACGACTTGACTGCAAGGAATATTTTAAGTGAAGAGTACTATCAACAGGAAGCTAATAATTTTTTAAAGAGAACAATTCATGTTAGCAATGATATTCCTGACACTATACAGTCAGGGACAATGTTAAGTGCAAATATAGTATTTAGAAATTTAGGTCTTTTTTACAGCTGGACAATCGATAAGCTTATATCGCTGGAGGTGAAATTAGTAGATGGCGATAATAATATTATTTCTACGAATGATTTTCTTTTTGACCCAACAGCGACAGGAAATGAGCCAGGAGAAGAAGCATTAAATGAGGACTATATGAAAGACAAAGCCTTCAGTATAGCTCTTAGTATAACTCCGGTCCTACCTGGAGAGTATACGTTTATAATGACAATAAAGGATCTTACATATAGGTTCTATGACTCGTATAAGTTAAATGTAAATATGCTTTAGGAGGTGACTATTTTTGGAAATTCAACAAGTAAAATTAGATTTTGACCCTATACCATTTTTGAGGAAGCTAGATCTAATAAAACAGCAAGCTGTCAAGATAGTTATTTGTTCTGAGGATCAAGCTATAATTGATATAGGGCTTCTTCAAGCTAAGCACCAGAGTGAGGGGCAGCCTGGTCTCAGATATCACTATGTTATAAAAAACAACGCTGAATACGATGGCGTAATTTATTATTGCCGTCCAAGGATATATCAAAACGGCATACCCGGCCAAAATGATAAAGGGGATAATATTGTTAATAACAGTATTTCCGTATGTCTTGCAGGAGTATATGGATGCACAACTACAGAGAAGCAGACGACTTCATTTGTAAACCTCTGCGTTTATTTGATGTCTCAAGAAATGCTTCCTCTTAGCTCTATATTGTCTTTAGATGAAATGACACAGTCTGCTCTTCAGTTTGCTAACTGGCAAGACTTGAAGGCTAAACTAAAGGAGAGAATTGATAATGTTAACGCTATGAAGAGTTTAATTGAAGTCCCAACTGTTAATGGCGTAATAGACAATACTCAGTTTGATCAGTTAATTAGCAATATGGACCTTAATAATTTTGCCAAGGTTGCAAAGTATACAGGAGTTCCTGAGACCATATTGATTCAAATGAATAAACATCTTCTTTACGGAGAAAATTTTTCTCCAAACTCTGTTATTTATGTACCTAAGAGTTCACTTATGCAGAAGATAAGAAGTGAACAGCAAATCGGGGTCTTACAAAACTCTCTATCTCAGTTAGAAGAAAAGGTAACATATGCTGAAACTATAACAAGAGGTAAATACGGACAGCCTAATACAGGAAAAGATTTGTACAGCGAAGACATGAGCTTTCTAACTACTCAGTACGGTGGTAAAAAAGCCCCTCCTTGGTTGTCGACAGGGTTAGAGTTCCCTGGATATCATAATGCATTTATACAGATAACAAATACAAATGACGGCACTATTACGACGATACCATTCCTAGTATCTCCGTCATCATCGTCAGAGACACGCTCGTCGTCTCAGCAAATTACAAAGACTAATGCCGGGTGGTTTATCATGAGGACGGGCAAAAATCCGACTAATTTAAATATCTCTGGCTATATGATGGATGCGAAGGATATATTAGAGAAACATGAATTTTTAGAAAAATACAAAAAATATATAGAGGATACAAGAAATGCAAGGCTTGAATATATAAATCCTTACACAGTAAAGATAAGGCTTGAGGGAAGGGATTATCATGGATATATACAAAATATATCTTTCAACAAGGCTGCCGTGCAACCGTATTTATATCAGTACAACATATCATTTGTCATCCTTTCTGACAAAATGATATACGATGCAAGGCAGGCTGCGGTATCAACAAACACATTAAACGCTTTGATAAATACTGGGGCTTCACCAAATACTGTACTGACAGAGGTAATACCAGCAAGCTTACAATCTAGCGCTGCAGAAAGCGCATCAAAAAGTATCGGCCAAACAATGTATGATACTTTTAAAGATAAGGGGATTAATCTTAACGATGTACACAAGATGCTGTTAGCAAATCCTACGCCAGGAAAGCAATCCGGCACAAAAACCGTTTAAATAGTTGCCAGAAATATAAGGAGTGGTAGCATTATGGTCATGATAAAAGAAAGGCATTTGGAGGGTTCTCCAGGATATGTTATATTCTTTGACAATATAAGAATGGATCAGTTTATAAAAAGTTTTGAGGTTACGTTGTCATCAGACGGTTCAATTGGTACAGCTTCTTTTGATTTTATTTACGTCCCTGATTTTTATAAGCTAGAAAAATATGACGCTGACACAGGGGATGTAATTTCTGTAGAGCAGGGCATTGAAAATATGACAAATGTAAAAGTTTTTATAAAGAACATGTTTAACAATAAATATGTTCTTGTGTTTGATGGAAATATTAGAGGAAAAAATCGGACGAGAAACCCGAATGGATATGCATTATCTTTTTTAGCTCAAGATTATTTGACTTGGCTAAACAGAACAATTGTCCCCATATCAATCCCTCAAGATAACCAGATTACCCCGGGAGACAGATTAAAATGGAAGGCTCAGGGGATAGACATTGATAATGTCCCAGGGATAGTTCCTGCTGCGGAAGGTATTTTTCGAGGGCAAACAATCGCAGATTTTATAGGAAAAATGCAAAACACAACAATGAAAGTTAATCGCTTTTATTCTGACGAGGGTGGAGTTGCATTTTGGGATGGAGTTCAACAAAGAATAGCGATTATGGGGGACATCGATGATCAATTAATTCAAAACAAGGTTATTGATTTCGTAGTTACTTCATCTGCAACATTTGTTAATTCAATGTACGTAGGCATAAATGATATTGCGAAAAATCTAATGTTTGAATTCTATCAAGACAGGGATGGGGTAATAAGAATTAAGCCTCCTTATTGGAACGAAAAAGTGTTATACGACCACATTATTGAGCCATCATTAATTATGTCTATGAATGAAGGCACGAATTTTTCAGGCTTTTACACTAGGACTCTTGTTACAGGTGGTGTTGAGGAGCAAGAAGAAGATTTAAGCGATATAGATAAAACTTACATCACTCCTTGCGGAGCTTACGTATCATATCCTAATCCTGCAGATGATATTTGGTCTGACTTTGATTCAGGAAATGAAAGCTCAGTATCTTCTTTAACGGTTGGGACTGGAGGAAAAGGCACATGGCTTTCAAGTCATGAGTTGTTTTCTCCTTGGGGTCAGTGGAGAGACAATTCAACTTATGGACACTACCAGCATGGCGGGAACGACTATGATATGGATGTTGGTACTATTGTGAGACACATAGGATATCCGGGAATTGCTACAAATGGAAATGAGGGGTATCACCAAGGGTGGGGAAATTATGTCCAAGTAGTTCTTACGGAAGGTCCATACAAAGGATATATGATGTTTTATGCTCATTTAGAGAGAGGAACTGTAAGAGATGGTCAAAAGGTAAAGAATAATGATATTATTGGCTATTCTGGAGTTTCAGGTAATGCCTACAATACAGCGAGACCACATTTGCATCTCGAAATAAGAGATAATACAGGTCAAAAAGGGATTCAGCACAGCGTTAATTCGGAAGTTTATATAGCAAAATCTTTAGGAGAGGATAGCGGAAAAACTACTATTGTTAACTATGGCAGTAATAAACTTTTAGAGCCAAGTCCTGACGAAAGGAGATACGGGGCGTCGGTATATGATATAACG
>Ga0316617_100000009_pt1 | contig 41176 bp, 38 predicted proteins | sample OWC_Aug_M1_C1_D2_FD_207801 | JGI IMG/M metagenome (GOLD analysis project Ga0316617, IMG submission 207801) | Wetland soil microbial communities from Old Woman Creek delta, Ohio, United States - OWC_Aug_M1_C1_D2_B | ecosystem: Environmental > Terrestrial > Soil > Wetlands | place: USA: Ohio... | reverse complement strand
GAAACCGGCGAGGAACTGCTTCCCCAGAATGATTAGTGATGCTGACACCAGAAAAGAAACATTAAATGGCATTGTCTCTCGATAAATTTGCAGACTACAGCCTCATATTTAACAATCGTGGCCTGGAATACGACCAGGCGATTTCCCAGTCCCCTACCGCCATGCAGGAAGAATTCGAGTTTCTTCTGGACATGGCGGCTCTCCAAAAAGGAGAATCAGTTCTTGAAATCGCCGCCGCAGGCGGCTACATGGCACAGTATTTGAGCAAAAAAACATCCAATACACCGCTGCAGACGCTTGTCCCATTTTTTACGAGAAATTGCAGACGCGGGTAGCAGATGCGTATCTTTGTCCATTGAACAAGCTCCCGTTTTCAGATGGGGAATTCAATGCAGTTCTTTGCCAGGCCGCGCTCCATCATGAACTGGATAAACTCTCCATCTTCAAAGAGGTATACCGAGTTTTATCTCCAGGAGGTCGATTAGCGATCGCTGAAGTCGCCGCTGGTTCTGCGACGGCCTGTTTCCTGAACGGATTCGTTCACATGCACAATCCTATGGGTCATCAAGGATTATTTGTCGACGATGAATTCCTTGCCGATATGGAAATGGCCGGATTTTGCATCATCCACGACCAGCACCAGCATTTTCACTGGAATTTCCTTTCCGAGGATGAGTTGGCAAGGTTCCTAAAATTGCTTTTTGGCCTTAAGCTGGCAACCCCGAAACAGATCGTCACAGCCTGCCGAGATGGTCTTGGTCTAAAAGTCGATGGCGGAAGGGTTAATATGAACTGGTCACTGCAATACATTCTTGGGGTGAAAAATTCATGACCCTTTCCACCATTCCCATCACCCTGATTAAGGGCACCGACAGCGTCTATGAATTCAAAACCTTAGGGGTAGGTGGCGCCTATGGAGGCAACACGGATATTGATCACTTGATCGACCCCCGATTGTTCTCTACACAGGCACTGTTTCTGAATCCAAATTCATTGAAGCACACGCCGATTCTGCTCGAGCAGGCAAGGGGATTGCTATTTAATTGCATCACCGATGCCGATATCAACCCACAATGTCTTTTGCAGTTGAACAAGGCCCTTAAGGCATCACCTAAACCGATGGTTAACTACCCCGCGGCGGTGCTCAAAACTAGGAGACATGAAGTTGCATCACTGCTCAAGGGGATTGATGGCTTGCTAGTCCCAAAAACAGCTATAACTGAAGGTAAAAGGATTTCAGATTTTCAATCGGCCATTGCAAATGCCCACATGAAGTATCCGCTACTCATACGCGGGACCGGTTCTCACAACCAGGAAAATTTGCTTAAAATCGACACCCCTTCCGCTCTTGGCGAGGCATGCAAATTAGTGGGGAAGGAATGCTACATCACCGAATTCCACGATTATCAAAGTCTGGATGGGTTGTACCGTAAATGCAGATTTTTTGTGTTCGCTACCGGAAAAGTGGTTGCCCGGCACATGTTCATCGGGCCGGACTGGAAAGTCGGCGTGCATGTGCGCGAATCTTTCATGGCGGGCAAACCGGAATTACGCCTTGAAGAATCCGAACACCTGCGCGATTTTGAACAGATCGTTGGCCAGCGCCGTCTAGAGGCGTTGAGAAAAATCAGGAAACGCCTATCCCTGGATTATGTCGGGGTCGACTGTCACCTTCTGCCTTCAGGAGAACTCTTGTTGTTCGAGGCCAACGTCGCGATGAATGTCGGTGCCGATTATAAACCAGGAAGCGGATTCGAATATCTGCGCATCCCCTATGAGGCTGTTTCTGCGGCCCTTTCGGAACTCCTGATATCACGGATTGGTTAATCTTTATCCAACGAAAGCCATAAAAATGACTCTGGCAAATCAGTGCCCGGGAAATTGTGTACGGACTGCGCTCTTTTTACCTGCTGACGTGCATCGGATTTTTATCCTAAAGCTGTCATGAATGCCATATCTCGCGGAAACCCAAACGAGAAATAGCGAGAATTTCAAAGGCAGCCATGAAAGCTGCTCTCACAGAACTTTTTCCTTCCCGAATACGATGAACGTACGCTTGTCAGGCCGAATTCTGAATCAATGATCCGAAGATCATGCAAAAAAAAGGCGCGGCCAAAAGCCGCACCTTTTTTCTGACTAAAAAGCAAATTTAACCACTAACGGGCAATACCCGCCAGTCGCTTAATGCCTTAATCTGCCATGTCAATGACGCCGATAGCAGTACCCGTAGCAGTGTTCGGGCATGCGGGGTGTTGCCATCCTTGCCATCCACCGCTGCCATTGATAATCATTTCGTCGCCAACCGTACCCACGGCAGAAGGGGTGTTGGCACCACCGCTGGCATTCACATTGAAGGTGGTAATGCCGACCATTCCGCTTGGCTGCAGGTTAACATTCTGACGCACCAGCCAAGCAAAAGCATGATCGCGGCAAGAGGTGTCACCCGACACACCAATGGCGCCTACTTTCTTGTTCCCGTTATAAAGCGCCAGACCACCGCCGAACACGTTAACGCCACCGATACGCTTGTTCTTCAAATAGTCGGATTTGGTACCGTAGGTATTGGGGCTACCGCCATAGGCCCGGCTGGCGTCAACCGGGTTGCTGTGCTGTAGACCATACAGGCTGTTTCCAGTCTGGACTGGTGTATACAAGTTAGCAGTTGAGATGGCATAACCATTCACATTAAAGGCATTAGCGGTGTTAGCCTTTTGTGCAGAGATTACACGACTGCCGAGCCATTGGGTGTTGCCCGAATCAGCTCCATCATTTGCACCAGAACCATTCGTAGTATCCCAATAAGTCCCACCAGCGCCAGATGTTGATGGCTCAGAGGTCACCACATGGCATACCATGCCAGTCTCATCGACCATTGTAACCCACATTGGCAAGCCATAACCACCGGTCAAATCACTGGCTGCAGCAGCATTTGCTGCAGCCTGCAGTTGATCTCGTGATACAGCTTTGCAATCCGCCATTACACTCTGCGCTGCCGTCAGCGCAAACAATGCCCCTACCATCAAACCAAGTTTCTTATTCATAATTTATATATCTCCTTGAGAAATTGATGACATCAGAAATCTTCGTAACCCACCAATACGAAGTGAAAGGAATATTACTCTAAAAAATGGTGATTGCAAGTGTTAGTAACGGTTACTTGCCCCCCCGAAAGCCGCATGTTACAAAGCTTTCGGAAATGGCATGCTTGAGTGACGTTCAGCGGTCACGGCTATTATCTATTCCGCCTGCGCCGCTCTGTCGATAAAGACTTCGACTGCCGTTCCCGCAGTTGGTGAAATGGCAGCCGCGGGCAGTCTGCCACCTTTCTTCCACTGCGCCACCGCCGGCCGCTTGCTCGCTCCGGTGATCAGGAAAATGATCCTGCGTGCAGCCGACAGCCGGCTGGCGGCAAGGCTGATGCGCTCCTGCGGCGGTTTGGGCGCACCGAACACCGGGATGGCGGCGGCACCTTGCGCCTCCCACGGATGATCTGGGAACAGGCTGGCGGTGTGGCCGTCCTCGCCGAAGCCCAGCAGGACAAGGTCGAATTCGCCGATGCCATCCAACACCCGGCAATAAGCCAGGGCGCCCTGCTCCGGGCCCAGTTCGGCGGGAATTTCATGAATATTAGGGCGGGGGATGGCGACGTGATCCAGCCACGTATGCCTCGCCATCAGGCTGTTGCGGTCGGGATGCGTCGGCGGCAAGCAGCGCTCGTCGCCAAAGTAGATATGCCACTTCGACCAATCGGTCTTGGCAGTTTTCAGTTGCCGATACACCTCACGCGGCGTGGTGGCGCCCGCCAAGACAATAGAAAACTTCCCGCGCTCGGCAATCGCCTTGTCTGCACATTCAATGATCGTTTGGCTGGCTATCGCCTTCAGTTCCGAGGCGTTATCGTACACCTGCCAGCAGATGGCTTGCGACTGCGTCATCACTTTCCGGCCTTAATGAATTCTGGTAGCTGGACCGCTGAGAGAACTGGCCATCGCTGCGCCGAAGCGTTTGGCGAAACGGTCGGCCAACCCTTCGCGGACGGTGAAATCGACGATGTTGTCTTCCATGATCACCTCACGCGCAACCGATTCAGAACTGCCCAGCCCGTCTGCCAGCCCCAGCTTGATGCTGGTTTCGCCGCTCCAGAACAGGCCGCTGAACATGTCCGGCGTTTCCTTGAGGCGCGCTCCGCGCCCCTGGCGCACTACAGTGATGAACTGCTGGTGAATCTCGTCCAGCATATTCTGCGCGAAGGCTTTTTGTTCTGGGTTGAGCGGGGAAAACGGGTCGAGGAATGCCTTGTTGTCGCCAGCCGTCATCACACGGCGCTCGACGCCCAGCTTTTCCATGGTGCCGGTAAATCCGAAGCCATCCATGATGACGCCGATAGAACCGACGATGCTGGCCTTGTCGACGAAGATCTTGTCCGCGGCGACCGCGATGTAATATCCGCCAGAAGCACAGATGTCCTCCACCACGGCATACACCGGAATTTTCGGGTGCAACTTGCGCTGGCGCAGGATTTCGTCGTTGATGATGCCGGCCTGCACCGGGCTGCCGCCGGGGCTGTTGATGCGCAGGATTATGCCCTTGGTGTGGCTGTCTTCAAAGGCGGTCTGCAGGCTGGAAATGGTGTTATCCGCCGTGACCTCGCCCTCCGCCCCGATCTCGCCCTGAATATCGATCAGGGCAGTGTGGCTTACGGCGACCCCAGCACCCGGGCCGATCCACTCCATGCCGATGAACAGCAGCGCGAACAGGTAGATAAAGGTCAGCGTCTTGAAAAACACACCCCAATGGCGCGCCCGGCGCTGTTCCTGCACGGCGGCAAGGGCCAGTTTTTCCAGAGTCTGGCGTTCCCAGTTTTGCTGTTCCATGTTTCAGTCTTTCAGAATAAGGTAAATATTGCCATCGCGCTCGACCACATCAAGCGGCTGCAGCGTCTTGCCTTTGCACGGCCCCATCACGCACATGCCGCTCGCCGGCTCATAATGCGCTCCGTGCGTGGCACAGATGATGTAGTGGCCGGTCAGATCGAAAAAGTCGCCTTCCTGCCAATCAAGTTCCACCGGCACGTGCGCGCAGCTGTTGAGGTAGCCATAAGGCCGGCCATTGTAGCGCACGACGAAGCCTGTCGCGCGCTCACCACATTCAGGCAGGTCGAAGCGAACTCCGCCGCGCTTTTCAACCAGGCTATCGCTGGCGCAAATCAGGCGTTGATTATCAGCCATTGGTGCAGTTTAGTAAAACGGTCGAAATGCGCCAGCGGCGCGTGGGGCAGCAGCGACTCCAGCGGCTGTGCGCCATAGGAAACCGCAAGGCTGTCCACCCTGGCGTTGCGCGCCATCTGCATATCGTATTGGGTATCTCCTACCATCAGCGTGCGCTCCGCCTCGACACCCAATTCATCCATCAACTCCTCGAGCATCTGCGGATGCGGCTTGGAATGGCACTCGTCGGCGCAGCGCGTGGCGAGAAAATGCGGCTTCAGTGCCGTATTAATCATGGCCCGTTCCAGGCCGCGCCGGGTCTTGCCGGTCGCCACGCCCAGCATGAAGCCCTGCGCTTCCAGCTCCTTCATGGCGTCGGCAACGCCTTCAAACAACGGTACGGCGTGGTCGCGCACCAGATAATGGTAACGGTAACGCTCCACCAGATATTGCAGCTGCTCCCCGGTGAGATCATCGAACAATGCCGCTATGGCAGCCCCCAGTTCCAAGCCGATGATGCCGCGTGCCGCCTCATCCGATGGCACCGGCAAACCGGCATCGACGCTGGCAAGCTGCACGGATTCTACAATAACTTGGGTAGAATCTACCAGAGTTCCATCCCAATCAAAAACAATAAAATCATAGTGTTTTGGCATTTTCTTCCAGTCGTTTCAGGAATCTGGTCAGTTCTTTTGGCAACGGTGCTCTCAGATGCAAGGGCTCTCCACTGACAGGATGCCGGATTACAGTTTCCGCAGAATGCAGGAACATGCGCTTCAGCCCATGCTTGGCCAATTCCTTGTTGTAGGTGTAGTCGCCATATTTGTCATCGCCCGCGATTGGGAATCCGAGATGAGACAGCTGAACCCGCAACTGATGGGTGCGGCCGGTAATCAGTTCCGCCTCAACCAGGGTGAATTCATCGAATGACTGGCGCAAATGGAAAACGGTTTCCGAAAGCTGACCGTCGTCATCGACGCTAACGCGCCGTTCGCCGCTGGCCAGCGTGTATTTCTTCAGCGGCAGCTTGACGCGCCGCTTCTTGTCCTTCCAGACACCGCACACCAGCATCAGGTAGCGTTTTTCAATGTAATTACTGCGGATGGCCTCATGCAGAGCGACAAGCGCGCTGCGTTTCTTCGCCAGCAGCAGCACCCCGGAAGTTTCACGGTCAAGGCGATGCACCAGTTCCAGAAACTTGGCCTGCGGACGTTCCAGCCGCAACTGCTCGATCACCCCATGGCTGATGCCGCTGCCGCCATGCACCGCGACACCGACCGGCTTGTCGAGTACCAGCAGCGCATCATCCTCAAAAATCACCTTGCCCTCGAACTTCGAAGTCGCGGCGCCTGCCGGCTTGGGCGCGGCGGCAGCTGTTCTGACCGGCGGGATACGCACCACGTCACCGATGGCCAGGCGGCAAGTGGCATCCACGCGCTTGCTGTTGACGCGCACTTCGCCGCTGCGAAGGATGCGGTAGAGGTGGCTTTTCGGCACACCCTTCAACTGCCTGGCGAGGAAATTGTCGATGCGCTGCCCCTCGCCGCTTTCATCCACCGTGACCAGCCTCACTGCCGCTTTGCTTAAATCGTTCATCTCACCTATACTGCTGACTTGCTTGAAAAAGCAGAAAAGAATTCTGGTTAATGCCGTTCACCATAGACAACAAGAAACGGCTCGAAAATATCTGAAAACATCTCCTTCTCCCTGTGCGGGATACGTTCGCACTAGCGACGAGCGGGAGTTTGGATTCAGATCAAATTGCGCTCAAAGCTGCCGCGCACGGAATGGCAAAATATTGCCGCGCGGCGGGAAACGGAATTGTAACCGAAAAGGCAGTTTTGCCGGGTATCAAACCGCACCGATAACTAAAGTTTTACGTTAACTATAAATTTTAACGAAGTGATTTAAAGCAATTAATTCAGGTTTAATCCGCAGAAATTCTGCGCATTTCCTCTTCAATTGTTTGCGTGTTTCGATAGCCTCAGGCTTTGTATTGCCGACACTTCCCTTTCCCTCCGGCCGTTTTACTTACGGTCAGCCATGCACGCCCGCTGAAGAGCGCGGGAGAAGAACCAAAATGAAACGCATGCTTTTCAATGCGACGCAGGAAGAAGAACTTCGCGTCGCGATTGTCGACGGGCAACGACTGATCGATCTCGATATCGAGCACGCCGGCAAAGAACAACGCAAGAGCAATATCTACAAAGGCGTCATCACCCGCATCGAGCCTTCGCTCGAGGCCGCCTTCGTCAACTACGGCACCGACCGTCATGGTTTTCTGCCATTCAAGGAAGTGGCACGCAGTTATTTCCAGGGCGACGCAGATGGCCGCTCCAGCATCAAGGAAGCCCTGCGCGAAGGCCAGGAACTGATCGTGCAGGTGGACAAGGACGAGCGCGGCAACAAGGGCGCGGCCCTGACCACCTTTATCAGCCTGGCCGGCCGCTATCTGGTACTGATGCCGAACAATCCTCGTGGCGGTGGCGTTTCGCGCCGCATCGAGGGCGAAGACCGCAACGAGTTGCGCGACGTCATGGCCCAGCTTGATGTTCCGTCAGGCATGAGCGTTATCGCCCGCACTGCTGGCATCGGCCGCAATCTTGAAGAACTGCAATGGGATCTCAACTACCTGATGCAGCTGTGGAATGCCGTCGAAAGCGCCTCCACCACGCAAAAGGGCCCATTCCTGATCTATCAGGAAGGCAGTCTGGTGGTCCGCGCCATCCGCGACTACTACCAGCCGGACATTGGCGAAATTCTGATCGACACCCCGGAAATCCACGAACAGGCATTGCAGTTCATGAATCATGTGATGCCTGGCAACGTTTCGCGCGTCAAGCTGTATCGCGACGAAATCCCGTTGTTCTCGCGCTTCCAGATCGAACACCAGATCGAAACCGCATTCGCCCGTGAAGTGCGCCTGCCTTCCGGCGGCGCCATCGTAATCGACCATACTGAAGCCCTGGTCTCCATCGACGTCAACTCCGGCCGCGCCACCAAGGGCAGCGACATCGAGGAAACCGCGTTCAAGACCAACCTGGAAGCAGCCGACGAAGCAGCACGCCAGCTGCGTCTGCGCGACCTCGGCGGCCTGGTGGTGATCGATTTCATCGACATGGAAAGCCAGCGCAACCAGCGTGAAGTGGAAAACCGCCTGCGCGATGCCCTGCATTACGACCGTGCCCGCGTGCAGACCGGCAAGATCTCCCGTTTCGGCCTGATGGAACTGTCACGCCAGCGTCTGCGTCCTTCCCTGGGCGAAACCAACCATATCCCCTGCCCGCGTTGCAGTGGGACCGGCCATATCCGCGGCATCGAGTCCACCGCCCTGCACATCCTGCGCATTACTCAGGAAGAGGCGATGAAGGAAAACAGTGCGATCATCCAGGTGCAGCTACCGGTTGAAGCCGCCACCTTCCTGCTCAACGAAAAGCGTTCGGAGATCCATTCGATCGAACAGCGTATGGGCGTCAAGGTCGTGCTGATCCCCAACATCCATCTGGAAACACCGAACTACAAGATCGTGCGCCTGCGCCATGACGACGTCAGCGAAGACACCGTTCGCGCAAGCTACGAACTGGTGGAACTGCCGTCCGAAATCGAGGAAGCCAGCGCAGCGCCGCAAAAACTGGAAGCCGTGAAACAGGTGGCAGCCGTCAAGGGCATTACCCTGTCAGCCCCGGCACCCATCCCGGCTGCAGCTACGGAAGCGCCCAAGGCTTCGCTGTTCAGCCGTTTCAGGAACTGGCTCGGCAAGATCTCCAGCGCCAAGGAAGAAAAGGAAGAAGAAAAGCCGCAACCGCGCAAGCGTGAAAGTCCCCGCCGCGGAGAGCGTGGCGGCCGTAACGAGAAGCGCCGCGGAGAAGGTCGGGTAGAAGGTCGCGCCGAAAAGCGCGAAACCCCGCGCGACGCTACTGCCAAATCGCAGGAACCCCGTCAACCGCGCGAACCGCGTGCCGAACGCGAAAAGCCGCAACGTGCACCGGCACCCATCTCCGCGCAACAATCGGCAGCGTCGGAAACTGGCGAAGCAAAGGAAACCAGGGAACCGCGCAGCCGTCGCGGCCGTCGCGGCGGTGGCCGCGAACGTACTCCGCGCAACGAGGCTCAACAGCAACTGGCGATCGAAGATTCGGTTCAAACCGCTGCAGAGCCCGTAACTCTGGCAAACCTGGTCGAGCCTAGCGAGTTGGTAGAGAAAGCCCCCTTGAGCGGCGTACAAGCTCTCCCGGTCGTCGAGGCTGTCGTTGAACAGCCATCAGTTGTGGAAGTAGCTGAGGCGCCGGCTGTGGTAGCTCAGGAAGAGGAAGTCCCAGCTTCCAAGCCGGAAAGGAAGCCGCGCCCACAACGCAGCCGCAAGCCTAAGGAAAGCACGGAGGCCGCCCCTATCGCCGTGCCCGACCTGGCGCAAAGCGGCCTGGTCATGATCGAAACCAAGGCCGATGCCCTGATTGCCCCGGCCCCAGTGGTTGAGGCTCCCAAGCGCAAGGCACAACCTGCCGCCTGGCAAAAGAAAAACACCGAACAGGCCCCTGACGAACCGCTGGTGATGGTGGAAACCCAGCAGTAAGCGGCAATACTGTCTAAACACAAGCCCCGCCTCGTGCGGGGCTTTTTATTTGCAGGCAACAAGCTTAGTGTAGACGGCCTCGCCCGCTCAACACCATCGTCAGGCTACGTCCGGAGGCTCGGCTCCGTAAAACTGCTCGCGCAATTTTTTCAGCTGGTCACGTAACTCGGCTGCCTTCTCGAACTCCAGATTTTTCGCAGCATCGTGCATCTCCTTCTCGATATGCTTCATTTCCTTGACCAGCTGCTTCTCGGTCATATGCTTGTAGCCCGCCATCGCTTGCGCAGCCTTGAGTTCCTTCTGCGCACTATCCTTGTCGTAAACGCCGTCGATGATGTCCTTGATGCGCTTGGTAACGCCTCTGGGCGTAATGCCATGCGCCGCGTTGTAAATCACCTGCTTGGCGCGGCGCCGGGCGGTTTCATCCATCGCCAGTTTCATGGAGCGAGTGATGGTGTTGGCGTAGAAGATGACTTTTCCATTCAAATTGCGTGCAGCGCGGCCAGCGGTCTGGATCAGAGAACGTTCGGAACGCAGGAAGCCCTCCTTGTCGGCATCGAGGATCGCCACCAGCGACACTTCCGGAATATCCAGGCCTTCCCGCAATAAATTAATACCGACCAGCACGTCGAATTCGCCCAGGCGAAGATCGCGAATGATCTCTACCCGCTCCACGGTGTCGATGTCGGAATGCAGGTAACGCACCTTGACGCCATGCTCCGCAAGGTAATCGGTCAGGTCTTCCGCCATGCGCTTGGTGAGAGTGGTGACCAGCACGCGCTCGCCGGCATCGATGCGGAGTTTCGCCTCAGAGAGCAAGTCATCCACCTGGGTGTCGGCCGGCCTGACTTCGATTTCCGGGTCGATCAGCCCCGTGGGGCGCACCACCTGCTCGACGACCTGCTCCTGATGCGCCGCTTCGTAATTGGCCGGGGTTGCCGACACGAACACGCACTGGCGCATTACCTGCTCGAATTCCTCGAAACGCAGCGGACGGTTGTCCAGCGCCGAAGGCAGGCGGAATCCGTAGTCCACCAGGTTTTCCTTGCGCACGCGGTCGCCCTTGTACATGCCGCCGATCTGCGGCACGGTGACGTGGCTCTCGTCGATGATCATCAGCGCGTTCTTCGGCAGATAGTCGATCAGCGTCGGTGGCGGCTCGCCCGGTTTGCGGCCGGACAGGTGGCGCGAATAGTTCTCGATGCCCTTGCAGAAACCCAGTTCGTTGAGCATCTCCAGGTCGTAGCGCGTGCGCTGCTCGATGCGCTGCGCCTCGACCAGCTTGTTGTTCTTGATATAGAAATCCACGCGCTCGCGCAGTTCGGCCTTGATCTGCTCGATGGCGCGCAAGGTTGTTTCGCGCGGCGTGACGTAATGGCTGGAAGGGTAAACCGTGAAACGCGGAACCTTGTGCAGGATTTGTCCGGTGAGCGGGTCAAATAACGTCAGCGTTTCCACCTCGTCGTCGAACAGCGAAATCCGCAGCGCGGTTTCCGAGTTTTCCGCCGGGAACACGTCTATCACGTCGCCACGCACACGGAATGTGCCGCGTGCAAAATCGAATTCGTTGCGGTCGTACTGCATGCCGGTGAGCCGCAGAATCATATCGCGCTGGCTGATTTTCTCGCCCTGCGTCAGATGCAGCACCATGCCGTGGTAATCCACGGGATCGCCGATGCCGTAAATGGCCGACACCGTGGCGACGATCACGCTGTCTTCTCGCTCCAGCAGCGCCTTGGTGGCCGACAGCCGCATCTGCTCGATGTGCTCGTTGATGCTGGAGTCCTTTTCGATGAACAGGTCGCGCGACGGTACATAAGCTTCCGGCTGGTAATAGTCGTAATAGGACACGAAGTATTCCACTGCGTTGTTGGGCAGGAATTCGCGGAATTCGGAATACAGCTGCGCGGCCAGTGTCTTGTTGGGCGCCATGACGATGGCCGGCCGGCCAAGTCGGGCGATGACATTGGCCATGGTGTAGGTCTTTCCGGAGCCGGTCACGCCCAGCAGGGTCTGGAAACGCTTGCCAGACCGCACCCCTTCCACCAGCTTCTCGATAGCCTCCGGCTGGTCGCCAGCGGGCAGGAATGGCTGATGCAGTTGGTAAAGACTATTGGGAAAGGTGATGGTCACGAATGGATTCTCGAATTAGGCCCGTATTGTATCAAGATGCCGGGCAAGTGAACCTTTTCCCCACTCTGTGCCGACTTACAGTTTATTCAAAGTGCTTTTGCCGGTAAAATTGCGAAAAATTTTCAGACAATTCAAGGACTCAGATTTTGGAACTCTCGAAGCGCGTTCAAGCCATCAAGGAATCCCCCACCCTCGCCGTTACCGCTCGTGCGGCACGACTCAAAGCAGAGGGCCGGGACATCATCGGCCTCGGCGCCGGCGAGCCGGATTTCGACACCCCGCAACACATCAAGGAGGCTGCCAAAAAGGCCATCGACAGCGGTTTCACCAAGTACACCCCGGTGGGCGGCATTCCCGGCCTGAAGAAGGCTGTCGTCGAGAAATTCAAGCGCGAGAACGGCTTCGATTACACGATCAATGAAGTCATCGTCGGCGTCGGCGGCAAGCAGTGCATTTTCAACCTGGCGCTGGCTGTGCTGGATGCCGGCGACGAAGTGGTGATCCCCGCGCCTTACTGGGTTTCCTATGCCGATATCGCCATCGTCGCCGAAGCCAAGCCCGTCACCATCGAATGCGGCATCGAGCAGGATTTCAAGCTCGCCCCGGCGCAACTGGAAGCAGCCATCACACCCAATACCAAGCTGTTCTTCATCAACTCGCCATCCAACCCGACCGGTTCGGTCTACACGCTGGAAGAATTGAAGGCGCTGGGCGAGGTGCTGAAGAAGCATCCACGCGTGTTGATCGCCACCGACGACATGTACGAACACGTCAACCTGACCGGCGCTCCGTTCGTCAACATCCTCAATGCCGTGCCGGAACTGAAGAGCCGCACCATCGTGCTGAATGGCGTTTCCAAGGCCTATTCCATGACCGGCTGGCGCATCGGCTATGCCGCCGGGCCGGCGCACATCATCAAGGCCATGGAGATTCTTCAGTCTCAATCCACCTCCAACCCCACCTCGATTTCCCAGGTGGCGGCGCAGGCCGCGCTGGAAGGGGATCAGGGCTGCATTGAGCCGATGCTCAAGGCATTCCGCGAGCGACACGAATACGTAGTTGGTCGCTTCAACCAGATTCCCGGCCTCAAGTGCCTGCGTGCCGGTGGTGCGTTCTATGCCTTCCCCGATGCACGGGAAGCCATTGCCAAGCTGCATGCCGCCGGCAAGATCAAGGAAGCCACCGATCTGGCACTATCCGACTACCTGCTGGAATCGGTGGGCGTTGCCGTGGTACCCGGTTCCGCCTTCGGCGCCGAAGGCTATTTCCGCATCTCTTTCGCAACCTCAATGGAAAACCTTAAGGAAGCGCTTGAGCGCATAGCGAAAGCGTTGTCTTAAGGATTCGGTGCAGGCATGACCCTCATGTCATGCCGTAGTCAAAATATCAGGAATGCGCTGGACAAAATCGCCCAAGCACTGAGTTGAAGAAACAAGCCTGAATTGCTGGCCTGATCCGTCAATCAGGCAGAATCAATCAATTTGGTCAGCGGACAGAGCTGCTCGTCATTCGTAGTCGGTATATTTGGCATTGCTGCCACGAACTTTGTCGGCAGGATATTTTTGCGCATTGAGGTCCATCTTGGCATGCGCCGCCGCAAGCAGGTCTATGCCCAGCACATCGGCCATGCGCAAGAGGTAGATGAAGGTATCGGCGAGCTCCTGGGAAACCTGTTCACGCTTCTCCGGGGCAATGTCCTTGCTTTGCTGCTCGGTCATCCACTGAAAATGCTCCACCAGTTCGGCCGCCTCGACGATCATGGCCATCGCAAGATTCTTGGGGGAGTGAAATTGCTCCCAGTCGCGCTCCTGCACGAACCCGCGCAGGCGCTCGCGCAAGGCATCCAGACGATCCTGCCCTTCCTCCTTCACCCTTCCCCCTTCTCGGGTTTGCGATTGCTTCCCGCAACCATCCTGATCTCGAACAAGCGGCATTCCAGCGGGCCGTTGTAGAGCGGCGTCTTTTTCGAAGGTGCCAACCGCATCAGCTTGGGCAGGCGCAGGTCGGAGGTGAGGAAATAGGCGTTCCAGCCGGCGAAATTGCGTTTCAGCGTTTCGCCGATTTTGGGATAGAGCGCTGCCAGTTCTTCCTGTTCGCCGATGCGCACGCCATAGGGCGGATTGGCGAGCAGCACGCCATGATCCACAGGCGCTTCGATTTTTGTGATGTCCTTTTGCGTCAGCCACACCGCTTCCAGCAGGCCGGCCTGCTCCAGGTTCTGTTTGGAGACACGTACCGCGCGCAGGTCGCTATCGCTGCCGTAGATATGCTGGAATTCGACCGGTTTGGCGCGTGCCAGCGCCTGCTGGCGCATCGCCTCCCAGGCATCCGCGTCGAAATTGTTGAGTTTCTCGAAGCCGAAGTTGCGGCCGCTGCCGGGAGCAATGTCCAGCGCCATCATGGCTGCTTCCAGCAGGAAGGTGCCGCTGCCGCACATCGGGTCAAGCAGAGGTCTGCCGGGGCGCCAGCCGGTCAGCTTGAGGATGCCGGCCGCCAGGTTTTCACGCAGCGGCGCTTCCACGCTGAGGCGGCGCAAGCCGCGCTGGTAGAGGGCGTTACCGGAAGTATCCAGGTACAGGTGGTATTCGTCAGCGGTGAGAAATACATGAATGCGCACGTCCGGCTGACGTGTGTCGATGTCGGGCCGGCTGCCGACCTTGCCGCGGAACTGGTCGCATACCGCATCCTTAATGCGCAGGGTGACGAACTCTAGGCTCTTGAGTGAGCATTTGACCGCGGTGACCTTGACCATGAAGGTCCGCCCCACTGCGAACCAGTCGGCCCAAGGCAGGGCGTAGGCCGCCTGATACAGGTCGTCCTCGCTCTGATAGCGCCCATGGAAAACCTGCATAAGGATGCGGGTGGCAATGCGACTTTCCAGGTTGGCGCGATAGGCCAGGAGAAGATCGCCCGAGAAGCCGACGCCGCCATCGGTGGGCTTCAGGGTTTGCGCGCCGAGCGCTGTCAGTTCGTCCGTCAGCAGGGCTTCCAGCCCGCGCGGACAAGTAGCAAAAAATTGTAGATTAGCCACCCTGCCCTACATTTTTGGCGTGGATTCGTGGGCGAACATCTTGTCGTGCTGTTCCTGGCAGATTACGCAGCGGATGGCGTGGGGCACGATTAGCAGACGTTGCAAGCCGATCGCTGCACCGCATTCATCACATTCGCCGAAGTCGGCTTCAGCAACGCGTTTCTGTGCGGCCTCGACCTGGGTCAGTTCTTCCACCTGGCGGCGCACGATGGCAATGTCCTGATCGATCATCGCATCAGCCACCGATGCATCGCCGGCATCGGCCACTTCACCGGCCAGATCGGCGAAATGCTGGTGCCCGGCACGTTCCAGTTCGCCGCGGATCTCTGCGGTGAGATTGGCACGGCGCTCGGAGAGTGCGGTCTGGATTTGCTGTTTTTCGGCAGTACTCAATGCGGACATGATGGCTTCCTAAATGATCAAACGATTGGACGTGTTGGGGTTATTATCCCGCAGCCGCTCGACAAACTCCAGAAACTCGATGGGATAGTCTTCCTGCAGGACTTTGGCACGCTCGCGCAAGCTGGCCCAACGCAAATCCGCCGGGGTGCGCCGGAAGCCGAATACCACGATATTGCCCGGCCGGCCGGTAGGCAGAACCAGCACGCGCTGGGCAAAGCTTTTTTCGATGCGTTGCAGGTAAACATCGTAATTCCGGTCGCTGCCCCACAGGTTGATCGCCATCAGGCCGTCGGCAGTCACCGCCTCGGCGCAGCTGTCGAAAAAATCCTGCGAGCACAGGTCCGGCGGCACGCCGCGGCTGTCGAACGCGTCAATGATCAGAAGCCCGGCGCGACCGGGATGCTCGCGCAAATACTGTGCGCCATCGGCCTCGATCACCCGCAGACGTTCGTCATCCGGCGGCAGCATGAAATGACTGCGCGCCACGGCGATCACCCGCGGGTTGATATCGACCACAGTTGTCTGGATTTGCGGCAGGTAATGGTGGATGAACCTGGGGATGGAGCCGCCGCCCAAGCCGATGGCCAGCACCTTGCGGACGTCCGGAGCGAACAGCAGGAACATCATGATGCCGCGGGTATAGGCCAATTCCAGGTCATACGGCGCCGATAGCCGCATCGAACTTTGCACCGTGGAAGTGCCAAGATGCAGAGAGCGCACGCCGTCGGATTCGCTGACATCCACGCTGTTGCCGGCAGAAACGCTGCGGTGGATATTGCGGATGAACCTGCTGGCACTAAATCCGGACATATAAAGCTCGTCAATGAAAGGTCGCAATTTTAGACCAAGTCGGCCTAGCGCCCGAAAAATTCAAGGATCAGAAAATCCTCCAGCCCTTCGCTGTCCTCCTTGCGGGCGGACAAGACTACCACCCGGCCCAGGCGCTGCGATTCCCAGTTGAAATCGCCGCTGTAGTAGCGCCGAATGAGTTCGATCATTTTGCGCACGACAACGCGCTTGATGTCCTCATCCGGCCCGGCCTCAACCTGAATCAGTTCACGGCGCGCGGTGCTGTAGTCGTTGATCCATCCCTTGAACGTGAATTGAGCGCTGCGCGCGTTCATGTTCACGATCTGGAAAATGCCGTTGGTACCGGATTGCATGTTACGCCTGATGATTTCGTTCCTGACCTCATCCTCTCCGGGCTTGCGCTCCCGCGCGGCAGCCTCCGCATTGGCACGTTCTGCATCCATTTCAGCCAGGCGGCTACGTTCCCGCGCAGCATTAACATAACTCATCATGTCGGTCGGTGCGCCCGGTTTGGCAGGCAAAGGCAGCGGAGTTGGCTCGACCAGCCTGGAAGAAGGTGCTTCCACCGCATTGGGTGTCGGCTTCTTCGTAGCGAGCACTTCAGGAGGCGGAGATTTTCTCGCAGTTTTCGGCGCAGGCTTCGATTCCGCCTGCGGCTCAGATGGCGGCAAAGGCGGCGGCGGAAGCGCCTGTGGCTTGTCCGGCAGGTTCAAGTGCACCGTGATCGGCGTTGCCTGGGCACTCGGAGCATCGGGATGCATGAGCTGGGGCGCGAGGAAGAACAGCGCGACCAGATGCAGCAGCAGGGAAAACGCGACGGCAAGCAGCATGCTGCGGCGCACGCGAAACTCGAAGACGGCATCCCTTCCCGCAGGAATTTTCCAGGTAACAGTCGATGGCAGCAATTTGCGCTTCTTGAAACCGGCCTAGGGTTCAGCCGCCAGAACCGTCTTGAAGCGGCAATCCAGTTCCATCAGCAACGGGTCGATGCGCTTCACTTCCAGCTGTACCCGGGTTCCCGGCGCCAGTTCCGGCAGGCTGTGCACCTTGGTGATGTAGGGAATGCCCTCCAGCCGCACCAGGTTCTCGCGCCAGACGGTAGCGATGGGTTCCGTGATTTTTTTCTGGATCAGGTACTGCAAACACCAGTAGCGCTCCATGCGGGCCTGAAACTCGTTGTAGGCGTTGTAGGCCAGATCGAATTCGCGCATCGCAGTGGTCAGCGCATCGCTATTGCTGCCGTAGGCCGGCTCCGTACCCTGCAACAGTGCCAGCATCTGGCGCTGGTTGATGAGGTCGACCGCCCTTCTCAATGGCGAGGTACTCCAGGCATATTGCGCCACGCCGAGCCCCTGGTGGGGTTCGGCGTTGACCGTCATGTAGACCTTGCCGCCCTGCTGCGCCCGGTAGATGCCAGGAATGCCGTGCTCGGCCAGCATGCCGCCCCAGTGCGCATTGGCGTAGATCATCAGCTCCGCCACCAGTTTGTCCATCGGCGCGCCGCGTTTGCGCTCGGAGATGCGCACCAGACCATTTTCCACATAGAAGTTGTAATCCACCTGCGGAGCACGGTTGGGATCAAACTTGCCGCGCGCCATTTCCAGCGATTCCGCCAGGCGGTGCAGCAACTCCAGCTTGCTCCAGTATGGGTGGTCGTTCGGCGTCGCCCAGTTTTCTTCGTTGAAATGGGGTTCCAGTTCGTCGTGACGCAGGTTTTCTGCGATCTTCACCGCTTCCAGCCGGCTCGCACTGTTAACGATGGCCAGCTCTGGGTCGATTTCCAGATACAGCGACAATGCCGGGCGCCACTCACCGGCATGCAGGCTGAACGGCGTGATGGCTACCTCCGGCAGCATGGTGATCTTGTTGCCGGGCATGTAAACGGTAGAAAGTCGTTTCAGGGCAATCGCATCCAGCTCCGACCCAGGCGCAATGCCCAATGCGGGTGCGGCAATGTGAATACCAACGCGGGTGTTGCCGTTCTCCATCGCTTGCACCGAGAAGGCATCGTCGATCTCGGTGGTGGTGGCATCGTCGATACTGAATGCGGCCGCTTCGGCCTGATCGAGGCTATCCGGCAGCGCAACGACCCCATGCCCCTCAAAATGCACCCCCGCCGGGAAGTATTCGCGCAGGAAGGCGCCAAAATGGTAATCGTGGGCGGAAGATACCGCGCCGCAGGCCTCCAGCAGCTTCAGATGGCTCAAGTTAGCGGATGTGGCTGCCTCGTCCAGCGCCTTCCATTCCAGTGTGTTCTTGTCGGGCTCGTAGAACAGCATGTCCAGCTTGTCGCCAAATTCCTCGGGCAAGCGGTGCGCCTGCAACTGCGCCACGTACTCGGCCACCTTTTCCGCCTGCAGGCGCTTGCGTTCCTGCGCGGCCAGCGCGGCCTTGAGGTTGTCCGCCGGAGCGGCCTTGTAGCGGCCTTTGCCCTTGCGGTAGAAATACATGGGCGCGGCATGCAGGCTGATCGCCGTGGCCGCCGCCTCCACCGGGCTCGGTACATGGCCGTAGTATTCCCTGGCCAAGTCTTCGAAACCGAACTCCGGCTCGCCGCAGCATTCCCACAGAAAATCCGACTCCAGCGTTTCGGCTTCGGCCTGGGCCTGCTCCATGAAGCTCGCCAGCGCGCCGTCGAATTTCAGCAGCACATTGGCCGATTTGATCTTGGAGCGCTTACCGGATACCGCCTCCACTTGAAGTGAACCGGGATTCTCGGCCATGACCGAAGCCACCTTGAAGCTGCCGTCTTCTTCGTAAAATACATTTGTTGCCATAAGCCACGTGTCTGTTGGGTTTGTAGAATTTGCCGCGAAGAATCGCTACGTTAATCACCACGACTTGCAACGATAGTATGCGGGTGCGCATTGTATCGCATTGAAAGTTTGGTTAGCTGACGGCAAGGGTTACGACCCACGTTTATGGTGAGTACGTGACAATGAGAAAACCCGCCATATAGGCGGGTTTAGTGTACTGCCAGTTATTGAAAAGGTTGACTACTTGTCCAGTTCGAGCTTCATTGCGCCGAGACCAAGGAACAGTCCAAGCCCTTCGCTCTCGGACTTGATGCTGAGTTTCACATTGTTTCCGGCATTTTTGAAAGTAGACACCCCCACACCCTTGCCCACGGTGGCGCCTGCAGTGGCAGCGCTGTAGTCACCGTTCAGGTCCTCTGGTTTTTCCAGGAAATAGACATCTCCCGTTGCCTTGACTTCGGCGTAACCAACCCCGCCTATGCTGCCGGCCGAGAGGGTGAACGGGTAATCCGTGCCGTTGAAGTGCAGCACGCCCTTGCCCTTGGCGCCGCCGATGAGCAGGCGTATCTGGGTGGCTTCCACTTCCAGCGTGGCTGTCGGCAAAGTGCCTGCGGGGATGTCTATCGTCACGGACTCGCCCATTGCTGCATCGTCGGCGTGGGAAGCAACCGGCAAAAATCCGCAGAATGCGGCGCACATCAAGCCAAGCATGATCATTTTGTTACGCATCGTGAATCTCCATTATTTTGATTAAGCTGCCCAAAGCAGACAGATTGATAATCCTAGCGTAAAGCAGTCGGGGCTGAAAGTGAAAATAAAACTCGATATGAAGAAAACCGTGCATATGGCGGGATTATTTATTCAGCCTGCTGGACCGGATGATCTCCGATAAATTCCACTTTACCACCCTGACCTATCAAGACTTGTAAAGCCATCTTGGCAGGGCTAAAGTACTTTTCATGAAAATAGTCATGCCTGCAAGCCATTTTAGCTGTTTATTTCTCACGTGTTTAATGACATTGTCAGGTTGTGCCTCGCCAGGGGGAGCCGGCAAGTTCACTGAATCCATGAACTCCGTCTCTTCAGTCAGCGTCAGCTTGGGGGAATTTGCTCCGGGCGGTATGCCCAATGACACCAAACTCGGGGCAGATGCGTCAAAAGATGTGCTTCTTGGTGCTTATTCGGGAGCCTCTAATGTCTCAAGCATTTCTACTGGTTGCAAAAATCCATTCATGGCAGGGGTCTGTGCGGTTTTTACGCCAATTTTGGGCTTGATGACAGTTGCCGGAGCAGGCGTTGGTGCTGTTCATGGACAATCTCTTGGCAACATGGAAGCAGAAGCCCATCGCGCCCTTGCTCGGGCAATATCAGAAAAGCCGGCACAGCAATCGCTCATATCAAATGTTGTTGATTACGGCACAACAACTGCTAATCGTAACTTCTACCAGACCCAGACAACTGAAACACCCCGATCGAATGTTCACTTAGAAGTGGCCATGCTAAAAATAGATAGTATTGAAGTGCAGGGTGGATTCTTTAAAATTATTTCTACTGATTATGCGGTGAATATGGAAGCGCGCGCTCGGCTTAAGCGAACTTCTGATGGCGCTTTCCTTGCCGATCGAACCTACCGCTTTTTAGCTTCACCCCGTCCGCCCAAGGAATGGTCTGACAATGACGGTAAACTACTGATGGCCACGATCAAGCAAGGCTATCGTCAACTTGCAGAATGGATTGTCGATGACTTCTTCCTTGGACAGTATACAGATTCACAACCTATTTTTCCTACTCCGGTTGCCCCGCCTGTCAGGTCGTGTGGTGGAGGTCAACCTTGCACAAAACATAATCTTGCCGCCGTCCCGGTTGATTCGCTGAGACCTACATTGCGTTGGAGCTTCAATGAACCTGTGCCGAAGCACAATGCGAAGTTAAGCCAGGCAACACCATCCAAGATAAATTATGAGGTGAGAGTATTTCTGGCAAAGCAACTAGGTACTCAACATACCGGCTATTTCACGAAACCTCTTTGGCCCATGCAGCCTGTCTACATTCGTTCTGGACTTATTGGTTCTTCACATACGCTTGAAGAAGACCTTTCACCATGCTCCAATTATCTTTGGACGGTTCGGGCTATCATTGATCAAGGTGGGAAAAAACGCGCCACCGAATGGGCGGGAAATTATTCTAAGAAAGAACCGCCCATTTATATTCGTCAGGCAGAAAATCCTTATTTCATGCGTCAGTCCTCAAATCCATTTATCACGCAACAGCCCTCGAATCTACCGACTGATGTGATTGAATTGGACGGCACGCAGTTTAACTACGCATATCCGTTTTCAACGCCCTGTCAGGGGAATGGGAATTAACAGATATTAAAAGCCTGCCTGGGCATCTCATCACACCCCTAATTGATTAGTTTAAGGTTCCAGGATATTTAATTCATAAGCAGCACTTTATTCAGCCCTTGATTTCTATCCATATTTTTTCAAGCCGCTTCACTGATACCTGGAACGGCGTCTTCAGTTCCTGGGCAAACAGCGACACGCGCAGTTCTTCGATCAGCCAGCGAAAATCAGCCAATGCCTCGCCAACTTCACCATTCTTACGCTTCGCGGCCACGCGCTCTTCCCAGCGTTGCCACAGCTGTTGTACCGCTTGAGCGCTGCGAGTATCGCGCTCGATGCTGTTCGGGTATTTTTCCAGGCGCAACTTCATTGCATTGAGGTAACGCGGCAGGTGCTGCAGGCGCTCCCATGGGGTCTGGCTGAAAAAATGCTTGGGCAGTAGCCGGGCAATCTGCTCCTCGATTTCCTTTTTCAGCCGCGCCAGCGGCGGCGGCAGGCTGCCAAGTTTCTGCGCCAGCGAAACATACTCGGCAGCGATCTGCTGCGCCAGCCGCCCTGCCCCTTCGGCCACGGCAGGCAGGCGGGTTCTGGCACGCTGCTTTAGCGCCATAAAGTCCTGATTGGAGCGCGGCAACGCATCCTCGCCGATGAAGGCGCGGTCGGCGATGGCCGTCAGCATGTCCTCGCGCAGCTCGTCAGGGGTCATGACGTTGCGCAACAGCATGGCGTACTGGTTGAAACCGGGCAGCCCTTTCTCCAGTTGCTTCATCTGCTCCTTGAGCTCGAAGCGCATCAGACGGCGCACACCCTTGCGGTGCGATTCCAGCGCAGTGGCCTCGGTATCGAACAGCTTGACGGCAACGCTGTCGCCGGCGTCTTCCAGTGCGGGGTAGCCGGTCATCTGCCGGCCGTTGCGGGTGAAGTCGAGCTTTTTCGGCAGGTCACCGAAATCCCACTGCTTGAGGCCGGTTTTTTCGATGTCCGGCGAGGTATTGCGGAAAGTGAGCTGCGCGGCCTGGCCCAGCTGGTTTTTCAGCGCCAGCCAGTCACGGCCCATCGCCAGTTCCCGCCCGGCATCGTCCACCACGCGGAAGTTCATCAGCAAGTGTGGAGGGATGGCTTCGTTCCAATCCGAGGCTGAAATTTTCAGCCCGGTACGTTGCTGGATATAGGTCGCCAGCGTCGGCAACACCTCTCCTTCCCCGGCCTTTGCCTGTTCCAGGAAACCGGTGACGAACTCCGGCACAGGCACGCACACACGGCGGATGGTCTTGGGCAACGACTTGACCAGATGCGTGATCTTCTCCCGTATCATGCCCGGCACCAGCCACTCGGCACGGGTCGAGTCCAGCTGGTTCAACAAGCCCAGAGGAATGGTTGCGGTGACGCCATCCAGCGGATGTCCAGGCTCGAAACGGTACTTGAGCGGGACCTCAGTGCCGTCCAAGTCGAGCGTCTCGGGAAACTGCGCTTCCGTGACGCCGCTCGCCGCGTGGCGCATCAGGTCATCCCGCGTCAGGTACAGCAGCCGCGGATTATCCTTCTCGACATCCTGGCACCATTTCTCGAAACTGGCGCCGTTGAAAACCCCCTGCGGAATGCGGGCGTCGTAAAAGGCGAAGAGAACGTGCTCATCCACCAGCACGTCCTGACGTCTGGCTTTGTGTTCCAGTTCCTCGACTTCGGCGATCAGCTTCTTGTTGGCGGCGAAGAACGGCGCGCGAGTGTCGAACTCCATGTTCGCCAGTGCCTCGCGGATGAAAATTTCGCGCGCTTCTGCCGGATCTATCGGACCATAGTGCACGCGGCGTTTTGGCACGATGGTCAGGCCGTAAAGGCTGACGCGTTCCCACGCCACCACCTGCGCCGGTTTGCGGTCCCACCTGGGGTCGCTGTAATGGCTTTGCGCCAAACCTCTGGCAAGCGGCTCAATCCAGTCCGGGTCTATTTTCGCCACACAGCGTGCGTACAGCTTGGCAGTTTCCATCAGCTCCGCCGCCATCACCCACTTGGGCCGCTGTTTTTTCAGCGCCGAGCCCGGTGCGATATGGAAGCGGATGCCGCGTGCGCCGAGATAAGACTCCGCTTCGCCATCCTTGAAACCGACGTTGCCCAGCAGGCCCGCCAGCAGGGCACGATGGATCTGGTCGTAGCCAGCATCATCCGTGTTCGGGTGAAAATCCATCTCGCCGACGATGCCGGCCAATTGCCCGTGCAGTTCGCGCCATTCCTTGAGCCGCAGGAAGGACAGGAAATTCTGGTGGCACTTGTTCAATAAATCACGATTGGATTTCTTGTGCCTGAGCGCATCGTCATAGAAATCCCACAGCTTGAGGAAGCCCATGAAATCGGAGCGCTCGTCGGCGAACTTGGCATGCGCCTGATCGGCCGCCTCGCGCTTCTCCATCGGCCGTTCGCGCGGGTCCTGGATCGCCAGCGCCGCGCCGATGATGAGAATCTCGCGCAGGCAGTTTTCCCGTTTCGCCGCCAGGATCATGCGGCCGATGCGCGGATCCAGCGGCAATTTGGCGAGCTGCGTACCGACATCGGTAATGCGGCGCCGGTCGTCCACCGCGCCCAGCTCCTGCAATAGTTGATAACCGTCGGCGATGAGGCGGGAATGCGGCGCCTCGATGAACGGAAAATCCTCCACATCGCCCAGTTTGAGTGCGGCCATGCGCAGAATGACCGAGGCGAGTGAACTGCGCAGGATTTCAGGCTCGGTAAATTCAGGACGCGCATTAAAGTCTTCTTCGGCATACAAGCGCACGCAGATGCCATTGGACACCCGGCCACAGCGACCGGCTCTTTGTCTTGCTGCCGCCCGCGAAATCTTCTCGATCTGCAGCTGCTCGACTTTGGCGCGCGGGCTGTAGCGGTTGACGCGCGCCAGGCCGGTGTCGATCACGTACTTGATGCCGGGCACAGTGAGCGAGGTTTCGGCCACATTGGTCGCCAGCACGATGCGCCGCCCGCCGGAGGGCCGGAATACCTTTTGCTGGTCCTCGATGGACAGCCGCGCGAACAGCGGCAGGATTTCCGCGCCCCTGGGGTGATGTTTGCGCAGATGCTCGGCGGTATCGCGAATCTCGCGCTCGCCGGGCAGAAACACCAAGATATCGCCGCCGCCAAGGCGCGACAGATCATCCACAGCATCGAGAATGGCCGCTTCCATAGTCTCTTCCTGCTCGTCTTCCTCGGTCTCCTGCAAAGGCCGGTAGCGCATCTCAACCGGATACATGCGGCCGGAAACCTCGATCACCGGCGCATCGTTGAAATGCTTCGAAAAACGCTCGGCGTCGATAGTCGCAGAGGTAACGATCACCTTGAGATCAGGCCGCTTCGGCAGCAGTTGCTTGAGATAGCCGAGCAGAAAGTCGATGTTGAGGCTGCGCTCGTGCGCCTCGTCGATGATGATGGTGTCGTAGGCGTTGAGGAAACGGTCGCCCTGCGTCTCCGCAAGCAAAATGCCGTCCGTCATCAGCTTGACGTAGCTGGTGTCATGAATCTTGTCGTTGAAACGCACCTTGTAGCCGACCGCCTCACCCAGCGGCGACTTTAACTCTTGCGCGATACGGGATGCGACCGAACGCGCTGCAATGCGCCGCGGCTGGGTATGGCCGATCAGGCCTCCGACCCCACGCCCCATTTCCAGGCAAATTTTGGGAAGTTGCGTCGTCTTGCCGGAGCCGGTCTCGCCGCAAACGATGACCACCTGGTTGGCTGCGATGGACGCGGCAATCTCATCCTTGCGCAGATTGACTGGCAGGTCCTGCAAGTATTCTGGTTTCGGCAGCGCCACGCGCCGCGCCTGGTATTTGCGGGTGGAAGACTCGAAGCGTGCGGCAATTTCGTTCAGCAGTCGCTCTACAGGCTTGTCGAGCTTGCGCGCCTCCCTTGCCTCGCGCAGCTTGAGCTGCAAAGCGTGTCGATCCGCCAGCATGCATTCGGCGAGACGGGCTTCGAGTTCGGATATATTGGACAAAGGCGCGGCGGGATTCATGAAGGCGGCGCAATTTTACCATGCGGCCAGATGTTGGCCGATGTGCTGCCGGCGTTTACAGGCTCTCTCTTGCCCGTGCCGCGGCCAGGCCTGGACGCGAAAGAATACGGTTGGCGTAAGCCTCCAGCACTGGAGATTCGAGCGGGATCTGATTGTTCCTGGCCCACGACAGTGTATGGCCGACCATGATGTCAGCTCCGCTAAAGTGCCCGCCTGCGACATACTCCCTGCCCTGCATGTGTTGGTGCAGCACCACGGCCGCCCTTGCAAACTCCCAGAGCGCCGTCGGTTCGATCGCCGGCACCCTCAGGCTTTCCGGCAGGGCGTAGCGGTGCTTGGCCAGCGTCCATAACGGCTGCTCCAGTTCGGAGATCGTGAAAGCCACCCACTGAAAGTAAGCCGCGCGCGCCGGGTTCGCTGTCGGCACAAGGCCTGACGCCGAGAATTTCTCTCCGATATAGGTCATGATAGCGGCGGACTCGGTGATTACCAGATCGCCGTCGATCAGTGCCGGAACCTTGCCGGACGGGTTGATCGCAATAAACTCCGGCTTGCGGCCTTCGCCTTTCATGAGATCCACTTTGACGTAGTCGTATTCGGCCCCAGCCTCCTCCAGCGCCCAGACAGCCCGGTATGACCTCGATTTCGGATAACCATAAATTTTTAGCATAACCTATCCCTTTCGTCGTCGCGCAGGACGCGCGATAGCTACCGGCTACTTGCGCAGCACGCAGTCTTCCGTGCCGTAATTGCCACCCTTGAACTCTGGTTCGTAATAGTACTTGTGGAAGCCCCAGCGGCCGTTCTTGTCTTTCTTCATCGTAGCGATCCCGGTTCCGTAATCCCTGGTCTTGGGGTCGGTCAGGGCGAAATGCATGGCTACCTTGTCACCTTCTGCAGCCGCCTGCCCCAGATAGGTACCGAAGCCCGGCACTTCCAGCTTGAACTGGTAGGCGCCGTAGTTGCCGGTACTCTGCTTGCGCTCCAGCGCCATGGTGACCGTGCCTTTGTACAGCCCTTCATGGGAATCGTTGCCAGTACAGTCATACACCCCGCTGTAGTCCTGACCGGTGAAAGCCGGGGCGGCGAAAGCTGCATGGGAGCTCAATAGGGTGGTTAGAATAACCAATAATTTCATGATGTCCTCCGGAAAAGTCACCAATATTGTAACGGCGGCCCGGCTCTGTCGTCATGCTAAAATAACACTCTGATTTATATTAGGTTTGAGAATGGCGATTCAGTGGTTCCCCGGACACATGACCTCGGCGCGCAAGAAAGCGGCCGAAACCATGGAGTTCATCGATGTGGTGATCGAGGTGCTGGACGCGCGCCTGCCCGAGGCCAGTTGCAACCCGATGATCAACGAGCTTCGCGTCCATCGCCAGCGCCCCTGCCTGAAAATTCTCAACAAGACCGACCTGGCCGACCCTAACGCCACGCAGGCGTGGCTCAACTTCTACAACAAGCAAACGGGGGTCAAAGCCGTTGCGCTGTCATGTAAAAAACCGGGTGATGTCGCCAAGGTGGTGGGCCTGTGCAAGACCCTCGCCCCGCACCGCGGCACCAATCTGAAGCCACTGCGCATGATGATCATGGGCATTCCCAACGTTGGCAAGTCGACCCTGATGAATGCTCTGCTCAATCGCCGCGTGGCGAAAGTGGGCGACGAACCGGCCGTAACCAAGAGCCAGATGCGCATCGACCTCAACGACCAGGCCAGTATCATCGACACGCCAGGCATGATGTGGCCGAAAATCCAGTATGATTCTGACGGCTTCATGCTGGCCGCCAGCCACGCCATCGGGCGCAACGCGGTGATCGATGAAGATGTCGCGACCTTCCTCGGCAACCTGCTGTTGCAACGCTACCCTGCCCTGCTCACCGCCCGCTACAAATTCGACGTAGAAGGCATGGATGGGGTGGATGTCGTCGAAGCCGTCGCCAAGCGCCGCGGCTATCGTCTCAAAGGCAACGACCTCGACCTGGAAAAGGCTGCGATGACCCTGCTGACCGATTACCGCTCCGGTGCGCTGGGCCGTATCAGCCTGGAAACGCCGGAAACACGGCGCGAGATGCTGGCGGTTGCGCAACCTGCCGAAGAAGCACAAGCGGATGAAGAAACCGAGCCCGGCGACTAAGCCCTGCCCTTGTGGCGGAAAATCTTACGCCGCCTGCTGCGGGCTTTATCACCAAGGAGCTCCCGCACCCACTGCCGAGGCACTGATGCGCGCCCGCTACAGCGCCTACGTGCTGAAGCTCGAGCCTTACCTGCTCGCCACCTGGCATCCCGAAACCCGCCCCGCTTCGCTCGACCTGGCGAATGACAACACGCAATGGCTGGGCCTGGAGATCAAACGGCATACCGCAGCATCCGAACCCGGCGCCATCGTCGAATTCGTCGCCGGTTACAAGATCAGCGGCCGTGCCCACCGTTTGCATGAAATCAGCCGGTTCGTGCAGGAGCATGGACAATGGCGTTATGTGGACGGCACATTCCCCGATGCGGATTCCGTATAATCGCCAGAAACCCAATCGCAGCTGAAAGGAAATCATCTTGGCCGGTAGCAGCCTGTTAGCCCTGATCGACGATATTGCCACCTTGCTGGACGACGTATCGGTGATGACCAAGGTGGCCGCCAAGAAAACCGCCGGCGTGCTGGGCGACGATCTCGCCCTCAACGCCCAGCAGGTGTCTGGCATCAACGCGGATCGCGAGTTGCCAGTGGTATGGGCGGTGGCCAAGGGCTCGCTGAAAAACAAGCTGATCCTAGTACCCGCAGCACTGGCAATCAGTGCCCTGGCACCTTGGGCGATTACACCGCTGCTGATGATCGGCGGCGCATTCCTGTGTTTCGAGGGCTTCGAGAAACTGGCGCACAAATTCCTGCACAGCAAGGATGAGGATCAAGCAAAGCACGACGAATCCATCAAGGCGCTGAGCAATCCAGAGATCGATCTGGTGGCCTTCGAAAAAGAAAAAATCCAAGGCGCGATTCGCACCGACTTCATCCTCTCCGCTGAAATCATCGTGATCGCGCTGGGGAGCGTGAAAGATGCAGCTTTCGCCTCGCAAGTCATGGTAGTGGCCGGCATCGCCGGCATCATGACAGTGGGCGTCTATGGCATCGTCGCCGCCATCGTGAAGTTGGACGACGCTGGGCTGTACCTAGTCAGAACCGGCACAGGCAATGCCTGGTTCGGAATCAGGCGCCGCCTGGGCAAAGGCATTCTGCACTTGGCGCCCTACCTGATGAAAACCCTGTCCATCGTCGGCACGGCGGCCATGTTCATGGTAGGCGGTGGCATCCTGCTGCACGGCCTGCCACAGTCGCATGAATTATTGCACCATGCGGAACGAATCATCCATGGCATACCCGCCATCGGCGCTGTGCTGGCTTCGACCACCCCCATCCTGCTGAGCGCCCTGGCCGGGGTGCTGGCCGGCGCAATCGTACTGGGCACCGCAACGCTGGCGACTGCATTGAAAGAAAAATTCCGTAGCATCTAAGTTCAAGGAACCTTCATGGAATATCGCCGCCTAGGAACCAGTGATTTAAGCGTTTCCGCCGTCTGCCTCGGCACCATGACCTACGGCCAGCAGAACAGCGAAGCCGAGGCACACGCACAGCTCGATTACGCCTTCGAGCGAGGCATTAACTTCATCGACACCGCAGAAATGTACCCAGTGCCACCGCGTGCAGAAACCTTCACCCGCACTGAAACCATCGTCGGCAACTGGCTGAAGAAGCAGCCGAGGGACAAGATCATCCTCGGCACCAAGGTTACCGGGCCGCGCCGCAGCATGGAATGGATACGCGGCGGGCCGAAAGCGCTCGACCGCGCCAACATCCGCGCAGCGATAGAGGGTTCTCTCACCCGCCTGCAAACCGACCACATCGACCTCTACCAGTTGCACTGGCCGGAACGCAACGTGCCCATGTTCGGCCAATACCAGTTCGATCCAACTCAAGAATTCGAATCTGGCCAGCAAAAGGCATGGGTGCCTATCCTCGAACAACTGGAAGCGTTGGATGAACTGGTACAGGAAGGCAAGGTGCGTCATATCGGGATTTCCAACGAACAACCCTGGGGAGTGATGGAGTTTCTGCGGCTGGCGAAGGAACACGGCCTGCCACGCATCGCATCCATCCAGAATTGCTACAACCTCATCAACCGCAGCTTCGAATTCGGCATGGCGGAAATCGCCTATCGTGAAAACGTCAGCCTGCTGGCTTACTCCCCTCTTGCCTTTGGCCACCTGTCCGGCAAGTATCTGGCCGATCCTGCGGCGCAAGGTCGCGCGACCCTGTTCAAGGGCTTTGCCCAGCGCTACGAAAAACCTAACGTTCAACCGGCGACAGCAGCCTATGTTGCCCTTGCCAGGAAGTACGATCTCAGTCCGGCCGTGTTGGCGCTATCTTTCGTTTTCCGCCGCGGGTTCGTCACCAGCACCATCATCGGCGCAACCAGCATGTCGCAACTGCAGGAGAACCTGTATGCTTGGGAAAGGCCCTTGTCCCAGGATATCCTAAAAGAAATTGAAGCATTGCACCTGCGCTACATGAACCCGGCCCCCTAATAAATTACTTCATACTGGATAAAGAGTTAGCAACATGACACGTCGCAAGATAGTAGTGGGAAACTGGAAAATGCACGGCAGCATCGCGCGAAACAAGGCGTTGCTGGACAGACTGATTGCGGGTCTCCGAGAATATCGCAATGCCGATTGGGTGGTGTGCGCGCCCTCCCCCTACCTTTGCCAGATGCAATCCCTGCTGCAAGGCACCAATATCGCCTGGGGTGCCCAGAACCTCTGCTCGACCAAGGATGGCGCCATCACCGGCGCGGTCTCACCCGCCATGCTAGTGGATTACGGTTGCACCCATGTCATCATCGGCCATTCGGAGCGGCGCAACCTGTTCCATGAAACGGACGACACCGCGGCCGCGCGCTTCCTAGCTGCGCAGGAGGCCGGCCTGATCCCGATATTCTGCATGGGCGAATCGGCTGATGAGCGCGAATCGGACTGGACTGATTACATCGTGGGGCGCCAGCTGGATTCGCTCATACGGCGTTATGGCCCCCAAGTGCTGAACAAGGCCATACTGGCCTACGAACCTTTATGGGCGGTCGGCAGCGATAAACCTGCCACGCCCGAACAGGCGCAGGAAGTGCACGATTTTATCCGCAGGCGGATTGCCAGATGCGATGCCACCGTCGCGGCTAACGTACGTATTCTCTACGGAGGAAGCGTCAACGGGGCCAATGCCGAGCAGCTGTTCGCCATGCCTGACATTGACGGCGGGCTGATCGGTCGCGCCTCCCTGACAGCAGAGGACTTTATTCCGATCTGTGAAGCCGCACAGCAGGCGGACTAGCGGCAATATCAGTTCTATGCAGTTCTGTCGAAGAACTGCATCGGTTGCGGTTGTGCCATCTGTAACACTGATTTCCGTATTTTCCCCATTACGTGCATTTCGCATTTTTTGCAGTCGAAACGTAGCGTCAGCTTTTCCTTGCCGCTGATGAGGGTCATCGGTTCGGCGGTGATGGTACCCTGCACACCAAGGACGCCCTTGGCTTCCTTGGGGCACATAGCGTAACTGTAGCGCAAGCAGTGCTTGGTAAGCATCAGCGAGACTTCGCCCAGCTCCTCGTTGGCCTCGTAGGCCCCTGCAATGGCCTTGACGCCATGCTTTTCGTAGAACTCGCGCGCCTTGTGGTTGTATACGTTGGCGAGATAGCTCAGGGTATCTTCCGGGTAAATCGCCGGCGGCTCCACCGGATCGCGGCGCGGCGGGCGCTGGTAGGCGGCGATACGCGCGGCTTGCAGTTTTTCGATGGCGTCACGGCGCAGGGCATTGAGTGTGGAAGCGGGGATAAACCAAGGCTGCGACCAGTCCAGCGTGATCTTGCCCGCGACGAAATCGGTGTTGCCGAGTTTGCCAAACCCTTCTCGCAAACTGGCTTCGGCGCGTTCCGCCTGCTGCGCAGGCTGCTTTTCCTGAAGCAATTCAGCCGTAGCAGTGCTGCCGTCCACGTCGGCCAAGGTCAGCGCAAAGCCTGTCGCGGTTTCGGCAAAGCGCATCGCCACCTCTATGCGGCGCTCGGCGGAGGGCTTCTCCAGCAGGCGCATGAAGGTGTGGTCACGGTTGCGGTAAAGCGTCATGCCACGCCGCAAGTCTGGCGGCATTTCGTTGGGGTAAAGACGCTTGCCGTCCACGGTGTTGACGCGCAGGCCGACCAGCTCCTTGTGGCTGTCGAAAAAGCTTATGCCGTCGCCGTTGTGCAGCTCAACTTCGGTTTCCACTTCAACGAAACCCTGGCCCACTTTGGTGACCGGGCCGACCTCCTCGCCGGAAAACTTGGGCGTGTCGAAAGCGCCGATATCGCCCTTGCGGCCGTTGACGAAGTAGTCCGTAGCGCTGCGGTTGAAGGTTTTTTCCGGTTGTGGAGTGAAGGTGAAGGTGCAGCGTCCGGAAGAAGCGCGGTCGTAGCCCGGCAGGCCTTCCAGAATTTCGTCGAGCAACAGGCGGTAATGCGCAGTGGCATTTTTGACGTATGACAGATCCTTGTAGCGCCCTTCGATCTTGAAGGAACGGATGCCGGCATCGATCAGCGCGCGCAGGTTGGCGCTCTGGTCGTTGTCCTTCATGGACAACAAATGTTTATCATTTGCCAGGATGCGCCCCTGCGGATCTTGCAGCGTATAAGGCAACCTGCATGCCTGCGAACACTCGCCGCGGTTGGCGCTGCGCCCGGTATAAGCGTGGCTGATGAAGCACTGGCCGCTAAAAGCCACGCACAGCGCGCCGTGCACGAAGAATTCCAGGTTGCAGGTCGTAGCCGCCGAAATCTGCCGTATCGTCTGCAAATCCAGTTCACGCGCCAGCACGATCTGCGAAAAACCGACCTGGTCAAGAAACGCGGCTTTCTCTACGGTGCGGATGTCAGTTTGTGTACTGGCGTGGAGCTGGATGGGCGGCAAATCCATTTCCAGCAACCCCATGTCCTGCACGATCAGCGCGTCAGCGCCGGCATCGTACAGCTGCCACGTGATGCGCCGCGCGGCTTCCAACTCGTTGTCGTGGAGAATGGTGTTCAGCGCGACGAACACTTTGGCGTTGAACTTGTGGGCATGCGCAGCCAGCCGCGTGATGTCGGCCACCTCGTTCTCCGCATTGGCACGAGCGCCAAACGCCGGGCCGCCGATATACACCGCATCCGCCCCGTGCTTGATGGCCTCGATACCGAAGTCGGCATTCTTGGCGGGAGCCAGCAGTTCGAGGTGGCGATAGCTGTCAGTCATTGGAAATACTGTTAAATCAACAAGGTGCGCAATATATCACAGGCCTTGCGAATACGCTTAACCCGCCAAGCAATTGATGCTCACATCCCCCACAGTCACTACTTGGCCTGCGCGAATCTTGCAGGTTTTGCGTAGTTCCACATAACCATCGACCGACACCGCACCGCTGGCGACCAGTGCCTTGCCCGCGCCGCCGCTATCGCAAAGGCCGTTGAGTTTCAGGAGCTGATTCAGTTCGACGAACTCGCCGTTAAGTCCAAACTCAAGTTGCTGCATGAGATACTCCCCAAAACAATAATAATAAGCCGCTACCTGACTTATTCCAGCCGCTGGCAAATGGACTTGGCGTAGTGATGCCATTAAACTTGCAGCCCCTTGACCCGCCACGTTTCAATACTGACATGACCACCGAAATAAGCAACCTGATTGGCTATCCCGCCGCCTTTCTCACCACTGTCGCCTTTGTGCCACAGGCCTGGAAATCCTGGCGCACGCGCGACCTTACCGGTATCTCGCTGCCCATGTACGCGCTCTTCACTATGGGCGTAGCGCTATGGCTGGCTTATGGGATCACCATTGGCAGCATGCCAATCATCGTCGCCAATACCATCACCTTTCTGCTGGCATTCATGGTGTTGTGGCTGAAAATAATGGATTTGAGGGCGGGAACGGATTGAGTGAGAATTTGGAGTGGTGGAGCAGTGGCGGAAGCGGTGAGATTCGAACTCACGAGGGGCGCAAACCCCTGGCGGTTTTCAAGACCGCTGCAATCGACCACTCTGCCACGCTTCCGTGGCGGGCATTATAGCCTATAGCCAAGACAAAATACCCACCCCAAAAGGGTCGCTTAGCTTTCCCAGTATACGGCAGCTCACTTGTTTTCATGCTGTCTCCATTTTGAGACAGAACAATAGACTTGCAAATCAATAAGTTCTCGATTACTCTTAACATGGTTGTCACCATTAGGCGACACTACAACAAGAATAATCTGCATCATAGCAATATATAACAATCTGATTTTATTCAGTTATTTAATTTGGCATAAAGCCTGCTGTAGCACCTGAGTAAACAGATATTAATCTTAGTGTAGAGTTCGTCTTGGAAAGGTGACAATGATTAAATCGATTCGCGTGAAAATGGCTCTAACTGGATTTGTTCTAGGCTTGGCGGCCTTCTCCAGCCCAGCGCTGGCAATCATAGATTTCCAATCGCAGAAACCCGAAGATCAATTAGAGATTGGGTATGCTTACTACACTGGAACCAAAGGGCTGCCTAACAACCACGCAGAAGCTGCCAGATGGTTTCGCAAGGCAGCAGATAATGGGAACCTTCGAGCTATGAACATAATGGGAGTCTTGTATGCAAACGGCAAAGGGGTTCCACAAAACGTTACCGAATCCGTTCGATGGCATCGCAAGACCGCCGAACAAGGTGATCCTAGCGGTATGTTCTTTCTGGGGGCCGCGTATTTTACCGGCGATGGGGTTAAGCAAGACCTTGCCGAGGGTGCCAGTTTGATTCGCAAGGCGGCTGAGCGCGGCAATGCCTATGCGATGGAAAAACTCGGGACACTTTACCAACTCGGGCAAGGGGTTCCGAAAAATCCTGCGTTGGCCACCATGTGGTATCGTAAATCGGTGGAGCTAGGTAATACCGCTGCCATGGAAGAATTGAGGTTTTTTTAGGACGCTACAAATCTGACAGCTTGCGCTATGCTATTCACCGGCGCCTTTCATTCCACCACCTGATCAGCATTTCCGGAGATAACGGTTTGCTGATCCAATAACCCTGAATTACGTCACAACCCAATTCTTTCAGACTTGTAGCAGCCTCCACGGTTTCAACACCCACTGCTACTAGGGTGAGATTAAAATTGGCCGCCAGATTTGCGATTGCTCGGACGATAGCCCTGTCGCGAGTGGATGTAGGCATCGCCTGGATGAAACTTTGATCGATTTTCAGTTCATCGATTTCCAGTTTACTCAGGTATGACATCGACGAATAACCGGTACCAAAACTATCCAATGAGATATCAACGCCGATCTCCTTCAGCTGTCTGATCTGTCGGATCGTGCCATCTATATCGTCGAAAATGGAATTTTCAGTAATTTCAAGCACGATCTTGTCTGCCGGAACCTTCCAGACATCTGCCGCTTGAGCAAGCATTTCAGGAAACTCCTCCTGGCAGAAATTCTGTGACAGCAGGTTGATGCTAAGCGTAGTGTCAATTCCTTCACGGCGAAAAGCCGCAAAATGTCTGAGAGCCGTATTTATCAGCCATTGGGTGAGTTGAGGTACAAGTCCTTCCCGCTCAACAAGTTCGAGCATTAAAGGGGGTGGGATACGCCCCTCGGGCGAGTCCCAGCGCAACAATGCCTCCAAGCCAACCACCCGGTTTCCGGATAGCGAAAATTGCGGTTGATAATGCAGAGTCAGGGCATTTTCGAATAGGGCCTTGCGCAACATTTCGCCAAGATTCCGGTTGCGAGAATTCTCAAGATCGATGGTTTGGCTGTAAAACTGAATATTTTCATCGTTGTGCCCCGACCAGCGCGCTGCTTTGAGTGCCGCCCGTTGCAACAGATCTCCGCTTCTGCCATGATCTGGTGACAGCGCAACGCCAATCCGGAGCGCGGGGCTAACCGTACGATCCAGTACAACGAAGCTCTCCTCAAACTGCCGCTTGAGCTTCAGTGCCGCAAGATCGGCTTGAGCCGGCGATTCCAGCCGACACAACCCAAGCGCCCAGCGCTGCGGAGAAAGGCGTGCGACAAGGTCTCCTTCGCGTGCCACATGCAGCAGCCGTTGGGCAACCTCCTCCTGAAGAGAACCAGCCACATCGGGAACGCTCATGCCGAAATCGAGTTCGAGCATGATCACGGCAAACGTCAGATTGGCTTCGTCCTCAACCAGATATTCGATGGCGGCAAGAAATCCTTCCTGGTTGAGCATGCCGGTATTGGGATCGAAGAGTTCGTCATCCTGCGGCATTTTACAGGCGGCATCACGAGACTGAACCGCCAGAGACATATAATGGAATGCGACACGGCGCAGCGCTTCCAGGGTTCTGCGTGTAGTGACGGCGTCATCGGTGAACACAGAGGCTGCACGTCGCGCGATGCAGGCAAGATAGCTGTCGAACAGCGAAATGATCTGATGGCTCTCTGGCCCTCCGGCTCTGCCGAAACGCTCTCTGACGAGCGCATCGCCTTCGCCCAGCAAGAGGCCAGAGAAAAAATCCGCAAGCGCCCGGTCTTCCCCGAAGCCATAGTGACGCATGTCCTGCTCAAACTCCGCACCGACCGCAAGCTTGTTTTCCGTAAGCGCCCGACAAAACTCCTCGAGCAATTCCTGGTCGGCCAATGAGATATTGAGCGGGTTCATCAGAGGAAATAGGTCGCCGGGTCGATCCCGTATGCCCCCGAAATCAGTTCGTTACGAATAGCCAGTTCCTCCCCCCCCTTGATCTGCGGCGCATACATCAGGTCAACGGTTCTAGGATCCGGATAATGCTGGTGATCCGGATCCAGAATAATCAATACTGTCGGGCGTAAGCGACGCCTTCGGTTTTGCCTTACCACAATACCAATCTCGGACGAGTTCAGTTCAACCAGGGAGCCAATCGGATAAAGTCCGATTGTTTGGATAAACTGTTCAGCCAGGCCTGGATGAAAGGTCTTGCCGCTCAGGTTGATGATCGTACGCAGGGCGCTTGCCGATGTCCTCGCCTTGGCGTATGGGCGATGAGAGACAATGGTGCAATAGGTGTCAACGATTCCCGCCATGCTACCGAAAACCCCGATATTTCCACCGGAGAGCCCATTCGGATAGCCACTTCCATCGTACCGCTCGTGGTGTCGTTCCACCAGCTCAATGACTTCATCGGGAACATTTCCTGCGTCCATCAGCATATCCACGCCCAGTTCCACGTGGCCCTTCACCACTTCAAGTTCCTCCATGGTAAATATGCCGGTATGCTTGGTGTAATACTCTGGCAGTTGAGTCAGCCCGATGTCGTGCAACAAGCCGCCAATGCCCAAATGCTGCAGTTGCTCCTTGGGAAAGCCCAGCTGCCGACCGAAGGCGATCAGCCCCACCGAAACATCGACCGCATGGCTATATGAATAGTCATCAAGGTGCTTGAGCCTCGACAGCAAGCTCATGGCGTTTACATTGCGCGCCATGCTATCCACCACCCCCTTGATGAGGCCTTCCGTCAAGCCGAAGTGCTCATTCAGGTTCTTGACCGACATGTTTTTTAACAAGTCTGAGGCTAGATCACAAACCTCATTATGAAGACTGCGCGAGTTGTTAATTTCCTCTTCGAACCCGGAAACATCCTCGTAGTAAATAACTTGTTTATTGATGTTGCCGCCAGGGAAGGTGTCATGCAACTGCTTTATGTTGCGAACATGCTGTTGTTTCTCTTCTTCCGTCGCCTTGGCTTCGCCGCCACTCTCATATGCTTCGTATGCTGCCTTGCGGCTGCTGATCTTCTCGCTTTCCTTGTGTGCTACTCTTTCTACTGAACCGCGCACTACGTTCTTCAGTCCCGACAGAAAACTTTCACGTGCGGGCTTGGCGGCCGAACGCGCTGAAACTGATCCTGCGCCATCGGGCCTTGTCATTTCCGCAGCCGCTGCTGCACTGCTGCGCTCAACCGTAACCATCACGTAGGAGCATTGCCGCTTCAGCTCGGCAAACTGCTCTTCAGTCTTGAGTTCAAATCCCTGAAAAAGAAATTTTGTGTCCGTCCAGGGGCGGTCTAGCTCATTGATATACATGCCATATTTGAGATCATGCACACTAACCTTGACATCCATAAGCCCTACCTCATCACTCCGATACATCAGATCGAGAACTTCAAATCCATCTTGTTCGATGGTTCATAAAATTTTGTTCTAGGATTGCACACCCGGCAAGCGCTGAAAAGCCCTTTCTGGAGCAATTCCGAAATTCTAGTCAAGCAACTATCGCACCAACTCCATCGTGTTTCTTAAGCTCTTTCCTAGTCATCCTGAACATCTTGACCGGGAAACAGCACATCGGTAAAGCCAAAATTATGCATATCCTTGATGCGCATGGGATAAAGGATGCCGTCCAGGTGGTCGCATTCATGCTGCACCACCCGGGCATGAAAACCGCTTGCCATGCGATCGATCAGGTTACCGTACTGGTCGTGGCCGGTATATTGCAGACGCGCATGGCGCGGCACGATGCCACGCATGCCGGGAACAGACAGGCAACCCTCCCAGCCGTCTTCCATCTCGCTACCCACTGGAGTGACCTGCGGATTGATCAGCACCGTATAAGGCACCAGTTCGGCAACCGGATAGCGCGGGTTTGTACCCACACCGAAAATCACCACGCGCAGGCTGACACCGATTTGTGGGGCGGCGATGCCAGCGCCATCCATGGCCGCCATGGTGTCGCGCATATCCTGAATCAGGGCATGCAACTGGGGTGTGTCGAAATGCTCGACAGGCACAGCTTTCTGAAACAAAAGCGGCTCGCCCATCTTGAGTACCGGCTTAACGGCCATGCAGCGCCACCAGATGTTCGAGGATGTTACGCACGCGCTGCATCGCCCCGCTCAGCACGCTTTCGATGGCGGCATACTGGATGCCGTGCGCACTGCTGCCACGCCCTGCCGCATGGTTGGCCAGCACACAAACCGCTGCGTAGCTGATTTCCAGCTCCCTTGCCAATGCCGCTTCCGGCATGCCAGTCATGCCAACCATAGCGGCACCATCGCGCTCGAGACGGTTAATCTCGGCAGCCGTCTCCAGGCGCGGGCCCTGCACGGCAGCATAGACGCCACCATCGACGAATGCCTCATCCGCATCAGCAGCGGCCTGCATGCAAAGCGCACGCATTCTCTGACAATACGGTTCGGTGAAATCAATGTGCGTGACTGCCCTGTCCGTCACATCGTGAAAGGTACTTTTGCGGCCATGCGTATAGTCGATGATCTGGTCAGGAATCACGATGGAACCAGGCGTAAGCTGGGCATGAATACCGCCTACCGTGGCAACGGAAACCACCTCGCGCACACCCTGAGAATGCAGCGCCCATAAATTGGCGCGGTAATTCACCATGTGGGGCGGGATGTTATGGCCATAGCCGTGTCGTGCCAGAAAAACGACCTGATGACAGTTGATGTTGCCATAAGTAAGCGGGCCGGAAGGTTCGCCATACGGTGTGCGGATCACCTGTCTATGCGTGATTTCCAGATTGGCGAGTTGCGTCAGACCTGTTCCGCCGATAATACCCAGCATGATAATTCCCGCGTTTCAGTAATGCCTGAATTGTAGCGCAAAGCTCCACGAAATGAAGGCGGTGTTTTGTGGCATACTTCGCCCATGAATGCCGTGACCCAAGCCAGCCTGGCGCATGCCAACACCCATTACGAAAACTTCCCAGTCGCCTCCGCCCTGCTGCCGATGCACCTGCGCCGGCCAATCAGCCTGATCTATAGTTTCGCCAGGCAGGCGGACGATTTTGCCGATGAAGGCGACCTTGCGCCGGAGCAGCGGCTCTCGTTACTGAATGGCTTTCGCCGGGAACTGGATCGCATCAATACCGGCAAGGTTCCGGAAACTGAATTTTTCCGCACCCTGAGCTTAATGATCGCGGAATACAAGCTGCCCCTGCAGCCGTTCTACGACCTGCTCGACGCCTTCAGCCAGGACGTGGTAAAAACTCGCTATGAAAATTTCGGCGAGGTGATGGACTACTGCCGCCGTTCCGCCAACCCGATCGGGCGTCTCTTGCTGCATCTTTACGACGAGGCAACGCCACGCAACATCGGCTATTCGGATGCGATCTGTTCAGCGCTGCAGATTATCAATTTCCTGCAAGATGTCGCCATCGACTACCGCAAGAATCGCATCTACTTCCCTCTCGACGAAATGGCAAAATACCGCATCAGTGAAAAGCAGATCGCGTGCGGCGATGCCGCCGGCATGTGGTGGACCTTCATGCAGTTCGAGATCGAACGCGCACGTAAGCTGCTGCAATCCGGTGCGCCGCTGGGTTTGGTATTGAAAGGCCGCATCGGGCTGGAAATGCGCACAATTATTGCTGGCGGCGAAACCATACTGCGCAAATTGCACAAGTCGCAGGGGGACATGTTCAACCACCGGCCGGTGCTACGCCCCACCGACTGGGTTTACATGCTGTATCGCGCCGTACGGGCAAAATAAAGGCTGGCGACATGAGCGACCCGCACCAGTACTGCCAGCAAAAGGCCGCAGCCAGCGGCTCCAGTTTCTATTACAGTTTCCTGTTCCTGCCCAGGCCCAAGCGCCAAGCCATCACCGCCCTCTATGCATTCTGCCGCGAGGTGGACGACGTGGCCGACGAGTGCTCGGACATCGAACTGGCACGCACCAAGCTCAACTGGTGGCGCGGCGAGATTGACAACCTTTATGAAGGCAAGCCGACACACCCGGTTACCCAAGCACTGCAACCTGCCATCCGTGAACATGATCTGGCCGCAGAACATTTCCGCGAAATCATCGACGGCATGGAGATGGATCTCGACCAGAGCCGCTACCGCGACTTTAAGGAACTGCAGCTCTACTGCTACCGCGTCGCTAGCGTGGTCGGACTACTCTCTGCTGCCATCTTCGGCTACAGCGACCGCAAGACGCTGAAATACGCGCACGACCTCGGTCTCGCCTTCCAGTTCACCAATATTATCCGCGATGTCGGGGAGGACGCCCGACGCGGCCGCATCTACCTGCCGGCTGACGAAATGGCGCGGTTCGGCGTAGCGGAAGCTGACATCCTTCAGGGTCGTGAAACCGATAACGTGCGCAAGCTGCTGGAATTCCAGATCGAGCGCGCGCAGCAATACTACGACCGCGCCTTCGCCGAACTGCCCGCCGCCGACCGCAAGGCACAGCGCACCGGCCTCATCATGGCCGCAATTTATCGCGCCCTGCTCGATGAAATCCACGCCGGCGGCTGCGAAAAGGTACTCAGCCAGCGCATCTCGCTCACCCCGCTGCGCAAACTATGGCTGGCGTGGAAGACGTGGGTAAGCAACTGAGAAAAATAGCCGTCATCGGCGGCGGTTGTGCCGGCCTTGCAGCTGCCGCCGAACTCGCCAGCAAAGGCATTCCTGTCACCATTTACGAAGCCAGCCGCCAACTGGGCGGCCGGGCACGCGGGCTCAACTGGAAAGGCCGCCGCCTGGACAACGGCCAGCACATCATGCTTGGGGCCTACAGCGAAACGCTGCGCCTGCTGAAACTCGCTGGCGTCGATCTTTCGGCCGCATTTTTGCGGCTTCCGCTGCAATTGATCCAGTACCGGCAATTCGATCTGCGCGCTTCCACCCACCTGCCTGCCCCACTGCATATCCTGGCCGGCATGCTGCGGGCGGATGGGCTTTCCAGACGCGAGCGCCTTGCCGCGCTGCGTTTCATGGTGGCACTAAAGTTGAGTGGGTTCAGGCTGAGGCAGGACGAGTCCTTGAGCACCTTCCTGGCACGCCACCGTCAGCCGCGGAAACTGGTGCAATGGCTATGGGAACCGATCTGTCTGGCCGCGTTGAATACGCCGCTGGACCAAGCCAGCGCACAAGTGTTTCTCAACGTA
>Ga0316617_100000007_pt1 | contig 43937 bp, 37 predicted proteins | sample OWC_Aug_M1_C1_D2_FD_207801 | JGI IMG/M metagenome (GOLD analysis project Ga0316617, IMG submission 207801) | Wetland soil microbial communities from Old Woman Creek delta, Ohio, United States - OWC_Aug_M1_C1_D2_B | ecosystem: Environmental > Terrestrial > Soil > Wetlands | place: USA: Ohio... | reverse complement strand
CCGTCAACGCCGGGGAGAACTTCCCGCCTTTTTCCGGTACGCGCGCATTGTCGAATGTCATGCCGAACAGCTGGCTCTGCCCGTCAATCTTGTCTGTGGTGGCAAACCAGAACAGGTTGCGATCAAGCTTATCCCAAGCCCCATCTTCCGGGCGCAGCAGCCGCGTAGCGCCGAGTTGTCCGGCGCGAGCCCGCAACGCCTTGCCATCCAGTCCGGCGACCTCGCCCAATGGCAGCAGTACAAAACGCGGCTCCTCGAAACGCACGGCATACAGTTTTCCGCCCACCAGCCCGGCTTTTTCCGCCGGGCTGCCCGTGCGTCGCTTCTCGCCGACATAGACATAGACGTGCCCTCCGGGATAATCGTCCATGCCGATCACAACCGTGCGTTTGCCGGATTGCGGCAGCGCCAGCAGGTTTTCCCAGGCCACCCGCCCCAGATGCGGCAATTCGTAGCTCGCGCCCGCCTGTTCGCCATCCACCACATGGGCAAATGCACGCCCGCCGGCATCCTTTTCTTCCTCGCCATTGAGCAGCAACCGGCCGCTGAAGCCACTGCCATCTTCATCCAGAAACGCCGAAACCGGCGCCAGATCGGCCGAGCAGAAACGGCCGAACGTGACCGCCTGTCCGGGCCGGTAGGCACCGGCATCCCACAATTGCACCTGCCGCACCATGTCGGCGCCTTGCGTGACCTTGAGATCAGCCAATCGCACCACCCAGCGCGAGACGAATGCACCCTTGCCGCCATGCGCGCGCACCACGCCCTTGTCAGCAGGAAATTCGTGATTCATCAACACTGTCAGCGTGCCATCGCCGTTGTCAAAGGCGCCCAATCCATCCGGAACACCGGCCATGCGATAGCCGTTCTGCGCGGCTTCGCCCACGCTCAACACGGCGCGCGCTTCCCAGCCCGGCGCCATGGGTTTCAGATAAACATCCTCCGCCGTAGCCAGAGTGCTCTGGCAACCGGCCACCAGCGCCAGACTTGATATCAACCATTTGATTCGCATCGCAACCTCACAGAAATTTGCACGATCATGACAGAAAAAAGCCCGCTTGCGCGGGCTTGAGAAGGCGACACGAAGCCGCGGGGAGATGTTGTATCTTTTTATTAGAAATCGAACTGAGCGCGGAAATTGATCGCCTTTTCGTCATCCTTGGTGCAAACGACGCCCGATACGCAATCCATGTTGGTATCGATGTAATCCAGAATGAAGCGGGTGTTCGGGTTGGGAATCCACTTCACACCGTAAGTCCACGCATCGGATTCGTTGAACTCACCGTTTTCGGCCTGGATGGTACCGCTGTAGACGTCTACGGTATCCTTAGCCTCGAAATCTGTGGCGTCAAACTTACTGTAGCGAACACCAATATCCCAGGCGCCCCAGCCTTTCAAGCCAGCGCGCGGATTGAAGTCCGCCTTGGGCTTGATGCGGCCACCGAACATGCCATTCTTGTAAGTATCGGCGTAAGGCTCACCGGTAACCAGCCAGTTAAGCTGTACATTCCAGGAGGTGATGTCCTTGTCGCCGGCAGTGCCACCAACTACGAGCGTCTTATCGCCATCAGCTTCGAACTTGGCCTTCAGCCACTCTGCTTGAAACTTGACCGGGCCATAAGCCACAGCACCTTCCAGCCCTGTACGCTTGATGTCATAGCCTAAGTTCAAAGTATTGGTCTGCAAAACATTAGTGCCGCGTGCTTCGGTACGTAATGCGATGGCGCTGTTGCTGCCGTTATCCCTGGAATCCCCGTAAGAAGCACCGATGTGGTAAACCGCATCCTTGATATCCATGAATTGGGCAATATTGGCAGTTACGCGGCCGCTGTAGGACTTACCATCGTTTTCGACGGCAGTGTCGTTGGTATTCTGGCCACCGTTAACACCCACACCATTGAACATACCCAGCGCATAGGTGAGGCCGCTGTAATTGCCGTGAAACTGGCCGCCGCGAGAAGTGGCAGGCACCAGCTGCATCGCATAGGAACGCTCGGTAAAGTTGGTGAAGCGCGAGCTGCCCAGCTCCTCCAGACCCATCGGCTCTTTGAACTGGCCGAACTTGAACTGCGCCTCATCCCAGTAGCGCGCATTCAGCCAAGCATACTGCAAATCGGAAGCAGACGAGGCACCGTTATAGGTGACTTCAAAGTCAATGGTATCGTAGAACGTACCCTTGGCAGTGAGATAGGCGCGGCGGGTATCCCAGGTGTCGGTCTGGTTGTTGGTCACCGCGTCGCTAAAGCTGCGGTAATCCTCTTGAATACGGCCGTTGATGGAAAACTTGGTCTGCTTGTCGCCGGATTCGAATACGATGCCGTCCTTGAAGGATGCCGAGATTGCGCTTTCCTTCTTTTTTGCAGCTGCTTCTTTCTCGCCGGCGCGGCCCTTCATCAGTAGCGCGCCTTCTTCTTCGGTCAGCACGCCCTTCGCTATCAGCGCATTGATGACGTCATCGGTGCTGTCGGCCATTGCCGGAACAGCTGCGCCAAACATCACGGCGCCAGAAACCGCGGCCACGATGCCGCGCAGTTTGATGCTTTTCATTGAATTGCTCCCAGTTAAAAAAACGAAATGTCATCGTTTCGACATGGGGGCGATTGTGACGAGCATATGTGACAATTTTATGACGCAGCGCAAAATTGGGAACATCTTGTTGCGTAAATACAACATAAAAATGATTCCCCTTTGTCAGGTCTGTCGCAGGAAATAACAAGGCTCCTTCAGCCTGCTGGCCTGAGGAGCCTGTTTGGGTGGGGATGTCTCGACCAGTAACAACCGCCTGGTTCGCTAGGAAGCTGCGATATTCTTACTCGCGGCAATATGCAGATTATTCACTTTGGAATTCTCGGCGGCGCACATTGCCACGTCACCCGACAGTTCGCCTCCTTCTTCAATCAGGATTTTTCCGTATCGTATCTTGCCGCTCACCCTGCCGGTGGCATGAATGATCAGCTGGCTACGGGCCGTCAATTCGCCATCGAAACTGCCAAAGACTTCTGCGACATCGATGCCCACCTTGCCTGAAAAGCTGCCATCCGCTGCGATCTTGATCACACGGCTATCCATGGTCGCCTCAACGCGCCCTTCCACGACAAGGGTATCGCAATCCAGAATCTCCGCCCCTTTTAGCTTCACATCAGGGCCGACGATCAAGCGGCTGCTGGAAGAGGGTTCTGAAGTCTCCGCATCGTCAGGCTTGCGTTCCGAAACCACCTGAGGCACTGGTGTGGCTGAAGGTGCCTCTTCGGCAGAATAACTTGGGATTACGGGCAACGGTTTGACAGCGTTCGTCGAACTGACAGATGGCAAAGTAGAAAGACCGAAAGTCGTTGCATCATGACCGCGTTTGAACAGACCTGGTTTAGCTAGCATGGGAAACCTCAAAGTAGAGTGACAAAAGGGCGCACGGCTTGCACACCCACCTCACCCATCTGCAGCAACGCCCATGCCAGCTACTATTTGTATTGTTTTTTCAATTGGTTACGGAAATTGCACCGAGAAAAACCAGCATCCGCATCACATACACCGTCGCTCGCGCACGACGCACTTCTGGCAAAAAATACTATCCAATTGATAACGTACAGATTTTTCCGTCGCCATCGCCCAACATCGCATCAGGCTGCCACTTGATAGCCTGCACGCGCAACCGCCGATTTCAATTGCTCGATCTGCACCAGCGCGGGATCGAAATGAATTTCGGCCTTTGCTTCACCAAGCGAGACCTCGACCTGCACGACACCCGGCAGCGCCTGCAGGGCCTGGGTGACGCTGCTGGCGCAGCCGCCGCAGACCATGCCGCTGATATGAAAGGCGACGGTTTCCAGCATTTCGATCAGGCCTCGGGGCGCATGTGGGGAAAGAGGATGACGTCGCGAATGCTGGGGCTGTCGGTCAGCAGCATCACCAGACGGTCGATGCCGATGCCGCAACCGCCGGTCGGTGGCATGCCGTATTCCAGGGCGCGAATGTAATCGGCATCGTAATACATCGCCTCGTCGTCGCCGGCCTCCTTGGCTTCCACCTGCTTGCGGAAGCGGTCGGCCTGGTCTTCAGGATCGTTCAGTTCGGAGAAACCGTTGGCGATCTCGCGCCCGGTGATGAACAGCTCGAAGCGCTCGGTGATGCCGGGGTGAATATCAGAAGCACGCGCCAGCGGCGAGACTTCGACCGGGTAATCGATGATGTAAGTTGGTTCCCACAGCTGAGACTCGGCGGTTTCTTCGAACAGCGCCAGTTGCAGCGCGCCGAGGCCGAGATGCGGTAGCGCATCGACCCCAGATTTCTTCAGTTCATTGCGCAGGAACGTCGCGTCCTCCAACTGCGCCTCGGTGTACTGCGGCGCATATTTGCGGATCGCGCCGACGATGGTCAAACGCTGGAACGGCTTGGCCAGATCGACTTCGCGCCCCTGATACATCACAGTCGCCGTGCCCTGCGCCGCAATCGCCGCCGCGCGGATGCACTGCTCGGTAAAATCCATCAGCCACCGGTAATCGGTGTAGGCAGCGTAGAACTCCATCATGGTGAATTCAGGATTGTGCCGCACGCTCAGGCCTTCGTTGCGGAAGTTGCGGTTGATCTCGAACACACGCTCGAAGCCGCCCACGATCAGGCGCTTGAGGAACAGTTCCGGCGCGATGCGCAGGAACATCTGCATATCCAGCGCGTTATGGTGCGTCTTGAACGGCTTGGCCGAGGCACCGCCCGGAATCGGGTGCAGCATCGGGGTTTCGACTTCAAGAAACTGGTTGTCCAGCATGAAGTGGCGGATCGCTGCGACGATCTTGCTGCGCGTCACGAACGTCTTGCGCGTTTCTTCGCTGACGATCAGATCGACATAGCGCTGGCGGTACTTGGTTTCCTGATCGGAGAGGCCGTGGAATTTTTCCGGCAGCGGACGGATCGACTTGGTCAACAGGCGCAGTTGATCAACCTTAACTGACAACTCGCCGGTCTTGGTCTTGAACAGCACGCCCTCGGCGGCCACGATGTCGCCCAGATCCCACTTCTTGAAGGCGTCGTAGAGCTCGTCACCGATATTTTCCTTGGTGATGAACAACTGGATGCGGCTGGTGGGATCCTGAATCGTGGCGAAACTCGCCTTGCCCATCACCCGCTTCAGCATCATGCGGCCGGCAATCCCGACGCGAATGCCGTGCGGTTCCAGGTCTTCTGCGGTTTTTTCGCCGTGTTCGGCATGCAGGTCGGCCGCATGGTGCGTACGGCGCGCATCGTTGGGGAAGGCGACGCCCTGTTCACGCAACGCTTTCAACTTGCTACGGCGCTCGGCAATGACGTGGGATTCGTCCTGAATAGGTTGCTGGTTCTCTTGCTCGCTCAATTTAAACTCCCTGCTTCAAACTTTCACTGATAAACGGGTCCAGATCGCCGTCCAGTACGGATTGGGTGTTGCCGATTTCGACATTGGTGCGAAGGTCCTTGATGCGCGACTGGTCGAGCACATAAGAACGAATCTGGTGGCCCCAGCCGATGTCGGTCTTGGCGTCTTCAAGCGCCTGCTTTTCCTCGTTGCGCTTGCGCAGTTCAAGCGCATACAGCTGCGCTTTCAGCATGGCCATGGCCTCGGCCTTGTTGCGGTGCTGTGAGCGGTCGTTCTGGCACTGCACCACGGTATTGGTGGGGAGGTGGGTGATGCGCACCGCGGAATCGGTCTTGTTGATGTGCTGGCCGCCGGCGCCGCTGGCGCGGTAGGTGTCGATGCGCAGGTCGGCGGGATTGATGTCGACCTCGATGGAATCGTCCACTTCGGGGAAAATCTGCACGCTGGCAAAGCTGGTGTGGCGTTTGGCGTTGGAGTCAAAAGGCGATTTACGCACCAGGCGATGCACCCCGCTTTCGGTACGCAGGGTGCCATAGGCGTAGTCGCCCGACACCTTGATGGAAGCGCCCTTGATCCCGGCAATATCGCCCTCGGTTTCTTCCAGTACTTCGACCTGAAAGCCCTTCTTCTCGCAGTAGCGCAGATACATGCGCAATAGCATGCCTGCCCAGTCCTGTGCCTCGGTACCGCCGCTGCCGGACTGAAACTCGACAAAGCAGTTATTGGGGTCCATCGGGTTGGAGAACATACGGCGGAATTCCAGCGCGGCGACTTGCTGTTCCAGCCCGGCCGCGTCGGCCTCGATCGCCAGAATGGTGTCATCGTCGTCCTCGGCGCGCGCCATCTCATAAAGCTCGCTGGCGTCCTTGAGCGCGGAGGCAAGTTGCTCCAGCGTCAACACCACGACTTCCAGGGATTTCTTTTCACGCCCCAACGCCTGGGCGCGTTCGGCGTCGTTCCAGATCGCCGGGTCTTCGGCGAGGCGGCTGACTTCGGTCAGGCGGTCCTTCTTGCCGTCGAAGTCAAAGATACCTCCGCAAATCGACGGTACGGGTTTCCATGTCCTGGAGGTGATTGGCGATGGCGTTGAGGCGTTCGGCTTCCATGATGCTTCCGGTCAAATGCAAAGGCGCGATTATAACAGTTCACAGCAGCAGGGCGCCGCCCAACACTCCCAGCGCCAGCGCTCCCATGCTTGGTGCGGCATGACGCGCCAGAGTCTTGCCGCCGAAGAAAGCCAGCAATCCGAACTTGAACGCCAGGTTGGACAGATAGGCGATGGCAATGGCCAGTACCACCTGGTCGGCCAGCAGCTTGCCCTGGCCGAACAGGCGCAGGGTGGACAGTGAAATGGCATCCACGTCGGTCAGGCCGGAAGCCAGCGCCAGCAGGTAAAGGCCACGGCTGCCGGCGATATCCGACAACCATGCCGCAGCCAGCAGCACCACGGCATACAGCGCGCCAAAGGAAAGTGCGGTCTTGATCTCGGTCGGATTCTTGATTTCCGGTATCGGCAAATCACCCCCGCGTTGCATGCGGCGCCACCAATAGAATGTCACCGCGGCGCCAAATACGAAGCCCGTTCCCAGCATCGGCAGGATTTGCGGCAGTATGCCCGGCGACAGCACTGCACTCAGTACCGCCAGCCGCACCAGCACCACCAAGTTGGCGATGGTGATGACCACTACCGCCAGATTGAGCATGGCGCTGTTCCTGCCGTGGCGCGCGTAGACCAGCGTGGTGGCGGTGCTCGATACCAACCCGCCCAAGAAGCCCAGCAGGGGTGCACCGTAGCGCTGCCCGACCACGCGCAGAGCGACGTAACCGGCGAGGCTGATGCCGGAAATCAGCACCACCATCAGCCAGGTCTGGTAGGGATTCAGCGTGTCGTACGGGCCATAGTCCTGGTTGGGCAGGACAGGCAGAATAATGAAAGATAGCACCGCAAACTGGAGCATGGATGTCAAATCCGTACGCGACAGATTGCGGCTGATGCCCTCCAGTTCCGGTTTGTAATGCAGCATAGTGGTCATGACAATGGCAAGCATGATGGCTAGCGTGCTGTAGCCATGCCAGATGATCGCACCCAGGCCAAAACACAGCACTAATGCCACCTGGGTGGTAGTGCCGGGATCCTTGTCCTGGTCGTCGCCAATATAGGCGCCGATAATCATGGCGCCCACGGCGACCAGCCCTGCCACCAGCGGCCAGGCTGACGACGTTTGATCCGACAGCATCGCCAGCATGGTCCCCAGCAGCGACACCAAACCAAAGGTGCGTAGTCCTGCCCTGGCGGCTGGGCTGCGCTCGCGCTCCACCCCGATCAGCAAGCCTACCGCCAGGCTGGTGGCAAACGCCGGCAAGTATTGCAAGCCATTGCCCTGGATAAATAAATCGCCGATCTCCATCGCAGCCCCTTGTTGAGCACTCTTGCTAAATAGTACCTCTTTGTGCCGCATTGGCAACACAGATTTATGAACAGCCTTTGGGTAGAATTAACATTTGTCACAAATCTGCAATATTCAGGGGCTAGAGTGGCGTCTGTTCGAATTCCGATTTCAAAACCAGGAGATTGTCATGCAATTCAAGTTCGCAAAAACACTGGGGGTCGCCGCCACGGTGGCTGGCCTGTTCAGCACACCGGCCATCGTCCAGGCCGCAGAAAAAATCGTCAAGATCGATGGCTCCAGCACTGTGTATCCGATCACTGAAGCGGTGGCCGAAGAATTCCAGAAAGCCAAAAAAGGCGCGGTCAAGGTCACTGTCGGCATTTCCGGTACCGGTGGCGGCTTCAAGAAGTTCTGCCGCGGGGAAACCGATATTTCCGAAGCCTCGCGCCCGATCCTGCAAAAGGAAATGGACGCCTGCAAGGAAGCCGGCGTCCAGTATATCGAATTGCCGGTGGCCTATGATGCACTGACCGTCGTCATCAACCCCAAGAACGACTGGATCAAGAGCATGACCGTCGAAGAGTTGAAGAAGATGTGGGCTCCCGCAGCTCAAGGCAGCGTCAAAACCTGGAAACAGGTCAACGCCGCCTGGCCGGACAAGCCGCTCAAGCTGTTTGGCCCGGGTGCCGATTCCGGCACCTTCGACTATTTCACTGAAGCCATCGTCGGCAAGGCCAAGTCCAGCCGCGGCGATTTCACCGCTTCCGAAGACGACAACGTGCTGGTACAGGGCGTTGGCGGCGATATCGGTGGCCTGGGCTACTTCGGCTATGCCTATTACGAAGCAAATCAGGGCAAGCTGAAGGCTGTTCCTATTGTCGCCAAGGCGGGTGCACCGGCTGTCGTGCCATCTCCGGAAACCGTGATGAACGGGACATATCAGCCGCTTTCACGTCCGCTGTTTATATATGTCAACGCGACGGCGGCGGCGTTCAAACCCGAAGTCAAGGAATTCATCAATTTCTATCTTGCCAATGTCCCGCAACTGGCTAAGGAAGTGAAGTATGTTCCGCTGCCGGCTAATGAGTATGCAGCCGTGGGCGCGCACTGGAAGACGCTCAAGCCGGGCACCGGTTTCGGCGGCGTGCCGGAAGTTGGCGTTAAGATCGAAGAACTGCTGAAGCGTATTAAGTAAGACTGCACTGCGGGGGTGGCAAATGCCACCCCCGATTAGTTTTAATTTTCCCAATTCGCTACAATGTGCGGGACTAAAAAGTGAATACGGCTACCCAAGTGCTGAATAATCCCTTAGAGCATGTCATCAGCGATCGTCTCGCCAAGAACTTCCGTCGCCACTTCAAGGAGCGTGTGATCGAGTTCATCCTGATGCTGGCGGCACTCTCCGCCGTCGCCACCACGATCGCGATCGTCGCCATCCTGCTGTATGAATCGGCCTCCTTTTTCAAGACCGTCTCCATCGTCGATTTCCTTACCGACACGCAGTGGACGCCACTGTTCGAAGATGCCCACTACGGCATCCTGCCGCTGGTAAGCGGCACCTTCACCACTTCCGCCATCGCCCTGCTGGTCGCCGTGCCACTGGGCACCATCGGCGCCATTTACCTGTCGGAATTCGCCTCGCACAAGGTGCGTGAAATCTGCAAGCCCCTCCTGGAATTGCTGGTTGGCGTGCCGACCGTGGTGTTCGGCTACTTCGCCCTGCTGTTCGTCACGCCGATGTTGCAAAAAATCTTCCCCGAGTTGCCGGGCTTCAACATGCTGGGGCCGGGCATCGTCATGGGCATCATGATCATCCCCTATATCAGCTCGGTGGCGGAAGACGCCATGCGCGCCGTGCCGATGAGCATGCGCGAAGGCAGTTATGCAATGGGTGCCACCCGCTTCCAGACCGCGGTGCGCGTGGTTGCGCCGGCCGCCACCTCCGGCATCATCGCCGCTTACATCCTTGGCATCTCGCGCGCCGTGGGCGAAACCATGGTCGTGGCCATCGCGGCAGGCCAGCAGCCCAACCTGACCTTCAACCCGATGGATGGCGCCGCCACCATCACCGCCTATATCGTCCAGGTGGCAATGGGCGACCTGCCGCACGGCAGCATCGGTTACCAGAGCATTTTCGCCGCCGGCCTGGTGCTGGCGCTGATTACCTTGTTCCTCAACTTGCTGGGCCACCTGGCACGCAAGAAATATCGCGAGGCCTACTAAGATGTCCGAGCAACAAGCCTCTACCCTGAAGGATCTGGACGCAGTGCGGGCAATGATCCGCCGGCACAAGCTCAATGATTATATTTTTGCCCTCATCGGCCTGCTGGCATTGATGGTAGGTTTGCTGACATTGCTGACGCTGTTCGTCGATCTGGTGATGGACGGTTACACCCGGCTCAACGCCGGGTTCTTTACCGAGTTCCCTTCGCGCCGCGCCGCGCACGCAGGGTTGCTTTCAGCCTGGGTGGGTTCAATGCTGGTGATGATGGTGACGGCCGTCACCGCCGTGCCTTTGGGCGTGGCCGCCGGGGTTTACCTGGAAGAATACGCGCCGAAGAACTGGTTCAGCGACATCATCGAAATCAACGTCACCAACCTGGCCGGCGTGCCTTCGATCATTTACGGCTTGCTGGCGCTGGGGCTGTTCGTTTACATTCTCGATCTGGGGCAGAGCATCCTGACCGCGGGGCTGACGCTGGCGCTGCTGATCCTGCCGGTGGTAATCGTCGCCACCCGTGAATCGATCCGCGCCATCCCGGTGCACATCCGCGAGGCCGCGTATGCCGTAGGCGCCACAAAGTGGCAGGTCGTATCCGACCACATCCTGCATTACTCTTTCGGCGGCATCCTCACCGGCATCATCATCGGCATGGCGCGCGCGCTGGGCGAAACCGCACCGGTCATCACCATCGGCGCGCTAACCTTCATAGCTTTCCTGCCGCCTTCGCCAGTAAGCACGGAACCGCCCTTTCTAAATTTCGAATGGTTAAGCGCCGGCTTCACCGTACTGCCGATCCAGATGTTCAACTGGCTGTCGCGCCCGGATCAGGCCTTTCACGTCAACGCCGCGGCTACCGGCGTGGTCATTATCGTGGTGACGCTGTTGATGAACGGCACGGCGATCTGGCTGCGCTACCGTATTCGCAAAAACATCAAGTGGTAACAGGAATCGCACATGCAACCCAATAACGCCCCCATCAAGGCCGAAGCGCGCAACCTAAGCTTCTATTACAACGGTGGCCACAAGGCGCTGAAAGACGTCAACCTGCCGATTTACGAGAAGAAAATCACCGCGCTGATCGGGCCTTCCGGTTGCGGCAAGTCCACTTTCCTGCGCTGCTTCAACCGCATGCATGACCTCTACCCTGGCAACCAGTACGAAGGGGAGATCGTCATGCATCCGGACAACACCAACATCCTCGCCAAGGGTGTCGACCCCATCGAGGTGCGCATGCGCATAAGCATGGTGTTCCAGAAGCCCAACCCCTTCCCCAAGTCAATCTACGAAAACGTTGCCTACGGATTGCGCGTGCGCGGCGAGACCAACAAGCGCGATATGGATAACAAGGTGGAAGAAGCCTTGCGCGGCGCAGCGATCTGGGATGAAGTGAAGGACAGGCTGCACGAAGTCGCTTTCAATCTTTCCGGTGGCCAGCAACAGCGCCTGTGCATCGCCCGTGCACTCGCCACCGACCCGGAAATCATGCTGTTCGACGAGCCGACTTCCGCGCTGGACCCCATCGCCACCGCCAGCATCGAAGAACTGATGTCCGAACTCAAGGACAAGGTCACGATTCTGGTCGTCACCCACAACATGCAGCAAGCCGCGCGGATTTCCGACTATACCGCCTACATGTATCTGGGCGAACTGATGGAATTCGATGACACCGACATCATGTTCACCAAGCCCAGTCGCAGGGAAACCGAGGATTACATCACCGGCAAGTTCGGCTGATCCTTCGGCACGTCCAGAATCGAGCGCCCGGGGCTGTCGCCCGGGCGTTTTTATTTGGAACTCCATCTCCCGCCAATCGGCGTTTTGTTTCCCCCGAATTTCTACCCGACTGTTTATTGCATCTTTGTTACAATTCACTAATCGGACATGCTTATCTGTTCGGGTTCTGAATAACCAGATAAAACATTCAAGAGGAGAAACATTCATCATGTTCGGCGGTTTGATGCCTCAACGCAGGGAATTTTTCGATCTACTTGCTGCACATTCTGACCGCGTGGCGGCAAGCGCCAGCGCCACCCTGCGCCTGGTCAACACGATTGGCCCCAACAACCGGGAAGATATCGATCTGTTAGTCAAGGAGGTAGCTTTCAATGAAAAAAGCGGCGACAAGATCAAGGCGGACGTCATTGCGCTGCTGCACAAATCCTTCATCACCCCGTTCAGCCGCGACGAAATCCACACCCTGACGCTGGAGCTGGACAAGGTATTGGGCGCCCTGCAGAACGTCGCCAATGCTGTCAGCATGTACAACATCCAGGAATCCACTCCGGAAGCGCGCGAACTGGCGGCCTTGAGCGCCGATTCCTGCCTGCGGCTCAACCGCGCTGTGATCGCGCTGGCCGACAAAAACCGCAGGAAGGAAGCTGTCACCCTGTGCCAGGAAATCGACGACATCGAAACCAGAGCCGACAAGGTCCTGAAAAAGGCCATCACCCGCCTGTTCCTGGATGGCAGCGACGTCTGGGCCGCCATGAAACTGCGTGAATTCTACGTCTTGCAGGAAAACGTCCTCGACTGCTGCGAAGAAGCAGCAAAAACCATCGAAGAAATCCTCATCGAAAATTCCTGATCAAAACTGAGAGGATCTCAACATGGAAGGCTTGACCATCAATCTGTGGATTCTCGCCCTGCTGATACTGGTAGGTCTGGCATTCGACTTCATGAACGGCTTCCACGACGGGGCCAATTCCATTTCCACCATCGTCGCGACGGGTGTACTCACACCCAAGCAGGCGGTACTGTTCGCGGCTTTTTTCAATTTCGCCGCACTGTGGGTGTTCCACCTCCATGTTGCCGCCACGATCGGCAAGGGCACGGTAGACCCCAACTTTGTGGATTACTACGTGATATTCGGCGCCCTGTGTGGGGCACTTAGCTGGAACATCATCACCTGGCTGTATGGCATCCCTTCATCTTCCTCCCACGCACTAGTCGGCGGATTGGTGGGCGCTACCATTACCAAGGCCGGCAGCATTACCCCTATCATCTGGAGCGGCTTCGGCAAGATTCTGCTGTTCATCATCATCTCGCCACTGGTGGGCTTTCTCATCGGCGGGCTACTGATGGTGCTGGTGGCATGGCTATTCCGCCACAAAACTCCCGGGCAGGTACAGCGATGGTTCAACTACACGCAGATATTCGCCTCCGGCGCCTACAGCCTTACCCACGGCGGCAACGACGCTCAAAAGACCATCGGCATCATCTGGCTGCTGCTCATCAGCGCCGGGGTCGCCACTACTGACGTCAACACGCTGCCAAACTGGGTGATCTACTCCTGCTATTTCGCCATCGCCTGGGGCACCTATCTTGGCGGCTGGCGCATCGTCAAGACCATGGGCACCAAGCTCACCAAGCTCAATTCCGTCAGCGGCTCCTGCGCCTCGCTGGGCGGAGCGATCAGCCTGGGGCTGGCCACGCTGGGCGGCATCCCGGTATCGACCACGCACACCATCTCCGGCGCCATCGTCGGTGTGGGTGCCGCGCACCGTACTCGCAACGTGCGCTGGGGAGTCGCCTTGAACCTGATCGTGGCCTGGGTGCTGACCATTCCCGCCAGCGGCCTCATCGCCGCCGGTTTCTGGTGGGTGGGAACCAAGTTCCTCTAATTTTTCCCCAAGGAAATAATCATCCGGTAGAAGTCGACCATGCGCTCCGCCATGCTGCATGCTGACCACTGCCGGGCATAAAGACGCGCAGCCTGCCCCAGTTGCAAGCGTTCCGCTGGATTAGCCAGCAACCGTTTCACTTTAGCGGCAAACACATCCTCATCCCGCGGCGCGATCACGGCACCCTCGCCTTCGCGCAGAATGGATTTGGTGCCCATTTCCGCAATCGCCACCACCGGGACGCCCTGCGCCATCGCCTCCAACAGAACCAGACCCTGGGTTTCGGTGAGCGAGGAAAACACGAAAATGTCCGCCGCAAGGTAACAGTCGTTAAGCTCGGTCTTGCGATCCAGATAGCCGAGAAAGCGGACGTTATCCTGAAGTCCGAGGGTATGCACCTCGGCGCGCACCGATCCGAGCGCAGGACCTTCGCCCGCGATCACCAGCAGAGCCTCGGGGCACGCCTGCCTGAGTTGTGCCATCATGCGCAGCAGGAAGCCGATATTCTTTTCGTGGGCGACACGCCCGACAAACAGCAGCACCGGTCGGTCAAACGGAATGCCATAACGCTGCCGGAATCCGCCGCCATCTCCAGGAGCGAAGCTGTGTTCTTCCAGCCCTGTCGGAATCACCTCCGCCCGCACCTTGACGCCATAACCGCGCAACGCATCCAGCATAGGCTGGGAAGGCGCTACCACCGCGCCCATGGCATTGCACTGCCGGCGCGACAAGCTGCGCGCGCCATACCTCAGCATCGGTTTGGGCAGGATGGGCAGGTAGTGGTGAAGATAGTCCTCGAAGAAGGTGTGGTAGGTTTCCACGCACGGGATGCCATATCTTCTGGCCAACCGCAAACCAAGATAATGCGCGGCAAAAGGGGTGTGGACGTGAATAAGGTCGAAGTCTTGGCGCAAGCGGCTGGTACAGACATCCAGCGCCTGGCCGTAGCGTATCAGGCGATCCTCCGGGTCGAACGGCAAATAACGTGCGGGAACCCGTGTAATCCAGGATTCATCCTCACTGGGACTGAAATAATCCGGCGCCACGAGATGCACGGAATGCCCCATCTCAATCAGTTGCCCGCGCAGGGTATAGATGGAAGTGGAAACCCCGTTGATGCGGGGAAAGTAGACATCGGACAGAAACAGGATATTCACAGATGGCCTTTCTCATTGAGATGAGCCACATCCTAGATTGCGCTTGTGACATTTCGATGAACCGTCGCCCATCTTTCATGCAGTTGTCACACAAGCAACATATTCTGAACCGGTCTTCCAAACTGCAATCTGGAGTATGCGAGTCCGCTCCATCTTTTTATCCGACATCCATCTCGGCACGCGCGGCTGCCAGGCCGACTGTCTGCTCGATTTTCTGCGCGAACATGAGAGCGAGCATCTTTTTCTGGTAGGTGACATCATCGATTTCTGGTCGATGAAACGCAGTATCCAATGGACATCCACCCAGAATACCGTGGTACAGAAGGTGTTGCGCCGGGCGCGGCATGGCGAAAAAGTGATTTTCATCCCCGGTAACCATGACGAAGTGCTGCGGGAATACGACAAGACCTTGTTTGGCGACATCCTGATCGCCAACGAATGGGTGCATGTCACTGCGGATGGCAAGCGCTTCCTGCTGGTACATGGAGATGCCTTCGACCAGGTCACGCGCCATCACCGCTGGGTGGCGATGCTGGGCGACGTGGCCTACGACTTTCTGGTCAGGGTCAACGCTTTCATATCACTGATCCGCCGTAGCCTGCGCATCAGCGGCTACTGGTCACTGGCAGGGTATGCCAAGCGCAAGATCAAGACCGCGGTCAACTTCATCTTCGACTTCGAGGACTCCGTCATACGCGCTGTGCGCGATCGCGGCCTCGATGGCGTCATCTGCGGCCACATCCACAGTGCCGCGATCAAGCAGGTCGACGGCCTGACCTACGTCAACTGCGGCGACTGGGTAGATAGCTGCACCGCCATCGTCGAGCATGTGGATGGCAGGCTGGAACTGGTCGAGTGGGGCATCGCCGGGTCATTCCACAAGGTCTTGGACGACCCTGATTTATAGCATGTAAGCTTCCGTGGCATAGCGCCGGATCATGCGGTGGCTGTTGAATACCGAGGCATTCTTGCCGATGGCGCCTTTCATCACGGAAATCCACCCTGGACGGTCGCCGTAGTATAACGGCAGCACCACGTTCTCCAGCTTGCTGTAAAAGTCACGCACATCATTGGCTTCATTTCCCGCCATTGCATTGCCGACTGCCCATCCGGTCACGTTTTCGATACAGCCTTCCAGCCACCAGCCATCGAGCACGCTCAGGCTGGGCACGCCGTTAAAAGCAGCCTTCATGCCGCTGGTGCCAGAGGCCTCCAGCGGACGTAACGGCGTATTGAGCCAGACGTCAACACCGGAAACCAAATCCAGTGCCAGTTCCATGTCGTAGCCGGGCAGATAAACGATGGGAAGGTCATCTGCCAGTTCACGGAAATGCACATGCAATTGCTCGATGATGTGCTTTCCTCCCTCGTCGTTTGGATGGGCCTTGCCCGCCATCACCAGCTGGAACGGCTGCTTACGGGCAATTCCACGCAGTCGTTCAAGATCGGAGAAAATAAGGTCAGGGCGCTTGTAGGCCGTGATGCGGCGGGCGAATCCAAGCAGAGGTAGCGCCGGATCCAGCGTAACCCCGCTGGTTTTTTTGACGCGATCAAGCAATCTTTGCTTGGAATTCTTGTGCGCATCCCAGATCGCCTGGCTGGGCGCCTGATCAATACGTACCAACTGCTCCGGTTCATGGCGCCAGCCGGGCATGGTGTTGTCGTAAAGCGCTGCAAAAAATTCGCAAGTCCAGGTATGGGGGTGCACACCGTTGGTGATGGCATGCATTTCGTAACCGGGGAACATGCGCTGCGACACCTCGGCATGGCGCTTGGCGACACCATTGACATAATCCGACAGGTTAAGTGCCAGCTGCGTCATGTTGAGCCGATCCTCACCGGCCAACTTGCGTATCTCGCTAAAATCCATAAACTCGCCATCGGCGATGCGATCCACCATGGCGTAGTCGAACTGGTCCTGCCCAGCCTCAACTGGAGTGTGCGTGGTGAAGATGCACTTGGAACGAACCAGCGGTGCGTCATAGGGCGATTCTCCCGGCCGCAGGTCGCGTTTCTGGTGGCTATGGCGGCCAAGCAACTCTATCGCGAGGAATGCGGAATGCCCTTCGTTCAAATGATGCTTGCGAATCCGGAAACCCAGCGCCTGCAACATGCGGATTCCGCCAATGCCCAACACGATTTCCTGCTTGAGGCGGTAGGCAGCATCCTTGCCATAGAGATAATGCGTAATCTCGCGGTCTTCCACCTTGTTTTCCGGCAGGTCGGTATCCAGCAGAATAACCGGTACCTGCGCTCCGCCCAAGCCCATGACACGGAATAACCAGGCGCCGACCCATACCGTCCTGTGCTCGATTTGGACAGCCACCTTGGCGGACACGGGTTGTGCATGATCGGCAGGTTCCCACATTTGGGGCAACTCGATCTGCCGCCCCAAACTGTCGATCTTCTGTTCGAAATATCCTGCACGGCTGGCCAACGTCACACCCACCATGGGCAGCGCAAGATCGGCAGCCGAGCGCAAAGTATCACCCGCCAGTACGCCGAGGCCGCCCGCATAAGTAGGGATGGCGGGCGCCAGCGCGATTTCCATGGAAAAGTAGGCAATGCGTGGGTCGCCTGTGAATTCATGCAGCATGCAGCATCCTGACTAATAGCTGTTGTAGTTCCTGGTTCCGCCTTTGGTTTTCAGGCCGCTTGCAACGCGGCCACGCTTGCCAGCCCAGCGTACTGGACACTAACCAAAAAGTACCAGCCCCCAGATCGCTGCCAAGTTGACGAGGCTGAGCAGCACGGCAGCGCTGCCGATATCCTTGGCGCGCTTGGCAAGTATATGGTTTTCCAGCGAGATGCGGTCCACGGTAGCTTCGATTGCAGAATTCAGCAGTTCCACGAGGACTACCAGAAGCACACTGCCGACCAGCAAGGCACGCCCTATGCCGCTGCCCTCCAGCACAAAAGCCAGCGGCAACAGTACCGCAGCCAGCATGGCCTCCTGACGAAAAGCATGTTCATGCTCGAAGGCGTCCTTGAATCCATGCATGGAATAACCGAACGCATTGATCAGTCGACGCAGCCCGGCTTGACCTTTATGAGGGCTTTTCATGGCAACGATCCTTTTCTCTTTTCTGTAATCTGTCCGGCAATCCCGCCAGCTTCAAGTTGCAGCATGTCTGACGATATCGGCAATGCGCTGCGCCAGCCCTTCGACCTGTCCACGCTCGCGGCCTTCCACCATGACCCGCACCTTGGGTTCGGTGCCAGAAGCGCGCAGCAACACCCGTCCGCTGCCATTTAATTCTCTTTCGGCAGCCTTGACCACATTCTGGATCGCGGCGTTTCCATCCAGGTCGATGCGCTGCTTCACGGTGACGTTAACCAACACTTGCGGAAACAGGGTGAGGTCGGCGGCCAGAGCCTGCAGCGACAAGCCGCTTTTACGCGCAGCGTGCAAGACCTGCAACGCAGCGATAATGCCATCGCCGCTGCTGTGCTTGTCCAGGCACAGGATGTGGCCGGAATTTTCGCCGCCCAGCAGCCAGCCTTTTTCGTTCATCAATTCCAGCACGTAGCGGTCGCCTACCCTGGCGCGGGCGAATGGGATGCCCTGTTGCGCCAACGCCTGTTCCAAGGCCAGATTGGTCATCAACGTACCCACCACGCCGCCGCCGAGCTTTCCGGCAGCATGGCGCTGTCTGGCGATGATATAGAGCAGGTGGTCGCCGTCCAGCAGGTTGCCGGCGCTGTCCACCATCACCACGCGGTCGCCATCACCGTCAAAAGCGATACCGAGGTCAGCACCCTGACGCATTACTTCCCGCTGCAAGGCGCCGGGATGAGTCGAACCGCACTCATGGTTGATATTGAGGCCGTCCGGCTGATGACTGATTGCAACGACATCGGCACCGAGTTCGTGAAATACGGCCGGTGCAACGTGGTAGGTCGCGCCATGCGCGCAATCCAGCACGATTTTCAGGCCGCGCAGGTCGAGCGCATTGGGAAAAGTGCTCTTGCAGAATTCGACATAGCGCCCAGCAGCATCGTCGATGCGGCGCGCCTTGCCCAGCTGCGCGGATGGCATGACCCGCATCGGCTCATCCAGTGCGGCCTCGATAGCGTGTTCGATGGCGTCCGGCAATTTCGTGCCTTCGGCCGAGAAGAATTTGATGCCATTATCTTCAAATGGATTGTGCGAGGCAGAAATAACGATGCCGGCCTGGGCACGCAGGGCACGGGTCAGGTAGGCCACTGCGGGAGTAGGCATCGGTCCGGTCAGCAAGATGTCCACGCCGGCGGCGGAAAGCCCGGCCTGCAACGCGGATTCCAGCATATAGCCGGAAATACGGGTGTCCTTGCCGATCAGTACTGCCGGGTGCGCGCCCTTCTCCAGATGGCTGTCGAGCCCGGTCAAAACACGTCCGGCGGCATAGCCCAGGCGCATCACGAAATCAGGGGTGATGGGCGCTTCGCCCACCCTGCCGCGCACGCCATCGGTGCCAAAATATTTCCTGCTCATCTTCCCTCCACCGCTGATACCACACCGAGTGCATCGACTGTCGCCTTGACGTCATGCACTCGCAGAATTCTAACGCCTTTCATCGCTGCAATCACTGCCGCCGCAAGGCTGGCATGCAACCGCGCATTGACATCGGCGCCAACGATCTGTCCCAGTACGGATTTTCTCGACAACCCAACCAGCACTGGCCGCCCCAGTGCGCACAAGGTTTCCAGTTCACGCAGCAATGCGATGTTGTGCACTCTGCGCTTGCCGAAACCGAAGCCGGGATCCAGTAAGATACGCTCCCGGGAAATACCGTATTCCTCGGCGGCGGCCATGCGGGCACGCAGGAAATCCGCAACCTCCCCGACCACGTCCTGATATTGCGGGTCAGCCTGCATAGTCTGCGGATTGCCCTGCATGTGCATCAGACAGACGCCGACATTGGTTTCCGCCACAGCCTCCAGCGCGCCAGGTGACTGTAACGCATAGATGTCATTGACGATATCTGCACCCGCAGCGGCGGCGGCACGCATCACTTCCGGCTTGTAGGTATCGATCGATACGGGCACGCCCGCCTTGCCTTTCAGCGCTTCAATGACGGGGATAACGCGGCGAAGTTCTTCATCCAACGGGACTGGCATCGCACCGGGACGGCTGGATTCCCCGCCAATATCAAGAATATCGGCCCCCTCCGCCACCAGTTTCAAGGCATGCCGCACGGCAGCTTCTGTAGCCGAAAACCTGCCGCCATCCGAAAAGGAGTCGGGCGTGACATTGACGATACCCATCACGCGCGGGCGGGAGAGGTCGAGAGTGTATTGGCCGCAGTGAAAGATCATTGGTAAGTAGCAAGTTGGAAGTGGTGAGTAGGTGGGTGGTTTTTCCTACTCTCTACTTACCACTCCCTACTTACCAGCATTCAGGCTTCCTGCGCCGGCCGCGTGGTCGGTGCCGTTGCCGAAGGCCCGCTGTCGCGCGGCGGCGTGGGCGTACTCTGGCTCGGCTTGGGCGCGCGCGGCGGCTGGCCAGCCATGATGTCGTCGATCTGCTCGGCATCGATGGTCTCCCATTCCAGCAGGGAGGCAGCCATGGCTTCCACCTTGTCGCGGTTATCTTCAAGCAACTTTCTTGCAAGACTATATTGCTGATCGATGATGCGGCGAATTTCTGCATCCACTTTCCGCATGGTGTCCTCGGACATATTCTTGTGCGTGGTGACCGAGCGGCCGAGAAAAACTTCTCCCTCGTTCTCACCGTAGACCATCGGCCCCAATGCATCCGACATGCCATAGCGCGTCACCATGTCGCGTGCCAGTTGCGTGGCACGCTCGAAGTCGTTGGAAGCGCCGGTGGTCATCTGGTTCATGAACAACTCTTCCGCAATACGGCCACCGAACATGATCGCGATGCGGTTCATCAAGAATTCGCGGTCGTAGGCGTAACGATCCTCTTCCGGCAGCTGCATGGTCACGCCTAGTGCACGACCGCGCGGAATGATAGTCACCTTGTGCACCGGATCGGTCTTCGGCAGCAACCGGGCCACGACAGCGTGTCCGGATTCATGGTAAGCGGTGTTGCGCTTCTCATCTTCACTCATCACCATGCTGCGGCGCTCGGCGCCCATCATGATCTTGTCCTTGGCGCGCTCGAAGTCTTCCATGTCCACCAGACGCTTGTTGCCGCGGGCGGCGAACAGTGCGGCCTCGTTAACCAGGTTGGCGAGGTCGGCACCGGAGAAGCCCGGCGTGCCGCGTGCAATGATGTCGGCCTTGACGTCCGGGGCAATCGGCACCTTGCGCATGTGCACCATGAGGATTTGTTCGCGGCCGCGGATATCCGGCAGCGGAACCACGACCTGCCGGTCGAAGCGGCCGGGACGCAGCAACGCCGGGTCGAGTACGTCAGGGCGGTTGGTGGCGGCGATTACGATCACACCTGCAGCACCTTCGAACCCATCCATTTCCACCAGCAACTGGTTCAGGGTCTGCTCTCGCTCGTCGTTGCCGCCACCCAGTCCAGCACCGCGCTGGCGGCCGACCGCGTCAATTTCGTCAATGAAAATAATGCAGGGGGCGTTCTTCTTGGCCTGCTCGAACATGTCGCGCACGCGTGAAGCGCCGACGCCGACGAACATTTCGACGAAGTCGGAGCCTGAAATACTGAAGAACGGTACCTTGGCTTCACCGGCAATTGCTCTCGCCAGCAAGGTTTTGCCAGTGCCTGGGTTGCCCACCATCAACACGCCGCGCGGAATACGTCCGCCCAGCTTCTGGAATTTGGAGGGGTCACGCAGGAACTCAACCAACTCACTGACTTCTTCCTTGGCTTCGTCGCAACCGGCGACATCAGCGAAAGTGATCTGGTTGCTGTTTTCGTCCAGCAAACGCGCCTTGCTCTTGCCGAAGGAAAATGCGCCGCCCTTGCCGCCACCCTGCATCTGGCGCATGAAAAACACCCACACACCGATCAGCAGCAGCATGGGGAACCAGGATACGAAGATGTTCATCAGCAAAGAAGGCTCTTCATCCGGCTTAGCTGCGACGACCACGCCATTCTTCAGCAGGTCGGAAACCAGCCATGGATCGGATGGCGCATAAGTGTTAAAAGGTTTGCCGTCGCGGGTTTCGCCGCGCAACACACGGCCATCAATCGTGACCTTGGCGATACGCCCCTGTTTCACTTCATCGATGAACTGGGAGTAAACGACCTGAGTCTCGGCAGCCTTCTTGACGCCGAACTGGTTGAAAACCGTCATCAGCACCAACGCGACGATCAGCCAGATGGCAATGTTCTTCACAATATTGTTCAAAATCCCATTCCTTGCATTATTAGGAGGATTGCTAGATTCATTCTAAACCGATTTCACTTCTTGCGCTTCAGGGCGAGCAAATAGACTTCACTGCTCCGGTCGCGCGAGGCCTTGGGCTTGCGTGTCACCACCTGCTCAAACCCCTGCTTCATGGCATACACAATACTGTCGAAATCACTGCCGACGAAAACTTTGACCAGCAAATGGCCGCCCGGTTTCAGCCATTGCAACGAAAACTCCAGCGCCAGTTCGGCAAGATGTGCCATGCGGGCCTGATCGGATGAGCTAACGCCACTTATATTGGGGGCCATATCGGAAAGCACAAGATCGACCTCCCGCCCAGCCAGCATTTTTTCCAGCTCTGCCAGCACCGCATCCTCGCGGAAATCGCCTTGCAGGAACTCGACCCCGGGCAAGGTATCCATTTCCAGCAAATCCAGCGCGATCACGCGGCCATTGCCCCGCAACCGTTGCATCGCCACCTGCGACCAACTGCCTGGAGTGGAGCCGAGATCGACCACGACCATGCCGGGTTTGATCAGCTTGTCACGGTCGTCGATTTCCATCAGCTTGTAGGCGGCGCGCGCGCGATAGCCCTCGCGCTGGGCACGCTTGACGAATTCGTCGCTGACATGCTCCTGCATCCAGGCCTTGCTGGTACGGGTACGCTTCATCTGTTAAACTGCGAGCCTTTTCGAATCAACAAGATATGCCACAACTTAATTCCAAGCAAACCAGCCACTTGCGCGCCCTCAGCCACAATCTCAACCCTGTGGTCATGATCGGCAACAACGGCCTGACAGAACAAGTGCTGCGCGAAATCGAAGTCAGCCTGAACGCGCATGAGTTAATCAAGATCAAGGTATTCGGCGACGATCGCGAACTGCGCAAGTCGTTGCTGGAAGCCATCTGTGAAAAAACCGGTGCTGCTCCCATCCATCATATCGGCAAGCAGCTGGTCATTTATCGTCCTGCGGACAAACCGAAAATTATTTTGCCCTGAGTACCAGCACGATCCCCAGCAGGCTTTCCAGCAGGTAAGCGATGCTAGCAACGCCATGCCAGGTTCTGAAACGATCAGCGAATACGCTCTGCATGACATCGGCCGGCATGGCCTGCGCCTTGATCTGTGCAAGCAGGGGTTGAATGCCAAGGTGTCCCGCCAGCGTCAGCAACAACATCAGGATCACCACCCAGAAAAAAACCTGCTTTAACGCTTGCGCGCCAAAACGGGCAAGCCGATGAATCAGCAGGAAAAACGCGCCGCCAATACCCATGTAAGCGATCCAGGCAAACATCTTGCCCGCCAGCATGCCTGCCGTTTGCCGATCATCAAGGCCATAAAACAGGACGGGGGCCGCCAAATAGCCGATGGCCCACAAGCCACCCACCCATGCAGTAACAATCATCAGCGCAAATGCGTCGGCAAACCGGTTCATGATGATCCTCGACTGATTTATATGTAGCGAACGTCCAGCACTTCATAGGAGCGGATACCGCCAGGCGCAATTACCTCGGCCTGCTCTCCTGCATACTTGCCGATCAACGCCCGCGCAATGGGCGAGCTGATGGAAATCTTGCCCTGCTTGATATCAGCCTCGTCATCGCCCACGATCTGATAGGTCACCACGTCACCGCTGTCCATATCTTCCATTTCAACCGTGGCACCGAACACGCAACGGCCATCGGCATCCAGCAGCCTTGGATCAATAATCTGCCCGTTGGAAAGCTTGGCTTCAACCTCGGCGATGCGGCCTTCGATGAAGCTCTGGCGCTCCTTGGCAGCATCGTATTCCGCATTTTCCGACAGGTCGCCCTGCGCCCGCGCCTCGGCAATTGCCTGAATCACACTGGGACGCTCCACGCCCCGCAGGTGCTGCAATTCTGCCTTGAGCAGTTCGGCGCCTTTGACTGTCAATGGAATCTTGATCACTTTATTTTTCCTTACAAAATGAAAAACCACACCGGGATCAATCCGGCGTGGCTTTATGGTGTGGTAGCTATGGTATTACTTAGGCAGTTGCCGATGCAAGTCCTGCAAAGGCTGCACTTCTAGCCCCTGCAAGTGTGCCATGCCGATGCAGGCAGCCTTCGCCCCTGCCAGCGTGGTGTAATAGGTCACCTTCTGTTGCAGTGCGTTGCGGCGGATGGCGTAGGAATCCTGCATCGCGCGCTTGTCTTCGACCACGTTGACGATAAAGGTGATTTCGCCGTTCTTGATCATGTCGACGATATGCGGACGGCCTTCAGTCACCTTGTTCACCGGCGTTACGCTCAAACCGGCAGCGTGTAGCGCCATAGCGCTGCCACGCGTGGCAACCAGGTGGAAGCCGAGATCAGCCAGAGCCTGGGCGATTTCCACCACGCGTTCGCGGTCTTCGCGGCGCACGCTGATGAAGGCCTTGCCGCCCGATGGCAGCTTGGTACCGGCACCCAGTTGCGATTTGACAAAGGCTTCGGCGAAAGTGCGGCCCACGCCCATCACCTCGCCGGTGGACTTCATTTCCGGGCCGAGGATGGTATCCACGCCGGGGAACTTGATGAACGGGAATACCGCTTCTTTCACCGAGTAATACGGCGGGATGATCTCTTTGGTCACGCCCTGCTCTGCCAGTGTGCGGCCCGCCATGCAGCGCGCGGCAATCTTTGCCAGTTGCAGGCCGCAGGCCTTGGACACGAAAGGCACGGTGCGCGAAGCCCGTGGATTAACTTCCAGCACGTACACCGTTTCGCCCTGGATGGCGAACTGCACGTTCATCAGGCCCACCACGCCCAGCGCCTTGGCCATCATCACGGTCTGGCGGCGCAACTCATCCTGCAGCTCGGCGGAAAGACTGTAGGGCGGCAGCGAGCAGGCGGAGTCGCCGGAATGCACGCCAGCCTGCTCCACGTGTTCCATGATGCCGCCGATCACCACCTGCTGGCCGTCGGACAACGCATCGACGTCGACTTCCTTGGCGTCGTTGAGGAAACGGTCGAGCAGCACCGGGCTGTCATTGGACACCTTGACCGCTTCGCGCATGTAGCGCTCCAGTTCGGACTGCTCCTGCACGATTTCCATGGCGCGACCGCCCAGCACATAGGACGGACGCACCACCAGCGGATAACCGATCTCGGTGGCGCTGCGAAGCGCTTCCGCTTCGGTGCGCGCGGTGCGATTGGGCGGCTGCCTGAGGCCCAGTTCATGCAGCATCTGCTGGAAGCGCTCGCGGTCTTCGGCGCGGTCGATGGCATCCGGGCTGGTGCCAATGATGGGCACGCCGGCCTTTTCCAGGTCGCGTGCCAGCTTGAGTGGCGTCTGGCCGCCATACTGCACGATCACGCCGACCGGCTTTTCCAGCGCGACGATTTCCAGCACATCTTCCAACGTCAGCGGCTCGAAGTACAGGCGGTCGGATGTGTCGTAGTCGGTGGACACGGTTTCCGGGTTGCAGTTGACCATGATGGTTTCATAACCATCTTCGCGCATGGCGAAGGCGGCATGAACGCAGCAATAATCGAACTCGATGCCCTGGCCGATGCGGTTCGGTCCGCCGCCCAGCACCATGATCTTTTTCTTGTCCGTCGGCTGCGCTTCGCATTCCTCCTCGTAGGTTGAATACATGTAGGCGGTGTTGGTAGCGAATTCGGCGGCGCAAGTATCCACCCTCTTATACACCGGGCGCACCTTCAGCGCATGACGATAGGCGCGTACCGCATGCTGGTCAGTACCCAGCAGCTTGGCCAGGCGCCGATCGGAAAAGCCGCGACGCTTCAACTGAAACAGCTCGTCCTTGTCCAGCGAATCCAGCGGGCGTCCCTTGAGCGCATTTTCGCGCTTGATGATGTCCTCGATCTGCACCAGGAACCAGCGATCAATGCTGGAGTGGTCGTGTACTTCTTCCAACGTCATGCCGGCGCGGAAGGCATCGCCCACGTACCAGATGCGCTCCGGTCCGCACTCGCCCAACTCGGTGGCGATGCGGTCGCGGTCGGTGGTCTTCTCATCCAGCCCGTCCACGCCCACCTCCAAGCCGCGCAGGGCTTTCTGGAACGACTCCTGGAACGTGCGGCCCATGGCCATCACTTCGCCAACCGACTTCATCTGCGTGGTCAGGCGGCTGTCGGCTTGCGGGAATTTCTCGAAAGCGAAACGCGGAATCTTGGTGACGACGTAATCGATGGAAGGCTCGAAGGAGGCCGGGGTCGCGCCGCCGGTGATTTCGTTGCGCAATTCGTCCAGCGTGTAGCCGACCGCCAGCTTGGCCGCCACCTTGGCAATGGGAAAGCCAGTGGCCTTGGAAGCCAAAGCCGAGGAGCGCGACACGCGCGGGTTCATCTCGATCACGATCATGCGCCCGTCTTGCGGGTTGATCGCGAACTGCACATTGGACCCGCCAGTATCCACGCCGATCTCGCGCAATACCGCCAGCGAGGCATTGCGCATGATCTGGTATTCCTTGTCGGTCAGCGTCTGCGCTGGCGCGACGGTGATGGAATCGCCGGTGTGCACGCCCATCGGATCCAGGTTCTCGATGGAGCAGATGATGATGCAGTTGTCCTTGTGGTCGCGCACCACCTCCATCTCATATTCTTTCCAGCCCAGCAGCGATTCCTCGATCAGCAGTTCGCTGGTCGGGGAAGCTTCCAGGCCGCGCTCGCAGATGGCAAGGAATTCTTCGCGGTTGTAAGCGATGCCGCCACCGCTGCCGCCCATGGTGAAGGAGGGACGAATGATGGCCGGATAGCCGATGGAAGCCTGCACCTGCAGCGCTTCTTCCAAGCTGTGCGCTATGGCGGAGCGTGCGGAACCGAGACCGATCTTGGTCATCGCAGCCTTGAATTTCTCGCGATCCTCGGCCTTGTCGATGGCTTCCTTGGTGGCGCCGATCAGTTCCACGTTGTACTTTTTCAGCACGCCGTGCTTGTCCAGATCGAGAGCGCAGTTGAGCGCGGTCTGGCCGCCCATGGTAGGCAGCAGCGCGTCAGGACGCTCTTTTTCGATAATCTTTTCCACCACCTGCCAGGTCACCGGCTCGATGTAAGTGGCATCGGCCATCTCCGGGTCAGTCATGATGGTCGCCGGGTTCGAGTTGACCAGAATGACGCGATAGCCCTCCTCCTTCAGCGCCTTGCAGGCCTGTGCGCCGGAGTAATCGAACTCGCACGCCTGGCCGATGACGATAGGGCCAGCGCCGATGATGAGAATGGATTGGATGTCTGTACGTTTTGGCATGACGACTCTTATTGTCTGTGGCTGCGCATCAGGTCGATGAAGCGGTCGAACAAATAACTCATTTCATGCGGCCCCGGGCTGGCTTCAGGATGCCCCTGGAAGCTGAACGCCGGCTTGTCGGTGCGGGTGATACCCTGCAGACTGCCATCGAACAGCGAAACATGGGTGGCGCGCACGTTGGCCGGCAGCGATGAGGCATCCACCGCAAAACCATGGTTCTGACTAGTGATGAACACCCGCTTGTCATCCATGTCCTGTACCGGATGGTTGGCTCCGTGGTGGCCGAACTTCATCTTGACCGTCTTGGCGCCGCTGGCCAGCGCCAGCAACTGGTGACCCAGGCAGATGCCATAAGTCGGGATGCCGCTGTCCACCAGTTTGGCAATGGCATCAATGGCGTAATCGCAAGGCTCCGGGTCGCCCGGGCCGTTGGACAGGAAGATGCCGTCCGGCTTGAACGCCAGCGCCTGCTCGGCAGTAGCCTGTGCCGGCAGCACCGTCACCTTGCAACCGCGGGCGACCAGCATGCGCAGGATGTTGCGTTTGACGCCGTAGTCGAAGGCCACCACGTTGAATTCCGGCTCGGCCGCCTCGCCGTAGCCATCAGCCAGGCCCCACTCGCCTTGCGTCCACTCGTAGGGCTGATCGCAGCTCACCATCTTGGCCAGATCCATGCCCGCCAGGCCGGGGAAGGCGCGCGCCAGTTGCAGCGCCTTCGCCTCGTCCACCTCGCCGGCCATTACGCAGCCGGCCTGGGCGCCCTTTTCACGCAGGATGCGGGTCAGCTTGCGGGTATCGATGTCGGCGATAGCGACCACGCCATTGGTCGCCAGGTAATCGGAAAGCGTTTGTTCACAGCGCCAGTTGCTCGTCAGCAGCGGCAGGTCGCGGATGATGAGGCCGGCCGCGTATACCTTGCCGGATTCGACATCCTCGCCGTTCACGCCGGTGTTGCCGATGTGCGGGTAAGTAAGGGTGACGATCTGCTCGGTGTAGGAAGGATCGGTGAGGATTTCCTGGTAGCCGGTCATGGCGGTATTGAACACGACCTCGCCCACGGTGTGGCCGGGAGCCCCAATCGAAATGCCGCGAAATACAGTTCCATCTGCAAGTACGAGAATGGCTGGCGTATTCTGCGGCACGATCTAACCCCTTGTTTTATTACGTTCTGTCGCCTGAGATAGCGGACGTGCAAAGCGGGGCGGGCTCACCGCCCACCCCGCTTCGAATTGGTGGAATTATAGCCTAAAGGCAGGCAGGCATCAACGCGGATTTGGAGCGCCCCTGATGCAGTAGACTTATTTACCTGTTAAGAAATAAGCAACGATACCGAGCACCGACAGTACAAGGCTACCTCAACCCGAGCACGTCCTGCATGTCGAACAGGCCGTTCTTCTTGCCGGCCAAAAACTTGGTGGCGCGCAGTGCGCCCAGCGCGAAAGTGACACGGCTGCTGGCCTTATGGGTCAGCTCCACGCGCTCGCCGATGCCGGCGAAGAGTACGGTATGGTCGCCCACCACGTCGCCGCCGCGTACGGTAGCGAACCCTATGGTAGAAGGGTCGCGCTCGCCTGTGACGCCTTCGCGGCCGTAGACGGCGCATTGCGCCAGATCGCGCCCCAGCGCGGCGGCGGCAGCCTCGCCCAGACGCAACGCAGTGCCGGAAGGAGCATCCACCTTGTGGCGGTGATGCGCCTCGATGATCTCGATGTCGTAGCCTTCAGCCAGCACCTTGGCGGCGGATTGCACCAGATTGATGAGCAGGTTGACGCCCACGCTCATGTTGGGCGCGAACACGATGGGAATTTCCTGCGCGGCGGCGGAGATGGCTTCCTTCTGTGCCGGAGTGAAGCCGGTGGTGCCGATCACCATGCCGGCGCCGGCTTTGCGGCATGCTTCCAGGTAGCCCATGCTGGCCTCGGGACGGGTGAAATCCACCAGCACGCTACCGGCCTGCAAGACCGCTTTCGGATCGGCACTGATCCTGATGCCGCATGGTGCGCCAAACAGTTCCCCGGCATCCTTGCCCAACTGCGGGCAGTCTGCGCGGTCCAGCGCGGCAAGAAGCTTCAACTCGGGGTCGTTAACAGCTGCTTCCAGCAGCGCGTGGCCCATGCGGCCGGAACTCCCGGCGATCACGACATTCAACATCTGGGCACCTCTAAAAATCCAATTTTCGTTGCCATACCGCGTTGCTCACAAAAAATCACTCCTTACATATCAGACATATGCCGCGTCGCAATTTTTTGCTCGCGCCTTGTCTGGCTTAGAAACTTGAATTTTTAGAGGCACCCACCCTAGAATCCAATTTTCTCCAACATTCTTTCGAAATAGCTCGGGTCTTCTTCCGGCGGCAAGTCCTCTTCCACCGGTTTGGGCACGGGTTTAGGCTGAGGCTTGGCTTCCGGTTTGGGCGCAGGCTTCGGTTCTGCCTTGGGTGTGGCTGCGGGCACCTGCTGAGGTTCAGTCTTGGGCACGGGCGCTGGCGCAGCCATGACCGGCTCCGGCTTGGGCTCGGCCTTTGGAACAGGCGCCACAACAGGTGCGGCTTGAGGTGCAGCTTTGGGAACAGGCGCCGCTTGCGGTTCCGGCTTCGGCTCGACCTTGGGCGCCTCGACCGGGATCGCCTGCGATTCCGGTGCCGGAGACGGTTCGGATTTTGCGGCTGGCACTGCTTCAGGCGCAGCAGGCTGTTCGAAACTCGGCAGCGGAAGTGGAGCAATGGCAGACCCCGGCTTGGCTGGCACAGCGGCAGGCAGCGCTTCCCCGCCGCTGCCTGCAGGAATCACATCACCAGTTACCCGTGTAAGTTTGTCATTGTCGAATTCCAGAACGACATGACGCTCCTCGATAAGCGTTCCACCTTTTTCCATGCGGTACAGGTAGTCCCAGCGGTTGACGCGGAAAGCATCGACAATCAGCGGCGTACCCATGACGTAACGCACCTGCGCCTTGCTCATGCCGGGGCGCAATTGCATCATCATTTTTGGCGTCACCACGTTGCCTTGCTGGATATCCATCCGGTAAGGTTTGAACGAATAGCCGGAACAGGCTGTACAAAAAAGCGCCAACAGGAGAATTGCGTTACGCATCGCTATGACTTTGATGGAAAATGGAAAGAGCCTGTTTCAGCAGGAAACGAATGCGCGCAATGCATGGCCGGCCCGGAGGGTTTGAACACAAAAGGGCGTCTGCGGCGTTACGAGTCTTGCGAATGGAATAACCATTCGCTGTGCCCCGCGCCTTGCATCCATCCCTTTTGTGTTCAAACGCATCTTTCGTTTACTGCTGAAATAGGCTCATAATATACCATGACATAACGTTGGTCAGACATATCATGAAAGACCCGCAAGACCTCAAGAATGCCGGCCTCAAGGCCACCCTGCCGCGCCTCAAGGTGTTAAGCCTGTTCGAAAGCAGCGCCTTGCGCCATCTCTCGGCGGAGGACGTCTACCGCATGCTACTGACCGGCGGCGAGGATGTTGGCTTGGCCACGGTGTACCGCGTGCTCACCCAGTTCGAGCAGGCCGGTCTGCTGGTCAGGCATCACTTTGAAAGCGGAAAGGCGGTGTTCGAGCTCAACCAGGGCGGCCATCATGACCATATCGTCTGTCTGCAATGCGGCCGAGTGGAAGAGTTTTTTGACGAAGAAATCGAGAAGCGGCAGAGAAAAGCCGCATCTGAACGCGGCTTCAAGATTCACGACCACTCTCTGCACATTTACGCCGACTGCACCAAGAATCCCTGCCCGTATAAACGCTGACCGATGCCCATGGGGCTGAAGAAGGCTCAGCAAAGCGCAAGCAACCGCCCTGCATTCCCCCTCTCTCTGGCTCCCTCGAACTCACGGGCGAAGGAGCAAAGCGCCATCTATTTGGTGAGCGCCATGAAAAGACGCGGCAGCCGCTCCGGCAGGCGCTCCACGTTGTCGATCACGGCATAGTTGTTGCCAAAAATATCACTGACATACTCGTCCGCCCTCGGATCGAGGTTGATGCAATAGGTGTAAATCCCAACCTGATCCAGCTCCTGCACCGCCTTGTGCGCATCCCGGATCAGCATTTGCTTGTCCTTGACATCGATATCCGCCGGTTCGCCATCGGTGAGAATCAGCATCAGTTTCTTGTCGGCCTGCCGGTGTTCCAGCATGTGTGCGGCATGGCGCATGGCTGCGCCCATGCGCGTGGAATATCCGGCCTTCATCGCCGCCAGCCGGCTCTTGACCGCATCGTCCCAATGTTCGCCGTAGCCCTTGATGTGCAGGTAACGCACTTCGTGACGGGTGTTGGAATGGAAGCCGGCAATCGCAAAACCGTCGCCCAATTGCTCGACCGCCCAGGCCAATAACGACACGGCTTCCTGACTCAGCTCCAGAATGGTCTGTTCGGTGCCTGCGACCTTATCGTTCAAGGACTCGGACAAATCCAGCAGTAGCATGACCGCAATGTCGCGTCCATCGTTCCTGTGGCTCATGTTGATGCGCGGGTCGGGCGCGGAACCGCTCTTGTAATCGATCAATGACCGCAGCGCGACATCCAGATCGAGCTCGCTGCCCTCCTCCTGAAAGCGGATGCGTACTTTCTGTTGCGGCTTGAGCAGGTCCAGCAGGCGTTTCAATCTTTTGGCCAATGCTGCGTGTTTCTCCAGCAGCCGGTCGATTTCTGCCGCATTGCCCTGCGGGTGCAACGCTTCGTAAACACTCACCCAATCCGGGCGGTAGCTTTGCGTGTTGTAGTCCCACTCGTGGTAGTGGCGTGGCGGCAGGCCCTTAATTTCATCTTCGGCTTCTGACTGGCGATGTTCCTCAAACATCTCCTCGTCGTCGCTCTCCTCGTGGAATTTCCACATATGGCGGTTATCGTCGCGATAATCCACCTCGGTGTCCTTGAAGTACACCTTGGACGACTGGTCGCTCTGGCGGCGTGTCTTGGCCACGAACAGCGACGCCAAGTCAGCGATTTCCTGCGTGCTGGATTCGCCCGTAGCCATGGCTTCGTGGAAGCGCCGGGCAAACTCGATGATGTGCGGGTTCTGATAGCCATGCTGGTCATCCAATAAAGCGCGCGACATCATTGCCAGGCGATGGCGCACTGCCGACACCTGTTCCGGGTCACAGGCATCTTCTGCCGGTTTCGGATGCAATGCCAGAAACAGCCTGCGCAACCCTGGATATTCACGTATGGCCAGCGTTTCCACGCGGGCGTCCTCGAAAAACTCGACTGCCATGCGCTGGAACGGGCTGTAGTTGTCGGCGAAGATTGGCGTCGTCCAGCGTCGGTGTGCGGCGATGTGGGCCAGCACGGCGCGGTAGCGGTCTATGCCCGAGACGCCTCTCGCATCGTCATAGACATCCGGTAGCCGGATGCCCAGTTTGTCGTAGTACGGCACCGGTTTGCGCAGTTCGTCGAAGCCGGTGGAATAGGGCACAAGGTAATCGTTGTCCTGCCACAGGCCGCGCAAATACATGTCAAGTTTGCGTTCGTTGTCGGCCAATAGCGTGCCGTGCCGCTCACGCTGCAGCATGGCCTTGCTGTCGGCCGATTGCAGGCTGAAGTAATCACGCTGGCGGTCGGGGTGATCCTTGTAGTTACGGATGCCGTAATTCACCCAGTTTTTGAGGCCAGCGACGGAAACCTGGCTCACCAGGTAAGGCGCCTTACCTAGAAAATCCGGCAGGCCCGGGCTGGGAAAGGTGGTTTGGTGGCCATGAATCGAACCGGTGGTGCGGGTCATGAAATCGACGGTGAGATCGAGATAATCCTGCATCTGAGCCTGCGTTTTCAGCCGCCGCGCCACGGCAGGAAGCGCCTGCAGGAAGGGCGTGATGGCCTTGCCGTTGGGCGATTTGAACATTTTCCTGACGCAGTCCATGATCGCCGGCAGCGACGACTCGCCCAGCACCCGGGCGACCTGCGGCCATTCTTCCAGAAAGATGAGGATGGGCTCTGGACCGCGCCCCATCCCGCCCAGGAAGCTTGCGCTCTCAAGGTAGGCGGCGATGCCGTCGTTACTCAGCACCTTGAGCGCATCTTCCATGCACTCGTCGAACACAGCCATGACCTGCGGGAAGCGGTTGTCCAACTGCTTCCAGTAGTCGGGTAAATTGCCCTGATAGGTCGGCACTGCGATGGCCATCATTCAGCGCCAGCTTCAGGCGAAGGTCGCGTCCACCGCGTGATCCAGCGTGTCGCGAATGTCCGCGTCGTCGGTGATCGGACGCACCAGCGCCATGCGGCAAGCGTCACGCGGCACCACACCACCCTTAATGAGGGTAGCAGCGTAAACCAGCAAGCGGGTGGAAATGCCCTCATCCAGGCCATGCCCCTTGAGATTGCGCGCAGTGTGGCCGATCTTGACCAGCTTGCCGGCGGTTTCCGCGTCCAGCCCAGTTTCTGTTGCGAGAATGCCGGTTTCCAACACCGCCGACGGGTAGTCGAAATCAAAGGCGGTAAAACGCTGCTTGGTGGACTGCTTGAGGTCCTTCATCAGGCTCTGGTAGCCCGGATTGTATGAAATCACCAGCTGAAAATCGGGATGCGCAGCGACCAGTTCGCCCTTTTTATCCAGAGGCAGGGTGCGGCGGTGGTCGGTGAGCGGGTGGATCACTACAGTGGTATCTTGGCGTGCCTCGACGATTTCATCGAGATAGCAGATGGCGCCATAACGCGCCGCCAGCGTCAGCGGGCCATCGAGCCAGCGTGTGCCGTTGGCATCGAGCAGGTAACGGCCCACCAGGTCGGAGGCGGTCATGTCCTCGTTGCAGGCCACGGTGATGAGCGGCTTGCCCAGTTTCCACGCCATGTGCTCGACGAAGCGCGACTTGCCGCAGCCGGTGGGGCCTTTCAGCATCACTGGCAGACGCGCCGCGTAGGCAGCCTCGTACAGCGTCACTTCGTTACCGGTCGGCTGATAGAAAGGCTCTTCTTTAATGAGGTATTGGTTGACGTCAAAGTGATTGCTCATAGATTCCTCGCGCACATTCCTGACAAAAGCACTATGTTATATCAGAAAAAAAAGCCCCTGCCGGAGATGACTGCAGGGGCTTTCCTGTTACTAACAACTAATGGAAACCCTTGTTACTTGTGAACGCCCAGCTTTTCGCGCCAACCTGGATACAGCTTGTCGGCATCACCCGGGAAGGATTCGAACGCGCGGGCGAATTCCTTGTGTTCCTTGGCGTACTCGATCGGATCGGCACCGGCCATCCAGCACTCGTAGGACTGGCGCAAGGAGATCGCGCCGGCTGCGGGGCTGTCGATGTGGCCGTAGGAGCCGCCTCCAGAGGTGTTGATCACGTTGCCGTGACCCAGATTCTCGAAGAAACCGGGCAGACGCAACGCGTTCATGCCGCCGGAGATGATCGGGGTCGTAGGCTTCATGCCATACCACTTCTGGTAGTACACCGGGCCTTGGCACTCATCGCGCTCGATCATGTAGGCGATGAGACGGTCGTCATGCTCGCCTTCCATCTTTCCGTAGCCCATGGTGCCAACGTGGATGCCGGAAGCCCCTTGAAGACGCGCGATCTTGGACAACACAAATGCCGTGTAACCACGCTTGGCGGAAGGCGAGGTAATCATGCCGTGTCCGGCGCGGTGGTAGTGCAGGTATTGACCAGGATACTGGCGGCGAGCAGTAGTAATCATACCGGGGCCGCCGACAAAACCGTCTACAAGGAACGCCACCTTGTCTGCATCCGGCCCGAAAGTTTCCAGAATAAAATCGGCGCGATGCAACATTTCATAGTGGTCATCAGCCGTAATATTGGCCGAGAAAATCTTGGCCTGGCCGGTTTCATCCATGGCACGCTTCATTGAGTCGTACACCAGCGGGTATACCTTTTTCGCCGGGCAGAACACCTGGTTGCCTTGCGGTTCATCGTTCTTGATGAAGTCGCCCCCCAGCCAGAACTGATAAGCAGCTTTGGCAAACGGCTCGGGACGCAAACCCAATTTAGGCTTGATAATGGTACCAGCGATGTAACCGCCATCCTTGATTGGGCGGCCGAGGACACGCCACATATCGGAGATATCCTTGGAAGGGCCATCGAACAACTGGATGGCGCGCTCCGGGAAGTAAATGTCATAAATCTTGCCGTGGTCAATATCGCCCATACCTTGGTTATTGCCAATCACCAAGGTCAGTATTGACACCATCATCATGCGGCCGTCCGTCATGTTGCGGTCAAACAGATCCATCGGATACGCAATGCGCATATCCTCCGTGGCTTCGTCAATGTGATACACCAACGCATCGACGCCCTTCGTGAAGTCGTCGGTGGTGCTCGTTTCAACATTGGTGCCGGTGGAGGATTCAGCCGCAAAGTGTGCTGCGGCTTCTAGATAGCCATAGCCAGCTTTCGGTTTCATCTTGTAGGCAACCAGAATATGCTTGCCACCCTTGATCAGATCCTCTTCCTTCAGGCTGAGGTCTGCATAACGTGCTGACTGATCCATTTGCTATCTCCTCTAAATGTCAAAAAATTACTCCCGCCGGAACGTGGCGTTTTTTCGTTTTCGTTCAAGCTTGGGATTACTATACCGGCACCTAATCATAAGAAACAGTCAGAGTTTTTGATTATTATGATAAGATTTTTCTTATAAATAAAACTTTCTGCCATGTTGCATATTACTCTACGTCAGCTAAAAGTGTTCGAGGCCGTTGCTCGCCAGCTGAGCTACTCGCGTGCAGCAGAGGTGCTGTATCTAACGCAGCCCGCCGTTTCCATGCAAATCAAGCAGCTAGAAGAAACCGTCGGCCTGCCTCTGTTCGAGCAACTGGGGAAGAAAATCTATCTCACCGAAGCCGGACGCGAGTTCAACCGCTACAGCCGCAACATCCTGCAGCAACTCACCGAGGCCGAATCCGTATTTGCCGAAATGAAAGGCTTGCGGCATGGCAAGCTCGCCATCTCAGTTGCCAGCACGGCCAGTTACTTCATGCCGCAACTGCTTGCGCAATTCAACCGGAAATTTCCCGGCGTCACCATCAGCCTCAACGTCACTAACCGCGAAACATTGCTGAACCAGCTCGCGCACAACGAAATGGATGTCGCCATCATGGGGCGCCCGCCCGACGGACTCGATCTGGAGGCTGCATCCTTTATGGAGAACCAGCTGGTCATTATCGCGCCAACCGATCATCCCCTAGCCAACGCGCACAGCATCCCGCTAGAGCGCATTCAGCAGGAAACATTTCTGGTACGCGAACAAGGCTCCGGCACCCGCATCGCAATGGAGCGCTTTTTCACTGAACAGAGCATCCAGCTCACCACCGGCACCGAAATGAGCACCAACGAGGCCATCAAGCAGGCGGTACAGGCAGGCATGGGCCTGGGCATCCTGTCGCTGCACACGATCTCACTGGAGCTTGAAACCGGGCGCCTTGCGGTGCTGGATGTGCAATCCTTCCCCATTCGCCGTCACTGGTATGTCGTGCACCGGCAAGGCAAGCGCCTGTCGGCTTTGGCGCAGGCATTCAAGGAATTCCTAGTGAACGAGGCTGCCGGGCTTGCACGCCAGTCGGCCAACCCGCCCGCCTAAAACCTGCGTTCAGCCGCCGTACCAGCGTCGCAACAAGGAGAGATCGACGCAGTCCTGACCACCTGCGTCGCCTTGCAATACCCTGAGTGGGTCCCCAGGCTCGCCCAGGTCGCTCAACACCGCCACTGCGCCATCGAAACTTTCATCCGCAGTGTAGCCGTTGACCGTAACCACGGTTTTGATGCCGGCACCCAGACTGGACTTGAGGCCATTGCGCGAATCCTCGAAGGCGAGGCAGGATTCCGGTCCCAGCCGCAGTTCGCACAGCGCCCATTCATAGATGTCCGGTGCCGGCTTCTTGGCCGGCACGATGTCGCCGGCGGCGATCACCTCAAACCAGTCCATGGCGTCTTCGGCCAGACTGTAGCGCAGCAGCGCGCTGACGTTTTCCGGCGTGGTGGTGGTTGCTACTGCCAGGCGCATACCGGCCTGCCGCGCCTCCTGCAACAGGCGCTTGACGCCGGGGCGCATGGGGATGCCCCCTTGCGCCAGCAGGCTGGTGTAATGGCGTGTCTTTGCCCGATGCAGCTCAGCCACCAAGTCGTCGAAGCCCAATGGTTTAGCGTATCCGGGTAGAAAATTCTCCACGAAATAGCGGATGCGCTCCTTGCCACCGGTGACGGCAAGCAGTTTGCCATACAGTTCCTCGTCCCAGTCCCAGTCCAGCCCGAATTCTTGAAAAGCGGCGTTGAAGGCGGGGCGATGGCCGTCCCGCTCGGTATCAGCCAGCGTGCCGTCCACATCAAAAATTAATGCCTTAAGTACCATTTTTCCTCTCCTGACCTACAAAAAAGGCGGCAAGAGCCGCCTTTTTGAACATTCCGGCTTATTTGACGATTGCGGCCAACTCGCCTTTCTTGTATTTATCGGCCATCCTATCGCAGGAAACGGCCTTGATCTTGCCAGCCTGTCCTGCGGAGCCGAAAGCCTCGAAGCGTGCCTTGCAGATATCACTCATGGCCTTGGTGGCGGCAAGGAGAAACTTGCGCGGGTCGAGTTCCTTGCGATTTGCTTCCTGCCCCAGAAAGCGACGCACCGCGCCCATCGAGGCAATGCGCAAATCGGTATCGATGTTGACCTTACGCACGCCGTGCTTGATGCCCTCGACGATTTCCTCTACCGGGACGCCGTAAGTCTCGCCAATGTCGCCGCCAAATTCGTTGATGATCTTGAGCCACTCCTGCGGCACCGAGGACGAGCCATGCATCACCAAATGTGTATTGGGGATGCGGGCATGGATTTCCTTGATGCGCTTAATAGCCAGCACGTCACCGGTCGGCGGGCGGGTGAACTTGTAGGCGCCGTGCGAGGTGCCGATGGCGATGGCCAGCGCGTCCACGCCGGTAGCCTTGACGAAAGCTGCGGCTTCTTCAGGATCGGTGAGCAGGCTGGCATGATCCAGCACGCCCTCGGCGCCATGGCCGTCCTCTTCGCCGGCCATGCCGGTTTCAAGCGAGCCAAGGCAGCCCAGCTCGCCTTCGACTGAAACGCCGACGGCATGCGCCATCTCCACAACCTTGCGGGTGACCTCGACGTTGTATTCATAGCTGGCCGGGGTCTTCATGTCATCCTTCAGCGAGCCGTCCATCATCACGCTGGAAAAGCCGGACCGGATGGCCATGATGCACACCGCCGGGGAAGCACCGTGATCCTGATGCATGACCACCGGAATGTGCGGATAGGCTTCCACGGCGGCAGTCACCAGATGGCGCAGGAAAGCTTCGCCGGCATACTTGCGGGCACCAGCCGAGCCCTGCAGGATGACCGGGCTGTCCGCCTCATCCGCCGCCTGCATGATGGCGTGGATCTGTTCCATGTTATTGACGTTGAATGCCGGCAGGCCATAGCCGTGCTCGGCGCCGTGATCCAGCAACTGCCTTAGAGATACGAGTGCCATGATGTCGCTCCATTCTTTCCCAGGAGGGATGCCCTGTTAGTCATTTTAGAGGGTGCAGCGCACCATCCGGTTCAATTAAATCAGCTTTTACGATGCTCGCCAACCTTGACGATCTTGAGGGTATTGGTGCCGCCAGACACACCGATCGGTTCGCCAATGGTCATCAGGATCAGGTCCCCATCCTTCAATGCACCGCGGCGACACAATTCATCTTCCGCCATATGCAGAATCTGTTCGCGATCATGGGTATTTTGCTCGAACGGATACGGATAAACGCCACGAAACAGGGTCAGCCTGCGGCGAGTATCCTTGTCCGAAGCAAGCGCATAGATGGGCACCGTGCTACTGGCCCTGGATAGCCACATGGTAGAAGAACCGGACTCGGTAAGTGTGACAATTGCCTTTACTTTCAGATGGCTAGCGGTATAAACCGCCGCCATGGCAATGGATTCGTCTATGCGCTGAAACTCGTTGTTAACCTTGTGCCTGAATGTATGACTGTCTTCATCCTTCTCGGCTTCTCTGCAAACGCGATCCATGGCCTTGATCGCTTCCACCGGGTACTTGCCAGCAGCAGACTCGGCCGACAGCATTACCGCATCGGTGCCGTCCAGCACGGCATTGGCCACATCGGACACCTCAGCCCGGGTCGGAATCGGGCTGGTAATCATCGACTCCATCATCTGCGTAGCGGTAATCACCAGCTTGTTCCTGGCGCGCGCCATACGGATCATGCGCTTTTGCAGGCCAGGCACCGCGGCATCGCCCACTTCGACTCCCAAGTCTCCACGCGCCACCATAATGGCATCTGAGGCGTCAATAATTTCCTGCAGTGCTGGAATCGCTTCGGCACGCTCAATCTTTGCAATAATGCCTGCACGACGGCCTGCGGCGAGCAACAGGTCTCGCGCCAGCTGCACATCGGCACCGCTGCGCGGAAAGGAAACCGCCACATAGTCCGCTTCCAGTGCCGCTGCAGTCTTGATATCCTCTTTGTCCTTCTCGGTCAGCGCCTCTGCGGCAAGCCCGCCACCCTCGCGATTGATGCCCTTGTTGTTGGAAAGCGTACCGCCAACAATGATGGTGCAGTGAATTTCCGAACCGCGCACGGCGTCCACCTGCAACACGATACGCCCGTCATCCAGCAACAGTCTCACACCGGGTTCCACCTCATCCGGCAAAGTCTCGTAGTCGAGGCCGACACGCTCCTGGTTGCCCAGCAGGCATTCGGCATCGAGGGTGAATTTGTCTCCGGCGGCGAGTTGGACCTTGCCTTGCTCGAATGTCCCGATGCGGATTTTCGGCCCTTGCAAGTCGCACAGCACCCCGATGGGCCGGCGATGCTGGGCCGCGATCTTGCGCACCAGCGCGGCACGGTCAATATGATCCTGCGCCGTGCCGTGGGAAAAGTTGAGCCGCACTAGATCCACCCCGGCTTCGACCATGTGGTTGATGACTTCTTCGCTACTGGAAGCGGGCCCCAGCGTGGCAACGATTTTTGTTTTACGTAAGGTCACACATTTCTCCAAAAAGAAACACGGGAGGCCCAACAGAGCCTCCCGTGCCTATGTACAGCCTATCAGCCCTTGGCTCGCTGTTCCAGCATCTCGACAGCCGGCAGCTTCTTGCCTTCGAGGAATTCAAGGAACGCTCCACCGGCAGTGGAGATGTACGATACTTTGTCGTAAATATCGTATTTCTGAATGGCGGCAATCGTATCGCCTCCGCCAGCCAAGGTAAATGCCTTGGTTTCGGCAATCGCCATGGCGATCTTCCTGGTGCCCTCGCCGAACTGATCGAACTCGAACACACCGACCGGGCCATTCCACACCACGGTGCCCGCCTTCATGATAATGTCGGCCAGCTCCTGCGCGCTCCTGGGGCCAATATCGAAAATCATGTCATCATCAGCCACTGCGCCAGCATCCTTTTGGATGGCAGGTTCGTTGGCATCGAACTTCTTGCCACACACCACATCCCCAGCAATGGGAATGGTTGCACCGCGCGCGGTCATTTTCTTCATTAGCGCCTGAGCTGTCGGCACCAGATCATCCTCGCACAAAGACTTGCCGACATTCTTGCCAGCCGCTTTGAGGAAAGTATTAGCAATACCACCGCCGACCACCATCTGGTCAACTTTTTCGGACAGGCTTTCCAGCACGGTCAGCTTGGTAGAAACCTTGCTGCCGCCGACAATAGCCACCATCGGACGCGCCGGGCTGAGCAGCGCTTTGGTCAGCGCATCCAGTTCTTCCACCAGTAACATGCCTGCACAAGCCACCGGGGCGAATTTGGCGATGCCGTGGGTCGAGGCTTCCGCACGATGTGCGGTGCCGAATGCGTCCATGACGAATACGTCGCACAGCTTGGCGTATTTTTGCGCCGTTTCATCCAGGCTCTTTTTCTCGCCCTTGTTAAAACGACAGTTTTCCAGCAGGACCACTTCTCCGGCAGCTACATCGAAACCGCCATCCACCCAGTCACGCACGATGCGTACCGGCTTGCCGAGTTTGACCGACATGACATCCGCCACCGGCTTGAGAGAGTTTTCCTCCGAATAAATGCCCTCTTCGGGACGCCCCAGATGGGAGGTCACCATCACTTTGGCGCCAGCCTTGAGTGCGAATTCGATGGTGGGCATGGACGCGGTAATACGGGCATCAGAAGTGACTTTGCCATCCTTTACCGGAACGTTGAGGTCAGCCCGGATGAAGACACGCTTGCCCTTCAGATCCAGGTCAGTCATTTTGATCACAGACATGATTTTTTCCTTGAACACTGTGGCAGCAAGGACCAACTCACAGCCCTTGCTCAGGATTGGACTACGCGACGTGACGCACCAGGCGCATCATGTTGCAGGTGTAGCCATACTCGTTGTCGTACCAGGCCACCACCTTGACGAATGTCGGGTCCAGCGCGATGCCGGCACCGGCGTCGAACACCGACGGGCAGGTTTCGCCACGGAAGTCGGTGGAAACCACCTTGTCTTCGGTGTAGCCCAGAACACCCTTCAACGGACCGCTTTCCGAAGCCGCCTTCATCGCCTTGCAGATGTCTTCGTAACTAGCTTCCTTGACCAGCTCACAAGTCAGGTCGACCACCGACACGTCGGAAGTCGGGATGCGGAACGCCATGCCGGTCAGCTTCTTGTTCAGCGAAGGGATCACCTTGCCCACCGCCTTGGCCGCGCCAGTGGAGGATGGGATGATGTTTTCCAGAATGCCGCGGCCACCTCGCCAGTCTTTATTCGATGGCCCGTCCACGGTCTTTTGCGTGGCGGTGGCGGCATGCACGGTGGTCATCAGGCCGCGCTTGATGCCGAAGTTGTCGTTCAGCACTTTGGCTACGGGGGCCAGACCGTTGGTGGTGCAGGAAGCGGCAGAGACGATGGCCTCACCCTGGTAGGTATCATGGTTCACGCCATAGACGTACATCGGGGTGTCATCCTTGGAAGGGGCGGACTGCACCACCTTCTTGGCGCCAGCGTCGATATGCTTCTGGCAGGTTTCCTTGGTCAGGAAGAAGCCCGTGCATTCAACAATGATGTCGGCGCCGACTTCGTCCCACTTCAGGTTGGCCGGATCCTTTTCTGCGGTAAGTCGGATGGTCTTGCCGTTCACCACCAGGTTGTTGCCACTGACCGAAACCTCGCCCTTGAAACGGCCATGCACCGAGTCATGCTTGAGCATGTACGCCAGATAGTCCGGATCCAGCAGATCGTTGATCGCAACCACTTCAATATCCTGAAAGTCCTGCGCAGCTGCACGGAACACCATACGGCCGATACGACCGAAACCATTGATACCAACTTTGATAGCCATTGCCACATCCCTCTCGTCAAAAACAAAAAGGGAGCCATGATCCAGATCAGGCCCCCTTTTCAGATCTAATGCATAAAATTACAGAACAGATTTCACGGTGTTAACCACGTTCTCAACCGTAAAGCCGAAGTGCTTCATCAGCACGCCGCCAGGTGCGGATTCACCAAAGGTATCGATACCGACCACGGCGCCTTCCAGACCAACATATTTGCGCCAGAAGTCAGGATGAGCAGCTTCGACAGCCACACGCTTCACGCCCGGGGTCAGCACGCTGTCCTTGTAGGCTTGATCCTGACGGTCAAACACGTTGGTGGACGGCATGGAAACCACGCGCACCTTGGTGCCGGCAGCGTTCAGTTCGGCAGCAGCCTTGATCGCCAGATCTAGTTCGGAACCATTGGCGATCAGGATGACATCCGCCTTGCCAGCCACGTCGGAGAACACATAACCACCCTTGCGAACCAGGTCGAACTGCGCTTCGTCATGCTTGATGCCCGGCACGTTCTGACGGGACAGCACCAGGCTGGTCGGGCCTTCGCTACGCTCAGCTGCAGCCACCCACGCGATTGCGGTTTCGGTGGAGTCGGCCGGACGCCATACGTCCATGCGCGGGATGTAACGCAGACCAGAGGTGTTTTCAACCGGCTGGTGCGTTGGGCCGTCTTCGCCCTGACCGATGGAGTCATGGGACAGCACGTACACCACGCGCTGATGCATCAGCGCGGACATACGCATGCCGGACTTCATGTAGTCGGAGAACATGTGGAAGGTGCCGCCGAACGGCAGGATACCGCCGTGCAGTGCCATACCGTTCATGATGTGCGCCATGCCGAATTCACGCACGCCGTAGGAGATGTAGTTGCCCGGCTTCTTGGCGTGCACGTGATGTGCGCCTGTCCAGTTGGTCAGATTGGAGCCGGTCAGGTCGGCAGAACCGCCCACGAATTCCGGCAGCAAGGCAGCCAGCGCGTTGATGGCGTTTTGCGAAGCCTTGCGGGTTGCAATGGTTTCAGCCTTCTCGTTGGTGGCCTTGATGAAGGCAGCGGTCGCTTCCTTCCAGTTAGCTGGCAGCTCGCCAGCCATGCGGCGCTTGAACTCGGCAGCTTCAGCTGGGTAGGCCTTGGCATATTCCGCAAACTTGTTGTTCCACAGGGTTTCGGAACCTTGACCCTTGGTGCGCGCATCCCAGCCTTCGTACACATCCTTCGGAATCACGAAAGGCTCGTGGTTCCAGCCAATATTGGCGCGGGTTGCTGCGACTTCGGCTTCGCCCAGTGCAGAGCCGTGGCAGTCATGGCTGCCGCACTTGTTGGGAGAGCCCCAGCCAATGATGGTCTTGGTGCAGATCAGAGACGGCTTGTCGGTGACTTTCTTGGCTTCCTGGATGGCGGCATCGATGGCAGCCGGGTCGTGACCGTCGACATCCCGCACCACGTGCCAGCCGTAGGCTTCGAAACGC